>Ga0070708_100005478_pt1 | contig 10063 bp, 9 predicted proteins | sample KBSK5503metaG_FD_65469 | JGI IMG/M metagenome (GOLD analysis project Ga0070708, IMG submission 65469) | Corn, switchgrass and miscanthus rhizosphere microbial communities from Kellogg Biological Station, Michigan, USA - KBS K5-50-3 metaG | ecosystem: Host-associated > Plants > Roots >... | reverse complement strand
ATGCCGCAGGTCGAGCCCGAGACCGCGCCCGCGGAGGTGCGGACGGTCTTCGCCGACATCCGCGCGTTCTATGGGACCGGCACGCCGGTCGCCGACGTTCCGGGCGGCAAGATCCCGACACCGTTCAGCCTCATCGCGCACGACCCCGGCTATCTCGCCGACGTCTGGGCCGCCACGAAGCGCGCCTTTGCCGACCGCCGGTTGAGTCGCCGTCACAAGGAGGCGCTGGCGTTCGCGGTCTCGCTGACCACGCGCTCGGCGTTCGGCACCGCCTTCCACCTGGGCGAGATGCGTCGCCTCGGCGTGGGCGAGCCCGGGGTGATGGAGGTCGTGGGCGTCACGCAGATGTTTTCCTCCTATACGAAGATCGCCGACACCCTGCAGCTGTCGTCGGATATGGCGGACATCGCCCCCGGGGACCCGTCCGGCGTGCCGGACCCCGGCGCGGGCTGAGGGGTAGGCCATCAGCACCGACGCGCGCGAGCGCGCGATCGAGCTATGGCGCGAGGCCTACCGCCAGCAGATCGCCGGCGACCTCGAGGGCGCCATCGAGACCTACCGGCGCTCCATCGCCACGTGCCCCACCGCCGAGGCGCACACGTTTCTTGGCTGGACGTACTCGTTCCAGGGCCGGCTCGAGGAGGCAACGGCCGAGTGCCTGCGCGCCATCGAGGTCGATCCCGACTTCGGCAACCCGTACAACGACATCGGCGTCTACCTCATGCAGCAGGGCAAGCTCGAGGAGGCCATCCCCTGGCTCGAGCGAGCCAAGCAGGCCGCGCGCTACGAGCCGCGGCAGTTTCCGTTCATGAACCTGGGCCGGATCTATCTCAAGCAGGGACGCTGGTGGGAGGCGCTACGCCAGTTCGAGGCTGCCGTGCGCCTGGCCCCCCGCGACGCCGACCTCGCCAAGACCCTGCATTCGCTGCGCGGTCGCCTGAACTGACGCGACCGGTTCCATGGCATCGCGTTTGTAAGTCCGCAGGTCATGACACCCAAAGACCGTGCGTCCAGCCTCCGGAATCGTCCCGGCCGGCCCTATCCCCTCGGCGCAGTCTGGGACGGCTCGGGGGTGAACTTCGCCCTCTTCTCCGAGAACGCCACCGGGGTGGAGCTATGCCTGTTCGAGGGCAACCGCGAGACCCGGGTGCCCGTGGTGGAGAACACGGACCACGTCTGGCACATCTACCTGCCCGAGGCGCGGCCCGGCACACGCTACGGCTACCGGGTGCACGGTCCCTGGGACCCGGCCAATGGCCACCGCTTCAACCCGGCCAAGCTGCTGCTCGATCCGTACGCCCGCGCCATCGACGGCACGATCACGTGGGGCGACTCACTCTTCGCCTACGAGGTCGGTGCCGCTGACGGCGCGGACACGAAGATCGACGGGCACGACAGCGCCGAGCACATGCCGAAGGGGATCGTGGTGGACACGGCGTTTACCTGGGGCGGCGACCGGCCGCCGCGCACGCCGTGGAACGAGACGCTGATCTACGAGCTTCACGTCAAGGGGTTCACCCAGCGCCACCCCGACGTGCCGGAGACGTTGCGCGGGACCTACGCGGGGCTGACCGCGCCCGCCCCCCTCGAGCACCTCAAGGCCCTCGGCGTCACCGCCGTCGAGCTGATGCCCGTGCACCAGTTCGTCTCGGACCGATACCTCAAGGAGAAGGGTCTCAGCAACTACTGGGGCTACAACTCGATCGGCTTCTTCGCGCCGGACGTCCGCTACGCGTCTGCCACCCAGCTCGGGGCCCAGCTCAACGAGTTCAAGACGATGGTCAAGACGCTGCACGAGAACGGCATCGAGGTGATCCTCGACGTCGTCTACAACCATACGGCGGAGGGCAACCATCTCGGGCCGACGTTCTGCTTCCGCGGCATCGACAACGCCGCCTACTACCGGCTGAGCCCCGAGGACCGCCGGCACTACGTCGACTTCACCGGCTGCGGCAACACGCTCAACATGACGCATCCGCGGACGTTGCAGCTCATCATGGACAGCCTGCGCTACTGGATCCGGGAGATGCACGTCGACGGCTTCCGCTTCGACCTGGCGTCCGCGCTGGCCCGCGAGCTGAACGACGTCGACCGGCTGGGGTCGTTCTTCGACATCATCCACCAGGACCCGGTCATCTCGCAGGTCAAGCTCATCGCCGAGCCGTGGGACCTCGGCGAAGGCGGCTACCAGGTCGGCAACTTCCCGAACCAGTGGGCCGAGTGGAACGGCATCTACCGCGACACCGTGCGCGCCTTCGTCAAGGGCGACGAGGGGCAGGCGGGCGGCATGGGCCACCGGCTCACCGGCTCCAGCGACCTCTACGGCCGCGGCGGGCGCCGCCCGTACGCGTCGATCAACTTCGTCACCGCGCACGACGGCTTCACGCTGCATGACCTCGTGTCCTATAACGACAAGCACAACGAGGCCAACGGCGAGGACAATCGCGACGGTTCTGACCACAACATCTCCTGGAACCACGGCGTGGAGGGTCCGACGGACGACGTGAAGATCACCGCGCTGCGCGAGCGGCAGAAGCGGAACTTCCTCGCCACCCTGCTCCTCTCCCAGGGCGTGCCGATGCTCTGCGGCGGCGACGAGATCGGCCGCACGCAGCAGGGCAACAACAACGCCTACTGCCAGGACGCCGTGATCTCCTGGCTCGACTGGAACCTCGACGACCGGCGAAATGACCTGCTGACGTTCACACGGTTCGTGACCGAGCTGCGCCGCGAGCACCCCGTGTTCCGCCGGCGCCAGTTCTTCTTCGGCCGCAAGTTCCAGGGCTCCGAGGTCAAGGACCTCACGTGGTTTCGGTCCGACGGCGGGGAGATGACGCAGGACGATTGGACCAACCCGATCACGCGCTGCTTCGGCCTGCGCCTGGCCGGCGACGGCATCCAGGAGCCCGACGTCATGGGGCGGCGGATCGTGGACGACACGTTCCTCGTTATGCTGAACGCCCACCACGAGCCGATGGGCTTCACGCTGCCCGCGCATCGCAACGACATCCGCTGGGAGCCCGTGCTCGACACGCGCGAGCCCACCGGCCAGCGCAAGGCGGAGGCGCTGAGCGGCGGGGACGTCTACGACATGGAGGCGCGCTCGGTGGTGGTGCTCCGCCTGCGCCGCGACGACGAGGGCGACGACGCCGAGAGCCGCGACGCGCAGGCCCCGATGAATCGTGACGCCGGGTCGACGGCGCGGTGACAGAGGACATATGCCGCAGAGCAAGATCCGCCTGAACACCGCCAATGAGCAGGAGCTGCTCGAGGTGCCCGGGCTGCGCCCCGCCGACGCGTCGGCCATCGTGCGCTTTCGCGACGAGCACGGCCCGATCAAGGACGCCGCGCAGCTGAGCAGCGTGCTGGGTGGCCGCGAGCTCGACGAGACGACGCGGGCACGCGTCGATTTCGATCCGGCCAACCAGACGGCGCCGGAGGCGCCCGGGGCGTAGGCTAGACGCGGGTACTGCGGCCGGCCCAGTAGGGCTCGCGCAGGAGGCGCTTGACGAGCTTGCCGGCGGTGTCGCGCGGGAACACCTCGTGGAAGGACACCTCGCGCGGCGTCTTGTAGTCGGCGAGGTGGGCGCGGCAGAACTCCATCAGCTCGTCCGGCATGACGGCGCGGCCGGGGCGGAGCTGAACGGCGGCGTGGACGCGCTCGCCCCAGTCCGGATCGGGTACGCCGAAGACGGCGGCGTCCTCGACGGCGGGGTGACGGTGCAGGGCGTCCTCGATCTCGGCGGGGTAGATGTTCACACCGCCCGAGATGATCATGTCCCGCTTGCGGTCGCAGATGTAGACGAAGCCCTCGTCGTCCATCCAGGCCACGTCCCCCACCGACATCCACTCGCCGCGCGAGGTCTGCGCCGTGGCCGCCGGGTTGCGGTAGTACTCGTCGAACACGCCCTCGTAGCGGCGCACGAACAGCTCGCCGGGCGTGCCGGGCGCCGCCGGGTGGCCGTCGTCGTCGAGGATGGCCAGCTCGACGCCGGGCGCGGCGCGGCCGCACGAGCCGGGCTTGCGCAGCACGTCCTCGGGACGCAGCACGGTGTTCACGCCGAGCTCGGTGGAGCCGTAGAACTCGTAGAGCACGGGCCCGAACATCGCCAGCGCCTGCTCCTTCACGCGCATGGGGCAGGGCGCGGCGGCGATGACGAGCGAGCGCATCGACGACACGTCGTAGCGCGCGCGCACCTCGGCCGGCAGGTCGACGATGCGCTTGAGCAGCGTGGGCGCCATGAACGTCGTCGTGCAGCGATGCCGCTCGATGAGGCGCAGCGCCTCTTGCGGATCGAACTTGCGCATCACCACCACGGTGCCGCCGACCATCTGCGCGTAGAGCGCGAAGCCGCCCGGTGCCGAATGGTAGAGGGGCCCCGCCACGAGGTGGACCTGCGCGGGGTCCAGACAGTCCAGCGCGGCCAGGCGCGGCAGGATCGCCGCGGGATCGGTCACCCGGCGCAGGGCCCCCTTCGGCTTGCCGGTGGTGCCCGCCGTGTAGACCATCGAGCCGCCCATGGCCGCCGGCGCCGGCGGCGGCGCCTCGCTACCGCGCGCGAGCAGATCGTCGAGCGCCTCCGCCCACGGCCGCCGCTCGACGCCGAGCGTGATCCAGTGCTTGACGCGCGCGCCGCCGCGCACGCGCTCGGCCATCGGCAGGAACGCGTCGCCCACGAACACCGCCGTCGCGTCGGCGTTGTCGAGGATGTAGGCGACTTCCTCGGCGGTGAGGCGGTGATTCATCGGCACCCCGATCGCGCCCAGCGCCCGCAGGGCGGCGCCGACCACGAGGTTCTCCAGCGCGTTGTGCGCGTAGACGATCGCGTGCTGGCCCGCGCCGATGCCCCGGCCCGCCAGCGCGTGGGCGAGCCGGTTGCGCGTACGGAAAAATTGTTCCCAGGTCAGTGACCGCTCGTCCTCGATGAGGGCCGGCCGATGGGGCTGCCGCGCGGCCTGGGCGGCGATGAGGTCCATGGTGGCGAGAGTCTACCCCCGGCTGGCCCGCCTTGTGCACAAGAGTGCAGCATGGCCCACGGTCGCCGCGACCCGCTCAGCCGGCTGCAGCCGCTGCTGCAGGTGGTGATCCTGGCCTTCGCGCTCTTCTGCCTGGGCATCGCCCAGGACGTGTTCATCCCGATCGCGCTCGCCATGCTGCTCACGTTCGTGCTCTCGCCGATCGTCGAGCGGCTGCAGCGCTGGTACGTGCCGCGCGTCGTCGCCGTGGTGGTGACCGTCGCGTTCGCGTTCTCGGTGCTCGGCGGCCTCGGCTGGCTGCTCGCCTCGCAGGTCAGCGCGCTCGCGGACGACCTGCCGCAGTACAAGCACAACATCACGGGGAAGATCCGCCAGGTGCGCCGCGTCGGCAAATCGGACTCGCTCGAGAAAGCGCAGTCCACCATGAAGGAGGTCATCGGCGAGCTGCAAAAGGACGGCGACGCGTCCAGGCAAAAACCGCCGATGCCGGTGGTCGTGGAGAAGCAGCCGCCGACCGGGCTGGCGGGTCTGCACACGACCCTGGGGCCGATCGCGGACGTGCTCGCCACCGCCGGCCTCGTGGTGGTGCTGGTCATCTTCATGCTGATCGAGCGCCAGCGGCTGCTCGAGCGGCTCATCCGGCTGGCCGGCACCGGGCGGGTGACGCTCACCACGAAGATCCTCACCGACGCCGCGGAGCGGATCGGCCGCTATCTCCAGATGCAGTCGCTGATCAATGCGGGCTTCGGCACCGCCATCGGCACCGGGCTCTTTCTGATCGGCGCCCCGTACGCGCTCCTGTTCGGCGTCCTCGCCGGCGTGCTGCGCTTCGTTCCCTACCTGGGCGCGTGGGCCGCGGCCGGCTCGGCCGCGCTGGTGAGCCTCGCCGTCTTCGACGGCTGGCGCGAGCCCGTCATGGTCCTGATCCTGTTCGTGCTCGTGGAGCTCACGATCTACCTGGTGGTGGAGCCGCTGCTCTACAGCCACAGCGCCGGCGTCTCGCCGCTGGCGCTGCTCATCACGCTGGCGTTCTGGACGTGGCTCTGGGGCCCCATCGGCCTCATCCTGGGCACCCCGCTCACCGTGTGCCTGGTGGCGCTGGGGCGGCACGTGCCCGAGATGCAGTTCATCGTCGTGCTCTTCGGCGACGAGCCGGTGGTGACGACCGACGTCGCCGTCTACCAGCGGCTGCTGAAGGGCGACGAGGCCGGGGCCCGGGCCGTGCTCGAGGAGTACGTCAAGAAGCACGAGGCGGCCGACGTGTACGAGGAGGTCCTGCTGCCCACGCTGGCGCGGGTGCGTCGAGACGCCGCGCGCGGCGCGCTGACGCCGAAGGAGGCGGCCTTCATCGCCGCGGCGACGCGCCGGATCCTGGACGACCTCGACAAGGTCGTCCTGCCCGCGGCGGCCGCGCGCGACGCGGAGGCGACGGCGGCCGTGCCCGCGTCGTCCGCGCTGCGCGCGCTGGGATGCCCGGCGCGCGACGACGTGGACGCCGCCGCGCTGCGGATGCTCGCGAGCCGCATCGCGCGCGACGGCGTGCGGCTGGAGATCACCGAGCCCGGCCTGCTGGCGGCCGAGCTGGTGGAGCGCGTCGCCGCCGTCGAGCCCGCCGTGGTCGTCGTGGCGTTGCTGGGCCGCGGTGGGATCGCCCACGCCCGCTACATCCTCAAGCGCCTGCGCGCGCGGTTTTCCGAGCTGCCGGTGGTGGCCGCGTGCTTGAGCCCGCCCGAGGATCTCGAGGCGGCGTGCGCGGCCCTGCTCGACGCGGGGGCCACCGAGGTCGCCACCACGCTGGGCGAGACGCGCGACCGGATCCTACAGTACCGGCGCGTGCGCGCCGAGCCCGCGCCGCCGCGCGCGGCGTGACGGCCGCCGCCGGCGGCGCTATCCTCCTGCGCGTGCGCTGGCTCGCCGCCCTGCTCCTCGTCGCGATCACGGCGCCGCCGTGCGCGCACGCCCAGCCCGCGCGCTGGCACGGCCAGGGAGTCGTCGTCGCGCTGCTGCCCGCTCCTTCCAGCCTGCACGCCACGCGGCCGGTGGTCGTGCTCGACCACGGGCCCATCCCCGGCCTCATGGAGGAGCGCATGTCGATGCCGTTCATCGCGGCCTCCGCGGACCTCTTTCGCGGCATCGCGGTCGGCGACCACGTGGCCTTCGCGCTCGCCGAGACGCCGGACGCGCTGCTCGTGGTCAGCCTCGAGCGGCTCTCGCCCTGACCGCGCCGCCTACGGCCAGCCAGACATCTCGGCGATGTCGCCGGGCACCAGCCGCATGAGCACGAAGATCAGCCGGAAAGCGCCGACGAGCGTCGGCACGAACTGGAGCAGGCGCCGCAGCGCGTAGGTCGCACTCAGCGCGCCAGGCGGCGCAGGAACCCGACGATCGCGCGACCGATCTCGGCGGGCGAGTCCTCCTGGACGAAGTGGCTGCCGCGCACGGTGACCTCCTGCTGGTTGGGCCAGCGACGGCAGAACTCGCGCTGCGCACCGACGAGGATCGAGCCCGGCTCGGCGTTGACGAAGAGCTTGGGCAGCGGGCTCGTCGAGAGCCACTCGGCGTAGGCGGAGACGATCGCCGCGACGTCGGCGGGCTCGCCGTCGATCGGAATCTCGCGCGGCCACGTGAGCGTCGGCCGCCGGGACTCGCCCGCCTGGCGGAAGGGCTCGCGGTATTTGTCCATCTCCTCGTTGCTGAGGCCGCGCAGCACGCTCGCGGGCAGGATGCGCTCCACGAACACGTTCTTCTGCAGCACCATCTCCTCGCCGGCGGGCGAGCGCAGGGCCTGGAAGATCTTGCGGGCCGTCTCCGGCCACTCCGGCCACGTCACCGGCCGCACGATCGCCTCCATATAGACGAGCGCGCGCACGCGCTCGGGATGCCGGCGCGCCCAGTCGAAGCCGAGCGCCGAGCCCCAATCGTGCACGACGAGGGTCACGTCGCGCAGCGCCAGGGCCTCGAACCACGCGTCGAGATACCGCGCGTGGTCGGCGAAGCGATACCCGCCGCCCGCAGCCTTGCCGGAGCGCCCCATGCCGATGAGGTCGGGGGCCAGACACCGGCCGACGCCCTGCAGCGGTTGGATGATGTTGCGCCAGAGATACGACGAGGTCGGGTTGCCGTGCAGAAAGACGATGGGCGCGCCGACGCCGACCTCCACGTAGGCGAGGAAGCTGTCGAGGACGGGCGCGCGCCGCCGCTCGTAGAAGTCGGCTGCCGACACGGGGGCTGCCACGGCGCCAGCCATTATAATCGCGGTGGAAATCGAGGCGCGTCACGGGTTCCCCCGGACGCGACGAGCGTTGGGGGTTTGATAGAGGAGCGACACGGCTTCGCCGGGGCGCTCCGAACGTTGGGGGTTTGGGGGCCATTTCGGGGCCCCCATGGTCAATGGCTCGTTGGCTCGTCGGCACCAGCGGCTACGTCTACCGCGACTGGCGGACGCGCTTCTATCCTGCGCTGCCCGTGCGGGCGTGGCTGCCGTGCCTGATCGAGCTGCTGGAGGCGCGCCCGGGCCGCCGCCGCGCCGCATGACGACGCTCGCGACGCGCTGCTGCGTCGTGGGCGGCGGGCCGGCCGGGATGATGCTCGGTCTGCTGCTGGCGCGGGCGGGCGTGGAGGTCGTCGTGCTCGAGAAGCACGCCGACTTCCTGCGCGACTTTCGCGGCGATACGATCCATCCCTCCACGCTCGAGGTCATGCACGAGCTCGGCCTGCTCGAGTCGTTCCTGGCGCTGCCGCACACGGAGGTGCGCGAGCTGACCGGGATCATCGGCGGCGAGCGGGTCTCCATCGCCGACTTCGGCCACCTGCCCGTGCGCTGCCCCTTCATCGCCTTCATGCCTCAGTGGGACTTCCTCGACTTCCTGGCCGGCCACGCGCGGCGCTATCCGGGCTTCGCGCTGCGCATGCGCACGGGCGTCGTCGGCCTGTTGGAGGCCGATGGGCGGGTCATCGGCGTGAGGGCGACGGCGCCCGAGGGTCCGCTTCAGATTCGCGCCGATCTCGTCGTCGGCGCCGACGGCCGCGACTCCACGGTGCGCGCGGCGGCCGGCCTTGGCGTCGAGACGCTCGGCGCGCCGATGGACGTCCTCTGGTTCCGGCTGCCGAAGGTGTCCGGCGACGCCGCGGCGCAGACGCTCGGCCGTATCGAGGCCGGGCGCATCTTCATCATGCTCGACCGCGGTGAGCACTGGCAGTGCGGCTTCGTGATTGCGAAGGGCACGCTCGAGGAGATCCGCGCCCGCGGCCTGCCGGCCTTCCGTGGCGACGTCGCGCGGCTCGCCATGCGGCCCGTGGATCCGAGCGCCATTCGCGACTGGGAGGACGTCAAGCTCCTCACCGTGCGCGTCGATCGCCTCACGCGCTGGCACCGACCGGGGCTGCTCTGCATCGGCGACGCCGCGCACGCGATGTCGCCCGTCGGTGGCGTCGGCATCAACCTCGCGATCCAGGATGCGGTGGCGGCGGCGAATATCCTCGCCGCGCCGCTGCGGCACGGACGCGTCAGCGACGCGGACCTCGCGCGGGTGCAGCGGCGGCGCGCGTGGCCGACGCGCGTGACGCAGCGACTGCAGCTGCTGGTGCAGAACCGGGTCGTGCGCCCGGTGCTACAGCGCCGGCGTCCGCTCCGGCCGGCCCTGGCGGTGCGGTTGCTCGCGGGCGTGCCATGGCTGCGCCGCCTGCCCGGGCGGCTGGTCGGCCTCGGGGTCCGACCGGAACACGTCCGGATCTGACTCCGGGATCCCGGGACCCGCCCAACCGCGCGCTGGCACAGGATTGTAAGTTTCACATCGTCCGCCAACTGGGAAATGTTCTTCCCTTCGACCTCGCAACCGTGGCAAGATGCCCCGGGGTATGAAACGGATTTCCCACCGTCAGATGGGCACCGCGGCGCTCCTCGCGCTGACGGTGATCGCCACCTGCGGCGCCGGCCGCGTCGTGATTCCCTTCACCATCGATCCCGCGACGATCCCGGTGCCGCGCGACGCGCGCGCGCTCAACAACCACGAAGCGGCCGTGCGGGGGCTGACGGCCATCCTGATCCGCGACCTTGGCCTCCCGATGCCCGCCTCGTTCACGCTCT
>Ga0070708_100005477_pt1 | contig 10066 bp, 9 predicted proteins | sample KBSK5503metaG_FD_65469 | JGI IMG/M metagenome (GOLD analysis project Ga0070708, IMG submission 65469) | Corn, switchgrass and miscanthus rhizosphere microbial communities from Kellogg Biological Station, Michigan, USA - KBS K5-50-3 metaG | ecosystem: Host-associated > Plants > Roots >... | reverse complement strand
GCTTGGCGATATCGCTGTTGTCGCTTGTCGTGCAGCACTGCCTCTAAGCCACCTTCTAGATACAGCTGCCGCACGCGAATGGAGGTGTTGCGGCTGACATCGAAGGCCGCGCAGATCTGCTGGTCGGTCCAGCCCTCGTCGGCTTTGAGCAAGATGCGCGCTCGGGTAAAGGTCCGGGCATTGGCTTTGCCCGCATGGATGAACGTGTACAGTGATGCTTGGTCGGTTTCGGACAGCGTAACAGGGATGGGATGCCTCATGGAGGTTCTCCTGCTTTCTCAGGATCATCTCACTCCTGTCAATATCATTCTGGACTGACCACTAGTATATAGTTGGGGTTTTGTCAATATTTTACCAGCGTGTGAGGCCATTGCTCTTTGCTGCCCATGTAAAATGCTACGACAGGTTTCCTTCACCAAGAACACGAGGAAGTGTGCCTTTTTGCCATCAACGCATCTAAAATGAGCTAAGCTCAAGCGTTACAGCGAAACGAAAGATGCTCAGTGGTACCAGTTTGGGTGGGACTTCCTTCTCATTTTGGCTGCCGTCTCTATAAACTGCTGAGCCTTATTCTACTTGCGCACACCGAAAAAAGGCAAACTCCCTGCAAGAGCAGGGGTTCAGCCAAAGGGCGAAGAGGGTGCATGTAGAATGAGAAGCCTGCCGTCTGGGAGCCGAGGTCTAGGGTGTGAGCCTTTTTGATGTTTGCACAATTAGAATGAGATGCAACCAGGTTGGTTGATCGCTGCCAAAATGAGCACGAAGCTCCTCCCAGGCTGCCATTACTAGGCATCTTTCGCTCGACGATAATACTTGAGCTTATGTCATTCTAGATGTGCAATGCTGAAAAAGGCGCACATCCTGTACAAGATCGACGACACCTTCCCGGCCCATCCCGGCTGCCCCTGCCTGGGTGACCAGCCGAAGATCGGCGTGGATAACAATGCCGTCTACCTGAGTGTCGATGAGTTCGAGGATTGGGCGGCAGGGGGGACCATCGAGGACGGCGCCGATGTGTTCATTATCTCCAAGCCGCAGATGGTCGCGCAGGTGACGGCGAACTTCACGGCCTTTACCAACCTGACGATCGGCGGGATCCGGTCACCTCGCTGCAGCCGGCCATCAGCACGAGCGCGACCAACACCGAGTTCCTGGCGAACTCCTTCCCCTTCCTGGCCGACGGGGAGAATAACCCCGTGGCCGCTACCCTGGGCTTCTGGGAGGTCACCGGGGGATAGCAATGTCACCTCTGGCAACTTCAGCGCGGAGAGCATCAACAGCGAGAGCTACGCCTTCCCGGTGCTGGCGGTGAGCACCGGGAAGGCGCGCGGAGATCAAGCGCCTTTCTGAACCCGGACGATAGTCGCCTGCAGACCTGCCAGTTCGTGAGCGGGAACACATGGTGTTCGCTGTCCACTGCGATCAACATCAAGAACGACTCCCAGACGCGCGACGGCGTCGCCTGGTTCAAGCTCTCGACGTCGGGGAACATTGCTGCTCAGGGCTACGTGGCCTCTGCCGGCAACTACCTGATCTACCCGGCCATCGTCCATAGCGCCTCCGGGTCGACGGGGATCGTCTTCACGCTGACCAGTGGATCCATCAATCCCAGCGCGGCCTACGTCTTTGCCGGGTCGGGGACTGCGTTCGGCGGCGTCCATATCGCGGCGCACGGTGCCTCTCCTTCCACGGACGGTGCCAGCCGCTGGGGCGACTACTCGTGGGCCACGCTCGACCCCAACGGCACGGACCTCTGGATGGCGACGGAATACGTTCCGTCCGGCTTCCAGAACCCGATCACGAACTTTGGCACCCGCATCTTCGATCTAGCTTAATCGCGAGAGGTAGTCGCGGGAGGGCTGTGTCTCCGGCATGGCTCTCCCCTTGAAAACTCCCTGCGTGTGTGCTAGTACTAGTTTGCGGTGCGAAATGGATAAACAGCCTTGAGAAGAGGGTTCATGGCAGGCGAGCGGTGATTAGGGAGATGAGCTTTCTTCTCATGGTAGGTTGGGTTTACTTCGCCAGGGCGCGGTTGTGAAGTGGTTATGATTTAGCTATTTGTAGGTTTCATGCCCTAGCGTGAGAGGACCAGGGCAGTAGCTTTCTTGAGAATATATGGTTATCTTCTTCGCCAGGATGTGCTGAAACTCACCTTTACCGTTCAGGCGCGCCCCAAGCCCAATGATACATTGACAAGGAAGCAACCTCCCAGTATACTTGAGCCGTGATATCAAAACGAGGAGTTGAACTGATGAGAAAGACATTGCGGCCGCTCTTCTGGCTTGAAACGGGCATGGCTACTATTACCGGTATTTTGTTCGTGATCACATTGGCGTGGAGAGACTGGATCGAACTCGTCTTTGGCGTCGACCCGGATAAGAGCAATGGATCGCTTGAGTGGCTGATCGTTGGAGCCTTGCTGGTGGCGACGCTCGCGCTGTTCACTTTGGCGGGGTTCGAGTGGCGCAGGGCCCGAACCACCGCTGCCTAAGCAAAACCAATTGACCTCTTCGGTAATCCGGTCAGGGGAATAAAGTAGTATTAAGCTTGACCAAACTCATCTATTTCATCGCGCGTCACTGCTCTACCAAGATGTTTACTCAGGCCATCTAAAATACGTGCCCTCATTAACCTACTTATGTACCTACCCTCTGTTGTAATCGTCGTTTCGTTCTCGTTGAGGGTATGACATGCACTCGATGCACTGTCAAGCACGGAAAGTGAAGTATATGGGATTTTTTCGACCGACTCCAAGAGAATGGATTATGCGAATGATGTAGACTACTTTGCCGTATACAGCCCTGACACCCGAAAAGTGTACCTGCTTCCTATCACACATGTGAAGAATACAGAGTACTGCTTGCGGCTTATACCTACGGGGAACAACCAGGAAAAGAATGTGCGGTGGGCAGCAGATTATGAGCTTTAATGCTGGTGACAGGATTTGAAGAAACAAAGTAAGGCGCACCCGGCAGGAGTCGAACCCGCAACCTACTGATCCGAAGTCAGCCGCTCTATCCATTGAGCTACGGGTGCATCGTTATGATTATACCACCCATGCCAACGATGCTCTATCCGCTGAGCTATGGGTGCATCGCTACGATTATATCACCCACGTCAACGATGCTCTATCCGCTGAGCTATGGGTGCAAATAGTCATGCCTCAGAAGGTTTTTCCAGGAAAAAAGGCAGTTCTATATTGAACGTAACGCCCTTCTCTTTCGAAGACTCTACCCCGATCCGTCCACCGTGCCGCTCAACGATCTGTTTGCTAATAGCGAGACCAAGACCCCATCCTTTCTTTGAGGAGGATTGAGCATCAGGAGTGCGGTAAAATGGCTCGAAGATGTGTGTTTGCTGTTCTCGCGGGATAGTTGACCCTTCATTGTGTACCCGGATCATAGCTGAATGCCTGGATTGACTGACTCGCACCTGCACAGAGCTGGTATCAGGTGAATACTTGATGGCATTCGCTACTAAATTCGTCATGACCTGGCTGAGCCGTTCGCAATCAGCTTGCAGTACCACAGGTGAGGAAGGAACCTCTAGCTCGATCGAACGACCTGAAAGGGACTGCTGTTCTGTTATGACCTCGCGGCACATTTCTCCCACGTCACAACGTGTAGCGCGTAAGGTCATTTTGCCGGATCTCAGGATGCTTAAATCTAAGAGGTCATCGACGAGACTTTGTAGACGATGGGTGAGTTGATCAATGCGCTCCAAGGCAGTGCGTAGTGGGGCAACTTCGGCTGGCAATTCAGCTTGCTTTGCCAGACGGCGGATGCCCAACTGCGCTTGACCGCGAATACTGGTAATAGGGGTTTTGAGTTCGTGCGACGCCATCGAAAGAAAATGCTCTTTGAGTGTATTTGCCTGCTCAAGCTCCTGGTTGGCTCGCTCAAGTTCCTGGTTGACCCATTCAAGTTGACCGGCGTAGGCTTCTAACTCTTGCCGTGCAAACAGTATTTGTCGCCGGCCTCGCTCACGTTGAGCAGCGAGCACGACGATGATACTTTCAGCAAGCACGAAAGGAATGAGCTGAAGCAATTCGTGCCAATTATGCACGAGTGAACCAAATGGATGAAGAAAATAGATATCAAAAGCCAGCGTCCCAAGAAGAATAGAAAGCACGGCCGGCTCTGTTCCCCAAATCAGCGCAATGATGAGTGTGACCAGCACAAAGGGCGTATCCAGGAAAGCGTTCTCTATTCCCAGGCTTTGTAAACCAAATGGGATCAAGAGGCCTATTCCGACGAGAGGGAAGGTCATGATATAACCAACGGGGGGTTCACGCCACCAGGGGAGTCGAGCCAGGTTGTGTTTATGCGTCTGAGCACGTTGCTTACGATGGACCAGTGCAATGGAACGATCTTGAGTCTTGTGGTCTATCCCATGTACGTTCATACTGCATCTCCACTATCGATGGCGCAGCGCCGCTTTGTGTCACGATAGCCCGTTAAGTTACCTCAAATCTGGCTGTCATCCTGAGCGAAGCGAAGGATCTCTGCGCCCGTCGAGCTAGACCCTTCGCTGCGCTCAGGGTGACAGGCATTCTCTCCACATGTCTAGATTTGCCTTAAGCCTCGCCACTCGTCTCATCCAGGCGGGCCGGTGTTTCTACCTGGTTGAGGCGATTCCAGAGCAGGTAGTCCGTCTCTTTCTTAGGAACGTACGCGTTACCTACATCGGCAACCATATTGGATGTGGCGACGAACTCGCCCTGCTCCAGGTTCCTGAGATCGATATACTTCGCGCCCTGCTCCAGGCGAGTTCCCGCAGGCAAGACCGTAATGCTCTTGAGCTCATCGTCCGTCAAGTCCGCAAGAATGGTGTGCATGCTCTTGAGTTCATCGGCCGAGAGTGCACCCGGTAAGAGGGTCTGGTTCTCGCCATGGTCCTCCCCGGTCCGGTCGTGAGCACTCAGGTCGCGGATAAAGTCGACAGCGGGTTGGGCATCATAGAGAGGTGCATTCTCATCTTTATGACCCTCGTGTAGCCTGGACCGCTTTCGACCGGAATGGGCATCTGAATCACTGCCACTGCGCTTCTCGCCGCGTTCTTGCATGAGTCGTGAATCAGCTTTTGTGCTGGACTTTTTCTCGTGTCTTTTTGGCTGGTGTTTTTGTCCTGGCATCTATCTCGCTCCTGCTTTCAAAAATGCTGGTCTCTATTCATATACCCAGTATAATACACGCTAAAACCAATTGCCAGGGATGCAATTACTTATGCCCTGTCCCATTATGAGGCAGGGCATTGCTGTATTTTCGCGCCTATCTTTCACACCTATTGCAGTTCTTCGATGGGCCGGGCATTGCGCAAGTGCTTGTTGAAAGTCGCAGCTATGCACAAGATGAATTGTGGTACGAAAAGTACCAGCACTGTCGAGACAGGCCCTATCCACTGGATCAGTATTCCTGTCACGGCCAGGCCTATTGGCTGACCCCCGAAAGCAATCAGTCGAAACACGCTATTGACACGCCCCTGCAAATGGTCGGGAATCACTGCGAGCCGGTAGCCGAACTGCACTGACGTGTAAATCGGCACGATAACAAAGGCAAGCAATGTTACTATGCCCAGTATGAGTGGGTTGGGCGCGATAATGAAAAGCAGCCACGTCAATGCCCAGACCCACGTGGAGCCGATCACGAGCTGCGGGAAGCTGAAATGCTTTTCAAGTGGAGCCACTAGCAGAGCACCGAGTATACTGCCTACGCCGCCGCAGGCGAAGATCAGGCCAATTGCCAAGGAGGATGCGTGCTGACCCTGCGCCAGCACGATCAAGATCAGCGCATAGCCTACGACCGGCATGGTGATGCCACCGGTGAGTATCGCGATGAAGCGAATAAGCGGCTGATGCCAGAGCCAGGAAAGGCCCTCTCCAATATCGGCCCATAAGCGCATTGGTGCGTGGTCCCGTTCCTCCTGGAACTTTGCCTTGATTAAGAACAGCGAAAGAACCGAGGCCGTGTACGAGATCGCATCGGTTAAGAATGGGATGGCGCGTCCGATGCTATAGAGAGCACCGCTGAGCGATGGGCCAAGCATGCCTGATATGGAGTCAATGACCGTGCTCTGCGCTACGGCGGTAGGGAGCTGCTCTTTTGATACTACCTGGGGCAAACAGGCAGTCTCCGCCAGGTTGAAGAAAGTGAACAGCGTACCCTCGACCAACGAGACGATGTAAAGCTGCACAATTGTCAGCCGGCCGAGTGCGAGTGCGAGCGGGATACTCCCCAGTGCGAGTGCGCGCCCGGTGTCGCAGAGGATCATTACGCGCTTGCGATCCCAACGGTCAATCAGTGCCCCGGCGGGTAGGATAAAGAGGGCGTAGGGTAGCCCACGCAGGGCGGCTATTATTCCTGCCTGTGCCGGTGAGTGGGTGATAGCGAGGATCAGCAGCGGAAAAGCCAGCAGGGAGACCTGGGTTCCAATAGAGGAGACCGTCTGCCCGCTCCAGAGCAATACATAATCGCGGTTGCGCCATAATGAAAGCGGGCGTTTGGGTCCTGGGGCTGCTGCCGTCTTCCCTTCGTTGAGTGATTTGTTTTGTACCTGTGACATTGCATTTGCTCCCTTTGAGTATTTTTATAGGCGTTGACATGGTCAGCTGATGGGCAAGCTCTCGTGGATGGATGCGACGGACAGGGTAGCAAAAGCAGCGGCGTTGTCGATCAGCAACGTGGAGAGACGTGCCCGGCGACACACACCGAGGGTGTAAAGCGAGGGAGGAGAGCAACTACATGGATACGATGAGATGATACACTACTTACTCCGGCTTCTCCCGTAAGTAAGCAGGTGCATGAGGTAGCGCCATTTCCTGCCGCGTAAGCCCGGCGTGTACGCCTACGCGGCTGAGTGGCTCATTAGAATATGCATGATGGTGATGGCCCACTCGGTCAACTGGTTGTAGCCAGAGTGGTATGGTGATTGTATACTCATGTATATGATACTAACATTATCACTTGCGAAATGTCAAGGTAAGTTTTTCACACCAATTCCCCGCGCAAAACGGTGACCGCTTGCCCTCCGAGATACACGCGATCACCGCTCAAGCGAACGTACACTACCCCACCACGGGCTGAGGCCTGGTAGCCGACCAGCTCGTTTTTGCCGAGGCGCTTGCTCCAGAAAGGACTCAAGCAGCAGTGCGCGGAGCCGGTGACGGGGTCCTCGTTGACGCCTACCTGGGGAGCGAAAAAGCGCGAGACAAAATCATAGTCTTTTGAACCAGCAAGACTGGTGACAATAACGCCTCGCGTTGGTACCTTTGCCAGCAAGGTAAAGTCCGGTTGCATGTTGCGCACTATGTCTTCGGAATCGACCTCTATCAGGTAATCAAATTGGCTCTTGCCGGTGTACTTAACGGGAACACCCAGGGCTTCTGCCAGTCCAGGAGGGACGCTTGCCGGCTCTTCCGGCTTAGCCGGGAAATTCATCTCGATCCACTCTCCTCTGCGGTCAGCCGTCAGAAGGCCGCTGCGGGTGTGAAAGCGCGCCTGTTCACCTGCCGGCAGGTGGCCTGCTTCCCATAAGATGTGCGCGCTGGCAAGCGTGGCGTGTCCACACAGGTCAACTTCAACTGCTGGAGTAAACCAGCGCAGGTTGTAGCCACCGTCCTGCCTGAGCAGGAAAGCAGTCTCTGAGAGATTCATTTCTCGCGCTACATTTTGCATCCAGCCAGCGTCTTGTGGTTCGGGTAGAAGACAAACGCCTGCCGGGTTGCCCGCAAAGGGTCTATTGGTGAACGCGTCTACTTGATAGATTGTCAGTCCCATAGATTACCTTTCTCTTACCTGGATCCCTGGTACGTCCTCAGTGAGGTTTGTGTCATTTGTGTCACTTGTGTCACTTGTATCGCTTGTATCGCTTGTATCCCTGTGTTAGCTCGTGCAGCAACAGCAGAGATATTCAGGGGACGCCTCCCATTCCCTACATATAGAATAAGGTGAAATTGACGGTCCATAAAGAGCCAATGATGGGTCTACGTCCTTCTGAGTGAAAGACAATACAGATTCTGTCATTTGTCGAATAAAAAATACCGTCTGCCAAATAATATGCGATGCATATCTGCCGCCGATCGTTGGCAATATATCAGACAGAAACGCGTCAGGATAGCAAACCGATGACAGCATTTCCCGTTCATGACGAGGCTCATGACGCTTTCATGACACTTCCTCCTTAGACTGGTACCAGAGAGGGCATGGGCTCGTCAATTGGAGGGGATGGACCAAACCACGGCTTTCGGGCCTTTGCGTGATGAAATGCTCTCAAGAGAGGAGAAACATCTTGACCAAGCTGGAAGGAAAAGTCGCGGTCATCACGGGCGGCAGCAGCGGCATCGGCCTCGCCACGGCCCGGCGCTTCGTCTCAGAGGGCGCCTACGTCTACATCACCGGTCGCCGCCAAAGCGAACTAGATGCAGCAGTACGGCAGATCGGCAAGCACGTGACCGCGGTTCAGGGGGATGTCTCCCAGCTCGCGGATCTTGATCGCCTGTATGCCACAGTGAAGCAGCAGCATGGCCGCCTCGATATCGTCTTCGCCAACGCCGGTGTTGGGAGGGAATTCGCTTCATTGGGAGAGATTTCTGAAGCCCACTTCGACAACACGTTCAACATCAACGTCAAGGGGTTGCTCTTCACGGTGCAAAAGGCGCTTCCGCTCTTGCAGGACGGCGGGTCGATCATCCTGACCGCTTCGATTAACTCGATCAAAGTGCTACCTCGGAGCAGTGTGTACAGCGCGACCAAGGCGGCGATCCGCTCCTTCGCGCGCAGTTGGACCCTAGACCTGCAAGCCCGCCAGATCCGCGTCAACGCCGTCAGCCCTGGTCCGACCAACACTCCGCTCATCAATAACCTGGGGCAGACGGAGGAACAGAGTAAGCAGATCGTGAGGTCACTCGTGACCACCGTCCCGCTGGGGCGGTTGGGCGATCCTGACGACATCGCTAAAGCGGTGGTGTTCCTCGCCTCGGATGACAGCAGTTTTATTACCGGGATCGAACTGTTCGTCGATGGCGGTCAGGCACAGGTGTAAGTAATCCTGCTCCTGGGCACCTCATCGAGATGCCCATGCTACCTTTCACACGGAGCGCCTCGCCGACAAGCGGGGACTGCTTGACCGAAAGGAATGCTCGTACGACGAGCGAGAGGAGCAAAAAGAAGGAGCAAAGCTGATGGGATGCGAGATGCTGACGTGTCATTGTTCAGAGAAAAAAGAGCGTCTGCCAAGTGTACATGTTGTCTGAAACCCCCACAAAGCAAGAGAGCGAGGCCGGGGTTTCATGCCGGGTGGTGCGCCCGCCGCGCATACGCTTGACTTCCAGAAACGCGCTAAGCTATGCAACACATGGAGCAATGGGAGAAGAGGGGCTCACCCTTCCTGGCGCAGCATCTCTTTGAAGTCGCGCAAGATCACGCGGCAGGCGTTTTCTCCGGCACGAATGGCGTGATCGAGAATATCACGGGTCACAAGCCGATGGGCCTTGAGGAATTTATCAGGAAACATCGGGAGGCGTTTGGATGAGCAGCTCATGTATCCTTCAAAGTACGCCAGAAGTCATTGTCGTTGTCGTTCCTTCTGGCTGCTCTTCCTCCTCGCTGAGGATACTTCCACTTTATCAGGGATTCAGTCAAATGCCGGAGAGGACGCATGTAAACTGCAAGACAAAGTCGCTCTTCACAATCCATTCCTGCTCATCTTCAATGGCACGTCTGCGCCACCCTCTCTTTTCAAAGAGGTACACCTCATTTCTGGAGCACTTTCCTGCAAAACCTCTTGACAAATTCCTTTTCGCCAGTTATCATTTAATCGAGAGAACGTTCAATCAAATATTGGGGCTGTAGGATTGCCACGCAAATATCACCAGGAGAAACGGAGCGCGACGGCGGAAGAGACACGCCAGCGGATCGTGGATGCCACGGTCGCCCTTCATGCCGAAAAAGGCATCGTTGCGACTAGTGTCAAGGATATTGCCGCACGTGCTGATGTCGGTGTGGGAACGGTCTATCACCATTTCCCGACCTATGATGATGTCGTGCGGGCCTGCGGACTTCGCATTCAG
>Ga0070708_100005476_pt1 | contig 10066 bp, 4 predicted proteins | sample KBSK5503metaG_FD_65469 | JGI IMG/M metagenome (GOLD analysis project Ga0070708, IMG submission 65469) | Corn, switchgrass and miscanthus rhizosphere microbial communities from Kellogg Biological Station, Michigan, USA - KBS K5-50-3 metaG | ecosystem: Host-associated > Plants > Roots >... | reverse complement strand
GAGCGGCTGGCGGAGACGCTGAAGGCGATAAAGTCGCCGGTGAAGCGGCTCTTTCTCATCGCTATTCCTCCAGCCCGCTCGACGATGCACTTGGACACCGTCTTCACCGTGATCTCGCGGGAGGAATGTCTCGTGTACGGCCCCATGATCCTTCCGGGGGGGGCCGAGGAGGCGGACGTCTACCAATGCGATCTCTCCCGGAGGTCGCTCGCCTGGACCTCGGAGAAGGACGTGCTCTCCGTGCTCAAGGCCCAGGGTCTCGATCTCGCGCCGGTGCGCTGCGGCGGGAACGATCCGATCGCGGAGAGACGGGAGCAATGGACCGACGGGGCCAACGCCTTCGCTCTCGCGCCCGGAATCATTCTGCTGTACGACCGCAACGTGCGCACGACCGACGAGCTTTCGCGGGCCGGCTACCGGGTGGTGGAAGAGGCGGACCTGCTCCTGGGGCGCGAGGAGTTGAACCCCGAGGGCGGGAAGTGCGTCGTCCGCCTGGCCGCTCACGAGCTCTCTCGAGCGCGAGGCGGTCCGCGCTGCATGGCCATGCCTTTGCTTCGAGAAGATCTGTGAGAAGGCGGCTGACGAGGCCTCTGAGAAGCCGGCCGACGGCAGGCGACAGGGGGCAGGCGGAAAGCCCGACGAGGACCGCCCTCGATCCGCCTCTCACCTCCCGCCTCCCGCGTCCCGCACTATGAGCACTCCGTTCTTCTCCTTCGTCCGGCCGCTCGCGGTGGTGGCGTTCGGCGGAAACGCGCTCCTGCGGCCGGGTGACTCGGGCACGACCGCACAGCAGCTCGGCCGCGCGCGGGACGCCGTGCGGCACCTGCTGCCCGTTCTCGCCCGCGGCTACGAGCTCGTCCTGGTCCACGGCAACGGCCCCCAGGTCGGCAACCTCTTGATCCAATCGGAGCTCGCAGCCAGCCAGGTGCCGCCCCAGTCGCTCGACTTCTGTGTCGCCCAGACGCAGGGATCGCTCGGGTTCCTCCTCGAGCTCGCCTTCGCCAGCGAGCTGTCTGGCGCCGGGATCCGCAAGGAGGTCGCAACGTTTCTGACACAGGTGGAGGTGGACGCCGCGGACCCCGCTTTTCTCGCGCCTTCCAAGCCGATCGGCCCCTTCTTCTCGCGCGAGCGCGCCGCGGCGCTGCAGGAAAATCACGGGTGGAAGATGATCGAGGACTCGGGACGCGGCTGGCGCAAGGTGGTCGCTTCTCCGCGGCCCAGAGCGATCCGGGGAGTAGCCGTGGCGGCGGCGCTCATCCACAGGGGCCACATCGTGATCGCGGGCGGCGGCGGCGGCATCCCCGTCGTGGTGGCCGACGACGGGAGCGCGCGGGGCGTCGAAGCGGTCATCGACAAGGACTACACGGCTTCCATGCTGGCCTCCTCCCTCTCGGCCGAGCTGTTGATTATCCTGACGGGGGTGGAAAGGGTCGCTCGGGACTTCGGAAAGCCGACGGAGACTCCGATCTCCGAGATGGACATCGCGACGGCGCGGGCACTCGCGGGACAGGGCCAGTTCCCCCCGGGGAGCATGGGCCCCAAGATCGACGCGGCCGTCCGCTTCGCGGAGGGGGACGGGCGAGTCCTCATCACACGCGCGGAGTCGCTTCCCGAAGCCCTCGAAGGCAGAACGGGCACTCTCATAAGGCGATCGGGTGATCGAGTGATCGGATGATCGGGCGATGGATGGGGCGATCCGCGGAGGAATTCATGTCTTTGGGCGTATTTCAACTCTTGGCTCTCGGCCCTCGACTCTCATGAAGCGCGACTACGTCAACGAGAAGGACTGGGAACCGGGTGAGATCGTCGGGTTCCTCGACCTGGCCGGACGCATCAAGGGAGACCCAGGCCGGTTCCGGCAGGCGCTCGCCGGAAAGACGCTCGCGATGATCTTCGAAAAGTCCTCGACGCGCACGCGCGTCTCCTTCGAGGCCGGCATGTTCCAGCTGGGCGGACTCGCGATGTTCCTCTCGGCGAGGGACCTGCAGCTGGGCCGCGGGGAGACCGTGGAAGACACGGCGCGGGTCCTTTCGCGCTACTGCGACGGGATCCTGGCGCGCACCTTCGGGCACGCGACCGTCGAGATGCTCGCCCGCTCCGCTTCGGTTCCGGTCATCAACGGCCTCTCGGATCTCCTCCACCCCTGCCAGGCTCTGGCGGATTTCCTGACGGTCCGCGAGCGTTTCGGTACGGAGAAAGGATTCCCGCTCTGCTATGTGGGTGACGGAAACAACGTGGCGCACAGCCTGCTCTTGACCGGAGCCCAGCTCGGCGCGCGGGTCGCGGTCGTCACTCCCGCCGGCTTCGAGCCGAAGGCCCAGGTCCTGGCCTGGGCCCGCGAGGCCGCGGCACGGACCGGGGGCTCGATCCTCGTGACGCATTCCCTCGAGGAGGGGCTCTCCGGCGCCCGCGCGGTGTACACGGACGTCTGGGCCTCGATGGGGCAGGAGGAGGAGGCTGCGGAGAGGTCCCGGAAGTTCTCGAAGTATCGCGTGACGGCGGAGGTTTTCGCCATGGCGTCCCCGGACTCGATCTTCCTCCACTGCCTTCCCGCCCACCGCGGCGAGGAGGTGGACGCCTCGGTGATCGACTCCGCGGCGTCGGCGGTCTTCGACCAGGCCGAGAACCGGCTCCACGTCCAGAAGGCGCTCCTCGTCACGCTGCTGGGAGGACCCGCCTGAGCCTGCCGGACGCCGTTTCTTCCCGCTCCCGCGCCGAGAGGGCCCGATGGGTGCTCACCGCCGCCGCCGGCCTGGCCATCTTCGTGGCCGTCACGACGCTCTTCCTCGTGGCGCGCCCGCGCAAGGTCCGGTCCATCCGGCCGGCCGCATCCGAGGTCGGAGGGACCGTGACGATCGAGGTCGCGGACTTGAGAAACGAGCCCTCCGGCCGGGCCTCGGCCGCGGGCGCGCTGCCCAAGGGCGCGCGCGTCCGGATCCTCGCGGATCGCGGGAGGTGGTTGGAGGTCCGCGCCGGCAGCGAAAAAGACGCAACGGCCTTCGTCGCGGCGGAAGCCGTCGAGACCGATCCGCAGCGGCGTACGCGGGAGGACCGGGGCAAACGAATCCTTTCCTTCGCGCCCGTCTCCGGTTTGGTGGCGGAGGACACGGACGTCCTCCTGGCCCCGTTCCCCTCGGCGCCTCGCTCCGGACGCCTCCGGCGGGGAACCGCCGTGTCCGTGTACGCGGTGGACCACGATTACTACGCCGTGCGGGCGGCCGATGGGGGCCTTGCGTTTCTCCATTCGGGCGACGTGGACCTCGTGCCGCCCGATCCCCGTCTTCCGGCGATCGTCCCCGCGGTCGGGAAAACGATCAAGGACGTCGCGGTCAACGATCTGGCTCCGGCCGCGGCGGCGCCGCCTCCCGAACCGGCGGCGTCCCCGGGGGCACCGAGCTGGGAAGGCGAGGCCCCGGTGCTGGAGGAGCCTCTCGAGCCGGCCACCCTCATCTCCAAGGTAGACCCGGATTACCCGGAGGCCGCCCGGCGGGCGGGTGTGGAGGGGACCGTGGTGCTCGACGCGGAAATCAACGAGAACGGCCATGTCACCCGAGTGACCGTCGAGCGGGGACTGCCGCTCGGAGTGTCCGAGGCCGCCGTCGCGGCGGTCGAGCGCTGGAGGTACCGTCCGGCTCGAGGGCGCACGGGTCCCCTCCCTTCTCACAAGACGGTCCGGATCCTTTTCGCCTTGGGACAGTGAGGAAGGTGAGGATTTTGAGAGTCGAGCGTTGAGAGTCGAGGGAAGCTCGGGCGTCCCTCTCGCCTCTCAGATCTGAACACTGAACTCTCAACTATAATTTTGGCCTTCATGCTCCAGGTTCTGTACGAGGCCGACGGCCGGCCGCAGGTCTTCAACCTCGCCCGGGACGAGGCCACGATCGGCCGCTCAAACGACAACGACATCATCCTGAATGACTTCTCCGTGTCGCGCCGGCACGCCACGCTGCGCAAGGAGAACGTCGGCTGGGTGATCCGAGACAACCAGTCCACTAACGGCGTCCGCATCAACGAGAAGCTCGTCCAGACCGCCCGCGTCGGCGATGGGGACTGCGCGACCGTGGGGACGTTCGTGCTGCGTTTCCGGGAGGAGGAGGAGGCGCCCGCCCCGGCCCCCGCGAAAAAGCAGGATTCGACCTCGACCTGCATCCGTCCGATCTCCGAGTTCAACCTGGACTTCGGCCTCGAGAAGGACGTCGGGGGGGCTCCGGGCGAGTCCACCACCGGGAGGAAGCGCGCCGTCCTGGACGTCGCCTACAAGAACAAGGTCTTCGAGATCCTGGTCCAGGTCGGCAAGACGCTCATCTCCGTGGACGACGTCGAGACGGCGCTCGGCAAGGTCATGGACCTGATCTTCGAGTACCTTCCGGTGGACCGCGGATTCCTGCTTCTCGAGGAAGAAGGAGATCTCAGGCTGCGGATGACCCGGTTGAAGTCTTCGTCGCGGATGACGACGGACGGGGCCCCCTATTCCCGGACGATCGTGGACATGGTCGTGCGGCAGAAGGTGGCGGTCCTGACCTCCGACGCCCAGGCCGACGAGCGCTTCGAGGCGGGCCAGTCCATCCGGATTCAGCAGATCCGCTCGGCGATGTGCGCACCGCTCTGGAGCCGTGACTCCGTCATCGGTGTGATCCACGTGGACTCGCCCCTGCACGTCGGGACGTTCACGGAGAAGGATCTCGACCTGTTGACCGCGCTCGCCAACTTCGCCGCGGTGGCCATCGAACGCGCACGCCTGCGCGAGCGGGTCGAGGAGGAGCGGCGCATCCGGGGAAGGCTCGAGCGCTACCACTCCCCGCAGGTTGTCGAGGAGATCATCGCTCACGCCGAGGCGACGGGATCGCGCGAAGTGGCGCTGACCAAGTGCGTGACGGTTCTCTTCGCGGATCTGGTGGGCTTCACGAGCTGGTCGGAGAAGATGGCGGCGGCGGAGCTCGCCCGGATGCTGACGCGGTTCTTCACGCTCGCGTCGGAGGCGGTCTTCTCGCAGGACGGGACGATCGACAAGTTCATCGGCGACGCCGTGATGGCGTTCTTCGGCGCCCCGTTCGACCAGCCGGACCACGCGGTCCGCGCGGTCTCGTCGGCCCTGAAGATCCAGGAAGGGATGACGGATTGGAACCGCGAGCGCATCGCCCGAGGCGAGCCGCCGGTCGAGGTGCGCATCGCCTTAAACACCGGGGAGGCCATTGTCGGGGAGATCGGCTCGCAGCGCCGCGTCGATTACACCGTGCTGGGAAACGCCGTCAACGTGGCCGCGCGCATGGAGGAGTTCGTCGCGTCCGCCGGCGACACGGTCATCGGCCCCGAGACCTACGAAGCGGTCAAGAGCCGGTTCTCCGTGGCGCAGATGGGGCAATTCGCCTTGAAGGGACTCTCGGCGCAGGTCCCGATGTACAAGGTGCTCGGTCCCCGCTCGGAGGACGAGACCGTTTACGCCGCGCGGGTCTCCGTCCCCGGCAAGAAGCGGGCGAACTAGGCTTTCGGCTTTCGACTTTCCGCCTCTCCTCCTCCTGACTCGGATCCCCTGGCCCCGTGCCTCGCGCTGGCAAGGAAAATGCTAGAACACAAGAAGAGTTCGTGTATTTCTATGGCAAGAATCTTGCTCGAATGAGGCGAATCTGGGTTAGTGGGCTAATCGGAACACACCTTTGGCGACCCACAGACTGTCTTACCCGGGCTCCGAAGAGCGGGCCGCGCCCGCCGAGGGGACTCCCCTCCGAAAGGACCATCTCATGAAACCGGAATCGCTTCGCGAGAGCTCCGCGGACGTGGTTCACAAGCGGGCCGCCAGAGGCCTCGGCCGCGGGCAGGACCCGCCCCGGGATCGGAGTCAGCGGCAGCTCCTCGCGGCGCTGACCCGGTTGAAGAAAGGGTATTTCGGCGTCCGACTTCCGGAGGACCAGCTCGGGCTGGACGGCAAGATCGCCGATACCTTCAACGAGGTCGTCGAGCTTCACCAGACGATGAGCCGGGAGCTCGAACGCTTGAGCGACGCGGTCGGTAAGCAGGGGAGGCTTTCCGAAAGAGCTTCCCTGGCCGGAGTCGGGGGTTCCTGGGCGGCCTCCATGCAGTCGGTCAACGCCCTGATCGGCGACCTCGTTCACCCCATCAGCGAGACGGCCCGCGTCATCGGCGCGGTCGCCAAGGGGGACCTCTCCCAAACGATGGCGCTCGAGAGCGACGGGCGGCCACTCAAGGGAGAGTTCCTTTCCACGGCGCGCACCGTCAACACGATGGTGGACCAGCTCTCCTCCTTCGCCTCGGAGGTCACGCGCGTGGCGCGTGAGGTCGGCACGGAAGGCAAGCTCGGCGGCCAGGCGAGGGTCGAGGGCGTTTCGGGCACCTGGAAGGACCTGACCGACAACGTCAACCTGATGGCGTCGAACCTCACGGCCCAGGTGCGAAACATCGCCGCCGTCACGACGGCGGTCGCCAACGGCGACCTGACCAAGAAGATCACCGTGGACGTGCAGGGGGAGATCCTGGAGCTCAAAGACACCGTCAACACGATGGTGGATCAGCTGCGCTCCTTCGCCTCAGAGGTCACGCGCGTGGCGCGCGAGGTCGGCACGGAAGGCAAGCTCGGCGGCCAGGCCGACGTGCGGGGGGTCGCGGGGACCTGGAAGGACCTGACCGACAACGTCAACTCGATGGCGGGCAACCTGACCGCCCAGGTGCGCAACATCGCGGACGTGACCAAGGCCGTGGCCATGGGAGATCTCTCCAAGAAGATCACGGTCGACGTCCAGGGAGAGATTCTGGAGCTGAAGAACACGGTCAACACGATGGTGGACCAGCTGCGCTCCTTCGCCTCGGAGGTCACGCGCGTGGCGCGCGAGGTTGGCACGGAGGGGAAGCTCGGCGGCCAGGCCGAAGTCGCGGGAGTGGCCGGGACCTGGAAGGACCTGACCGACAACGTCAACTCGATGGCGGGCAATCTGACCGCCCAGGTGCGCAACATCGCGGCCGTGACGACCGCGGTGGCGACGGGGGACCTCTCCAAGAAGATCACGGTGGACGTCCAGGGGGAGATCCGGGAGCTGAAGGACACGATCAACACGATGGTGGACCAGCTCTCCTCCTTCGCCTCGGAGGTCACGCGCGTGGCGCGCGAGGTCGGCACAGAGGGGAAGCTCGGCGGCCAGGCCGAGGTCGCGGGAGTGGCCGGGACCTGGAAGGACCTGACCGACAACGTCAACTCGATGGCGGGCAACCTGACCGGCCAGGTGCGCAACATCGCCGAGGTGACGACCGCGGTGGCCAGGGGGGACCTCTCCAAGAAGATCACGGTGGACGTCAAGGGAGAGATCCTCGAACTGAAGGACACGATCAACACGATGGTAGACCAGCTCTCCTCCTTCGCCTCGGAGGTCACGCGCGTGGCGCGCGAGGTCGGCACGGAGGGCAAGCTCGGCGGCCAGGCCGACGTGCGGGGAGTGGCCGGGACCTGGAAGGACCTGACCGACAACGTCAACTCGATGGCGGGCAATCTGACCGCCCAGGTGCGCAACATCGCGGCCGTGACGACCGCGGTGGCCAAGGGGGATCTCTCCAAGAAGATCACGGTGGACGTCAAGGGAGAGATCCTGGAGCTGAAGAACACGATCAACACGATGGTGGACCAGCTCTCCTCCTTCGCCTCGGAGGTCACGCGCGTGGCGCGCGAGGTCGGCACGGAAGGCAAGCTCGGCGGCCAGGCGGAGGTCGCCGGCGTGTCGGGGACGTGGAAGGACCTGACCGACAACGTCAACTTCATGGCCGGCAACCTGACCAGCCAGGTGCGCGGCATCGCCCGCGTCGTGACGGCCGTCGCCAACGGAAACCTGATGCGCAAGTTGACCGTCGAGGCCAAGGGCGAGATCGCCGCCTTGGCCGACACGATCAACGGCATGATCGACACCCTTGCGACCTTCGCCGACCAGGTCACCACGGTCGCGCGCGAGGTCGGCGTTGAGGGCAAGCTCGGCGGGCAGGCGAGCGTGCCCGGCGCCGCCGGGACCTGGAAGGACCTGACCGACAACGTCAACCAGCTCGCCGCCAACCTGACGACGCAGGTCCGCGCCATCGCGGAGGTCGCGACCGCCGTGACCAAGGGGGACCTGACGCGCTCCATCGCCGTTCAGGCTTCCGGCGAGGTCGCGTCGCTGAAGGACAACATCAACGAGATGATCCGGAACCTGAAGGACACGACCCAGAAGAACAGCGAGCAGGACTGGCTGAAGACGAACCTCGCGAAGTTCTCCCGGATGCTGCAGGGACAGCGGGATCTGCTGACGGTCGGCCGGCTGGTCCTCTCCGAGCTCGTGCCGGTCGTCTCCGCCCAGCAGGCCGTCTTCTACACGCTCGACAACTCGGGGGAGGAGCCGGCCTTAAAGCTCCTGGCGAGCTATGCCTCCAAGCCCAGGACGACCCAGAAGTCGCTCAAGCTCGGCGAAGGGCTGGTGGGCCAGTGCGCCTTCGAGAAAAGCAAGATCCTCCTGACCCAGGTCCCCAAGAGCTATCTCTCGATCTCCTCGGGGCTCGGAGAGTCACCGGCTGCGAACATCATCGTCCTCCCGGTCCTCTTCGAGGGGCAGGTCAAGGCCGTGCTGGAGCTGGCGTCCTTCGAGAGGTTCAGCTCGACCCACCAGGCCCTGCTCGACCAGCTGACCGAATCGATCGGGATCGTCCTGAACACGATCGAGGCCAACACCCTGACGGAGGACCTCTTGAAGCAGTCGCAGTCGCTGGCGGGCGAGCTGCAGAGCCAGCAGGAGGAGCTGCGCCAGACGAACCAGCAGCTCGAGGAGAAGGCGACGCTCTTGGTCGAGCAGAACGCCGAGGTCGAGCGCAAGAACATGGAAGTCGAGCAGGCGCGCCTGGCACTCGAAGAGAAGGCCGAGCAGCTGGCGCTGACATCCAAGTACAAGTCCGAGTTCCTGGCCAACATGTCGCACGAGCTGCGGACCCCCCTGAACAGCCTGCTCATCCTGTCGGATCAGCTCTCGAAGAACCCGGAAGGCAACCTGACTGTCCGACAGACCGAGTTTGCCAAGACGATCCACGCTTCCGGCAAAGAGCTTCTGACGCTCATCAACGACATCCTGGACCTCTCGAAAGTCGAGTCGGGCACGGTCGTCGTGGACGTGGGCGAGCTGCGTTTCCCAGAGCTGCTCGATTACGTCGAGCGGACGTTCCGGCATGTGGCGGAAGCCAAGGGGGTCGGATTCGGCATCGAGGTCGGCCGCGACGTTCCCCGCTCGATCTTCACCGATTCGACGCGGTTCCAGCAGGTCATCAAGAACCTGCTGTCCAACGCCTTCAAGTTCACCGAGAGGGGATCGGTCACTCTGCGCGTGGAGACGGCCCGCGGCGGGTGGAGCCCGCACGTCGAGTCGCTCAACCGAGCCCGCGCGGTGCTCGCGGTCTCGGTCGCAGACACCGGGATCGGGATCCCGCCGGAAAAGCAGCAGATCATCTTCGAGGCGTTCCAGCAGGCCGACGGCTCGACCAGCCGGAAGTACGGAGGCACGGGCCTGGGTCTCGCGATCAGCCGGGAGATCGCGAGGCTGCTCGGAGGGGAGATCCGCTTGACCAGCATCCCGGGCAAGGGGAGCGCCTTCACCCTCTATTTGCCTCACGTCTACGTCGCCCCCAAGGCCGTCCGGGCGGTCGCCGACGCGCCGGAAGGACGTGTCGCCGCGCTTCTTCCCGAGCCCGAGCCGGCACCAGGCGGCGCGGAGCCGGATGTCTTCGACGCCGGCGACCTCGCCGATGACCGGACGGCCCTGGGCCCCGAGGATCGCGTGCTCCTCGTCATCGACAACGACGAAAGCTTCGCGCGGTTCCTGCGGGAGATGGCGCACGAGAACGGTTTCAAAGCCATCCTCGCCACGCAGGGGGCCGAGGGGGTCGCGCTTGCGCACCGGCACCGCATCGACGCGATCACGCTGGACATCCGGCTTCCGGTCATCGATGGCTGGAGGGTCCTCGACCGGTTGAAGAACGACCTGGAGACCCGACACATCCCCGTTTACCTGATCACGACGGAGGAGGACGCCGCGCGGGGCCTTCCGCGGGGAGC
>Ga0070708_100005475_pt1 | contig 10066 bp, 10 predicted proteins | sample KBSK5503metaG_FD_65469 | JGI IMG/M metagenome (GOLD analysis project Ga0070708, IMG submission 65469) | Corn, switchgrass and miscanthus rhizosphere microbial communities from Kellogg Biological Station, Michigan, USA - KBS K5-50-3 metaG | ecosystem: Host-associated > Plants > Roots >... | reverse complement strand
ACGACGCGGGCGGCAACATGCCCACCCGTGACCAGGTGACCGCCCAGGTGGCGAAGACGCAGAACTACAAGGGCGTCATCGGGACCACGAGCTTCGACTCGAACGGTGACACCACTCTGAAGATCATCACGATCTACAAGTGGACCTCAGCGACCGACACCGGCGGGACCTTCGTCGACCAGGTCACCGTCGCCTAAACAGGCAGATGTCATGAGGGGCGGGGCCGTGCGCCCTGCCCCTCATCCTTGAATGGGAACGGTCGGCTGGCTAGACTGTTCGGCAGCCGACCGACCGGGGCGCCGGCCGGCCAAGGAAAGGGATGAGGTTCTTTGCTGACCAGTTGATCCTGGGCCTGACCGACGGAGCCATCTTTGCTCTGATCGCGCTGGGCTACACCATGGTGTACGGGATCATCGAGCTGATCAACTTCGCCCACGGCGACATCTTTACCGTCGGCGGCTTCATCGGGCTCACTCTGATCGGGATGCTCGGCCTGCAGCACGCCCCCGCAGCCCTGCTGGTCCCGGGCGTCATCCTTGTTTTCCTGGTCGCCATGAGTCTCAACGGCCTGCTCGGGGTAGCGATCGAGCGGGTCGCTTACCGGCCGCTGCGCAATGCGCCGCGGCTGGCGCCGCTGATCACCGCGGTCGGCATCTCGTTCGTGCTCGAGGGGATCCTCTTCCTGCTGAAGGGGCCCAATCAGATCTCGTATCCCAACCTGCTGCCCGGCGGCAACCTCAACCTCGGATTCGTCGCGCTCGGCATCGGCAACCTCGTCATTATCCTGATCGCGCTCGGACTCATGATCGCGCTCAACCAGTTCATCCAGCGCACGCGCATTGGGCGGGCCATGCGCGCGACCGCCCAGGATCGTGACGCCGCCCGCCTGATGGGCATCAACATCAACCGCACCATCGCCATTACTTTCTTCATCGGCTCCGCGCTGGCGGCGGCCGGAGGGATCATCTACGGCTTCGCCTACCAGACGATCGACTTCAGCCTTGGCTTTCGTAACGGCTTGATCGCCTTTACCGCTGCCGTCTTCGGCGGTATCGGCAACGTGGTTGGGGCGGCGATTGGCGGCTTCGTCATCGGCATCATCATCGACTTCGTCGGCGGCTACTTCGCGGGCGGCCAGCAGTGGTCCGACGTCGTTGTTTTCAGCATCCTCATCATGGTGCTGGTCTTCCGACCGACCGGGCTGCTCGGCATGCGGGTACCGGAGAAATGAGCCAGCGAACGGGACCTCCTGCCGCCGGGGGTAATCGGAAGCCGAGCTGGTTGGGCCGCATCGGGCGTGCGCAAAACATCCCGTATTTCCTCCTGGGCGTCGCCCTGCTGCTCTTCCCCATCCTTGACTCCGACCGATCCCAGATCGACGTGGCGGCCTTCGCCGGGGTCTGGGTGCTTCTGGCCCTCGGCCTGAACATCGTCGTCGGCTATGCCGGGCTGCTCGACCTGGGCTACGCGGCGTTCTTTGCGATCGGCTCGTACGCATTTGCCATCCTGGCGTCCGGCCAGTTCAACATCCACGTCTCGTTCTGGATCCTGCTGTTCTCGTCGGCGTTCATCGCCGCGTTCTTCGGCGTCCTCCTCGGCGCGCCCACCCTCCGGCTTCGCGGCGATTACCTGGCGATCGTCACCCTTGGCTTCGGCGAGATCGTGCCCCGCGTGTTTCGCAATGCCTCGGTGTTCACGGGCGGCGTCAACGGCATCGTCGGCGTCGACCAGCCCAAACTGCCCGCCGTTTTCGGTTGGAGCGGGAACTTCGGTTTCAATCCGATCCCGTACTACTACCTGATTCTGGGCGTCATCGTGCTCTCGCTCTTCCTGATCAACAACCTGCGCAGCTCGCGACTGGGCCGGGCCTGGATGGCGGTTCGCGAGGACGAGGTGGCGGCCGCGGCGACCGGCATTAACACCGTCACCACCAAGCTGCTGGCCTTCGCCCTGGGCGCCTCCTTCAGTGGATTCGCCGGAACCTACTACGCCTCCAAGCTCTTTATCGTGAGCCCCGAGTCGTTCAGCTTCCAGGCGGTCTCGGTGGTGGTGCTGGTGATGGTGGTGCTCGGGGGGATGGGCAGCATGCGGGGTGTGATCATCGGCGCCCTGCTGATCTATTTCATCCAGTCGTACGTCTTGATCCAGCTGCCAGGTTGGATCGCAACCGCCACCGCCGCGCTGAACATCGACTTTCTCACCAAGCTGGACATTGGCAGCTACGTGCAGCGCTCGAACTTCCTGATCTTCGGCATCATCCTCGCCGGCATCATGCTGCTGCGACCGCAGGGGCTGATCCCAAGCGCCCAACGCAAAGTCGAGCTGGAGCTCGGCACCTCCGACGAGGCGGTGTCCGACCTCCGCGGCTCGGCCTGAGATCCTCGATGCCAATCCTGGAGACGAAAGGCTTGACCAAGCGTTTCGGCGGCCTGGTCGCCGTCAACAGCGTCGACATCAGCGTCGAGCCGGGCGAGATCTTCGCCATGATCGGGCCAAACGGCGCCGGTAAAACGACCGTCTTCAACCTGGTGGCCGGCCTCTACAAGCCGACCTCGGGGCAGATCCTCTTCAACGGCAAATTCGTCTACCCGGTGCGCGAGTTCCGGCGCACCTACCTGCCGCCACTCGCCGCCTATTACACAGTCGCCGACAAGGTTCGCCGGCAATTCGGATTCGGTCCGATGCCGCTCGGTCTTCGCCCGCATGCCGTGACGGCGCTGGGCATCGCCCGCACCTTTCAGAACATCCGGCTCTTTTCCTACATGACGGCGCTGGAGAACGTCATGGTCGGCGAGCATCCGCGGATGCATGCCAAGGTCTGGGACTCGCTGCTGCGCACGCCATTCGCCCGCCGCGAGGAGCGCAAGGTCCGCGAGCGCGCCCGAGAGCTGCTGCGCTTCGTGGGGCTCGAGCGTCACCGCGACCAGTATGCGCGCAACCTTCCATACGGCTTTCAGCGGCGGCTGGAGATCGCCCGCGCGCTGGCCACCGAGCCGCAACTCCTGATGCTCGACGAGCCGGCTGCCGGCTTCAACCCGCAAGAGAAGAACGAGCTGATGCAGCTGATCCAAGACATCCGGAGCCAGGGAATCACCGTCTTTCTCATCGAGCACGACATGAAGGTCGTCATGGAGGTCTCGGAGCGGATCGTCGTCCTCGATTACGGCGAGAAGATCGCCGAGGGTCCACCGCAGAAAGTGCGCACCGACCCGCGCGTCATCGAAGCCTATCTGGGCAAATCAGCCTGATGGGAGTCCTGCTCGAGGTCGAGCGGATCGACGTCTTCTATGGACGGATCCAGGCCCTGCGGGGCATCAGCCTCCATGTCGACGAAGGCGAGATCGTGACCCTGATCGGCGCCAACGGCGCGGGCAAGACCACGACGCTTCGGGCGATCTCCGGCCTCACGCCGGCCTCCGGCGGCAGCATCCGGATCCGCGGCCAGGACATCACGCGGACACAGGCGGAGGACATCGTGGCCAAAGGCGTCGGCCATGCCCCGGAAGGCCGCCGCATCTTTGCCCGGATGACGGTTCGCGAGAACCTCGACCTGGGCGCCTATATCCGGCGTGACGGAGAAACGCGCCACGATATGGAGCGCGTCTACACCCTCTTTCCCCGCCTCAAGGAGCGGCAGGGGCAGCTCGCGGGGACACTCTCGGGCGGCGAGCAGCAGATGCTCTGCATCGGGCGGGCCCTGATGTCGCGACCGAAGGTGCTCCTGCTCGATGAGCCCTCGCTTGGACTCGCGCCGCTGATGGTCGACACCATCTTCCAGGTCATCCGCGAGATCAACAGCGAGGGGACGACCATCCTGCTGATCGAGCAGAACGCGCTCAAGGCGCTGGGCGTCGCCGCGCGTGGTTACGTGCTGGAAACCGGGCGGATCGTCAAGGAAGGGCCGTCGAAACAGTTGATGGAAAGCCCCGACGTGCAGAAGGCGTACCTGGGAATCTAGCCGATCGGGCGACCGGTCACTAGCGCGAGCGCGATCAAGTAGACGCAGATCACGGCGAACAGTCCGTACTCGAACATGATGCGGCGGCTCAACGAGTCGTCGAGCGCGTGGACGGTCAGCCCCTGCCAGGCGTACCAGGCGAAGGCGAGGATGACGGCGACGTACTGGCTCCCCTGGTTGAGGTAGGTCACCATACCGAAGGCGCCGAAGGTCACGGTGCCGGCGGTCAGGAACGCGGAAAGCAGGGCAACGCCTTCTCGCTTGGTGGCGAAGCGGAAACTGCGATAGCCGCTCAAGAGAGCGACGACGAAGACCGCGCTGAACTTGATCACGTTGGGCAGCTCGTTGGATTGCAGGATCAAGAAGAAGAGCGCGAGCAGCGCGCAAAACGTGGTCGCATCTCGCAGGAAGCGATGCAGCGGCCGCTCCCGGCCCATGCCACGCGAGAGGTCGACGAAGCCGCTGGCGAAGATGAAGGCGCCCATGGTCAGCATCGCCAGCGCGTGAACGCGATAGTCGGGCGCCAGGATCGAGAAGGCGGAGGCGGCGATGATGATCAGCACCGGCGAGATGTAGTGATCGAGGCTCAGCCAGCCGGGTGTGCGGTTTCGGGCATGAAGAAAGATGAGCCCCAGGGTCGTCAGGGCCGCAAGTCCCGCCGTCGCCTGCCAGACCTGGGTCGGCGACAACAGCTCCGACTTGAAACTGAGGCCGACCGCGACCGCCCACGCCGAGAGGAGACCGAGGTAGCGGGTGCCGAGCTGGACCGGCCGAGGAGCGGGCCGTGACCGCGGTCGCGTTCGCAGTTGTCCTGGCGGAAGGGTTGCGGAAGAACTCGCCAGGGCTTCCGACATGGCGGCTAGTCTAGCACCGAAACGTCCGTTTGGGGCTGGGGGAAAGCCCTTAGTGTCAATCCCGAATTTGTATTCGAAAACAAATGTTCGAGAGCGACGGCTGGTTCTGTGGATACTGTGGAAAGGCGTTGGACGAATTAGGCCGTGCTGGTTCCCTGGCGGCCGTACTTGTCCTCCAATCGGACGACATCGTCAATCTCCGGCGTTGAGACCTCGAAGAACTCGCACTCCTCGACGCCGATCATCCGGTGCTTGCGCCCCGGGATGACCCGCCGCGACATCCCAGGAGTCAGCCGGTGCGTCTCCATCTGGCCGCTATCGTCCTCGAGCTGGAGGTCCATCGCCCCTTTGGTGACCAGCAGCGTTTCGTCTTTCTGCCGGTGATATTGCAGGCTGAGCATCTCCCCGGTGTTGATGTGGATCACCTTGCCCAGGTACTTGTCGGTAATGGCGAAGCGGTTCTCCCAGCCCCAGGGCTTCTTGACGATGCCCCCACCCTGCCCTCCCCCAGAGGGGGAGGGAAAATTGTCCTGCCCTCCCCCAGAGGGGGAGAGGGAACTATCAGACAAGCTGGCGCAGTCCCAAGCGTTCTTCGAGCGCCGCGAGCAACTGGTCGACACGCTCCTTGGAGCCGGCCTCGCTGTAGACCCGGATCAGCGGCTCGGTGCCGGAAAAGCGGACCAGCACCCAGCTGCCGTCCTCGAGGTAGAACTTGAAGCCGTCGTCGGTCCGCGACCGCGCCACGCGGGCACCGGCGATCTCGGTGGGCGGCTCCTTCTCGAGCCGCGCATAGAGCTCAGTTCGCCGCGCCGCGTATTCCTGGCGGTCGAGGTGCAGGTCATGACGCGCATAGAAGTGCGGCCCCACCAGCGCGGTCAGGTGCTCCATGATTTTCGAGAGCGGCTGGCCGTACTTCACGATCATGTCGGCGAAGGTGATGCCCGACAGGATGCCGTCGCGCTCGGGGATGTGGCCGCGGAAAGCGAAGCCCCCGCTTTCCTCGCCGCCGAGCATAGCATTGGTCTCGGCCATCTTGGGCCCGATGTACTTGAAGCCCACCTTGAGCTCGTGCACCTTGATCCCGAAACGCTCCCCCAGCCTGTCGACCATCGAAGTGGAGGTCAGCGAGCGGACGACGTCGCCCTTCTGCCCGCGCTTCTCGACCAGGTACATCATGAGCAACGCCATCACCTGCAGCTGGTTGATGAAGGTGCCGCGCTCGTCGATAATGCCGACTCGGTCGGCATCGCCGTCGTTGGCGATGCAGAGGTCGAACCCGCCTTTGCGCATCCGTTCCATCGCCTCCGGCATCCACTGGGCGATCGGCTCGGGGTGCATGCCGCCAAAGCCCGGGTTCCGCTCGCCGTGGATCTCTTCCACGGTCGTCTTGCCGCCGGAGAGCAGCGCCCGCACGTAGCCCTGGCTAGCGCCGTACATGGGTTCATGGAGGATCTTGAGCCCAGCGGCCTTGATGGCGCCCAGGTCGACCAGACGATTGATCTGCGCGGCGTACGCCGGTTGGGGATCGAAGACCTCGATTAAGCCCTCGCGCTGCGCATCGTCGAAGCGAACCTGCTTCACGCGCCCGCCGCGCTGGACCTTTTGGATCTCCTGCTCCAACCGGGCAGTTATCTCAGGGGACGCTGAGCCGGCGTACTCCGGCTTATATTTCAGGCCGCTGAAGTAGTACGGGTTGTGGCTGGCGGTAATCACAAGACCGCCGCTCGCCTTCCTGTCGAGGATGGCGAAGGTCGCCACCTGGGTCGGCGCCGGGGCGTCGACGATGAACACCTTGACCTCGTTGGCGGCCAGCACCTGGGCGACCTCCCGCGCAAAGAGGTCCGAGGCGAAGCGTGTGTCATAGCCGACGATCGCGGACGAATTCGGGCGGCTGATCAGGTACTGTGCGATGCCCTGGGTCGCGATCCGAACCGACTCGTAGGTGAAGTCGTCGGCGATGATGCCGCGCCAGCCGTCGGTCCCAAAGGTGATTTCAACGTTCGCCACGGTCTTCCCTATCGTAGCGGGGTCGGCCGCGGCCGGAGTTGGGTCAGCTGGCTTTCGCCGACGGAGTACGCAGTACGTCGGCCGGCCGCACACCGAGCGCGCTTAGATCCGACTCCAGCATTTCGCGGATCAACTGCTCGAAGGTGATCTTCGGGCGCCAGCCAAGCCGCGCGCGCGCCTTGCTCGGGTCGCCACACAGGTCCGGAACCTCGGCGGGACGGAAGTACGCGCGATCGACTTCCACGTACTTCTCCCAGTCCAGACCGACCAGCCCAAAGGCGAGCTCGACCAGCTGCCGAATGGTCCACTGGATGCCGGTCGCGATGACATAGTCGTCGGGCTTGTCCTGCTGGAGCATCATCCACATCGCCTCGACGTAGTCCCTGGCATGGCCCCAGTCACGTTTCGATTCGAGGTTGCCGAGGCGGACTTTGCTCGATCGCTTGGCGACGATCGCCGCCACCCCGCGCGTCACCTTTCGCGTCACGAAGTTCTCGCCCCGCCGGGGTGACTCGTGATTGAAGAGGATGCCACTGCAGGCGAACATGCCGTAGGCCTCGCGGTAGTTGACCGTCATCCAGTGCGCGTAGAGCTTGGCGACGCCGTAGGGGCTGCGCGGATAGAACGGCGTCTGCTCGTTCTGCGGCGGCGGGGTCAGGCCGAACATTTCCGAGGTCGATGCCTGGTAGAAGCGCGTCGGACGCCCGGTGGCACGAATCGCTTCCAGCAACCGGGTCGTGCCCAGTCCATCGGTGTTGCCCGTGTACTCCGGCTGGTCGAATGAAATGTGGACCTGGCTCTGGGCAGCCAGGTTGTAGATCTCATCCGGCTGCACTGTCATCACTAGCCGGTTGAGGCCGCCCGAGTCGGTCATGTCGCCGTAGTTGAGTGTGAAGCGGGCCCCCTCGAGGTGCGACGGATGCGCGTGCTCGAGGTGATCGATCCGGCTGCGGTTCATGCTCGAGGAGCGGCGCACCACGCCGTGCACCTCGTATCCCTTCTCCAGCAGCAGCTCGGCGAGGTACGACCCGTCCTGCCCGGTGATACCGGTGATCAGGGCGCGTTTTGCCACCGCCACAGTTTAATAACGTCAGGGTCGCGGAATTTCCCGCGTGTCACAAACGTCAGGGTTGCGGGATTCCCGCATGTCACAGGTATTCGGTCTTGCCCATTTTCTTGAGACGTTCCACGATCAGCTTCACGTCCTGGGAGCGCGCCTTGGGACAGATCAGGATGGCGTCCTCGGTTTCGATCACGACCATGTCCTCCAGGCCGACGGCCGCCACCAACTTCTTGGGCGAGTGGATCATGCAGTTCTTCGAGTCGATCAGGACGGAGTCGCCCTCCACGAAGTTGCCGGCTTCGTCCTGCTGCAGGATGTCGTGGAGGTCGGCCCACGACCCCAGGTCGTGCCACTCGAAGGTCGCCCCAACCACGAGCAGGTTGTGGGTTCGTTCGAGCACGGCGTAATCGATGGCTTTGGTCGGCAGGGTCATGTAGGCGGCATCGGCTTCCTCTCGCCGGCCTGCCGCTCGCGACCGCTTCACTCGCTCCAGCCCCGCATAGAGTTCAGGGGCGTGCGCGGCCATCTCGCTGAAGAGCACCTCGACTGGCCAGCTGAACAGTCCGAGGTTCCAGAGGTAGCCGCCGTCTTTCACGTAGCGCTCGGCGGTCTTCAGGTCCGGCTTCTCGACGAAGGCCTTTACCCGGTGGACCGGCGCCCCGTCATCGCCGTCGACCCGCGGGCCAACCTGGATGTAGCCGAACGCTGTCGATGCGTACGGTGGATGCAGGCCGACGGTCACGAGCGAGCGCTTTTGCTCGGCCCAGCGCGCTTCCGCCTCGAGCGTTGTCAGGTAGGCCGCCTCGTCGCGGCCGAGGTAGTGATCGGCATGGACCGACAGCATGGTCGCGACCGGGTCTTTATCGACGATTGCCAGCGCGGCCAGCCCCAGCGCGGAGGCCGTTCCACGTCGCGCCGGTTCGATGATGTAGTGCTCGTCGGACAGATCCGGCAGCTGCCCTCTGATGCTCTCCACCTGCGACCGTTCGGTCACAACGTAAACGTGCTCGGTGAGCCGCCGGACCCGCTCGTAGGTCGACTGCAGCAGTGAGAGCTGCCCGTGGAGCGCGAGCAGGTGCTTGGGAGACTTTTCGCGCGAGCGTGGCCAGAGTCGCGTTCCGCTCCCGCCCGCCAGGATGACGACGTGCCGGGCCATCAGGCGGCGCGTCGCTCGCACTTGCGCCAGTACTCGAGCGTGTCGCGGAGGGTGCGATCGAGCAAGATCCGCGGCCGCCAGCCCGTCAGCCAGCGAAAACGGCGCGAATCGCAGAGATAGACCTCGGCCTCGACGGCATGGGTCCGCGTGGCATCCACCTCCAGCGTGATCGTTGCCCGCGTCATCCCCAGCAGGCGCGCGACCAGGTCGCGCAGCCGGGGCGCCGTGCCCGAACCGATGTTGTAGACCTCGCCCGGCTTGCCCTTCGCCGCCGCCAGCAGATAGGCGCGAACGATGTCGCGTACGTCTGTGAAATCGCGTCGGGTATCGAGGTTCCCCACCTTCAGGACCGGTGGTTGCGCGCCCAGCTCGATCCGGGCAATCTGCTGAGCGAAGCTCGCGATCGCGAAGTCGGGGGCCTGCCGAGGTCCCGCGTGGTTGAAGGGCCGTAGCCGGATCGCTGGCAAGCCATGGCTGAGGTGATATTGCAATGCCAGCAGGTCCTGCGTCACCTTGCTGACCCCGTAGGGAGTGACGGGCCGCAGCGGCGTGGCTTCGTTGAGGCGGCGAACCCGGCCTGGCGGGCGCCCGTACTCATCGCTGGAGCCGACAACGACCACGCGTGGCATCGGGTCGAGCTGCACCAACGCCGCCAGCAGGTTGGCCTCAAGGCTGGCGTTGGTGGCGATCGTTCCGGCCGGATCCTGCCACGATGCGGCCGGGCTGCTCAAGGCCGCCAGGTGGAAGACCCAATGCGGCTTGACCGCGCGAACCAGCGCATCCACCTTGGGCCGGTCGAGTAAATCGACGTGGTGCGTCGTGACGCTGGGCGCCAACTCGGCCCTGGCGTCCGGCTGGGTGCGGCGAATGGTCCCGTGAACGGCGTGTCGGCGTCGAGTCAGAAGGTCGGAGAGGTGACTGCCCGCAAAGCCGTCGATCCCCGTGACAAGGACGGTCTTAGCCGTCCTGCGACTCCACCACCTGGAGCCGCTGGACGCCCGCCTCGGCGGCCAGCAGGTCCGCCTTGT
>Ga0070708_100005473_pt1 | contig 10067 bp, 7 predicted proteins | sample KBSK5503metaG_FD_65469 | JGI IMG/M metagenome (GOLD analysis project Ga0070708, IMG submission 65469) | Corn, switchgrass and miscanthus rhizosphere microbial communities from Kellogg Biological Station, Michigan, USA - KBS K5-50-3 metaG | ecosystem: Host-associated > Plants > Roots >... | reverse complement strand
GGGCATCGCGTAATCAAGGAAGGTCCCGGTCTGGAGCTGGCCGTTCTCGTCGTGGACGAGCTCCTCGATCGTCGCCCAGCCGATCGCCTGCGCCGCGCCACCGTGCTGCTGCCCGGCCACGAGCGCGGGATTCAGCACGCGCCCGACATCCTGGACGACGTGGTCCTCGAGCACCTCGATCGCCCCGGTGTCGCGATCGACCCGCACGCGCGCGACGTGCCCGGCGACGGATGGGGCCATCCCCGGGTTCTCCGAGCGGCCGTGCGCCTCGATCGGGGCGCGACCAGCCCGGGCGTTGGCGCGCACGAGCTTCGCCAGCGGGATCGCGCGATCGGGCGTGCCTCGCGGGCGAACCGTCCCGTCGACCAGCTCGAGGTCATCGACCGCGATCTCGAGCTCGGCGGCGGCGGCCTCGAGCAGCAGCTGTGCGGTCGCCTCGGCCGCCTTGCGGATCGCGCGACCGGCGGAATAGGTGATCGTGGAACCGCCGCTGCCCGGCGAGGTCGGCGCGGAGCTCGAGTCCAGCGCGACGATCTCGACGAGGTCCGGGTCGAGCCCGAGCACGTCGGCGACGATCGCCTGGAACCCGCCCGCGACGCCGGACATGTCGACGATGCCGGTCGTGACCTGCACGCTCCCGTCCGGCGACATGCGGCATGCTGCGGCGGCAGCGTTCGTGGCGCCCGGCCAGTAAGCCAGGGCGAGCCCGACACCCTCGCCGTCCCCGGCTCTCGTGCGACCCCGCCACACGGGGCTCGCGGCCAGCGCGTCGAGCACCTCTGCACCGCCCGTCGGCGGCCAACGCTCGCCGTCGACCATCGCCGAGCCCTCGGGTGCGAGGTTGCGCCGGCGGAGCTCGATCGGGTCGACGCCGAGCTCCGCGGCGAGCTCGTCGATCAGCGTCTCGAGCGCCATCGCGGTCGGCGGCGCGCTCGGTCCGCGGTAGGCACCCACGCCGAATCGATTCGTCCGCACACCGTAGGCGCGGACGTCGAATGCCGGCCACGCGTAGGGCCCGGCGATCAGCACGCCGCCGAGCGATTCCGCCGAGCCTTCCGGAAACGCGCCGGTGTCGGCGACGATCCTGCTCTCGAGACCCACGAATCGGCCCTCGCGGTCGGCGCCGATGCCCAGCCAGATCGCGAATGACTGGCTCGGGTTCATCGCGGCGAAATCCTCGGCGCGGGTCACGGCCAGGCGGACCGGTCGCCGGAGCTTGACGGCGGCGGCCGCAACGAGGGGGTCGAGCAGCGGCCACTTGCCGCCGAAGGCACCACCGAGCGTCGTCGCGATCGCCCTGACGCGGCGTTGCGGCAGGCCCAGCGCCTTCGCGACGTCGTTGCGGGTCCCGAACAGCGACTGGGTCGCGCTCTCGACCACGACCGTGCCGTCGTCGTCGAGCCACGCGCTGCAGACCTGGGGCTCGAGGTAGCCCTGGTGCACCCACGACGTCGTGAACCGACCCTCGCGCACGACCGCCGCGTTCGCGAGTGCCTGGGCAACGTCGTTCTCCCAGTAGCGGCTCCGGCCGACGACGTTCGGCGACAGCTCCTCTGCCTCGATTGACTCGTCCTCGCCGCCGCCCACGCCGGCGTGGGTCTGGGCATCCATCGAGCCCGCCCGGTCCGCTTCCTCCGCGATTTCCTGCCAGGCAAGCGGTGCACCTGGCTCCATTGCCGCCTCGGGATCGACCACCACCGGCAGCGGCGCAAGGTTGACGAGCACCAGCTCCGCCCCGTCCTCCGCGATGTCGTCTGTCTCGGCCACGACGAGCGCGACGGGCTGGCCGGCGAACACGACCTCCGAGCGGGCGAGGGGCAGAGCGGTGCGATCGTTGCCCTCGGCCTTGATCGGCAGGTCGGCCGCCGTCAAGACCGCGACGACGCCCGGGAGCTCGAGGGCCGCCGATGCGTCAATCGAGCTGATCCGGGCGTGCGCGTGGGTCGCGAGGACGAGGCGCGCGTGCAGCAGGCCATGGTGCGGCCTGTCGGCCGCGTAGCGCGTGGCGCCACGGACCTTGGCCGGGGCATCGGGTCGCGGCCGCGCGACGCCCACGTGGCCGGTCATGAGCGCGGCGCCCCGGCCGATGGCGGCTCGGCGGCCTCCGGCTCCGCCGCCACGGCGGCGCGTGAACCCGGTGCCGCGCTCCCGACCCAGGTGCCGAGGAGCTCGCGCTGGCCGCGCAGGAACTCGGCGCCGGGCATCGAGCGCCGCCCCGCGAGCTGCAGCTCATCGAGCACGAGCCGTCCATCGGCGGTGGCGAGCGCCAGGCCATCGCCGTGGCCCACCAGCGTGCCGGGCTCGTCGCCAGGCTCGGCTGCCGCGATCGATGCGCGGTGCACGGTCAGCTGGCCGAGCGGCGTCGCGAGCGTGGAGCCCGGCCAGGGCATGTGGGCGCGGACGTGGCGCTCGAGCTCTGCGGCACCTCGCTCCGGGTCCAGGACGGCGTCTGCGCGGCGCAACCGTCGAGTCAAGGTCGCGCCCGTCTCGGGCTGGGGTTCGGGCCGAATCTCGCCGACGAGCCAGCGGTCCAGCGTCCGGCCCAGCAAAGCCGCTCCCTCCTGCGCCGCATGGCGCTCCAGCTCCGGCGCCGTCTCGCGACCTGTCGTCGACCACGATGTCGTGGCGACGATCGGGCCGGTGTCCAGGCCCTCGTCCATGCGCATGATCGTGACACCAGTCGCGGCGTCTCCGCCGGCGACCGTCGCCTGGATCGGGCTGGCGCCGCGATGGCGCGGCAGCAGCGATGGGTGGATGTTGAGGATCCCGAGCGCGGGAAGCTCGAGCACCTCCGCCGGGACGATCTGCCCGTAGTCCGCGAGGACGCCGAGCGCCGGGCGCAGGACGCCGAGACGCTCGATCGCCTCGGGCTCGCGCAGTCGAGCGGGCTGGAGCAGCGGCGCCCACATCGTCCGGGCACGAAGCGCGACCGGCGTCGGTAGCAGCGTCCGGCCGCGACCGGCCGGTCGATCGGGCGCCGTGACGACGCCGACGAGCTCGAGTCGCGGATCGGCCGCCACCGCGTCGAGAATCGGGACCGCGAACGAGCCGGACCCGAAGAACACGGTTCGCACCGGGTCGGCCGCCCGCCCGGGGGCCGGACCGGCGGTCATGCCAGCGCGGGCGTCTTCACGCTGGACGAGTCGCTCGCGTCCTCCTCGTCCCCGCCCTCGGTCGCATCGTCGCCCCGCCCGACGGCGATGAGCTCGTCCATCGACTCGAGGTAGTCGATGTACAGCTTGCCGTCGAGGTGGTCGAGCTCGTGCTGGAACGCCCGGCCGAGCAGGCCGGAGCCCGCGACCTTGATCCTGCGGCCACGGCGGTCCTGGGCGACGACCCAGACCCGCTCCCGCCGGGTCACATACGCGGCGTAGCCGGGGATCGACAGGCAGCCCTCGAGGTCGCGGTCGTCGCCGACCGACTTCACGATCCGGGGATTGACCAGCTCGTGGAGCCGATCCTCGACCTCGACGACGCAGACCGACAGCGCCTCACCGATCTGCGGCGCGGCGAGCCCCACCCCGGGGGCATCGTGCATCGTGTGGGTCAGGTCGTCGAGCAGCCCGTGCAGGAACCGCCCGAAGCTGTCGACGGGCTCGCCTTTGATCCGCAGGCGCGGATCACCGAGCAGGACGATGGGGCGGACGCTCACGCGCCGAGTCTACTTGGTCGTGTCGGCCGTCCGCCCGGAAAGGGTTGCCTTGAGGCGGCGCGACCTACGCGACGCCCGCGGTCGTCGGGGTATCGGAGTCGGACGAGTCGGACGCGCCCTCGGCCTTCGATGCCGCGACATCGCGGCGCAGCTCGGCGGCGAAGTCACGCGACTTCTCGGCGATCTTCTGGCCGGCCTGGCCGGTGAACTCGGCGGCCTTTTGGGCAACGGGGCCAGCCTTGTCACCCGCGATCGCGGCGAGCTCGGCGGCCTTTGCGCTGACCTCCTTGACGACCGGCGCGGCCTGGGTGGCCAGGTTCTCGATCATGGTCTGCAGCTGCGTCAGCCACTCGCGCGCCTTGGCGCCCGCGTCACTGCCCGTCTGCTCGGGCTCGGTCCAGGCGAACTCGTCGGAGCCGGCGCCGGCCTCCGACCCCGTGGTCTTCGTGGTCGTGTCATCGGTCATGGCTGATCTCCTCGGGAATGCGTGGCCGACCCGGTTCGTGCAGGGCTGGCAGGTGCGATCGTACTTCCGATCGAGGGATCCGGCAGGCGACGTCGTTCTCGCTCGAGCGCGCGTGGCCCGGTCAGAGCAGGGATTCGGGATCGACGTCGATCGACCATGGCGCACCCGGGGGATCGCCCAGCACCGTTCGGGGATCATCGCCCCGGAGCACCACATTGAATCGCCAGCGGTCGCCGCGCCGGGCGACGAACGCAGGGGCGGGCCCGGCGACGTCGACTCGAGCACCGATCGCGTCGGCTCGCTCACGCAGGCGCGTGACGAGATCCCGGCCCGCGGTTTCCGCCTCGGCCCGCTCGGGGAGCGCGACGGTCAGCTTCACGAGCAGTCCGAATGGCGGCGAGCCGAAGCGGCGCCGGAGGTCCAGCTCGGCGTCGTAGAACGCGGCTGCTCGCCCCTCCGCGACGGCGACGATCGCGGGGTGTTCCGGCTGATAGGTCTGGATGATCGCCGTGCCGGGCTGCGCTCCTCGCCCGGCGCGTCCGACCGCCTGGGCCAGCAATTGGTACGTCCGCTCCGCGGCACGCTCGTCGGGGAGGTTCAGGGCGACGTCCGCCGACACGATCCCTACCAGGGTGACCGCGGGGATGTCGAGGCCCTTGGTCACGAGGCTCGTGCCGACGAGCACATCCAGCCGCGCATCGGTGAACGCATCGACGACGCGCTCAGCGGCCCCCTTGCGCTCGACGACATCGCGATCGAGGCGCCCGATCCGCAGCTGAGGGAAGCGCTCGCGCACCTCGCGCTCGACCCGTTCCGTGCCGCCGCCGAGGTAGCGGATCCGCGCCGAGCCACAGTTCGGGCAGCGCGACGGCATCGGCCAGGCGCGCCCGCAATGGTGGCAGCGCAGCGTCCCACCGGCCTGGTGATAGACGAGCGGCCGCGCGCAGTCCGGGCACGTCGCGACGTGGCCGCAGTCCCGGCACAGGACCACCGACGCGGTCCCGCGCCGGTTGATCACGAGGATCGCCTGCTCGCCATCGGCGAGATTCGAGAGCGCCCCGGCGAGCGAGCGCGAGAGCATCGCGAGATTGCCCGATGCCAGCTCCGCCCGGAGATCGACCACCTCGACCGTGGGCGGCGCCCCGCTCAGGCGAACGGGCAGCCGGAAGCGCTGGATCCGGCCCTCGCGGGCGCGTCCCTCCGTCTCGACCGAGGGCGTCGCCGAGCCGAGCACGACGGGGGCGCCGGCGAGCCGGCCGAGCTCGATGGCCGTGTCGCGTGCCTGGAGCCGGGGCGTGCGGTCGCTCTTGTAGGCCGCCTCGTGCTCCTCGTCGACGACGATCAGCCCGACGCCGGCGAGCGGCGCCAGCACGGCCAGTCGAGTGCCCACGACGACATCGACGTCACCCCGGCGGATGCGCCGCCACTCATCCGCGCGTTCGCCATCGCTCAACCCGCTGTGGACGAGCGCGACCCGGGCGTCAAGGTCTGCCCGGAGCCGGTCGACCAGCGGCAGCGCGAGCGCGATCTCGGGCACGAGCAGCAACCCCGTCCTGCCGCGCGCGAGGGTTCGCGCCAGGAGCTCCGTGTAGATGGCCGTCTTGCCGCCACCGGTGACCCCGTCGAGGAGCACGACCGACGCCGCCCCGTCCGCGACGGCTCGATCGACCGACTCGACGGCTGCCGCCTGCTCCGGGCTGAGGGCCGCGCCGGCGGGCCGCGCACCGCGGCGTCCGACGGCCCGCGCACCGAGCGGCTGCCGCGGCGCCTCGCGTGCCTCGATCACGACGAGACCGCGGCGCACCAGCCCAGCGATCGCCGAGGCGCCATGGCGCGCCGCCAGCTCCGGAGCCGGGACGACGCCGGCGGTCGCCGCCGCGAGCTCGGCGAGGAGCGCCTGTTGCCGTGGACCGAGGCGCCGGGTCGCTCCTTCGCCGTCCGCCGCGCTGGCCTCGACGAGTCGCGCATACCTGACCCAGTGCGGGCCGGCGCCACTGGCGAGGAGGGTCCAGTCGAGCTCCAGCACGCCGCCGGCCTCGAGCGCGCGGAGGCGGCGCAGGAGCGCGGGTCGGCCCTCGGGCGCGCCCAGCTGGCGGACCTGGCGCGGCCCGTCGGCGAGGGCGTCGATGAGCGTCCGTTCTTCCGGACCCGCTTCACCGGCGGCCGGTCCATCGGGTCGGAGCTCGGCGACGAGCTCCAGCCGCTCGAGGAGGCCGGGCGGGAGCATGGCGCGCAACGTGATCGCCGGTGGCGCGAGGTAGTGCTCCGCGATCCAGGCTGCGAGCCGCATGCTGAGCTCGGGCAGGAGCGGGCCATCCGCGCGGACGCGGTCGAGGACGGGCTTCGTCTCGACGCCCGGGACCAGGCTCCCCTCCCCGAGCACGATGCCGAGCGCCTGGCGCCGCCCGAACTCGAGCAGCACCGCCTCGCCCGCGGCGAGATCGGCGAGCTCCGGCGGGACGCTGTATGAGAACGGCCGCAGCCCCGCGGCGCCCGCGGCGTCGACCGCGACCGCGACGATCCGGTCGGCGGTCACGAGGCCCAGATCCTCAGACTCGGGTGCGACGGTCCGGATGAGCGGCCTTCTCTGCGCTGATGATCTCGTCGACCCGGGCGGCCGTCTTCGCGATCTGACCGGTCTCGTTGAGCACCACGTGGTCGTAGTCGTCCTGGCGGGCAAGCTCGAGGGCGGCGTTGCGCTGGCGAATATCCAGCTCGTCTGCCGTCTCGGTGGCCCGTGCCTGGAGCCGCTGGAACAGGTCCTCGAGCGAGGGCGGGACGAGGAACACGAGGAGCGCCTCGGGGACCTTCTGCTTCACGACGGCCGCACCCTGGACGTCGATCTTGAGGATCGCATCACGGCCGGCGAGGAGCGCGGTCCGGACCTCGTCACGGGGCGTCCCGTACCAGTGGCCGTGGACGAGGTTCGCCTCGAGGAAGCCGCCCGCATCTCGCTTCCGCTCGAACTCCTCGGCCGAGAGGAAGTGGTAGTGGACGCCATCGACCTCGTACTCACGTCTCGGCCGCGTCGTGCAGGTCACGACGAAGTACCGCTCTGGCAGCGTCGGGATCAGGCACAGTGACGAGATCACGGTGTCCTTGCCGACACCGGATGGGCCCGACACGATGACCAACATGGCACCCGGGGCGCCGGCAATGGGCCGCTCGCGCCGTTCGCTCTGCGCCCGTTCGGCCCGGGTCATCGCCGCCCCCGGAGGCTCGCGAGCACCGCCTCCAGCTCCGCCGGCAGCGGTGCCTCGGCGCGGATGAGCCGGCCGCTCGATGGCGACGTGAGCTCGAGGCGCCACGAATGCAGGAACAGCCGCTCGAGCCCGGCCGGGCCGCGGCGCGACGTTCCGTTACCGTAGATCGGGTCGCCCGCCACGGGGTGGCCGATCGCCTCCAGGTGCACGCGGATCTGGTGTGTGCGCCCGGTCACGAGGTCGAGCTCGAGCAGCGTCCAGCCGGCGAACCGCTCACGCACCCGGTAGCCGGTCGTCGACGGCCGGCCGCTCGGCGTGACCGCCATGCGCGTTCGCCGGCCAGGATCCCGGCCCACCGGTGCCTCGATCCGGCCGTTCGCGGCCGACACCGATCCCTGGACCAGGGCGAGGTAGGTCTTCTTCACCCGGCGCGCCTTGAGCTGCGCCTGGAGCGAGGCCTGCGCCGAATCGGAGCGGGCGACCATCAGCAACCCGCTCGTGTCCCGATCGAGACGGTGCACGATGCCCGGCCGCTGGACGCCCGCGATGCCACCAGGCGCCAGGTCCGTGCCTCGCCCGAGCAGCGCGTTCACCAGGGTCCCCGAGCCATGGCCGGGCGCTGGGTGGACGACCTGGCCCGATGGCTTGTCGACGATCAGCAGCTCGGCGTCCTCGTAGACGACCGTCACTGGCAGCTCGGGCTGCGCCTGCAGCTCGGCCGGTGCGGGAGGCGGAATTCGCAGCTCCAGGGTGGTCCCGGGCGTCACGATCGTGTTCGCCTTCAGTGCGACCCCGCCCGCCGTGAGCCGGCCAGCCGAGATCAGGCGCTGCACGTGGCTGCGCGACATGCCGGAGAGGTCCGTCGCCCAGCGATCGGCGCGTGCCGGGCCGGCGTCGGCCGGAATCAGCATCCGCCTGGTCGACTCAACCGCGAGGTCATGCGCCGGCATGCTCGGTCATGATCGCTCCCCCGCGCCCCGTCGCGCCACCGACGGCCACACGCTCGCGGCGAGGAGCAGCAGGATCGCGACGCTGATCGCCGCGTCGGCGACGTTGAACGTGTACCAGCGCGTCGTCCCGAGCCCGGCATCGACGAAGTCGACCACGTAGCCGAGCCGGATGCGGTCGGCCAGGTTGCCGAGCGCGCCGCCAAGGAGCAGCCCGAGCGTGACCGACAGGTACGGGCTGCGGCCGGACCGGGCGTGGAACAGGACGATGAGCCCGACCACCACCACCGAGATAACCGCGAACGGCAGCGCCTGCCCCTGGAACACGCCGAACAGGCCGCCTGCGTTCTGCCCGTGGACGAGCCGGATGAGATCGCCGATCACGTCCACCGACTCGCCCGGTGCGAGGAACGACGTCAGCCAGGCCTTGGTCAGCTGGTCTGCCACGACGACGGTGGCCGCCAGGCCGAGGAACGTGGCCCACAGCGGCCGCCCGGACGACTCGCGACCGGCGCGCCCGGCAGTGCTCGCGGCGTCGCCCGGCGTCCCTTCCGACGACGGCGTGCTCGTCGCCCCGACCTCCGTCACTCGGCCCCTGGTCCGCCCTGGATCGGGCGCAGCCAGATCCTGACCGTGCCGCCTGACAGGTCGGCTGTCACGCCCTCCCCGAGATCGGCCGTTGGCCGTCCGCGTGTCACGGCGTCGGCGAGCGTCTCGCGCGCGACGGCGGCGAGGTGCGGCTCGACCTCGGTGGGCACCCCGTCCAGCCAGAGCTCGATCCGCGCATCGAGGTCGAGCCCTGCGTCCTTGCGCAGGCCCTGGATCGCGCGCTGGAGCTCGCGGGCGTCGCCCTCGGCGCGCAGCTCGGGGGTGAGCAAGGTGTCGATAACCACCACGAGGCCTTCGTCATGGGCGACCGCGGTCCCGGGTCGGGGTGTGGCGAGAATCTCGACTTCGTCCGCCTGGAGCCTGACGCCGCCCAACGTGACCGAGCCATCGACGTTGATCTCGAAGGAACCCTCGCGGGCGGCGGCCATGACGGCCGGAATCGCGGCTCCGAGCCGCTTGCCGATCTTCGGCAGCAACGGCTTCACCCGGCGGTCGACGAGCTCGGAGTCGTCACCGATCCGCTCGACGGAGTTGACGTTGACCTCGTCCGCGATGAGCGCCAGGAGCTCTGCATCGACCTCGATCCCGCGGTCCGGGATCGCCAGCCACGCCTGTGCCAGCGGCTGCCGCGTCCGCACGCCGACCTGCGAGCGGAGCGTGCGGGCCAGCTCCACCGCACGGCGGGCGACGCCCATCGACGCCTCGAGGCGAACGTCCCGCAGCGCGGCCAGCTCCGGCGCCGGCCACCTCGTCAGGTGCACGCTGTCGGGCAGCTGCGGCACGACCCGCACGATGAGGTTCTGGTACATGTCCTCGGCCAGGAAGGGCAGGATCGGCGCCATCGTCCGGGCCAGGCTCACGAGCGCCGCGTGCAGCGTGGCGAACGCGCCAGCTCGATCGGCCGGCTCGGCCCCGGCTCGCATCCGGTCCCGGGAGCGGCGTAGGTACCAGGTCGACAAGTCATCGATGTACGTGCGGAGCGCCCGCGTCGCGCCGACCGGATCGTACTCGCCGAGCCGATCGCCGACGTCCGCCGCCAGGCCCGCCGCGCGCGACAGGATCCAGCGATCGAGCGCGGGCCACGAAGCTGCCGCGGCCATCTCCTCGTCGATCCCGCGCTTCGGGGCCCAGCCGGCGAGCCGCGCGTAGGTCACGAAGAACGCGTACACGTTCCACAGGACGAGGAGCTC
>Ga0070708_100005471_pt1 | contig 10070 bp, 6 predicted proteins | sample KBSK5503metaG_FD_65469 | JGI IMG/M metagenome (GOLD analysis project Ga0070708, IMG submission 65469) | Corn, switchgrass and miscanthus rhizosphere microbial communities from Kellogg Biological Station, Michigan, USA - KBS K5-50-3 metaG | ecosystem: Host-associated > Plants > Roots >... | reverse complement strand
ATCACCCACAGGATCGTAAGTGGAAGTCCGGTAAACCAGGAGAATTGATGAGTACCAAACAACACCGGCAGGTCGAGAATTCGGAGGCCTCCGGCGAAGAGCATGGCGCCAGCAACGCCCTGGACCAAAAATTTCAAGTAAGGACCGGCGCTGCGAATATCGTCATAAACACCCAGAAGAAAGATCAACAGAGCCGGGGGCAAAATTGTGAGCAGCGGGTGCAGAGAAAAATTCCCGTCGGAGTGACCCAGGAACTTGGCCGCCAGCAGCGCCAGACCGGTCGCAATCAAGAACGAAAATACGATCGCAACTCCGCCCAGACGCGGCAGGGCCTTGTTGTGGAGGTGGCGCTCGTGCACGGGAGCTGCCACCCACCCTCGCTGAACGGCCACGTCTCGGACGAGTTTGGTGAGAATGAAAGAAAGCAGCAGTGAACTGGCGAAAGTCCCCAGAAAAATAAGCGTCAAGTCAGTTCCCCCTGGGACCGGTGCGGCTCGATCCGTCTGACTCTCAAGTCTTCAGCTCCAAGAATGCGGAGAGTGTAAGCAGAACTATAAGGCTGCTTTGAACCAGGAACTATTCTCTTTGTAGATACCGGCGGGGAATGTTTCCGACTTGTGTACCGGCACGCAAAACAAAGCGCCATTACCAAGTGGATGTGCTAGACTCCGGCACAAAATGGGAATTGTCTCTAAGTTTTGGGCCGCACGAGTTCTCGGGCTTTTCTGTCTTGTGGTCTTCGCCGCGGCAAGTCCGGCTCAGACCGCACCTCAAACAAATCAGGTCAGCCCTGGCACTGTATTTCCTGACGCTGCAAGTGTGCCTGCCGCAAAAGCTGATCCCGTTTCCCGCTCCGCTGGTGATTCCACTGTGCGGCTCGGCACCGGGGATCTGATCGAGGTCAGTGTCTACAACGTTCCTGAACTCAACACCAAGACGCGTGTCGGTGGTGGTGGCGATGTTTATCTCCCCTTAATCGATTACGTCCATGTCGAAGGACTTACCATTGCTGAAGCAGCGACTGTGATCGAGAAACGCCTGGATCAGGGTGGGTTCGTCAAGAATCCGCACGTACAGCTCTTTGTGGACGAATACACTTCGGAGGGAGCCAGCGTCCTGGGAGAAATATCGAAGCCGGGAGTTTATCCCGTGCTCGGGGAGCAGAGACTCTTCAGTTTAATCTCTGCTGCTGGCGGATTATCCGAGCGCGCCGGGAAGAGCATCACTATCACGCATGGCAATCAGGCCCCGGTTACCGTGCCGATTTCACGAAATCTGGAAGATCATCCTGATAGCAACGTTCCAGTATTCGCAGGCGACACTATCATGATTCGCAGGGCAGATGTCATCTACGTTGTTGGCGACGTCGGCCGTCCGAGCGGCTTCCTGATGGATAGTGGACACCTGAGCGTATTGCAGGCGATCGCGCTTGCGGGCGGAACGAACACGACGGCGAAGCTGAATGGGGCACGAATCATTCGCAAGGGGCCTGCGGGACTGACCGAGACGCCGGTGCCTCTCAAGAAGCTGCTGGCAGCAAAAGCTGACGATATTCCGATGCAGGCCGAGGACATCCTTTTCGTACCCACGAGCTCGAAAAAGCTTTTTGCCGGACGAACGGTTGAGGCTGCGCTGCAGTTGGCCACCTCGGCCAGCCTTATTGCAATTCGGCCTTAAGCGGCAGCTGTATTTTCTGCGGTTCTTCCCTCCACCAAGCGAAACAGCACATCGAGATAATCGGTTGCGGTGCGTTGGCGCGAGAGATTTTGCACGATGTATTTGCGACCGTTACGGCCGAGCGCTTCACGCAAGAGTTCTTGCTGCTGAAGTTTTTGAATTGCATCGCAGAGCGCGGCTGGATTCTCTGGTTCAACATAAAGGCCGCTCCGGGAGCGTTCCAGAATCTCCCGGGCCTGGCCATTAACCGCGAGTATGACCGGACGACCGCACGACATGAATTCCAACATCTTCGTGGGAATAACAGTCTCGAACACACTCGATTTTTTGAGCAAAACCAGGCATGCGTCCGACGCCGAAATGTAGGCGGGGATTTTCTCCCGCTGCTGCTGCGGCACGAAACGAATATTGCTGAGATGCTTTGAGTTCGTCATGGCCAGAATCCGCTCTCGATCCGCGCCTTCTCCAAGCAGCATGAACAGAACATTAGGCGCAGTTTGCTGAAGGCTTTCAGCAGCCGTGACCAGGGTTTCCAACCCATGCGCCAAGCCAAGCGTCCCGATGTAAGAGACAATGAACTTTCCTTCATCATCGAGGCTTTTTCGCAAACCTGGGTCGCTGTTGGAAGGACTGAAAAGCTGCGTTTCCACGCCATTCTCAACGATGGAAATTTTCTGCGGCGGCACCAGCCACTCCCGAATGAGGTGCTCACGAAAAGCAGGGGTGACAACTACAATCTGATTCGCTTTGCGATATAGAAATCCCGCAATCTTCCCTAGTGCCCGGTGCAATAACGAATTGGAATTTCCAACGCCCACAGCGGACAGCGATTCCGGCCAAAGATCACGCACCTCCAAAGCAAAAGGTACCTGCTTGAGTTTTGCGATCCACCAGCCGGAAAGACCCACGAGGAGTTGCGGTGAGGTGGCGATGACGACGTCCGGTCTCTCCAGAAAATATCCAGTAATGGCAGCCGATACGCAAAACGAACTGTAATTCAACATCCGCTCATACGACTTGCGGTTCGGGAACGGTAGCAGCCAAGTGCGGACTATCTTGACTCGCTCCACGGTCTCTCGAAAGACCATCCGACGAAAAGGTTCACGGTACTCCGGCCGAACCACGCCATCGGGATGATTCGGAAATCCAGTAAGCACTGTGACTTCGTGGCCGGCCTGCGTCCAATGGTGCGACAATTCCGAGACGCGGGCCGCCGGCGCACCCATTTCCGGCGGGAAATACTGCGAGATGTAGAGAATCTTCAGCGCGGCCTCAGTAATAGCAAAGTTTGAACGCTCCCTTGTAGCAAAGAGCGCGAGTGCGTTTCGACCGGCTGCGCGCGTAGTTGTCCCAACGCTGGGCATAATGCGAGAAAACATCCTCGGCGGTGATCCTGTGCATCACTCGCATCTGCGTGACATGCAGGCGGTGGTAAAACGGACTCGCGATCATTGGCAAGAGAGTGCCGGACAGCTCATAGCGAGACCAGAATCCCAGATCGTAGCGATTGAGATTTGACTGCAGAGTCTTCACTGCGCTCGCAAACAAGCAGACAGCTTCGTTAGATCCCGTTGCCAGAAAGTAGTCGTAAACTCCCCAGGCCGCCCAGATGAAGCCGTTCAAAATATGCGTTGGCGGGGAAAGAATATACTCTTCAAACCAAGTATTTGCCTGCTTGTCGGTGAAAGTGACTCCGCCCGAATCGGTTTCGACCAGAAAACTGCGGAAGGCCAGGGCTGCTGATTCCAGATACTTTGTTTCGCGGGTGTCAGCATGAGCACGCACCAGCAGTGAGATGCCTTGGCCCTGGGCCAGTCCGGAATACCAGGGAGCTTGAAGAGTCTGGCGATATTCCCAGTCGAAGTAATGATTCCAGACGTGCACACCGCGAGCATTTTGTTCCAGATGCTGGCATAGCCAGTCGCTTGCGAGCAGAAGCTTTTGGCGCGCTTCAGCATTGCCGGTTCGATGAAACAGGTTGTAGTTTCCCAGTCCCCACTGGGCGACCGCGATGGGGTTGTATTGAAGTCCAATCTGTCCGCGATAGTTCAGCATGGGAATGCCATCGGCGTCATGGTGTCCTGCGAAGAGCGCCTTCTCAGCGAAACTCATGTAATACTCGCCGACAGTATTGACAGAAGCATTAAGGTTCAGCTCAGCAGAGTCATGCCAAAAACTGAGCTGGCTTTCGCCGGGGAAGAGGTAGGCACGGCCAACCCGGCGATAATAGTTCACTCTTTTCAGAATCGGCATTTCGAGAAAACAACTGGGCCGACTATAGCATCCATGTGCGTGAAGATTGCCTCCACTGGACGGACTGGAACCTCATTTACTAAGGGCTGGTTTACTAAGAGCGAGTTTAGTAAGAGCGTGTCACCTGATACTGGTTCGCCAGATTGACGTCTGAAGATCGGCCTCGTCGACTGCCATGGTGCTCACAGCCAGCAAGTCTGAAGAATTCTCGCCGTCAGGAAGAAACGCGTTTCCATACTGGAAGAACTTCATTGACCAACGGTCTTTGCGCCAGTCAGCAAGTGGCCGCCAGGTTGCTCCATTGTCGCTTCCAAATAGGGTGACGTTCTTGGTGTGATTGACCTGGCTGGGCTCAATCATGGTCGAAAAGAATATCCCGTTCCGGTTTTTGCAGCCGTAAATAGAGGAACTCGGGATGCCGGAGAGTCTTCGAACTCTTCCGCGACGGTCGAGCTGATAAATGTAGTTCTGCTCCAGCGGTGTGTCGGAGGCGAAGTACAAGCCGTTCTCGGTAACTACCGCCGCTACTGCTCTGGCTTGCTGATTGCCAGCGACAACTTCGTCGAGCACCTGGAAATCCAGAGATCGGGATAAAGAAGCGCGCAAAATTCGACATTCGCTGCCATAGTCACCGGTAAAGATCCAAACACAATCCTCCCAGAGGTCGTAAACAATGTTGTGGATGTGACGAATGGAGCGTTTGCCGAATGTGTGCGCCACATGCCAGGTGAGCCCACCATCGAGCGACCCGTAGATGTGGACCTCTTCGCGGCTGGGATTGTCGAAGTATTCGCCCCAGAACGCGCGGCCATCAGGCGTTCCAGCGATATGTAGTGGACGGGTGCCACGATCGAGCCGGTGGGAAATTCTGAATTCTGTTTTGCCCAACGGCAATGTAGCGATAGCACCAGGAACAGCTGCCGCCACGTTTCCGTTCGGAAGGACGGCTAGTGCGTGGAATCCATCCCGAACCAGCCGGAAACTCAACGCGATCCGGCAGGTCAGGTTTCGCCACCATTGTGGACGATACCTGGCAACCAGCCGCCACTCGATTTCCTGGCAGGACATTTCCGCCGAATAGAGTTCGTAGCCGCGGGATGCGTAAAGAACATCTCTATCCCAGGCCAGAGCTCGCATTCCAAGGAATGTTCCTACCAACTCAAGTTTTAGCGTTCCGCTTTCGAGTAATAATGGCTCGGTCGCCATAATTCGCAGTTCTCAGTTTTGCGATTTGAGCGCCAAGAACGGTCCGATTGCGATTGCGTCCATCCGAGTTCGCTGGAAGCAGTCGATTGCCTCTTCGGGATTACAAACGATCGGTTCATTCTCATTGAAACTCGTATTCAACACTATCGGTATGCCTGTCCTTCGCTCGAATGCGCTGATCAGATCGTAGTAGAGGAGATTTTCATCGCGGTTTACACTTTGCAGCCGGCCCGTGTCATCGACGTGGTTGACCGCGCAGAGTTGCTCTCGCCTTTCCGGCCGAATCTTGTAAACGTGCAACATGAACGGGGATGGATGATCGTGCTCGAAGTATTCGGCCTGGCGTTCTTCAAGAATGGACGGCGCAAACGGGCGAAACCACTCGCGCCGCTTGATACGTGCGTTCAGAACGTCCTTCATGTCAGAGCGGCCAGGATGGGCAACGATCGAGCGGTTTCCAAGCGCTCGCGGCCCCCACTCCATTCTTCCCTGAAACCATCCGAGCACATCGCCTTCCGCAATTCTCGCGGCAACTGTGTCCAGGAGCGGCCCGCGGTCCAGCTTTTGATATTTCAAGCCAGCACTTTTCAGTGAAGATTCAATGCGGGAATCGGCGAACTCTGGCCCGAGGTAAGAGTTCTTCATCACATAACCACGCGGCTTCTTTAAGATGGAATGATACGTATGCAGGGCCGCACCGATCGCCAAACCTTCATCTCCTGCAGCAGGCTGGATCCAGGTATGCCGGAACGGTGTGCGCGCGAAGAGCTTGCCGTTGGCAACGCTGTTGAGGGCACAGCCCCCCGCCATGGCCAGATTTTCCACAGGAACTCTCTTGTGCAGCTCGTTCAGCAGGTGGAAAAAAACTTCTTCAAAACAGTGCTGCATCGCATAAGCGAGGTCCATGTCTCGCTGGGTGATCTCTGCGTGCGGCTCGCGCGGAGGGCCGAACAATTTGATCATGCGGCTGGAGAAATGCCGTGCCAGCGCCACGGTCCCATCGGGATTGATCTGCATGCCTTCGTTGCTGCCCAGCGGCTTGAAAAAATCAAGGTCCAGCTCAAAACCGGAGTCGCTGGTCATCAGCAGATCACGAATCTGCTCGCAGTACGTGTCCTTGCCATAAGGAGCAAGACCCATGACCTTGCCTTCGTCGCCATACTTGTTGTATCCGATGAACTCGCAGATCATGGTGTAAAAGCTACCGAGCGAATGCGGCAGAAAAACTCGGTCGAGCACCTGAATTTCGCTTCCCTCGCAGCGGGCCATCATGGTGGAAACGAAATCTCCGGAGCCGTCGTAGCTGAACCCTGCAGCCTTCTCCCACGGCGAACAATAGTACGCACTCGCGATGTGAGCGATGTGGTGTTCAAGACGGTGTTCTAGGAAGCGCAGCCCCTGCGGATCGCAATCGAGAGATTTCGCAATTAGAGAGCGCAGGCCTCGCATCTCCTGCTTGCGGCGGCGCAGGCGGATAAAGTTCAGCAGCTTCGCCGGATTGGCAATCGCATAACGGACTTTCTCCGAAAGGTTCGCGTCACTGTCCTGGCCGACGGCCACGTGGTCTAGGTCACTAATTTTTGCGCCAGCCGCGTCCAGACACGCCTGAATTGCCAGTGCGGGAAAACCTGCATAGTGCTTCACGCGATTCAGCCGCTCCTCAGCGATCGCGAATAGCACTTCACCGTCCTGAACGATGGAGGCAGAAGCATCTGCGTGAAACATGTTCAGACCAAGAATCAACATAAACGACGTTTACCTTTCAGGCGTTTACCTTTCAATGTGCAGTCATGAGACGAGCGGCGCGCTCAACCGGTTCAGAGTCTCAAGACTCACTGCCTCAGCTTGGCCAGAACGAAGTGAATCAGCAATACGAATCGTGGCGAGTGTTGATGCGACGATTTCCGTAAACGGGATAGGGGCCGGCTGGCGAAATTGAATGCATTCGGAAAAGGCCCGCCACTCCGCCGCGTGCCCTTTGTCCTGGCGCAGCCACGAACGAAATGATTTCTTCTTGCCGTGGCGAACCAGTTCAAGTTGCCGGAAGTCATCAAGGACCGCTACGGAACCTGCGCCAAACACCTCTACACGTTCCTTGGAGAACGCCCGGTCGCCACTGCAAAGATAAGAGACAGTTCCCAACGAACCGTTGTCGAATTCGACAGAAACGACGATGTCCTGTTTGTTCCCAGGCGAGGACACGCTCCGCGCGTGTACGGAAATCGGCGAATCGCCGCAGAGAAATGCGAGAAAGTCGACGAAATGGCACGCCTCGCCCAGTATCCGGCCACCGCCCTGCTCGGGATCATTGATCCAATGATCATTCGGCAGCGAGCCAGCGTTCACGCGATAGTGCATCGTAAATGGGCCATCAGCATCGGCAAGAAAAGACTTCATACGCTGCGCCATCGGAGCGAACCGACGATTGAAGCCGACCATCAGCCGGCATTCCCCTTCATTCCGTGAATAGGCTTTCCGAATCGCATCGAGTTCTGGTTCGGTCAGACAGAGAGGCTTTTCACAAAACACATGCTTGCCGCATTCGAGCGCTCGCAAAACCTGCGCTGCGTGTAAGTGATGTCGAGTGGCGATCACAACGGCGCTGATCGAAGGATCGGAACAAACCGCGGCTTCGTCCGTTGTACAAAATGCGAATCCAAATTTGTCCGCAGTCGATCGAGAACTCGCGCCGCTCGATGCGCAAATCCCGACCAGTTCAGACCGCGGGTCCTGTTTGATTGCCGGGATCAGAACGCTCCTGGCAAAGTTGCCGGCGCCCAGCACTCCAACTCTGACTTGTGCTCCGGCCAAACCCCTGAACGGGGGTGCAACTAATTCGAGCCGGTGCGAGTCTTTGCGGTCTTCATTCGAATATTGGATCAGGACCCCGAGATATGACTCCTGCGTTTTGCCGGTGATGAGATCGTAGGCAGCTGCCGCATTCTCAATCGTGAACTGGTGGGTTACCAGCGGCTTCAGGCTCAACTTGCCATCCGCAAGCAATTGCAGAAACGCCTCCATGTTGCGCGTCTCTGTCCAGCGCACATGGCCGATGGGATAATCGCGGCCCTTTTGCTCGAATGCGGAGTCATAGCGCCCGGGACCATACGAGCGGGAGATGCGGAAATCCAGCTCCTTTTCGTAGTACAGCTTCCGCTGCAGGTCCATGCCGACCGTACCGACCGCGACCACAATGCCGCGATCACGGGCGACTTCTGAAGCCAGATTCACGGGGCTGCTGCTCGGTGTCTCGGCGGTGATCAGAACAGAATCCACGCCGTGATCACTGGAGTGTCTTGCGCACAGGTCCCTGAACTCCGCTTCCGATGTGGTAACGGCCAACGCTCCCAATTTTGCCGCGAGTTGGGCACGCTCCTGCACCAGGTCCATTCCGATTACGCGGCACCCTGCAGCGGTGAGAACCTGCACCATGAGCTGCCCCAGCAGTCCCAATCCGATGACTGCGACCACGTCGCCGAGTTTTGCTTCGGCAGTGCGCACTCCGTGAATGGCCACCGCGCCGAGTGTTGTGAATGCCGCGCTCTCGAAATCCACTTCGCAGGAAGGAATCCTGGCCGCCAGCATGCGCGGCACACATGCGAATTCCGCGTGGACTGCGAAACCAGCCCCGGCGCACGCCACGCGTTCTCCTGGCTTCACGTCGGTGATTCCTTCCCCAACTTCGACAACGGTTCCGGAACTGCTGTAACCAAGAATGGCGGGTTGATCCAGACGGCTGCGCACGGCGGAAACGGCAGACAAAACTCCGTCGCGTCGGACTTTGTTCAGAACATCGCGCACCAGGTCAGGACGTGACTGGGCTTTTTGCAGCAGACTCTTGGACGCGAATTCTGAGGATGCGCGTTCAGTTCCCGCAGAGACCAGCGACGCGGCGATCCTGACTAGAACACATCCCGGAAGCACTCGAGGCGCAGGCACTTCGGTCACTCTGATCTCACCCGTACGTGCGCTTTGCAGGACTTGTTTCATGCGATGGCTGCCTGCGCCGATTCGCGTGCGAAGCAATTGGACGAGTTGTCCATGAAATTTTGCATCCACAACTCCAAAGTGAGGAATTGCCAGATCTGCATCGACCAGTCCTGTTTGCCACTGCGATGCTCTTCCACCAGCTTGGTGATTGCTTCGGGACGGAATAATGCGCGGCCCTTGGCACGCGGTCCTGACAGAAGATCGTCAGTCATCTCTCTGAGATCGTTTGCCAGCCAGTAATCAGTGGGCGCGGCGAATCCAGCCTTGGGTTGGCGTAGCACTTCGGCGGGAAGGATGCCCTGCATCGCTTTGCGAAAAATGTGTTTCGTGGTTGGCGAGAAGACGCCTTTCAATTTCAAACTCGGGGACACATTCCAAGCCACAAATTCAGCCAGCTCACGATTGAGAAACGGGACGCGCACCTCGACCGAGTTTGCCATGCTCATTTTGTCGTTGTAGGTGAGATTCAGACTCGTCATGAAGATTTTTGTGTCGAGATAGAGCATCTGGTTGAGGAAATCCGCATGGCGGGCTCTCTCAAAACTAGCTTCGTGCTGACAGCCGGAATTGAAATCTGCGATCTCGCCCCGCAGTTCGGGGGTGTAAAGGCTGGTTCGCTCGACGGAGTCGAGGTACGTGCAATTCCTGATGAAGCGCTCCTCAGACGGAAGCGCCGCACTGCGCAGCATCTTCTTGGTCAGGCGCAAGTGGCCTTTAACACTTGTCCCTCTCAAACTGGGTATTCGCGCTATTGAAGATTCAGCAAGATCGCGCAGCAGTCGCGGCGCTCGCGAATAGGCCTGTGCCCAGTAGTGGGCGGCATACTTCCGGTATCCAGCAAAGAGCTCGTCGCCCCCTACGCCGGACAGCAGCACGGTTACATCGGGGCTAGCCTCACGACAAACCAAGTACGCAGCAATGATCGCCGGATCAGCAGTCGGTTC
>Ga0070708_100005468_pt1 | contig 10073 bp, 15 predicted proteins | sample KBSK5503metaG_FD_65469 | JGI IMG/M metagenome (GOLD analysis project Ga0070708, IMG submission 65469) | Corn, switchgrass and miscanthus rhizosphere microbial communities from Kellogg Biological Station, Michigan, USA - KBS K5-50-3 metaG | ecosystem: Host-associated > Plants > Roots >... | reverse complement strand
CGTAAGATCACGGTTGAACAGGAGGAGGATTTATGTCTCGTTTGCGGATGTTGCAAGTTTGGATGGCGACGGTGGTGCTGAGCAGCGGATTGGCTGTCGTCCCGGGCATGGCTGCGGGCAGCACCCAGACCTTTACGGGAAGGGTTAGCGATGCCATGTGCGGCGCTAAGCACATGGAGGGAGGGTTCGCCCCCGCAGCCTGCGTTCGTGCCTGCGTGCAGAAAGGCACTAAGTACGCTTTGGTAGTCGGCGACAAAGTCTATGCCCTTGAGACCTCGGATCAAGCCGCGCTGGACAACCTCAGCAAGCTGGCTTGGGAGGAGGCCAAAGTCACGGGCACAGCCAACGGAGATACCATTTCGGTGAAGTCGGTGACTGCCGCCAAGTAGGAGCCGGGGACTGGTGGGGCTCCAACGTCAGGTGCAACAAGTAGTGTCGAAGCAAACCCGCTGTCCATGTCCTTAGTGCGGCGACCTGAGGAACAGCAGCACCGGGCGGGCGCTCGCGGATAGACTGGCCGCGCACGAATCGTGGGTCGTGAGTCCAGTGGCGTGAGATCAGGCCGTTCAAGTCGGCATGTTGTGTGGCGTTGCATGCCGCACTATCTCTTCAAAATCTTCCAGAGAAAGAATGCTGGATGGCGCTTGATCTCTTTCCTGTATTCCAGAGCAGGTTCGACAACAGCAGTGGCACTTGCGAGTAGACTGATACCGCTCGTCTGAACAGCCGCTAGAAGGCCGATGGTACTTATTGCGGCTCTGAACCACAATTTCTCTTTCAAACTCGCCAGCTTGTTACTGATATCGCGGATTTGAACCTCGACTAATTCGTGCACCGCGTCTTTAGCTTTTCGGCTGGCCTTTTCAGGATCATCGATTGTCCTGAGGTATCGTAGCTGTTTATCGAGTTCCGTTCGAAAATTGTGAAATGCCTCACCTTCTTCAGTTCTGACCCTCATTAGCTGGTCTATCTGTACATCCGTCAAAAACGGAAGCTCCAGATTCATGACTGTGTTCGTTGTATGAACTGGAATTGAATCAGTGGGCCGAATCTGCATCTTTAACACACCTGCCAACAGTTCTGATCTAGTGCAGTACAACGCACCAATGCTGCGAGCCAGCATCAATTCACCAAACGTTTGAGTGTACAGGTCTTGTGCCGCCCGATTGACTGACTGTCTCACCCATACCGCGAACCGTTCTGGCGAAGGCGCGCTGTCGGGCCTCTTGATCGTAAACTGCACAGTTCGATCTTCTTCGTCCAGTTTCACAGCGTTATCGTGATAGGTACAAAACTCTCCGTGCACGTTAGGATGGCCCTGATATTCGATGTAAATTGCCCGGCAAGGAAGCAGTTCGTCCTCGACGCGCCACACTTTCCCGGCTCTACGTACTGATTTCACGAGGGCGTGGTCGCGAAATAACCTAAGGACTTCGGCTGGCAATGCATCCTCGAAATAATTATCGGAGTAAAAGATCGGAGTTTCTCTTGGAGGGTCGAAGAGCACACTGACCGGAAGTAGCTTGACGAAGCCTGCCGCCACCATCGGCGTAATCCTCTTCAGAAAACGAATCTTGTCCGTGAGAGCAGCTTTATCCGTTGACCGAGCTTGCATGCCCAGCAGCTTGTTCATGGCTTCGCCAAGATCGGAATTTCTGGCGGTAAGTAGCACGAGCGGGTCGTCAATAACGTATTGTTCAACATAGAGCGCACTCTGCTTAGCTGATCGAGACTGACCCGATCTAACCCGGAGAACACTCTCAGATTCGAAGGGTGCGATCGAACTTCGGAGAGCAGACTCTTCTCGTTAGAGATGCAAAATGCCCTATACCGTTGAAGCTCCTGTTCGAGATCATGGTCTGGGATGGAGGCGAACTGCTCAGCGATCAAATCCTCACTGAACAAGAAGCTTTCGGTCAGAAAGTCAAACGTTAAGGAACCCATTCCTCAGCCATTCTAAAGCTACGCGGGCGGGACATCGACTGGTGAGCGAATGTAGGGGGATTCACGAGGGTCGCGAGTGCTCTCGACCTTAACTCTCGACCCAGTTCCCGTATCGGACGGAGGGCGCGTGCCGCACTTTATGCCGCTTTATCTCGGGAGATTGGGTTCAGCATATAATTCGGCCCGTTATTTGATTTGCCATCAGGAGACGGTGTGCGCTTCTTCGTCGGAATCACGGATCGTGATTGGTTCGACTTCTTGTGTAGCTTGAATGGGGTCGACGAAGTCAACTTTTGGCAACCTAGTGGGCAACAGCAGTTCCGAGCGCTTCAGATCGGTGAACCCTTCCTTTTCAAACTCCACGGCCCCTGACGACTACATTGTCGGCGGGGGATTCTTCAGCCACTTCACAATCCTGCCCGCGAGTATTGTTTGGCAGGTATTCGGGGAAAAGAATGGAGCGCAGACTGAAGAGGAAATGCGGTCAAGAATCGCCCGATATCGACGAGCACCGAATCCGAGCGCAGTGGACGATTATCGGATCGGCTGTATTCTTTTGGAGTCACCATTCTTCTTTCGTAACCACGGCCTCGGACGATCTCCCGTTTCCAGTCAGGCAGCGGAATCCAGTTCGCTTGATCGATTCCGAGGGGGACGGGCGCGAGATTTGGCACCGAGTCGAACCGTTGATGCGGGCCTCCAGTCAGGAAGTACAACGAATCGATGAATCGCAACCCCGTTATGGCGATCCCGTGACAGTGTTTCCCCGCCTTGGGCAAGGTTCGTTTCGGCTCATTGTGACCGATTCATACGAAAGACGGTGCGCTTTCACGAACTCCCCTGTGCTGCATGTGCTGGAAGCCGCCCACATCAGACCGTACTCCTCGGGTGGCACACACGCGCCTTCTAATTGCATCCTACTCCGCCAAGATCTGCACACCCTCTATGATCGTGGCTACATGACGGTGACACCGAGCCATCAAATTGAGGTCAGTTCCCGCATCAAGGAAGAGTTCCACAACGGAAAAGAGTATTACGCACTCCATGGCCAGAATATGAGATTGCCTGAGTACGGTGATCGGAGGCCATCTGCCGATTATCTGAGATGGCACAACGTTAACGTTTATCGCAGCTAATCGCAGCTAACCGACACCGCTCAAACTTCTCGCCCTCTATTGGGACGGCTTTCCGGCCCAACGATGCGGTATGCGTAGCCAGAAGTAAGGAACTGTATACGCATTCTGTAAAAGCGCTAATCCGATCTGGTCACCACCGCGCGGTTATTCAGTCTATCCACGGCCACCATTGAGCCTATACAACTTGTCTCCGCATCCGTGGAGGCGCACAGTATGCGTATGGATGCAGGATACGGTTCGATACAGTGTGGGGAGTGTCTCTAGCCCCTTAATTCAAGGTTCGCCTGCGCAATTTCATCCCACCGGGGCAGGGAATGCCAGTGTTTGCCGCAGTGAATCCATCTTATAGAGCCAAGGGAGAATTGGTTCCAACTCTTGATGCCGGGGGCAACCAAAACTCCACCATCCACGCTGCTGCTTATCGGGGTCCGAATCCCTGGGGGCGATCAAACTCTGCATGCAGCTAGCGTCGGCCATATACTAGTCGAACACCACGGTCTTGTTGCCGTAGGTCAGAACCCGGTGGACGAGGTGCAGGCTCACTGCTCGGCCAAGCACCGTCCGTTCCAGATCCCGTCCTTTTCGGATCATGTCGTCGATGGAATCGCGGTGGGATACGCGGGCTACTTCCTGTTCGATGATTGGGCCTTCGTCCAGATTCATGGTGACATAATGACCGGTGGCTCCGATCAGCTTCACGCCGCGGAGGAAAGCTTGATGGTACGGCTTGGCACCCACGAAGGCGGGAAGAAACGAATGATGAATATTGATAATGCGATTGGGATAGGCGGCGATGAAGTCTTCGGTCAGCACCTGCATGTAACGGGCAAGCACGATCAGCTCAACCCCTCTTGATTCCAGTTCGAGCATCTCGGCCTCTTCCTGCTGTTTCTTGTTTTCCGCGGTGATGGGAAAATGCAGGAAGGGCACGCCGTAGCGGCCGGCGATGGGGCTGAGGGAGGGATGATTGCTGAGGACCAGCGCAATCTCCGCCTTGAATTCTCCCGCCTGCTGGCGTTGCAGAAGGTCTTCGAGGCAATGCGGCAGGCGTGACGCGAACAGCGCGACTTTCGGGACGTGGTCGCTGAAATGGAGTTCAAATTTCATTCCGAATTGTTGAGCCAGGGGACGGAATTGCGCGGCGACCTGATCCCGGGGAACCCGGAATCCGTCGCGGTGGAACTCGAAGCGCGCCAGGAAGACTCCTGCTTCGATGTCGGTGTATTGGTCCGACTGCAGGATGTTACCTCCGTGGCGGAAGATGAAGCTGGAGATGCCCGAGACCAGACCCTTCTGGTCAGGGCAGGACACTAATCAATGTGGCGGTTTCAGGCATGAGGTTTGGGCCGTCCGTGGGCCAATGTCGGAGAAAACGCCCACAGAAGTTCTGTCGGTCGAATAAGAAGTGGAAAGTTAGCAGACGCAACGGCGGAGGCGCAAGTTGCCGGTACAGGCAGTGCTGGGGCGTAGGTATACAGCACCACGAAACGCATAGGCTCGGACGCCCTCGTCCGCTGGGCGGGGCGGCCAGGCTTCATCGTTTGTGCCAGCTGAGCACCGCTGGGCTTTGCCCGGCTGGAGGGCACCCGGCCGTACGGGTTGGTGCGTGGGAAGGTCGTGGCCGCTACAACGAGCAGGAGGCGCGAGCACCGACCGTTCTTGAGGAAAGCTGCTGGCGGACGGCGGAGTTGGCCAGACCGTTAGCTTCAGCGTTGCGTTCGCGGGGGACATGGGTGATGGAAAACTTTAGAGAACGCGTCAGCTTGCGACAGATCCAGTGGAGGGAATAGAGGCGCGAGCTACGACAGGCGTACTCACCCCGCATCTGGCGGACAACCACCTGAGAGTCCGAATAAACGTGCAGTGCCCTGGCCTTCAGTGCCAGGGCGCATTGCAAGGCCTCCAGCAGGGCAACGTATTCGGCGACGTTGTTGTCCTGCCGGCCAATCCACCTGGCGATGCGGATAGTGCCGTCCGCGCAGCCCTCAATCACGACGCCAATACCGGACGGCCCCGGATTTCCCAGGGAACCGCCATCCACGTAGGCTACGAGGTCCAACATGCTGCATCTGCTGTCATCAACATGCGTCAGAAATCATTCTTACGTCAAGTTGTTTATTCGGAGCGCTTGCAACGCGGACTGAACGCTGTGGAATAGTTTGTGGAAAAAGAGGAAAGCGCGATCGTTAAATCAGGTAAGAGTCGATAGGTCAACGAACTACGATTTTCAATTTGCACAGGATTGAATTCCACTGTTGCACCGAAAAACGGCGTTGACATTTATGGTCAGTGCATTTAACTTCGCCAACGTCGACGGCCGAAAGGGTTGGCCCAAATTAAAACTTGGCCAGTCCGAAGTAGGCCGGGTGATCCGCCCGGCGGGGTAACCCGGTGGGCGACTAAACCCGAAAAAACCGACGGCTCTGCGAGGAGCAGTTGGGGTTTGGGACTGCGAAAGCAGCGATCACATCAAGGGCCGTGATGGTGCATGCCTCCACGTTGCTAAGCTCCCTCGCAAGAGCTGGCGACTAGAGCATAACCAAAGTCACGGCCTTTTCCATTTTCGTAGGCACTCCCTCACCGGTTTTTTCTCAGATTCAGTTCCCGGTATTTAGTTTCTCGGTTCTCGGTGGCCATGCCGCGAGTCTGTCGCTCTATTTCCCGACGATGGCCGCGGTTTGCCCGATCATGATCGCGTCCTGCATCTGGCGGAACAGTTCGCCGACCGCAGCCGGGGAGTGCGACACAAACACGGTGTTGCTCTTACCCTGGGCGCCGATTTCCTTTAACGTATCCAGATACTGGGTTACGAGGACCAGCATCATTACATCCTTGGCCGTGGTGCCCTCGACGGCCGCAGCAAACGACTCTACTGAGAGCTTCAGTCCCTCGATGATGGCTTTGCGCTGATTCGCAATGCCCTGGCCTTGCAAGGCCTTGCTCTCGGCTTCGGCCTCCGCCTGTTTTACCTTAAGGATTTTCTCGGCTTCACCGCGCGCGCTGGCCGCGACCTGTTCGCGTTGCGCCGCATTGATTTCGTTCATAGCGGACTTTACTTTTTCGTCGGGCTCGATGTCGGTGACCAGGGCTTGGTCAATGGCGTAACCGTAGGTCTTCATCACATCGTCGAGGCCTTCCTTGATCGCTACCGCGATGTCGGACTGTTGCAGGAAGGCGTCGTCGAGGATCATCTTGGGCACGTGGCCAAGAATCACGTTGAACACGTAGGAAGAGATCTGCTGCTTGGGATTGGCCAACTTGTAGAAGGCTTCGTACACTTTGTCGGGGATCACGTGATATTGCACGGAGACTGGAATCTTCACGAAGACGTTGTCTTTGGTTTTGGTCTCCACGTCGAGAGCGAGCTGCTGCACGCGCAAGTCGAGGCGGGCGGCGATTTGGTCGAGCCAGGGCAACTTGAAATTGATGCCAGCGGTAGCGACGCGAAGGAATTTGCCCATGCGCTGGATCACGACGGCTTCGGCTGTCCTGACCTGAAAGAAGCCGCTCAGGATCGTCCCGATGGCGAAGAAAGCTACGATGGCATACAGCACGAACGACAGGCCCTGCGAAGCATCCATGGGCAATCCTCCTTCTGGCGGCGCTCTCGCTAATAATTGCGGCGGGACACCAGAATCGGAGGCATGATAGCTGCTAGCTTGACTCCGCACAATTGCCTTCAGTGGGGCCGGGTCGGCTAGCGAACTCGCTTTTCCATGCGAACGATGGGCAGGGTTTCTCCGTTTGCCAGCGGAACCTCGAGATTTTCCCGGGCGACGTAGCCACGGGCTTGGTAGAGCGCCACTCCGGTGAGGGTGGCCCCCATTTCGAAGCGGGAAAAGCCTGTGGCCAGGGCCGCCCTTTCACAAGCCTCAAGGATCATGCTGCCGATACCGCGTCGCGCCCAGGATGGATGCACGAAGAAAGCGCGTATCTTGGCGGCATCGTGCTGCGGATCGAGCAATGCTGCCTCGCGGCCGATCCACTGGTCACCGCCGTAGAGGGTCTTGCGTTTGCTCCAGCCGCCGCAGCCGACGATGGCCGGGTCGGGAGCAGGTTCCTGCACGGCCGGGAGGTCCACGCCTGCATTGGATCCGGCTTCCGCCACCAAATAGGTTCCGTCGACGATCAGCTGAGTGTCCACGCCGTAGACGGTGGCCAGCGCGCCGTCAATCTGAGACGGGCTGTATTCGCGCGCCTGCAATCCGCGGACGGACGCCTCAATCAAATCCCGTAGTACAGGGATGTCGGCGGACGCGGCTCGGCGAATGCGGATCTTCATGGATGGGAATCCTGAAGCAACCTGCCCACCCAAGAGTTTACAGGGCTTCTTGCGGTCTCAAGCTGGAGTCGAACGCCTATGAAGCCGAGGGAGCGAAGGCTCTCGCCCGTCGCTCCCTCTGGCCGCTTCATGGAGGAAGCGACCACTCTTACATGGCATGCCCGCTATGGCCTATCCGGCGGCCGTTCTCCGTCCGGGCCGGGGCCCCCCTCGCCGGGACGCCTTGGTCCGTGCATGGGCGGGCGATCCGCTTCCAGCTTGAGCCACTGCTCGTGGGTCAACTGGCGGCGAATGCCCAGGAGCATTCGGGCGTTCGCCTTCTCCAGCTCGGCACGGGCCTGCGCTACCCGGTCAATCTGGGCGAGAAGTTTGCCCTCATCCGGAGGATCGGCGGCCACCAGGGGCTCCATGATCGCCTCCTCCTTTTGAAGCGCTGCGAACTGGTCGATCAGTTTTAGCCGGTTGGTGTTGAAAATTTCGTCCATCTTTTTTTGCTGATCGGAAGACAGACCCAGGCGCTTAACGAAGTCAGGATCGTCCCACCATCGTCCCGGCGGACCTACTTGCAGGGGGCCGCCTGGACCTCCAGGGCCGCCTGGACCACGACGGCCCGGCGCGCCTGGGCCTTGGTGCGGAGGACCGTCAGGACCGTCAGGGGAGGGCTGCTGTCCAAAACAGCTCGTTCCGAGCAAGGAGGCAATAAATAACAGCGTAATGAAGCTGAAACAGCTTGTGCTGCCATTGCGATATGAAAGCATGAATGAAGTCCTTTTTCCCCTTATTTGGAGGCGGACGAGTTTGAGGCAACTGACTGCGAAACTTGCAACGGCTGCATCGGCGCCGGCACTGCTTCCGCAATCTCGTTGTTCACCTGAGCCATCAGTTCGTTGTCTTTTTCAATTTGCGACTGAGACGCTTCGATTGCGGTCACAGGAGCCGCGACTTGGGCGGAATGTGCCTGGCTCCCGATCTCCTGGTTCCCCGTCCCGCGATCGCGCAGATAAAAGCTGAAACCCGCGGCAAACAGAATCATGGCAGCTGCAGCCAGCACCCAGTTGGCGGTAGTCCATGACCTCTGCCGAACCGTGCGCGCAACCGACATAGTGCGGTCCGCCGCCAAAGCGCTCTGGCTCCAGGCATGAGCTGCACCCCGAAACGCTGCGATCGAGTTCTTCAGCCGATCCAGTTCATTGGCACATGCCTGGCAGCTGAGCAGATGAGCATTTACGGTCAACGACGAAACGCCCAATAAATTGTCGGTCAATTCTTCATGCGTTAGATGTGCGCTCATAGAGTTGCTCCAAGCCGGGCACGTACTGCTCCCACCGCTCGATAGAGATGGGTCTTCACCGTGGGCAGGGACATTCCGGTAACCGCAGCGATGGCCGGTAGATCCATCTCTTCGACAAAACGCATAACGAAGACGCTACGCTGCTTGTCCGAGAGTTCCTGCAGCGTCTGGTGGACCATCTCAACTCGCTCCTTTGCGATCAACTGCGCTTCCGCGGAACTGGCGCCGCTGGGCAGGTGCTGGCTCACATCGTGGGCGTCGACCGCGGTGGCTGAAGCGTTCTTCCAGAAACGAAACTTCTGGCTCTTGGTGTGGTCGCGAACCAGATTGAAGGCGATCCGCATCAACCAGGTGCTTATGCTGCAATCACCTCGAAATTGATCCCTGCTGAGATGAGCTTTGAGAAAGCAATCCTGCGTGATCGACTCCGCCGCATCGCGGTCGGCGACGGAGAAGGCCACAAGCCGGAACACCTTCGGCTTGTACAGCCGGATCAGGGCGTCAATATCTTCCAGCTCTGAAATGGAGGCCTCTCCAGCGAGTGCGATGAGCTCGACCGGGATCGTCTGTGTCATCACTCATATAGACGACGAGGCCGCTTATTAGACTACAACGTTCCCCTGGGGAGCCCCGGGTTCCCCTATTGAATTCGCTCCCAGCAATGTAATCTCCCGCCGGAATTCGTCGTCTATGCCATCCAGACCCACCAAACCGGGTACTGCGGCGGTGTTTCTACGAGGTGTCTAGCGGGGCGGGGCGGGGCGGGGCGGGAGCTGCGGCGGAATCTCACAGGAGAAGATATTGTCACCAGAAAACAGAGACAAGGAAATTAGTCGACGGCAAGCAATCGGTATTTTGGCTGTCGCGGGCGCTGGCGCAATGCTGGGCTGCGGCGGAGGCAGGCTCACCACCTCGACCACAAGCACAACCACGACTTCAACGGCTACAGGCAACGCTGCGTGCATTTTGACCCCAGAGCTTACGGTCGGCCCGTATTTTGTCGACGAGAAGCTCAATCGTTCCGACCTCACCACCGATACCACGGACACAAATGTCACCAACGGGGTTCCGCTGACTCTTCAGCTGTTCATTATGAAGTACAGCAGCAGCGGATGCACTGCGTTGCCGAGCGCACAAGTCGATGTTTGGCACGCAGACGCAGGCGGCGTTTATTCGGATGAGAGCGTAGAGGGCACAGTGGGGCAAACCTACCTGCGCGGCTACCAGACGACTGACTCCAACGGGCTCGTGACCTTCAAGACAATTTTCCCGGGCTGGTATTCCGGCCGGACCGTGCACATCCACGTAATGATTCGAACACACTGCTGTCCGGCTATAGCAGAATGTGCCGGCAGTAAGTGACGGGCCGGCAATGAGTTGAGTCTGTTTCGAGCTTGCCGCGATTTGAACGTCAGAGCGG
>Ga0070708_100005467_pt1 | contig 10074 bp, 7 predicted proteins | sample KBSK5503metaG_FD_65469 | JGI IMG/M metagenome (GOLD analysis project Ga0070708, IMG submission 65469) | Corn, switchgrass and miscanthus rhizosphere microbial communities from Kellogg Biological Station, Michigan, USA - KBS K5-50-3 metaG | ecosystem: Host-associated > Plants > Roots >... | reverse complement strand
ACGTCGAGGATCCGCACCTCGGGCCGTCCGAGCTGGTCGGCCAGCCAGTCCGTGGAGGCGAGCAGCTCCGGCCGGGCGAGCCCACCGGGCGACCGCGTTCGCGGGAGACGACGACCGGGAGGCGACGACATCGTCGATATCATACGGGCGTGGTCGTGCCCTTCCTGCCCGATGCCGAGAAGCTGGCGGCCGTCCGGGAGGCACTGCCGGCGCTCGGGGCCGGGATCTATCTGAACACGGGCGCGGTCGGACCGCTCCCGGCCGAGACCGCCGCCGCGATGGCCGAGATCACCGAGTACGAGCTGCGGCTCGGGCGATCGCACCAGGACTACTTCGAGGCGTTCCTCGAGCGGCTGGCCGAGGCCCGCGGGGCCGTCGCGGCGGTGATCGGGGCCGACGTCGACTCCGTCGCGATCAGCCATTCGACCTCGCAGGCGATGAACCTCGCCGTGTCGTCGGTCGAGCTGCACACGGGCGATCGGATCGTCACGACGAACGCCGAGCACGCCGGCGGTCTCGGGCCGGTCGTGATGGCCGGACGGCGCTCCGGCGCCGAGGTCGTTGCGGTCGACGTGGGTCACGGCGGTGACGACGCCCGGACGCTGGCGGCGTTCGATGCGGCGATCGTGCCCGGCACCCGGCTCGTGGCGATCTCTCACGTCCTGTGGACGACCGGGGCGTTGTTGCCCGTCCGGGCCATCGCGGAGCTCGCCCACGCCCGAGGCGCCCTCGTCGCGATCGACGGTGCCCAGGCGGTCGGGGCGATCCCGGTCTCGGTGGTCGACCTCGGCGTCGACTACTACGCGGTTCCCGGTCAGAAGTGGCTCCTCGGTCCGGAAGGAACGGGCGCCCTCTGGGTGTCGCCAGATGTTCTCGAACGCTCGCTGCCGAGCGTCGTCAGCTGGTTCAGCTTCGAGCGGATCACCGATCCGACCGATGCCGTGCTCTGGCGCGATGGCCGCCGCTTCGACGACACGAACTTCTACAAGCCGGCCGTGATCGGGCTCGCCCGGAGCTGCGGCTGGCTGTCGATGTATGTCGGGCTGCCGTGGATCCACGAGCGTGGGGCTGCGATGGCCCTCCGGGCGGCGGCCCGGCTGGCGGCAATCCCCGGGGTCGAGCTGATCACGCCCCGCGACCGGATGGCGACCCTCGTCACATTCCGGATCGCCGGTTGGGGCGCGCAGGCTGCGCTCGACGAGCTCGCCGGGCGGACCTTCACGGTCGCTCGCACGATCCCGACGATCGATGCGATCCGGCTGAGCGTCGGCTTCTTCACGACCGAGGCGGAGATCGAACGGGTCGCCTCGACCATCGAGCTGATCGCCGCCCACACCCCGGCGAGCCTGCCGCCCCGGCCCCGCCTGACGATCCTGGGCCAGGGCCAGGGATGACCGGACCCTCGAACGACGTCGCGGGGGCGGCGTCGCCGACCCCCGGTGCGCGAGCCGGACCGCGGACGGCGGTCCGTCGCCGCTCGTGGTTCGAGGTTCGCTGGCGCCAGTTCCGGCACGCTCCCCGGCCGATCGTCCGCGCGGTCCTCTCGAGCCTGATCGTCGCGATCGTGCTCGGCCTCGGGTATCTCGCCTACGACGTCGCGCTGCGGCACGGGGCGACACTGCCGGGCGGCGACCTCCGGACCCTGTACCTCGTCGTCGACGTGGTGGTCGTGCTCGTGGTCGGCAGCGTCGTGACCTGGCTCGTCGTGCCCCAGCCTCGGAGCTCGGCCGGCTCGACGACCCGCTCGCCGTGGAGTGCTGCGCTGGGCTTCTTCGCCGCGGTGCCGATCTGCTATCTCGTTCTCGTGGTCGTCGTCCAGGTCCTGGAGCCCCTGATCGGCTGACGGGAGCGTCATTGGCGCTTCGCCGAGGTCAACGGGTTGTGCCGGTGCGCACCACTTCCCGCGCGTTCCCGCTGCAAGAGAATGGCCCATTCGTACTATTCCGCGGTACTCTCGGATGGATATCATCCGGGGGTCGGGTATCCGGCCCAGCATCGGGGAGTCCATTGTGGCGATCGAAGAGCAGCATGTCGCGCTGCCGAAGCTGTACGGAGCGCCGGCCTACGCGCGACCGCTGCGCATCGTCCCGGACGCCGAGCGGCCGTTCGATCCCGACGATCTTCCGATCGAGGCCGTGATGACCGACGAGGAGCGCGAGCTCGCGGCGAATCTGCCGGCCCACGTCTACGCGCCGGGTGGAGCCCACGCCGGTCGCCGCCTCGCGATCGCCGGCGAGGCCGAGCCGACCCTGAGCCCCCGTCCCCTCAGCCTGCGCGCCCTCGCCGGCAGGATCCTCGGCCAGCCCGAAAGCTGAGCCGTTGACGCCGGCCGAACGGCCGACGGGGTAGGATCGCCGCGGGGGAGTAGCTCAATGGTCAGAGCGGCGGGCTTATATCCCGCTGGTTCCAGGTTCGAGTCCTGGCTCCCCTACCATCCCCACCCGCCGTCCTGGACGTGGGACCGCCCCGCCTATAGGAGCGTGCGGACCTGGTCCACCACGATCTGGCGGCGCTCCTCCGTCAGAGCACGTGATGGCGGCAGCCCGGTGAGCCAGGCCACGATCTGACCCGGCTCGATCACGGCACAGGTCGCCGTCCGGGCAACGGTCGGATCGGTCGTGACCGCCGCGCTGTACACCTTGACGAGAAAGTCGCGCTCCTGGGATCCGAACCAGCGGCGGACCCGCTCGCCGTCGCGCGCCGTTCGCTCGACGGGGTGCTCGTAGGGCATCCATCGGCCGTCACGGCCCCGGATCTCCCACGCCATGCCCTGGTGCCGGGTGGCCTTCGGCGGCGGCAGCTCGCTCAGCACCGCCAGCCCGAACGGCCCGATGACCAGGTCGCGAATCAGCCGCCCGTCCGGAAGCCGGACGTCCTCGGCCACGATGTACTCGTCGCCGAGCGCCGCCGAGAGCTGGGTGATCCGCCGCGGAGCGGGTCGGGCGAACACCGCCCGGAGGACGCGCCCGAGGCGCAGGGCACCGACGATCGCGAACGACGGTGGTGCGACGAGCGCGAGTCCCCAGACGACGCCGCCGATGGCGAGCTGGGCGATCCCCGGACGGACCGCGTTCGGCGTGAGGCTCCCGACGACGGGCGTCGCCAGGGCGAGCCAGGCGAGGAAGATGCCGCCGCTCAGCAGCACGATCCCGACCGTGCCTCCGATGACCACGGGAACCAGCGGGGGGCGAGCGGATCGGTGGGACGCGAGGACCTGCATTTGGCGATCGTCACGCCTGGGCGAGCGCACGGGTATGACCAGTTCGGGTCACGCCGGACGCGGCGTCCGGCCCATCGACTGCAGCAGACCGTACCGCACCGCCCACGCGAACCGAAACCCTCGTGCATCCGGCACGGGATGGTCCGGCGTTCCGACCGTGCCGGGTGGGACACCCGTACCATTGCGAGCCCCCACCCGCCCACGCACTCTTGGCTGAGCACCGGCATCCCGTCCGGAGCGGAGGCCTCATCGCGTGCAGCTCGTGCAGGGAAATCGATCCAGGTCCCGGCGCTCGGCGGTCATCCCGCTCGCGGCGCTGTGGGCGGCGATCCTGATCGCCTTCGGCCTGGTCGTCCCCGTGCTCGCGGTCGAGGGCCCGACGAAGCTCTTCGATCCCTCCGTCTCGCCGACCGCCGGCCACCCGACCACGACGATCCACTTCGCCGTCAGCTATCGCAACCGCGAAGGCTCGCCGGCCGACCACGTCGTCGTGATCGTCGACGGCACGCGCCACACGATGATCGCCGACGGAACCACGAACTGGAAGAAGGGCGTCCGACACACCTGGTCGACGACCCTCGCCGTCGGCGTGCACAAGGTCAGCTTCGACGCCCTCAGTCGGGATCGGTTCACCGATGCCATCGCCGGGCCCACGGTCACGATCACCGCGTCGAAGCCGAGCCCCACCCCGAAGCCGGATCCAACACCCGTCCCGACCCCGAAGCCGACGCCGACCTCCGCTCCGGGGGGCGATTCCGTGGCGACGCCAACGCCGACGCCTTCGAGCGACGGCACCGGGTCGGACGGCTCCACGACCGGCGGCACGACCGACGGACCGACGACGCCCGGTGCCGGTACGACGGGGTTCGGCGGCGACGCCGGCACGCCCGGCTCCGGCGACGGCGTCGATGGGACGAGCGGCGCACCCGGATCGGTCATGGACGCCGGGAATCCCGACCGCTCGGAGACCGGCGCCGGCGCGGTTGACAGTGCGTTCGGCAGCCCGAGCGCGACGACGGGCGGCAACGGTACGACGTCCACCGGGAACGGCGATCCGGGCGCGGGCGCGCGTGACCCGGGCCGAGTCGAGACCGGCGGACCGGGCTGGGGCGGCCTCGCGAGCGCCCTCCAGGTGCTCGGCATCGACAAGCCGCCGGCGATCACGTCGATCCCGCTGCTCGTCGGCACGACCGGCGGGGCGGCGATGGCCTTCGCCTTCGCGATCTTCGGCAAGAAGCGGCGTGACGGGCAGCCGCCCGCCCCGGACGAGGTCCTCCACGCCAACGCCGCTCGCGGCCAGGCCGACGTGCCGCGGGGGGACGTCGCGGCCGGCGTGGTGCGGGCACCCACCCTGCTCCCGGTCGATTCCGAGGCCGGCATGCCCCGCTGGCGCCGACCCTCGCTCCTCGAGGCACGCAAGGCCGACCCGACGCGCTACGTCCAGGGAGCGAACCGGATGAGCTTCGACGGCGGCGCGGCCGGCGGCGACGGCAAGGAGCGACGCGTGATCCGATATCGCGTGGTCCGGCTCCTCGACGCGCCGGACGAGCTGCGCTCCGCCGATATCGGCCAGCTCGATCAGGGCGACGAGGTGCAGCTGCTCGAGCGGTCCGGCTCGTATTGGCTGGTGCTCTGCCCGGATGGCCGACAGGGCTGGCTCCACAAGATGACCCTGGGCGAGGTCGTCACCGACAGCGCGGCATCCAGCACGTGGACCGCCGACGTCGACGACGACGTCTTGTCTGCCTTCCTCCAAGCCAGAGCGCGCGCTTAACGATCCCGGGCCGCGATGGCGGCCCGACGCCGCATCGATCGGTGGATCACGGCCAACCGGGGCGATGAGGGCCCGTAGAATGCGGTCATGCCCGCGTCGATGAGCAGCGCGCGCTTTGTCGGCCGTGACGTCGCGTTCGTCCGACTCGCCCCGTCACTCGAGGAGGCGGCCGACGGGGACGCGACGACGGTCCTCGTCCATGGCGCCGGTGGCGTCGGCGTCTCGCGCTTCGTGGACGAGGCGGCTCGCCGCCTGCAGGCGCTCGACGAGCCGTTCGCGATCCTGCGCGCCCGCTCCTACCAGGCGGGTGCCGACGATCCGTACGGGGCCGTGCTCCGGGCCCTCCGCCCGGCGTTCCGTGCCGCATCGGATGTTGAGCTCGCCGAGCTCGTCGGCCCGGCGACCGAGGACATCGTCCGTCTCTTCCCGGACCTCCAGGCGCGCCTCGGGCCCCTCGGGGTTCTTCCCGACCGGCCGACGGTCACCGCGGCCGAGCGTCGCCAGGGCCGCGTCCTCGAGGGACTCCTCGGCGTGGTCGGGCGGCTCTCGGAGCGGCAGCCCGTCCTGCTTGTCCTCGAGGACCTCCACGACGCCGACGCGGCGACCCGGGCGTTCGTCGCGTTCCTGGCGCGGCTCAAGCGCCGCCAGCGCATCTGCCTCGTCGCGACGTACCAGTCCGACGAGCTGACCCGGGACCATCCGCTCACGGCGACGCTCGCCGGCATGCCCCGAACGGCCGGCCGTGTGCCCTCCCAGATCGCGATGCAGCCGCTGAACCGGGCCGAGCTCGCGGAGCTCGTCGAGGCGATCGAGGGCGAGCGCCCGAGCGCATCGGCCCTGGTTCTCGTCTCGGAACGATCCGGCGGGATGCCGCTCGTCGCCGAGGAGCTCTTGGCCGCGCGGCGCGAGATCTCCGACACGTCGCTGACCGGCTCGTTCGATGCCCTCGTGATCGCCCGCCTCGCCCGCCGCTCGACGGAGAGCCGCCGCGTGATGCGCCTCGTCGCCCTGGCCGGTCGACCGGTCAGTCGCGACGAGCTCGCCGCCGCCGCCGCGGCGTTCGACACGGCGGCCGATCGGCTGCCACCCCGGTCGACGACGCTGCCGCGACGCGGCGAGGGCGCCCTCGACGCCGACCTGATCGCGGGTCTCGACGAGGCGATCGAGGCGGGCATCCTCGTCGTCGAGGACGACGGGATCGCGTTCCGCCATGAGCACATCCGACGGGCCGCCGCCGCGGACCTCCTGCCGCGGATTCGCTACCGCCACCACCTGGCCCTCGGCGCCGGGCTGGTCGGCCATCCCGGCGCGGCCGCCCGCCACTGGGTCGAGGCGCATGTCGCCGACCGCGCCTTCGCCGCGGCCGTCGATGCCGCCGGCCGCGCCGAGGCGATCCATGCCCCGGAGGACGCGTTGATCGAGCTGGAGCTCGCGCTGAGCCTCGTCGAGCCGGCCCGCGATGCGCGAAGCATGGACAGCGACGTCGGGGCCGGTCGCAGCGCCGGCCGAAAGGCGGCCGGAGCGGGTGCCGCTGCGTCCCGCGCCCGGGATTCCGGCTGGGATCCGGAGGTCGCGACGCCGCTCCAGCTCCGAGCGGCGGAGGTGGCGTTCGCAGCCGGCCGCCCGGCCCGAGCTGTCGCCTACATCGAGTCGGTCCTGGGCGGGTTCGACGAGCGACGGGACCGTGTCGCGATCGGGCTCCTGCACGAGCGGCTGGGGCGGTACCGCCGGGCCGCAGGAGATCGGGCCGGTGCGCTCGCCGCGCTCGAGCGGGCCGTCGAGCTCATCCCCGACGAGCCGACGCTCGATCGGGCCTCGGTCCTCGCCGCGCTGGCCCAGGCCAAGATGCTCGATGGGACGTTCGTCGATGCCGAGCGACTGGCCCGAGAGGCCATCCGGATCGCGGCTGCGGCGGGACCTGTGGGGGAGAGCGTGGTCGTGCACGCGACGACGACCCTCGGCGTGTCGCTCTGCTGGGGCGACGACCCGGAGGCGGGCGTCGCCCTCCTCCACCAGGCCCGCGAGCTGGCCGAGCGGGCCGGCGATCACGACGAGCTCTTCCGGGTCTACGCGAACCTCACGACGGTTCTCGACCTGGTCGGACGCCGTGGCGAGGCCGTCGACATCGCCTATGCGGGGATCGAGGCGAGCCGGCGGGCCGGGCTGGAGGCCGTCTACGGCAACTTCCTGCGGGGCAACGCCTCGGACACGCTGTACCTCCTCGGCCGCTGGCCCGAGTCGAGCGCGATGAGCGCGACGGGTCTCGAATGGAGCCCCGCCGGCTTCGCCTTCGCCACCGCCGTCGACAGCCTGGCGATGGTCGAGATCGAGACGCGGGCCGGGGAGACGGCCGGACGCCGCCTCGGGGAGATGCTCCTGGAGCTCGACACCGTCAGCGACGCCCAGCACGCCGTGCCCGTCTACCGCGCCGCCGCCTCGTTCGCGCTCTGGCAAGGTGATCATGCCGATGCCGGTCGCGCCGCCAGTCGCGGCTGGGACCTGGTCCGCGACACCGGGGACTGGAGCCTGATCGCGAAGATGGCCGCGACGGTCGCCGAGGTCGATTCCGCCGCCGCCGCCGACGCGACGATCCGGCGCGACCTTGCCGGCCTGGCCGCAATCCGGACGCGATCCCGGGACGTGGTCGGGGCCGCCCGCAAGGCCGTCCGAGGGTCCGGCGTGCGGGCGACCAACGGCTCCCGGCGCGAGGCCGACGCCTACCTCGCCCTGGCCGCGGCCCATCGCGACCGCCTCGAGGGCCGCGACGATCCCGATGCCTGGGACCGCCTGGCCGCTGCCTGGACGGAACAGGCCAACCCGTACGAGGTTGCGCGGGCGCGCTGGCGCCAGGCCGAGGCGATCCTCGGCAGCGGCGAGGGCCGCTCCGCGCGGATCCGGGCGAAGACGGCGCTCGAGGAGGCCGCCGGGATCGCCACGGGCTTGAAGGCGCGGCCGCTGTTGCGCGAGGTCCGCGAGCTGGCGGGCCGGGCGATGATCGTGCTCCCGGAGGACGTCGATGAGGTCTTGGGAGAGGTCGACGGATCCGCCGCGGCCGCCGCCTCGCTCGCGACCGCCGGCGCGAACGGCCACGACCTGGCGCTCGTCGCGGTTGGTCCCGGCGGCGAGGGCGTCGAGCACGATTCTCCGCCGATCGGCTTCGACGGTGGATCGGGGGAGCGCTCGCGACTCGTTCGGGGCGTCGTCGGGGAGGCGCCGGTGGCCCGCACGGACACCTTCGGGCTGTCGCGTCGCGAGCGCGAGGTGCTGTCCCTGATCGCCGAGGGCCGGACGAACCGCGAGATCGGCGAGCGGCTCTTCATCAGCCAGAAGACCGTCGGCGTCCACGTCGGGAACATCCTCGCGAAGCTTCGGGTCTCCGGTCGGGTCGAGGCGGCCGCGGTCGCGATCCGCCTCGGGCTCGCGGACACCGCCGCGACAGGTTCCCCGCGCGGGCGGTAGATTCGGACGGCGCGATCTCCCCGTCGCGCCCGATCCGAACTCGTCCACGAGCCCGACACCAGAGGTCCTCTGCCGTGATGCGTCGCCCGCCCAATCCTCTCCTGGCGATCCTCGCCGTCGTCGCGAGTGCGGCGATCGCCGCCTGCTCATCCGGAGCGGCGCCGGGTTGGACGTACGCCCCGGCGGCATCGGCCTCGGCTGCCGCGTCAGGTGCCGCGTCCGGCGCGCCGTCGGGCAGTCCGGCCGCATCTGCGTCGATCGCGCCCTCGACCGCTCCATCGGTCGAGCCCTCCGCGTCGGGCAGCCCGGCCGCGTCGGGTGGCGGTGCCTCGTTGACGATCACGGCCCCGGTCGGCGCGGCCACCGCCGGCTTCCAGCCAACGACCCTCGACGCGCCCGCGAACGCCGCGTTCACGCTGACATTCGACAACCAGGACAACCAGGCGATGCACAACCTGATCCTCACAAAGCCGGACGGCTCGAACGTCCCCGTCCAGGGCGACACCGCCTTCTTCATGGGGCCCGGCCAGCGGGTCTATCAGGTCCCTGCGCTCCAGTCCGGCACCTATCCCTTCATGTGCCAGGTCCACCCGACCACGATGAAGGGCACGCTCGAGGTCAAGTAGGCCGGGCGCCGGCGGATCGTGGCGGATCACACCGGATCCAACGATGGATGTCCATGAGCAGCTCTGCTACACGGACGCGTACGCCCGGCGGGTCGAGGCTCGGGTCGCGAGCGTCGACGACAGCGGTGAGGCGCCGCTGGTCGTCCTCGATCGGACCGTCTTCTACCCGGGTGGCGGGGGCCAGCCGTCCGACCGCGGGCTCCTGTTGCGAGCCTCCGACGGACGGAGCTGGACGGTCCGGGCGGCGCGGAAGGCCGGCGGCGACATCGTCCACGAGCTCGAGCCCGCCGATGGCGGCCCGCCCGAGCGCGACGACGTCCTGACCGTCGACCTGGACTGGGATCGCCGCTTCGCCCTGATGCGGACGCACACCGCGCTCCACGCCCTGTGCGGCGTCGTCTGGCGCGACTACGGCGCGCTCGTGACCGGCGGCAACATGGAGCCGGGCGCGGGCCGGATGGACTTCGAGTTCGAGCGGATGTCGGGCGACCTCGTCGACGCCATCGAAGCCACCGTCAACGCCGAGCTCGCGGCCCACCGCGACGTCCGGGTCGATGTCCTGCCCCGGGAGCAGGCGTTCGCGATCCCGGACCTGATCCGGACGAAGATCAACCTGCTGCCGGAGGGCATCAGCGAAATCCGCACGATCGAGATCGTCGGGCTCGACCTTCAGGCCGACGGCGGGACCCATGTGGCCAACACGTCCGAGGTCGGCGGGATCCGGGTCACCGGCTACGAGTCGAAGGGCCGGATCAACAAGCGGATCCGGCTCGAGCTCGTCGACCCGGTCGGCTGAGACGGCCATGGCCGATCCAGTCGATCCTGACCGTGCGCCGGCGCCGTCCACGCCGGCCATCGCCGCGGTCGAGGCTGCCGGCATCCCGCATCGGATCGTCCGCACCGAACGCGCCTCCGGCGCCGAGGAGGCCGCCCGGTTCCAGGGGATCGAGACGCGCCAGCTCCTCCGTACGATCGTCGTCCGCCGTGGCGACGAC
>Ga0070708_100005463_pt1 | contig 10076 bp, 8 predicted proteins | sample KBSK5503metaG_FD_65469 | JGI IMG/M metagenome (GOLD analysis project Ga0070708, IMG submission 65469) | Corn, switchgrass and miscanthus rhizosphere microbial communities from Kellogg Biological Station, Michigan, USA - KBS K5-50-3 metaG | ecosystem: Host-associated > Plants > Roots >... | reverse complement strand
CAGCACCTTCCCGACCTGAAGGTGAGGGTCATCAACGTGGTCGACCTGATGCGGCTTCAGCCGTCTGACCAGCATCCGCACGGCATGACGGACGCGGAATTCGATGCGCTCTTCACCACCTCCAGGCCGATCGTCTTCGCCTACCACGGGTACCCGTGGCTGATCCATCGGCTCACCTACCGCCGGGCGAACCACAGGAACCTCCACGTCCGGGGGTACAAGGAGGAGGGGACGACCACCACACCATTCGACATGGTCATGCTCAACGACCTGGATCGCTACCACCTAGTCATGGACGTCATCGATCGGGTTCCTGGACTTGCGGATCGTGCGGGCCACGTTCGCCAGGAGATGGAGGATCGGCGGCTGACCTGCCGAGCCTACACGCGCGCCCACGGGGAGGATCCACCTGACGTCCGCGACTGGACCTGGCCGCACTGATCGGCGGCATGCGAGTCCTGGTCCTGAACGCGGGTTCGAGCTCGCTGAAGGCTAGCGTCATCGACACAGCGAGCAACGCCACGTTGGCGGAGTCGATCACCGGCTGGCAATTGGACGCCAGCGCCGCGGATAGCCGCAGGGAAGCGGCCACCTCGGTTGTTGCCGACGTGACCAGCCGGACAGGCGCCATCCATGCGGTCGGGCATCGGGTTGTCCACGGGGGAAGCGCCTTCACTGGACCAACTCGCGTCACTGACGACGTGCTCGAACTGATAGAAGCACTCGACGAGCTGGCCCCCCTCCACAATCACCTCGCGGTCGAGACGGTCCAGGCGGCCACGAGTCTTCTGCCGAACATCGACCACGTGGCCTGCTTCGACACGGCGTTCCATTCGGTCCTGGAGGAGGAGGCGTGGCGCTACCCGCTGCCTCGGGACTGGCAAGCGCGTTGGGGCATCCGGCGCTTCGGCTTTCATGGCCTGTCCGTGTCGTGGGCGGTCGAGCGGGCTGGGCAGCTCCTCGGGCGGCCGGTGGCCGATCTGAACCTGGTCGTCGCCCATCTGGGGTCCGGCTCGTCGGTGACCGCGGTTCGTGGAGGAAGGTCCGTGGCCACCTCGATGGGCTTCACGCCTCTCGAGGGACTCATGATGGGCACGCGCTCGGGCTCGGTCGATCCGGGGATCCTGCTCCACGTCCTGCGGAACGGCATGACTGCGGACGAGCTGGCGGACGCACTCGAGCACAACTCGGGACTCCTGGCCGTATCCGGTCGCACGGCCGATGTCGCAGAACTGGAGCGCGCGGCGTCCGACGGCAAGGACAACGCGGCGCTTTCCCTCGGAATCTATATTCGGCGGGCCGCCGAGGGTATCGCGGCCGCGGCGACTTCGCTCAAGCGGTTGGACGCATTCGTCTTCACCGGCGGCATCGGTGAGCACGCCGACTCGGTTCGATCGGCCATCTGCGTCCGCCTCCTCGTGTTGGGCATAAGGCCGCCGCGGCCGTCCGCGGGCGATGAAGATGAAGTGCTTTCCAGTCCGGGTTCAGGGGTCCACGTCATCCGGATCCGCTCGCGCGAGGATGTGGTGATCGCCCGCCAGACGGCTCAGCTGCTAGAGGTGGACAACTCCGCCAGGCGGGCTCCTGAGAGCACTTCATGAGGTCGCGTAGCGACCCGGATGCCTGGATCTTTCCCTGTCGGGTTCCTAGCCAGGGTGGACTCGCGCGCCACAGCGGTTCGGCGACAATCGTCCCGCGGTCACCGATCACGTCGCCATGCTCGTTCCGGACGCTGAACGGGCAGCTGCGGATCTGCGAAGCCGGTACGGGCTAGGTTCCGAGCCGGGTCCGTACCTGCCGTTTGCTGGGAAGCGTAGCCACAGCGTGCTACTGGAACCACCGGCGTACTTGGAGTTCCACGCGATTGAAGATCGTGACGCGGCCAGGGCAACCGAGACCGGGCGTCGGGTTCTCGCTGTCGAGGCCGCCGGCGGCGGGCTCTTCAGCTGGTGCGTTCGCGTCGATAACTTGGAGGCAGTCTCGAAACGCCTCGACATCTACGGCGCGCCAGGTCTGGGCGCGTCGCGTTGTCAGCTGACGCTGCAAGGTCTGAAGGCGCGACGCGGCTACTCTGGCGGCAGCTCGCGATAGACGAGGTCCACGTCGATGCCCTGACTGCGCCGGATGGCCCTGGCCGCGTAATAGACGACCAGCCCGAAGATCACGATGCCGCCCATGAACGCCGGAATCCACCATACGTTCTTTGAATCGCCGAAGAGCGCCAGGGCCGGATAGGCGACGGTCAGCCAGGTCAGGAAGATCATCACCAGGATCGACAGGGGAGCGACGATCTTCAGCACCGGGATGCCGAACCAGTTGATGTTCGCCGGTGAGGCGCGGTAGAGATCTGGCCGGCGATCGGGGAAGACGAAAGCCGCTACCCCCACGATCACCACGCACACCACCCCGGCGAGAACGCCCAGCGCAAGCCAGGTCGCGAAATCGGTCGAGACAACGCTCCACGCCAGCATCAGGGTCACCAGGCCCATGACCAACAGAATCGCCGGCACCGGGGAGTGGGTCCGCTCGTTGACTTGCGAGAAGCGTTCCGGAAGCAGCCGGTCGAACGACCAGGCGAAGACCGTGCGGATCGGCATGAAGGTGTTGCCGACCATCGCCGGCAGGCTCCAGAACAGGAAGGAGCCAACGATCAGGATGGTGAGGATTGGCACGTTGTACACGAGCGACGCCATGAAGTGGTACCACGGCCCGGTCGGGATCTTGTATGCCGCGTTGCCCGCGGTGTTGACGGCGACCATGAAGTCGTACCCGGTGACCTTGAAGAGCAGCAGCACGCCGATGACGATGAAGACCACGTCCCAGGCGAGGGCCCCGAACATGACGTTCAGCTGCCGCGATCGGTTCGAGGCGCTCTTCAGCTCGCCGGACAGGTAGACCGACCACCAGTTCCACATCATGAAGACCATGATCGCGAAGATGGTGGGCAGGGTCGCGTCCCACTTCCCGGCATCGGGATGAGCTCCGGCGGCGTTGGCAGCGGAGATGACCGCCTGCGACGTCCCTCCGCCGAACTTTGCATTCAGGCCGTTGAAGTTGTTGACGAAGTCTGAGTGGCTGCCGAAGAGAAGGACGACGAACGCCAGGAACGTGCCGAGTGACGCGATGATCCAGAAGGTGTTCTGCCATCGGAACGTGGCGCGGACTCCGGCGATGTGGATCGCCGTCATCAGCGCGATCATCGCGAAGCCACCGATGAAGATCCACAGGTTGTCCGTCTGGAGGCTGCTGCCCCAGCTCGTGAGCGTGTCGTTGTTGAAGGTGACGCCCAACGTCACGAGGACGGGGCCAAGGGCGAAGACCGGGAAGTACCGTGCCCAGAAGGTCGCCCCGATCATGGCCGAAAGCGCCGCGCCGAAGTTCGAGACGGTGGCAAGCGGCGGTGACAGGATCCTGCTGACCCACACATAGTCGCCCCCGGTCCGCGGCATGCTCGAGGCGAGCAAAGCCATCATGATCAGGACCGGTACGTTCAGGATGAACGAGATGATCGTGGCCCAGACCAGGTCAGCACCCGGAAACGCGCTGAGCGCGAAGAACACGCCCCAGGCGAGCGTTGCGCCAACGGGGGCGGAGAAGACGGCGTTATAGATCGTCGCATCGAGGGCCGATGCCTCGCGCACCAGACCAGTGCTGTTTCGAACGAACAGGCCCCCGCCCGTCTCAGTTGTCGATGCCACTCATCAACCTCCAGCCCGGTCGGCGAATTCACCTGATTTCATCGGTTGACACGCCACCTCGCGTCCGGCGATAGTCGAACACAATCGAACACTTCCCGTCAACGAATTTTGTGAGCCATGAGGGGCCGATGCCGAGGGAATCGTCAACTGAGGGACGCACGGCCAAGGACCGCGTCGCCCACCCCGTCGATCGGCGCCATCGGATCCTGGCGCGCGTTGCGGCGGAGCAGACGACGCACGTCGCGGAGCTGGCGCGCGAGCTGCGCGTCTCCGAGATGACGATCCGCCGCGATATCCGCCGGCTCGAGCGGGACGGCTTCCTGCGCCAGACGTACGGCGGTGCCACGGCGCACGTCACGCGCTCCTTCGACATCTCATTCAACGCGCGCGCGCTCCAGCACGCGCGCGAGAAGCGGCTGATTGGCATGCGCGCCACGGAGCTGCTCGGCGGAGCGCGGGTGGTGTTCCTGGGGATCGGGACCACCGCCGAGCAGTTCGCCCGCTACCTGCCACCGCATCAGGAAATGACTGTCGTCACCGCGTCGCTGCCCATTGCGAGCCTCCTGGGCACTCGCCCGGTTCGCACGGTTGCGATAGGCGGGACCGTGCTACGCGACGAGCTCTCCTGCAACGGGCCCGCCGCGATCCACGACCTCGAACGCTACCGATTCGACCTGGCCGTGATCGGTGCCGCCGGCCTCTCAGCGCGGTGGGGGATCACGGAGCTAACCGATGAAGAGGCGGAGGTTCAGCGTTCCGCGATCGAGCGAGCAAATCGGCTCATCCTGATGGCGGACGGCTCCAAGATCGGTTTGGCGACGAATGCTGTTGTTTCCGGCGCCGAGCGCATCGATACGCTGGTGACTGATGCCTCTGCGGAGGCCGCCGAGCTCGATCGGCTTCGCGTGCTGGGTGTGCAGGTCGTGTTCGCAGGTCGCCCCGGGCCCGACGCGCGCGGCGAGGTGCGAGCGGTGGCCGGATGTCGGGCGTGACCGCGCTGCAGGCGCTGTTCGGCGCTCCCAAACCGGTGATCGCCATGCTGCACCTGGGCGCGCTGCCGGGCCGGCCGAAGCACGACAGAGCTGGCGGGGTCGCCGCTATCGTGGACTCGGTGCGACGCGACCTACACGTACTGCAGGACGCCGGTGTGGATGGGGTCATGTTCTGCAACGAAGCCGATCTGCCATACCAGCTTCGAGTCGGTCCGGAGATCATCGGAGCCATGGCGGCGGTGGTCGGTCGGCTGCGGCCGGAGGTCACTGTGCCGTTCGGCGTGAACCTGCTATGGGACCCGATCGCCAGCCTGGCAGTCGCGCGCGCCACGGGAGCTCGCTTCGTGCGCGAGGTGATGACCGGGGTCTACGAGAGCGACCTTGGCATGATCGAGCCGCGCGTAGGGGAGATCGCCGGGTACCGCACCGCCATCGGCGCCGAGGACGTCCTGCTCTTCGACAACATCCAGCCGGAGTTCGCGAGCGCGGTGGGGAATCGTACCGTCGCGGATCGGGCTCGTGGAGCCGCCTTCCTGGGCCTGGACGCCATCCTGATCAGCGGCCCCGCCGCAGGCGTGCCGTTCGAGATGAGCGACCTGCAGGCGGCGAAGGAGGCCGTTCCGGATACCCCCGTTCTCGCGAATACTGGCGTGCGGGCCGAGCACATTGCGGAGATCTTCCGCGTGGCCGATGGCGCAATCGTCGGTACGAGCCTCAAGATCGACGGCGTGACCTGGAACCCGGTGGACCCGGAGCGAGCTAAGCGGCTGATGGATGCTGCGCGTCAGGCGCGATTGCACCTGTCCCAGGTCTGAGCGCAACCGCGGCCCCGTTGCATGGCGCGCCGAACGAAGATCTTCTTCGCGACCGATCTGCACGGGTCATCGCGATGCTTTCGGAAGTTCCTCAATGCGGGTCCTGTTTACAAGGCCGATGTCCTCGTCCTGGGTGCGGACTTGGCCGGCAAGGCAATCCAATCGATCGTGCGCGGCCAGAACGGACGTTGGCTCTGCACGTTCATCGGCACGCAATACGACCTGGCGGAGGGGCCGGAGCTTGTCGAGCTCGAGAAGCTGATCGAGGACCACGGCTACTACCCATATCGGGCCGAACCGGGCGAGCTCGAGGCGCGCAGGGACGCAGGGACCCTCGACGAGCTCTTCCTATCGCTGATGCGAGCGCGCCTCAAGGGATGGCTGGAAGTCGCCGATGAGCGACTTCGGCCGCTTGGCCTCCCGATGTACGTCATGCTCGGCAACGACGACCCGGTGCCGCTCCAGTCAGTGCTCGACCAGTCGCCATGGGCGACGCCGGCTGAAGGACACATCCTGCGGATCGACGAGGACCACGAGCTGCTGAGCTGGGGCTACTCGAACATCACGCCCTGGAACAGCCATCGCGAGCAGACCGAGGAGCAGCTCGCGACGACCCTCCGCGGGCTCGCCGACAAGCTGCGCGACCCTTCGCGAGCGATCTTCAACCTGCACGTTCCGCCGCTCGGCTCCGGCCTCGATGAGGCGCCGGCGTTGGACGAGAATCTGCGCGTGGTCCAGGTGCTCGGGCAGGTGAAGTTCGCGCCGGTGGGTTCATCGGCGGTACGCGACCTCCTGACCGATGTGCAGCCGCTGCTCGGGCTGCACGGGCACATTCACGAGTCGTCGGGTATGCGCCGCCTTGGACACACGCTCGCGATCAACCCGGGCAGCGACTACGGCACCGGGGTGTTGAACGGCGCGCTGGTCACGCTGCAGGACGACAAGGTCGTCGCGCATCAGATGGTGCGGGGGTGAGCCCAGGATCAGCCGATCGGGCGTGGACGGACGTGCTGGTGGCGATCGACGTCGGGACGTCGGGCGCTAGGGCCGCGGCATTCGACCTCGACGGGCGGCGCCGCCTCGAGGTCCGGCGCTCGTATCCAACTCACTCGCCGCACCCCGGTTGGGCGGAGCAGGATCCTCGGCAGTGGCGCCGGGCGACGCTTGCTGCTCTCGGGGCCTTGGTCGCGGAGCTCGGAACCAAGCGGCGCATCCACGCGATCGGCCTCACGGGGCAATGCCCATCGGTCATGCTCGTCGATGCGCGGGGACGGCCCGTCGGACCGGGCCTAATCTACCGCGACAATCGGGCCACGGCCGAGGCTTCCGCGCTGCGCCGTCGGTTTGGGGATCGGCAATTGCATCGGCGCACAGGACACCGCGCGGCCGCCTTCCATATCCTTCCCAAGCTCCTTTGGCTCCGGGCGAATGCACCGGCGGAGTGGCGGCACATGCGACTCGCGCTGCAGCCGCGGGATTGGATCGCCTTGACGCTAACCGGTGAAGCGGTCACCGATGGCAGCCACGCCGCCGCCACGTTGGCCTTCGACCTCCGTGCGCGCCGCTGGGATACCAGGATCCTTGAACCGCTCGACCTTGAGGCCAGGCTGTTTCCGCGCGTGATGGCCTCCTCCGCAGTGGTGGGTACCCTGCGGACCGGCATCGCCTCACGGGTGGGTCTTCCCGCTAGTACACCCGTCGTCCTCGGCGGCGCCGACAGCCAGGCCTGCGCCCTGGGTGCCGGCGTCATTGCGGCCGGACCGGTGAGCGAGATGGCCGGCTCGTCGACCTGCCTGAATGAGGCCGTCGCTCATCCTCTCGACGTCCTGGAAGTGACGCATTACCCACACGTGGTGGGCGACGGATACACCACCGAGACGGGAATCAACACCAGCGGAACCGCGATCGGCTGGGTTGCGGATCTCCTCTTCGGAGGCAGGAATGGCAAGGCACGTCCGGCGGATTTCGAGCGGCTCGACCGGGAGGCCGCGGCCGTGCCCGCCGGCGTCGATGGCGTGCTCTTCATCCCGGCCCTCGCCGATGGCGAACGCGACGACGCCGATCTGCGAGGTGCCTTCACAGGCCTGTCGCTCCGCACGGATCGCTCCACCCTGGCGCGGGCGGCTTTCGAGGGAGTGGCGTTGACGATCCGCGCCCAGCTACTGCTGCTCGAACAGGGCGGAGCTCCGGCGACGGAGATCCGCGTCTCCGGCGGCGACGCGAGGCTGGCGACCTGGAACCAGATCAAGGCAGACGTGACTGGCCTGCCGGTCGCCACGGTTCCGGGCGATGCGGCGGTGACCGGCGTGGCCATGGTCGCCGGGTTGGGGATCGGGATCTACGGCTCCACGGAGGACGCTATCAGGCGGTGCGTCCGGCCCGACCCGCCCATCGAGCCGGATCCGGCCCTCGCCGCGACCTACGCCGACGCCTTCGATCGATTCCGGCAGTTGGTGGCGTCGCGTACCGTAAGACGAGCCGGGTAGGCTGGCGCCCGATGGACGTTCGCCTTGGCATCAACACCTGTTTCGCGGTCAAGCGCTGGCCGCGGCCGGTGGATTGGGGACCCATCGTCCGGGACCACCTCCGGCTGCGCCTGGTCCAGCACACGCTCGACCTGGTGGACCTATCGGTCGATTCTGATGAGATCGAACGCCAAGCGAAAGACGTGACGCGCGCCGCCGAAGATCTCGACCTGGAGGTCGCCTCCACCTTCACCGGACTGGCCGCCTACTCGTCCAACCTGCTCCTGGCTCCCGATGCTGAGGTTCGGGCCGCGTCCCGCGCCTGGTACACCACCGCGATCCGCTTTACGGCCACCATCGGCGCCCAGATCGCAGGCGGGCACGTCGGCGCCTTCAGCGTGCACGACTGGAACGATCCTGTTGCGCGCGCGGATCGCTGGTCGGACCTCAAAGAGAGCCTCGCAGTGCTTTCGGCCATCGCTTCGGAGTCAGGGCTGGAGGCCCTGGTGGTCGAAAACCTCGCCGCAGCCCGCGAACCCTCGACGATGGCCATGGTCGCCGACCTCCTGACCAGCGCGGGAGACGGCCACGTGCCTATCAGGGCGTGTATCGACGTCGGCCACATGTGCGTTCCCGGCACGGAGGGCGAGGACCGCGACCCATATGCCTGGCTACGACATCTCGGGGCGCACGCGCCCATCGTCCAGCTCCAGCAGTCCGACGCCATGGGTGACCATCACTGGCCATTCACGCCGGCGCACGATGTGGCTGGGCGGATCGACCCGGACCGGGTCCTCGCAGCGCTGGTGGAGAGCGGCGCACGCCGTACTGATCTCATCCTCGAGGTGATCCCGCCGTTCGAACAGGAGGACGACGCTGTGCTCGAAGACCTCGTCGTATCGGTCGATCGCTGGCGCGAGGCCCTAACGCGAGGTGGCTTCGCGGCTTAGTGGCGGACCTCCTCAGGAGTCTCGTACCACCGTACGCGTTCACCGATCCGCGCCCGCGAGCGCCAACCGAGCGTCTTGGGCGCCGCGTCGATCGCTGCGAGGAGAGCCGTCACCTGTTCGGCGGGGTCGCAGGGCGCACCTTCGGGAGGCCGTCGGCGCGCCAGGTCGCGGACACGTCCCAGGTTGCGCTGAATCGTGTGGCAGAGGCCCCAGTCGGAGCCGCACAGCGAGGTGACACGCCCCAGCTCGATCGCCTCCGGATCGTCCGTGGCGAGTCCCGCGGCCGCTGCGTTCAAGGGACGAATCCGATGGTCGGCCAGCAGGCAGACCACGTCGCCCAGGTCCTTTTCGTTGATCTCCCATATCTGCAGTTTGGTGAGGAGCAGGTCAGCGAGGTCCACGGTTGCCACGGGACCGTTCAGGCGACCGCGCAGATCGAGCTTGTGCGACATGCGCAGCTCGTCGAAGACGACGTCCACGGTCCACCGTCCGGTGGGATGCGCGAAATTCAGCCGATCGCGGCCGTGGATCGCATTGAACATGCGCTCGGGGAGATAGCCGGCGCTCAGAAAGAAGTCCGCGACTCCCCGCCGGTTGCGACTGCTGGCTACGAAATCGAGATCGGCGTAGTTACGTTCGTAGGGTGACCGCCGCACGCTGGGACACCGCAGCCAGACCGCCATCCCTCCGATGAGACGGACCGGGAGGCCGTCGGCGAGGATCAGCTGCCCGAGCCGATCGGCTTCCGAGCGGACGTCATCGCTGCTGAGCAGAGCAGGGTCTTCCTCAGGCACAGACGCGAATGATAGGTGGCGAGTCTGGCTTGCTCGCCTCCGCTAGGGGTCATTTCGCCAGCTGGCCTAGCGTCGCGGCCTCCGCGTAAGGTCGGGACCTGCCGATAGACAACACGGCGGTTGGCCCGAAGCCGCGCACAGAAGGACGGTCGTCCTCCTAAACATCGGCAATCGGCCGGAGCAAACTGGCAGGACGTCCCAGTGCGGATGGAGGAGGGCCCCGCCCTTCGACGACCGCGACGGTATCTCGGGCACCAACCAAGCGGACGCGCGATCATGCGTAGATGCCACGGCTCGGCGCGAAGGAACGCGCACGCCTGCCGAACAGCGCCTTTGCCTACATCGACTCTCAGGGTCGGCGG
>Ga0070708_100005462_pt1 | contig 10077 bp, 7 predicted proteins | sample KBSK5503metaG_FD_65469 | JGI IMG/M metagenome (GOLD analysis project Ga0070708, IMG submission 65469) | Corn, switchgrass and miscanthus rhizosphere microbial communities from Kellogg Biological Station, Michigan, USA - KBS K5-50-3 metaG | ecosystem: Host-associated > Plants > Roots >... | reverse complement strand
AGCGCCTCCTCGACGGTCTTGCCGGTGAACTCGCGATATGCGGACGTGCTGCTCATCGACGTCTCCCACGCCGGCCCTGTCGACCGCGTTGGCGAATCGTTGCGTTCGCCGACACCGATCGGTCGAGGGACGACCGTTCAGGGTTGGATGGCCGCGCCGGCGCTCCCGCCGGGCGGGCTGTGGTTGTCGGCGCCGTGGGCACGGCGACCGGGAAGCGCGGTTGGTGGTCCACGGCGAATGCCGGGGTCCGGCCGAAGAGCGGGAACATCCCGCCCCAGCCGGTGGTGAAGAACTGCTGGACGATCTGGTAGAGCGTGGACACGATCAGGTAGATGAACACGCCCACCGGGATCACGTTGCCGTACAGGACCGTGATCAGTGGCAGCCAGATCGCGAACGCACGCTGGGTGCGGGCGTTCTGGTCGAGCGGGGTGGTGGGGTCGTGGGGTGGCAGGGCCATCCGCGAGGCGATCAGCTGGAGGGCCGTGTAGACGAGGGCGAAGATCGAGATTCCCGTCATGTTCACGACCGGGATCGTGATCGGCAGCGGGATGAAGCCCTCGAACGCGCTGGCGTGGATGCCGCCCAGCCAGGCGATCGCCGAGTCGATGCACGGCTTGAAGCCGGTGATGTGGCCGGCGGCATTGATGAGCGGCGTCGGCGGGGGACAGGTCAGCGGCACGACCTGGAACCCGAACACCTGGAGCGATGCGGTCAGGTCGGCCGCCGTGAGGCCCTCGCGCACGACCTGGTACATGGGCAGGATCAGGAGCAGTGGCAGGAGCGCCGTGAGGCAGCCGGCCTGGCTGATGCCCCGCTCCTTGTACAGGGCCATCGTCGCCTGCTGCTGCTTGGCCCGATCGCTCTTGTAGCGCCGCTGGATCTCCTTGATCTCTGGGGCGACGGCCTGCATCCGGCGCATCGACGTCATCTGACGGCGCATCAGCGGCACAAGGGCCGTTCGCACGATGAGCGTCGTCAGGATGATCGCGATGCCCATGTCGCCGACGATCGAGTGAATGCCGACCATCAGGATCAGGAAGAGCTGGAAGATCGGGTTGAACAGCCACGCCAGGAGGCTGACCGGGTCCGCCTTGAGCGTCGCCGGGGAGACGATCAATGGCGTCGGGGCCGGGGTTGGGGAGGCCGCGACGGTTGGGGCCGGGGTGGCCGGCGGGCCTGGCGTCTGACCCGGAGCAAGCGACCCGGCGGGTGCGGCCGAGGACCCGGGCGCCGGCGACTGGGCGATCGGCTCACAGGCGCCGACGGCAAGCGCCACCAGGAGCAGGACGCCCGCGAGGGGCACGAGCCGGAGCGAGCGCAGGCGGTCGATCATCGAACCGGGTCGTAGCCGCCCGGATGCCCGGGGTGGCAGCGCGCGATACGCCTGGCGCCCATCACCGAACCTCGGAACAGCCCGTACCGCTCGATCGCCTGCTCGGTGTAGCGCGAGCAGGAAGGCTCGTACCGGCAGCTCGAGGGCATCCAGCCGAACGCGAAGCGGTAGGCGTGGATCATGGCGATGCCCATCCGCTCCAGGATCCCGACGTGCGTCACCCTCGCCCCGTGCTCATGTCACCGCCATGGTCGCCAACAACGCCGCTTCGTGCGAGGAGCCGGCCCAGTGCCGCCCCGAGTGTTCGCTGATCCGCACCGACGATCGCAGGCCGGGCGATCACCAGCACGTCCCAGCCCGGTCGCAGCGACGGGAGCAGCGACCGAATCTCCTCCCGGAGTCGCCGCCGAACGCGATTCCGGATGACTGCCGAGCCGAGCGCCCGACCCGTCGCCAGGCCGAATCGCGTGGTCCCGAGCTCGGTCCGAAGGACCCGGGTGGCAAGAAGTGGGTGCGATCTGATCGCGCCCCGCTCCTGGAGTGCCGCGAAGTCCTGCGGGCGGGAGAGCATCTCGAGCCGCGGCCGTGGGCCGCGCCCGGTCGTCAGGCCGACAGGCGTTTGCGACCGCGGGCCCGGCGCGCGGCCAGGACGCGGCGTCCGCCCGTCGTCTTCATACGGGCGCGGAAGCCGTGCTCCCTGGCGCGATGGCGCTTCTTGGGCTGGTAGGTCTGCTTCATCGAGCCTGCGCGCGATCCTCTCCATCCGGCCTCGGGGTTCCGTCCGTCATTGACCCCAGAAGGCACGCAAACGCGCCGAGCGCCCGGTGCCCGGGCGGGGCGCGTTCAACGTCCGGCGGATGATAGGTCGCGAGGCTTTGCAGCGTCAAACACGGACGGGCGCGCGCGAGCATCATCACACTGTCGCCGGTGCTGGGCTGATACTCCCGGGGAGTATCGCGGATTCGCCTTGCGAGGTCCCGGTGGCGGTGCTATGTTTCGCCACCCGAAGCCCCGGCGACCGGGCCGAACCGCCCGCCCGAGCCACTCGGGTTCGCCCGCCCACTACCTCCGCGGCAACCAGCTCAACCGTCCCCCGGCACAGAGAGTCCACATCGATCCATGGACGCTAAGCAGGTCTGGCGCGCCGCCCTCGGCGAGCTCCAGGTCACGCTCTCGCCCGCGAACTTCGAGACCTGGCTGCGCGACACCGCGCTCGTCGAGGTCGACGACACGCGCTTCCGGATCTCGGTGCCGAACGGCTTCGCGAAGGATTGGCTCGAGAGCCGGTACCGCTCGCTGATCTCCCAGACGCTCGGCCGGATCGTCGGCTATGGCGTCCAGGTCGACTTCGTGGTCGGCCCGGCCGAAGCGAGCAGCGACGACGCGGCGCCAGACGCCGAGCCCGTGAGCAACGGCGGCGGTGAGCGTGTCGGCGTCATGGAGGGCGCGGGCCCCACCACGACTGGTGGCGCGCAGACCCGGACCTCGGACATCAGCCGCGCCGCGACGGTGCCATCGCCCCAGGTTCGAGTCGAGCCGGGCCGGAACGGCGGCGAGGGCGGGGCGACCAACATCAACCCCCGCTACACGTTCTCGAACTTCATCGTCGGCTCGGCGAACCGCCTCGCCCACGCGGCGAGCCTGTCCGTCGCCGAGCGTCCGGGCCACGCCTACAACCCGCTGTTCCTGTACGGCGGCGTGGGCCTTGGCAAGACCCACCTGATGCATGCCATCGGGAACCAGGTGGCCGCGAAGTTCCCCCGCAAGCGGGTGGTCTACGCGACGTCCGAGAAGTTCACCAACGAGTTCATCACCTCGATCCAGCAGGGCAAGATCGACGAGTTCCGCGCCCGCTACCGCCGGATCGACCTCCTCCTCATCGACGACATCCAGTTCATCGCCGACAAGGAGCGAACCCAGGAGGAGTTCTTCCACACGTTCAACGCGATCCACGAGGACGGCAAACAGATCGTCCTGAGCTCGGACCGGCCGCCAAAGGCGATCCTCACCCTCGAGGAGCGGCTTCGCAGCCGCTTCGAGTGGGGGCTGATCGCCGACCTCACGGCGCCGGACCTCGAGACGCGCATCGCGATCCTCCGCGCGAAGGCGGAGGAGGGCGCCGTCCCGATCTCCTCGGACGTGATCGAGTTCATCGCTCGCAAGGTCGTCAGCAACATCCGCGAGCTCGAGGGCGCCCTGAACCGGATCGTCGCCTACGCCTCGATGGGCGCCATGCCGATCTCCATCGAGCTCGCCCAGGCGGTGCTCTCGAACGTCCTGTACAACCCGAAGAAGCGCCAGATCACGCCGGAGCGGATCGTCAAGGCCGTGTCCGAGTATTACGGGGTGGGGCTGGACGCGCTGAAGGGCCAGAAGCGCGACAAGGCCATCGTCGTGCCGCGCCAGATCGCGATGTTCCTCATGCGCGAGGAGACCGACGTCTCCCTGCTGCGCATCGGCGCCGAGCTCGGCAATCGCGACCACTCGACCGTGCTCCACGCCTGCGACAAGATCACGCGCGAGACCGCCGGCAACGACGAGCTGCGGCGCGAGATCGCGGCAGTCCGCGAGCTGATCTACGCCGACTGAGGGCGTCGCCGACGGAGGCGTCGCCGCGGGGTCCGTTGTCCACCTGCACCACCCGAAACGGTGGGAATCCTGTGCCCGTGCAACGTTCCGGGCGCATCCCGCAATGTGGACGCAAGGTTGGATAACCCGCCCGCCGGCGGTGGACGGTCCCGGCGATCTTTCTCCTGACCCGGTCGGCACCCCGGACCTGTCCACCGGCGTGTCCGCCGCCCGTCCGCCAGCTCACCCGAACCATGCACGGCCTCGACGCCGGCGTCCACGCGCCCGGCGATCGGGCTCGAACGCGGCTGTCCACGCAATCCACACCGTTATGACGGTGATGACGGACCTCAGAGAATCGAGGAAGATACGCACACCTAGATGACGCGGCTTCGCGGGAGCCGGGAGCCCTGCGCGGCGCAGCCCCAGCGCACGTACCTACGACCCCGCCCCGCTCTTGGAGTGGACCTGACGTGAAGCTCTCGGTCATGCAGGAGAACCTGGCTCGCGGCCTCGCTGTCGTGAGCAGGGCGGTCTCCAATCGAAGCACGCTGCCAGTCCTGGCCAACGTCCTGCTCAGGACCGAGGACGGCGGGCTGCGCCTCACCACGACGAACCTGGAGATCGGGCTCATCTACTGGGTGCCCGGCAAGGTCGAGGCCGACGGCGCCACCACTGTGCCCGCGCGCCTCCTCACCGATCTCGTGAGCTCGCTGCCGGGCGGCCAGCGCATCGACCTCGAGACCGGCGCCGGCGAGACGCTTCACGTCAGCTCCGGGCCGTTCCAGTCGCACGTCAAGGGCATCGACGCGGAGGAGTTCCCCTCGATCCAGCCCACCGGCGAGCGGCCGACGACGCGGATCGCCCAGAACGTCCTGAAGCGCGCTCTCGAGGAGACGGCATTCGCCGCCGCGACCGACGAGGCGCGGCCGATCCTGACCGGCGTCCTGTGTCGGTTCGAAGGCGACACGGTCACGCTCGCCGCGGCCGACAACTACCGGATCGCCGTCAAGACGATCCCCGTACTGGACGCGGTTGCCGAGACGAGCGTCGTCGTGCCGGCGCGGGCTCTGACCGAGCTCATGCGCATCCTCGGCGACTCCGATGACCCGGTCGAGCTCGTTCTGGCCCAGGGCCGTAACCAGATCCTGTTCCACCTCGAGGGCGTGGACCTCGTCAGCCGGCTGATCGACGGCCAGTTCCCGAACTACCAGTCCGTGCTGCCGAAGGCGCACACGACACGCGCCGTGCTCGATCGCGAGGAGCTGCTGCGGGCCGTGCGCCCGGCGGCGCTGATCGCGCATGAGTCGGCCAACATCGTCAAGCTCCAGATCTCGTCCAATGGCAATGCGGGCATCACCGTGAGCGCGAACGCCGAGATCGGCGACCACGTTGGCCAGGTCGAGGCCGCGGTCGAGGGCGACGGCACGTCGATCGCCTTCAATGCGAAATACCTCGCCGATGTCCTCGAGAAGGTCGACGCGGAGCAGTTCGCGCTCGAGCTCCAGGGACCGCTCGCGCCGGGCGTGTTCAAGCCGATCGGCGACGACCTGTATGTCCACGTGGTAATGCCCGTCCGTACCACTTCGTAGTACGACCCGGTGATCCGGGTCGTGCGCTCGTTGGCGTCTCCGCTGGCGGGGTCACGTACCTCCATGTACGCTCGCCCGCCATGCTCGACGCCGTCTTCGCCCGCCCTCGGCTGACCGGGCCGGTGGAGCCCGGGGCCACCCTCGCGCAGCTCCGCCTCGCCGATCTGCGGTCGTACGCGTCCCTCGAGGTCGAGTTCGGGCCAGGGCCACATCTCGTGTGGGGCCCGAACGCGGCCGGCAAGACGAGCCTGCTCGAGGCGATGGTCGTGCTCGCCCGCGGCGGCTCCCACCGGACCACCACCGACGCCGAGCTCATCCGCTGGGGCGCGGACGTGGCCCGAATCGAGGGGCGGACCGGCACCGACGAGCTCGACGTCGCATTCGTTCGACCCGGGTCGGCCGCGGCTGCCACGGGCGCGAAGAAGCGGATCCGGGTCAACGGCGTGGCACGACGGGCGACGGGCCTGGCGGAGCGCCTGCGCGTGGTCCTGTTCGCTCCCGAGGACATGCTCCTCGTGGCCGGCTCGCCGTCGCTGCGCCGGGCCGCGATCGACCAGCTCGCCGCGACGCTCGTTCCCGGCTACGCCGCCGAGCTTGCGACCTACGGCCGCGCCCTCCAGCAGCGCAACGGCCTGTTGCGGGCGATTCGCGAGGAGACAGCCGCGCGCGATGAGCTTCGCTACTGGGACCGCCCGTTCCTCGAGGCCGGGGGCGCCGTGGTGGGCGCGCGCCACGCGCTCCTCAAGCGACTGGCGGGCCCGCTCGCGGCGGCCCATCGAGAGATCGCGCCCGAGGAGGGCGCCGCGGGCGCGCTGGAGCTGACGTACGTGACCAACGCTCCTGCGGGCGCGGGGGAGACGCCTCGGGACGCCCTGGAGCGGCGCCTCGCGGAGACCGCAGAGAAGGAGGTCTGGAACGGCACGACCCTGATCGGTCCGCACCGCGACGACGTCGCGTTCGAGATGACGCGTCGGGACCTCGCTGCGTTCGCCTCGCGCGGGCAGCAACGCACCGCGATCCTTGCGCTCAAGCTCGCCGAGCTCGACCTCGTGACCGAGCACGACGAGCGCGCACCGCTCCTGCTCCTCGACGACGTGTTCTCGGAGCTCGATCCGGCTCGACGTGCCCACCTTGTCCGCCGGATTGCCGACCTGCCGCAGGCGTTCGTGACCACGACGACCCTCGACGACCTCGACCCGGCCCTGCGGGCGATTGCCACGCCGTGGGAGGTGCGACCGGAGGACGCCGGCGCCAGCCTCGCGCGCTCGGCTCACGGATGACCGACGACGCGCCCCGGCGGCGCCGGCCCATGGCCCGGATTGGGCAGCTCATGCCCGAAGCGGCCGCGCGTCTCGGGCTGGCCGACGAGCTGCGCCGAGCGCGCCTGCTCTCGACCTTCGACGCGATCGTTGCCGAGCGGGCGCCTGCTGCCCACGGCGCCTGTCGGGCTCTGCGCGTCGAGGGCGAGACGCTCGTGGTCGAGGCGGACGCGCCGATCGTCGGCCAGGAGCTGCTCCTGCACGGCGACGAACTGGCGACGGCATTTCGCACGGCACCGGGGGGCGCCCAGGTGCGGCAGCTGCGGGTCACGGTCCGCCGGCGCTGAATCCTCGGGCCGAGGCCCCCCAGCACCACGGACCCAGGAGCGTCGCCGCGTAACTCCGGGCCTCCGTCCAGCGTCACCCGAGAGCGCCGCGAAGCGCATGCGATAATCCGCGACCCGACCCCAGCAGGCTGGTAACGAGGACCCTGTGGCCCACCGGATCCAGATGAAGCTCGGTGTCGTTCCCGACGCCGAGCGCGCCCCAGACTCGCCGGACACCGCGCTCCACGTGGAGCCGCGCGTCGGTGCGCAGACGCGGACGAAGGGCCACCTCTTCCTGCTCGTGACCTCGCTCGTGCCGGGGACGCGCGCCCGCGACGCCACGCAGCTCATCGCCGACTCGATCCGGAGCGAGTACTACTACGACGAGTCCGCCGGGATCCGGGTCTGCCTGGTCAAGTCGATCCAGGTCGCGAACAAGCGGCTCACCCACGCCCGTGAGCGCGGCGCGCTCGGCAACGGCCCCGGACCAATCGGGGTCGGCCTTGCCGTCGTCCGCGACAACGAGCTGTATGTCTGCACCGTCGGCCCGGCGGAGGCATACCTGAGCCGCGGCGCGCGCCTGTCCACGCTGCCCGATCCGCACCGCGATCGCGGCCTGCCATCCACGGACGTCGAGCCCGATGTCTGGCGTGGCGAGATCAACGTCGGTGACCAGCTGATGCTCGTCTCGCCGAACGTGGTCACGGCGCTCGGGCCGGACGCGCTCAAGGACGCCCTGGTGACGCTCCACCCGCAGTCCGCGGCGGAGCAGCTCAGCGCCCGCTTCCGAACCGGCGGCGGCACCGGCAGCGACGGCGTCATGATCATCGAGGCCGCGGAGATCGCGGTCTCACGGGCCGGCGTGGTCCCGATCCCGGTCCGGCCGGCCGAGCCGCTTGCCGGCATGCCCGACCGGTCGCCGATCCCGCTCGCCGACACCGTCGCGGGCGGCGTGGCGGCCGCCCAGTCCGGGGCGCGCTGGGCGCGAGGCGCCGTTGGCCGCGCGCTGTACCGCTTCCTCGTCCGGATCCAGGACGCGCTGCCCAGCCGCGGCGTCCGGCGCAGGCGCGTCACGCCGCTCAGCGCGCGCCGCGAGACGCAGCGCCGCGCGGCCGTGGCCCTGCTCGCGCTCGTCATCGTCGTGGGCGGGCTCGGCGCCGCCGTCTTCGTGCTCGGCGGCCGCCAACCGGCCGGGCCCGCGATCGCGAGCCTCGACTCCGCGCAGGACTCGCTGGCCCTCGCGCGGCGGGACATCAACCGCGTCGTCGGGCCCGGCGTAGACCTCGTTGCCAACGACCCAGCTCAGGCAACACGCCTGCTCAACGAGGCCCTGACCGCGATCCAGGCGGCCAGCAAGGGCGGTATCCCAGCGGCGACGACGGGCCCGATCCGAGCCCAGATCGTCGCTGCGATCGACCGCCTGTACAAGATGGTCGACGTCATCTCGATCCCGCTCTTCGGCTTCCCGGCCGACTCGGGCGCGGATCTCGGAGCCGTCGTCCGAGGCCCGGACGGCGCGCCGTTCGTTCTCGACAAGAAGTCCGGGACCGTCTACCGCATCGATGTTGCCGGCAAGAGGGCGAGCGCCATCTTCCACCAGGGCAGCTCCGCGGCGGGACGGAAAGAGGGCGCGCCCAAGCTTCTCGCTGTTGGCGGGCGGGACCTGCTGATTCTCGACGACAAGAACATCGTCTGGCGCTGGCGGCCGGCCAACACGAGCGGGAAAGGAACGCTGAATCGCTTCCCGAGCGGCGTGAAGGGCTCTGCCGAATGGGGCGACGACGTGATCGCGATCGGGACATTTATCCGGGACGCCGAGGCGAACCTGTACAACCTGTACGTGGTCGACCCGTCCGAGCAGCAGATCCTCGCCTACTCGCCGGCGGCGGACGGCAGCGGCTTCCCGACGAGCCCCACGCCGCGCCTGTCCGCGCCCCGAGACCTCGGTGGCGTCACCGACATGTACATCGACGGTGACATCTGGATCGTCGACGGCGGCCAGATTCTCCGGCTGGTCGGCGGCAAGGCCGAAGGCTGGGAGGCAGCGGCCCCGGGCGACAAGGTCCTCCGCGGCGATCCTGCCTACCGCCTCATCGAATCGGGCTCGGCCCGGCGCGAGGGGACGATCTACGCCTTCGACCCCGCCAACCAGCGGGTGGTCGCGCTGTCCAAGGTCAACGGTGCGTACCTGGGGCAGTTCCGACTGGCCGGTGGCGCCGACGGCTGGAGCGACCTCCGCAGCTGGTACGTCGAGCCCGGCGTCGGCGGGGAGCCGGACGCGCTCATCTGGATCGACAAGGGCACGCTGAACCGGGCGATCCTGGAGGCGTCCAAGATCGCCCCGGACGGCTCGGCAGGACCGGAGGGATCGGGAGCAGCGGCCTCACCGAGCGCGAGCCGGTGATCCCCCTCCGCGACCGGAACCCGACACGGCGGACGCCGGTCGTGACCATCGGGCTGATCGCGGCCTGCTTCGTCGCCTTCGCCATCGAGCTGTCGATCACCGCCGCTGGTGGCGACGCGGCCCTGGAGCGATTCTTCGAGCAGTGGGGCGCCGTCCCCGCGGACATCACGCGCGCCCTCGAGACGGGCAACTACCTCAGCCGTGCAATTCTCGGGATGTTCACCAGCATGTTCCTGCACGGTGGCTGGCTGCACATCCTCGGCAACATGCTGTTCCTGTGGATCTTCGGCAACAACGTCGAGGATCGGCTCGGACGAATCCCGTTCCTCATCTTCTACCTCGTGGGGGGAATCACGGCGGCGCTCACCCAGGTCGTGATCGACCCCCACTCGCATGCGCCGCTGGTCGGGGCGTCCGGCGCGATTGCGGCCGCGCTCGGGGCGTATATCGTGCTGTTCCCCGGCGCCCGCATCCTGTCGCTCGTGTTCCTGGGCTTCTTCTACCAGCTGCTCGAGGTCCCGGCCGTGGTGATCCTCGGGTTCTGGTTCGTGCTCCAGCTGATCAGTGGCTTCGGCTCGCTGGGCGGGGGCAC
>Ga0070708_100005461_pt1 | contig 10078 bp, 7 predicted proteins | sample KBSK5503metaG_FD_65469 | JGI IMG/M metagenome (GOLD analysis project Ga0070708, IMG submission 65469) | Corn, switchgrass and miscanthus rhizosphere microbial communities from Kellogg Biological Station, Michigan, USA - KBS K5-50-3 metaG | ecosystem: Host-associated > Plants > Roots >... | reverse complement strand
TCGCGTGTTACAAAACGAGCATGCGGATCCTCATCGTCGACGACGACGAGCCCTTCCGTCTGGCGCTGCGCAACGCGTTCCTGCGGCGCGGGTACGAGGTCTCGCTGGCGGGCTCCCCGGCGGAGGCCGAAGCCTCGCTGCGCGAAGCGACGCCGCAGTACGCGGTGGTGGACCTGCGCATGCCGGGAGGATCGGGGCTGGACGTGGTCCGCTCGCTCCGGGCCCTCCCCAGGGCCCCGCAAGTCGTCGTCCTCACCGGGTACGGCACCATCGGCTCGGCCGTGGAAGCGATCCGGCTGGGAGCGATCAACTACCTGAACAAGCCTGCCGACGCGGACGAGATCGAGGCGGCGCTCCAGGGCCAGCGGCCGCCGCCGGCGGACGACGTCCCCTCGCTCGATCGCCAGGAATGGGAGTACCTGAATCGCATCCTCGCCGATTGCAGAGGCAACATCTCGGAGGCGGCGCGGCGGCTGAAGATGCACCGCCGCACGCTGCAGCGAAAACTGCAGAAGCACCCTCCCAAGGTGTGACGAGCCCACATAGCAACAGGGGAAACGGTGTGTTATCCCCCGCCCCTTCATGATTCAGGTCCAGGACGTCACCAAGGCATTTGCCGGCAGGAAGCTGTTCGAGAGCGTCAGCACGACGTTCCCGCCCGGGCGCCGCTACGGGCTGACGGGGCCCAACGGCGCCGGCAAGACGACCTTCATGAAGATCCTGGCCGGCGATCTGGAGCCGGACACGGGGACCGTCTCCCGTCCCAAGCGCTTCTCCGTCCTCAAGCAGGACCAGTACGCGTTCGAGGACAGGAAGGTGCTCGACGTGGTCCTGATGGGAAACGCCACCCTCTGGGAGGCGATGCAGGAGAAGGAGCGGTTGCTCGCCAAGCCCGACCTGACGGACGAGGACGGGGCCAGGCTGGGCGAGCTCGAAGGCGTCATCGCGGAGGAAGACGGCTATTCCGCCGAGGCGCAAGCGGCCACGCTGCTCGAAGGCCTGGGCGTGTACGAGGCCGACCACCAGCGCCTGATGAAGGAGATCACCGGCGGCAACAAGGTGCGGGTGCTGCTGGCGCAAGCGCTGTTCGGGAAGCCCACCGCCCTGCTCCTGGACGAGCCCACCAACTCGCTCGACCTCGACTCCATCCACTGGCTGGAGGACTTCCTCCTCGCGTACGAGGGGACGCTGATCGTCATCTCCCACGACCGGCACTTCCTCAACGCCATCTGCACGCACATCGCCGACATCGACTACGAGACCATCATCACCTACGGCGGCAACTACGACGACATGGTGCGCGCCAAGGGACAGGTGCGCAGCCGGATCGAGGCAGAGAACGCGGACAAGATGAAGAAGCGCGCGCAGCTGCAGGAATTCGTCGCCCGCTTCTCGGCAGGGACGCGCGCCTCGCAGGTGCAGAGCCGGATCAAGCAGCTGGAGAAGCTCTCCCTCAGCGACCTGAAGAAGTCGAACATCGCCCGCCCCTTCATCAAGTTCGAGCAGAAGCGGCCCAGCGGGAAGCAGACGCTGACCATCGAAGGCCTGAGCAAGGGCTTCGATCGGCCGCTCTTCACCGATTTCTCCGCGCTGATCACCAAGGGCGAGCGGGTGGCGGTGGTGGGCCGCAACGGGGTGGGCAAGACCACGCTCTTGCGCACGCTGATCGGTGAGCTCGAGCCCGATGCGGGCAAGGCCACTTGGGGCCACGAGGCGCAGATCGGCTACATGCCGCAGGACGTCCGGCCCATCATCCCCACCAACACCACCTGCTTCGACTACCTGCACGACATCGACCCGAACGCGGGGAACGAGGAGATCCGCGGGCTGCTCGGGCGCATGCTCTTCCGCGGCGACGAGGGCATGAAGCCGACCAAGGCGCTGAGCGGCGGGGAGGCGGTGCGGCTCCTCTTCTGCAAGCTCATGCTGGTGAAGCCCAACGTGCTGGTGCTGGACGAGCCCACCAACCACCTGGACCTCGAATCGATCTCCGCGCTGGGAGAGGGTCTCGCCAATTATCCCGGCACCGTGATCTTCGTCGCCCACGATCGCGACCTGATCGACACGGTGGCCACCCGCATCCTGGCCTTCCACCACGGCGGCCTGGAGGACTTCGCCGGAGACTACGAGACGTTCCTGGAAAAGCACGGCGGCTTCATCGACGCGCACTAGCCCTGTACAATGCTGCGATGGCGGCCCAGGAGCGGATCGCGATCGTCGGCTTGGGATTGATCGGTGGGTCGCTCGCCCTGGCGCTGCGGCGGGCGCGTCCGGGTCTGTGGATCGCCGGCATCGACGTCGATCGGCGCGCGCGCGAGCTGGCGCTGGAGGCCCGCGCGGTCGATGCAGCCAGCACCATCGACCAGGCTTCGCTCGCCGATTGCGACGTGGTGGTCCTCAGCACCCCCGCGCAGGCCTTGCTGGAGTCCGTCTCTTCCATCTCGGCGCGGATGCGGCCTTCCGCGGTGCTCACCGACGTCTGCGGCTCCAAGGAGAAGGTCTGCGCCGCGGGAGCGGCCCAGGAACGGGTGGTGTTCGTCGGCGGGCACCCCATGGCGGGAACGGAGTTTCGCGGATTCGCCGCGGCGAGCCCGGCGCTCTTCGAGGGCTGCACGGTGGCCATCTGCGCCCCGTCCGGAGCGAAGGATCCGGTGGCGCGGCGCGAAGGCACGCGACGCGTCCGCGATCTGTGGACCTCCGTCGGCGCGGAGAAGCTGCTCGACGTCGATCCTGGCGCGCACGACCGGGCAGCGACCGTCGCCTCGCATCTTCCCTACCTGGCCGCGGCGGCGGTGGCGCAGGCATTGCTCGAATCGGGCGACGACGCGGCGCTCGCGCGGGAGCTGGCGGCGGGAGGCTTCCGCGACACCACCCGCCTCGCGGGCGACGGAACGGTGGGCGGGGCGGCCGCGCTGAACCGCTTCGTTCCCGAGGCGGCGCGTTCCCTCGCCGAGCGGCTGCGGTCGCTGGCGCAGCGTCTCGAGCAGAGCCCGGAAGCGGCGTTGCGGCAGCTGGCGTCGGTCGCCGACGAGCGCCGCCGCATGAAGCTGCCCGCGCCGGCCCATCCGCCCGGCGATGCGCGCCGGCCTCGCTGACCGCCCAACGTCGGACGCGCGAGCTGCCTTGGTGCGGTGACGGCCGGACGAGCGCCCTTGAGGTGTGTTCACCGCTGAGCATGCGTACCGTTCCCCCCGGGAGGGACGGTTTGAACGAAGCCACCTCGATCCAGCATCGGAGCCGCGTCCTGGCCCTGCTCCCCGGCGTACCGCTTCCGGCGAACACGGGCGGCGCGCTGCGGGCCCTCACGATGGTGCAGGCGCTCGACCGGGCGTTCGACACCACCGTGCTCGCCTGGGCGCGCAACGGCGAGGATCGTCAGGCGCTCGACCGCATCCTCGACGGCCGGCTGCACGTGGTCGATCGCATGGGGCCGGTCGACTCGCTGTTCGCCGAAGGCATGGGATTCGTCCTCGGGTGTCCGGCGGGGTACTGCCGATACGGCTGGTTCCCCTCGGTGCTGCGGCGGCTTCTGGAGACCGAGACGTTCAACTTCGTCCACTTCGATCACCCGCACACCGCCCTCACCTGGGCGCAGATCCGCCGCATGCAGCCCGAGGCGCGGCTGGTGCTCGATGCCCACAACGTCGAGGCGGAGATCATGCAGCGGCTGGCCGAGACGGCGCCGCGCTGGCAGCGCAAGGGGCTCCGCTGGCAGGCGGGACGCATCCGCGAGCTGGAGCGGGAGCTCGCGCGCAACGTCGACATGGTCTTCGCCTGCTCGGAAAAGGACGCCGCCGTCTTCGAAGAGCTGGGCGCCCGCCACGTGCGCGTGGTCCCGAATGCCATTCCGCCGCTCTCGCCGGCCCTGGTGGCGCAGCGGCACGACGTGGTCTTCGTCGGATCGCTCGACTGGCGTCCCAACTCCGACGCCGCCCTGCTGCTGGCGAAGGAGATCTGGCCGCGCTGCCGGGCGCTGCTTCCCGGGGCGCGGCTGGTGATCGTCGGGCGGAACCCGCCATTGAACGTCCAGGCGCTCGCGACCCGCGACGTGCTGGTCGAAGGGAGCGTTCCGTCGGTCCGGCCGTATCTCGACCGCGCATTCGCCACTGCCATTCCGCTCCGCGCCGGCTCCGGCACCCGGATCAAGATCCTGGAGGCATGGGCGGCGGGAGTGCCGGTGATCGCCAGCCGGATCGCCGCCGAAGGCCTTCCGTATACCGATGGAGAGGACCTGATCCTCGCGGAGGAGCCGTCCGAGTTCGCGCGCGCGCTGGTGCGGCTCTGGCGGGACCGGCGGCTCGCCGACGATCTCGCGCGCGAGGGCCTGCGGACGGTGGAGCCATTCACCGCGGAGAAAGTGGCGGAGGCGGTGGCGCGCCACTACCGGGAGTTGCTGGACCCCGACAGCGCGCGGCCGTACAGGGACGCGTACGCGCCCGCCATCGCCGCGACGCCGTAATCCCGGGCCCGATGCAGCGCGCGCGCCTCGATCGGAGCGCGCGCTTCCCGTTCGCGCAGCCGCCGCAAGGCGCCGGAAAGGGCATGGGCGTCGCCAGCGGGGACCAGCACGCCGGCTCCGTCCGCGAGCAACTCCGGCAACTCCCCCACCGCGCTCGCGACCACGCAGCGGCCCAGCGCCATGGCTTCCAGCGCGGCGAGCGGGAAGCCTTCGGTCAGGGACGGCAGGGCGATCACGTCCGCCGCCGCGAAGACGTCGCGAGCATCCTCGCGGTACCCGAGGAAGCGCGCATCGAGATCGCGGCTCGCCTCGCGCAGGGCGTCGCCGAGCGGTCCGTCTCCCGCGAGGAGCAGGGTGGCGGGAAGACCTCGGGCCGCCTCGAAGAGGATCCGGTGCCCCTTTTCCGGAGCGAGGCGGCCGACGACCGCGATCACGTACGCGCCGGCTCCGACGCCGAGCCTCTCGCGCGCCTCGCGGCGCTCCAGGGGCGAGATCGGCGGCGCGGGCGGCAAGCCATTGGGCACGAATGCCACCGGCGCGGCGCGCACCCAGCGCCGGAGTCCGCGCTCCAGCGCCCGGGAGACGGCCGCCACGCCGCGGGTGAAATTGGCCAGGAACCGCGCGACGGCTTCGTAGATGCGCACCGAGGCGGTTTCGCGGGTGTCGCCGTGGAACGTGGCCACCACCGGGACGCGCGCCAGCATGCCGGCGACGAGCGCGACGAAGAGCGCCTTGAAGTCATGGGCGTGCAGCAACCTGACGCCTCGCTCGCGAGCGACACGGGCTACGGCCCGCGCGCAGCGCAGATCGATCCGGGAGGCGCTGTCGAAGTGCACCGCGGCGAGGCCGCGCCGGCGCGCCTCTTCCCCCAGGGCGTCGGGCGCGCCCGGACGGGAGATCGCTCCGACGATGGGGAGGTAGGGCGCGGAGGTGGATGCGGAGAGCGCGAGGACCGCGCGGTCGGCGCCGTACAGGGAGGTGCCTTGCCGGAGATGGAGGATGGGGATCACGAGCGGGCGGCGAGCTCGCGGTACAGGATCTCGTAGGCGTCCACCATCGGCTCGATCGAGTAGCGGCGGGCGCGCTCGCGGGCGTTGGCGCCGAGGCGGGACCGGAGATGTGGGTCGTCGACCATTCGCTGCAAGGCGGAGGCGAGCGCGTCGCGGTCCCCGAGGGGCGCGAGCAATGCCGTCTCACCCTCGGTGTGGATCTCGCGGACGGGGACCAGGTCGTGCGCGAGGGTTGGAAGGCCGGCGGACATCGCTTCCATCATGCTCAGCGAGCGGCCTTCGCTGAAGGACGTCTGGGCGTAGATGTCGAGGGCCGGGAGCAGGCGGGCGGCGTCGGGGATCAGGCCGGTGAAGTGGACGTTGGCGTGACCCTTGGCGGCCGCGCGGAGGGATTGCTCCATCGGCCCCTCGCCGATCAGGTACAGGTGGACGTCGGTTCTGCCGGCGAGCTTGTCGAGAAATGCCTGGAGGAGGCGGTCCGGACCTTTGATCTCGCGCAGACCGCCGACGTATCCGACGGCGATCGCGCCTCCCGGGATCTGCAATTCCAAACGGGAGGCGTTCCGCGGCGTGAACGCAGCGGTCTGGATCCCATTCTCGATCACCGGCACCCTCGCGCCGCTCGGCGCCCAGCCGAGGATGTCCGCGCGCACCTTGTCTCCGCAGGCGACCAGCACGTCGGTGGCACGGGCGGCCAGCGCGGCGGCATGGCGCTTCTTGCCTTGCGGCGTGCGCTGCTCGTGGAACGTCGCCATCACCCGCGTCTTGGGCCGGAGCGCGCGCACCGCCACCCCGTTCAGCCAGGGACCGAGATCGTGCGCGTGCAGCACGCACGCCCCGCGCTTGTCCAATTCGCGGCGGATCCCCATCAGCGCCGGCAGGCTCATGCCGTCGGCCGGCAAGAGCTCGACGTCGATGTCCTGCTTGCGCGCCAGCTCCCCCATGGGACCGTCCTGGCCGAGGGCGACGATGGAGGACTCGATGCCGCGCGCCCGGCTGTGCGCCGCCAGGTGCACCACCAACTGCTCGAGCCCGCCCAGCCCCAAGCCGTAGATCAGGTGCGCGACCCGAACGGCCATGCCTGGAAGCTAGCCACGGCCCCAGCCGCCTGCCAGGACGGAGGGCTAGGCCGTCTGGCGGCGGAGCGCCAGCATGGCGACGCCGCCCAGGATCAGCGCCAGCGCGCCGACCGCGCGCGGCGCGACAGCTTCGCCGGCGATCGCCGCGCCGAGACCGACCGCGACTACCGGGTTCACGTACGCGTAGCTCGCCGCCAAGGTCGGACGAACGCGCGAGAGCAGGAACTGGTACGCGCTGTATCCGACGATCGAGCCCGCGACGATCAGGTATCCGAGCGCGAGCACCGCTTGTGCCGACGGCGCCGACGCGATGCGCTCTCCGCGAAGCGCCGCCAGGACCAACATCACCAGGCCGCCCGCGAGCATCTGGGCCCCGCTCGCCATCAGTCCCTTGGGCAGCGGCAGCCGGCGGCTGTAGATCGATCCCAGCGCCCAGCTCACGCAGCTGACGGTGAGGACGACGGCGCCCGCCGGGCTCGCGCGCAGATCGCCGCCGGTCTGGAGAATGGCGACGCCGGCGAGCCCGATCGCCAGCGCGGCCCACTCACCGCGCGACGGCCAGCGGCCGAAGAGCCCCGCCATCAGCGCCACCCAGAGCGGGACCGAGCCGATGGCGACGGCCGCCACCCCGGAGCTGACCCATTGCTCGGCGATCACCACGCAAGCGTTGCCGGCCACGAGCAAGGTTCCGACGACCAACGACGACCGCCACTCGATCCGGCTGGGAGCGGGTGCTCCCCGGGTTCGAGCCCAGGCGTAGGTCAGCGCGCCGGCGACGGTGAAGCGGATGCCCGCGAGGAGCAAAGGCGGGAAACCGTCCAGCGCGAAGCGGATGGCGAGGAACGTCGAGCCCCAGATCAAGTACAGCGAGCCGAGCGCGAGCAGGATGCGGGACCGTTCGCTCTTCATGGCGCGATCAGATGCAGGCGCTTGCGATCCGATCCAGCCACAGGCGGACGCGGAATTGCCGATCAACTGTACTGGTGACCGGAAAAGACGAGTAAAACTGTGCTCTAAGGCTCGTCGATGCTCTGCTGCGCCTTGGCCGCCTCCAAGAGGAGGTCCACGAGCTTGTCGGCGAGGAGCTTGTTTCCCGGCAGCGCCTCCTGGTAGGTGCGCCGCACCGCCGCCTCGCGCCGCGGATCGAGCACGGCGCGGCCGGTCTGCCGCTTCGAGTCGCCGATCACCTTGGCGACCTCCAGGCGGCGCTGCACCAGGACGCCGAGGTCGTGGTCGATGGCGTCGACCCAGGCGCGCAGTTGCGCCAGCGGCAGCCGCGCGTCCGGGTGCAGCGCGAGATTGCGCGCCAGCTCCGCGAACCGCGCGGGGATCAGCGCCTGCTCCCCGTCGGACAGCGCCCGGGCCGGATCGTCGTGCACTTCGACGATCAAGCCGTCCGCTCCCGCCGACCACGCGGCGCGGGCCAGGCCCTCCACCAGGTCGGCCCGGCCGGCGGCGTGCGACGGGTCCGCGATGATCGGCAGGTGCGTGAGCGGACGCGCCGCCAGCATCCCGCCCACGTCCAGGGTGTTGCGCGTCGCCGTCTCGAAGGTGCGGATGCCGCGCTCGCAGAGGATCACGCGCGCCTCGCCGCCGGCCATCACGTACTCGGCGGCGCCGAGCCATTCGTCCACGGTGGCGCCCGCGCCGCGCTTGAGGAGGACCGGCCGGCCCGCGCGGCCGACCGCGCGCAGCAGATCGAAGTTCTGCATGTTGCGGGCGCCGATCTGCAAGATTTCGGCCTTCTCGGCCACCGGCTTGACCTGATCGACGGCCATCACTTCGGTGACCACCGGCAAGCCATTGGCCTTGCCGGCCGCCACCAGCCAGTCCAGCGCCTCGAGGCCGTGGCCCTGGAACGCATACGGATTGGTCCGCGGCTTGAAGATGCCTCCGCGCAAGGCGGTGGCGCCGCAGGAGGCGACCTCGCGGGCGATGCGCATCACCTGTTCGGGGCTCTCCACCGAGCAAGGACCCGCGATGACGGCCCGAGCGCCTCCGCCCACACGCAGCGGACCGACCTCCACCACCGTGGGCGCCTTGCGCGCGGTGGCGTGCGGGAGCGACTTGACCACCGGCTCGGTGCCCTGCTTCGGCGGAGTCACCTTCGCGGCGTGCGCCGCGGGCTGACCGAGGGAAACGACCTGCACGTCGCGCGCCGGCGCCAGCGCCTGCAGGCGCGCGGCATCCGCGCCGAGGACCCACATCCGCACCGGGTAGTCGGTGGTGCCGGCGAGAGGCAGCAGCGTGGCGCCGGTGAGCACGTCGAGCCGCGCGGTCGCGGTCATGCTGCTGGTGCGCAGGAAGGCGAGCGAGACCTGCGCCCGCGCATGGTCCGCCATGCGCAAGTGGACGAATCGCGTCCCGTTCTGCTCCTTGTCCGAGACGTCGTCGACCAGGACCTCGAGACCGTACCGCTCGGCGGCGCGTCGGGAGCAGACCGCCGCGTCCGTCGAGGCGTCGTGCGCCACGATCTGGGCCGCGCCCGCGGTGTCGTAGCAGACGACCCGCTCGATCCCCATCTGCGCCAGCCGGTGCGTGCATTGGCGCAGCGCGGCCGGATGGGACCAGGCGCGCTTCACGGCCCCGAGAGGCGTGCCGGGCCGCGCCGCCAGGGAGAGCCGCACCGGTACGCTGGTCAGCCCCACCGCCGCGAGCTCCATGCCTTCGACGACGAAATTGGCGAACGGCTCCAGCGCCTCCGTGATGGCGCCGACCACCGCGTTCTCCATCGGCAGCACGGCCTCGTCGATCTCGCCGTCGCGCAGCGCCTCCAGGAGCTTCTCGAAGCTGGCAAATCCCTTGGGAATCCCTCCGTGCGCGGCGGCCGCCACCTCGCCGTATGCGCCCGGCTCCCCCTGGTAACCGACCGTCAGGTCGATGTCCTTCGCCTTCTCCGCCGAATCCTGGTCCGCCAGTTCCCGCAGCACGACAGCCCTCCAAAGACTCCCGTTCTACCAAACTTCCGCGAACCCGCGGGCATGCCCGACAAAACGGGCGGCCGGCGTCTCGCATGCTATGCTCCATCCGATGCCGAGCGACGACGAGCCGCTCTCCCCGAAGCTCTGGCAGGCAGGTTTCGCCGCCGACCCTTTCGCGGTGATCTTCCGCAAGCATTTCACGGCGCTGCGCGCGGCGCAGCAGGCGCACCCGTTCGAGGGCGTCCTGATCGCGGCGGTGGATGGAAACGGGGTCTTCGACGGACATTCGCACCTGCGCCTGCCGGCGTCCGGCATCGCGCACCTGATCATCGGCAGGCACGAGCGCTGCGACGTGGTGCTCTCGCGAGACAACGACGTCTCCCTCCGGCACCTGCTCCTGCGCGCGACCCGCGGCCCGGGCGGGCAGCTGCAGCTTCGCGCCATCGATCTGCGCTCGCGCCTTGGCCTTCTCTCCGAGGACGGGAGGCGGTGCGAGGCGATCGCCAGCCGCGGCCCGCTCTTCCTGCGGGTCGCAAGCTACGTCGTCTTCGTCCTGCCGACGGGCCCCTCGATGCGGCCCTGGTCGCTCGACGCCGAGGAGACCTGGGG
>Ga0070708_100005460_pt1 | contig 10078 bp, 9 predicted proteins | sample KBSK5503metaG_FD_65469 | JGI IMG/M metagenome (GOLD analysis project Ga0070708, IMG submission 65469) | Corn, switchgrass and miscanthus rhizosphere microbial communities from Kellogg Biological Station, Michigan, USA - KBS K5-50-3 metaG | ecosystem: Host-associated > Plants > Roots >... | reverse complement strand
CCAGCGGCTCGGCGGGAGGCTTTCCGGACGTCAGCGCGGACTTGACCCTGGAGACGTCGTCGGCGTGGACGACGTCGAGCCATCCCCACGCATTCCCTCCGAGGCTCTCGGGGGTGCGGCCCCACACTCGCTCGAACGCTGGGCTCACGTACACCGGCTTGTCCTCCCGCAGGTCGTAGAGCCAGAACACCTCCTCGATGGTGCTGGCGAGCTGGCGGAAGCGCTCCTCGCTGGTGCGCACGGCTTCGTCCGCGGCGCGGCGGTCGGTGATGTCCTGCGCAGTCCCGGAGAGGCGCAGCACGCCCTGACCGAGGTCGCTGTGCAGCTTGCCCAGCATGTGGAGCCAGCGCAGCTTCCCGTCCTTGCGGAAGATGCGGACCTCCATGTCGAAGGAGGACGGGACGCTGCCTCCCGCCTGGGGCCCCGCCGGGGGCGGGGGCGCCATCTTCGGCAGGTCCTCGGGGTGGACGAACCCGCGGAACGTCTCGTAGTTGATGGCCCGCTCGCCCGGCTCGAGGCCGACCAGGCGGTACATCTCGTCGGACCAGCGGTTCTCGTTCGTGAGGAGATCCACCTCCCACTGGCCCACGTGGGCGAGCGCTTGGGCCTCGGCGAGGCGCGCCTCGCTCTTCCGGGCCGCGGCTTCCGCTTGCTTGAGCGCGTGGATGTCGGCGACGAACCCCACGATGCGCTCGGTCCTGCCGTCGGGGCCTGCCACGGGGAAGCCCCGGGAGAGGGCCCATCGCCGCGTGCCGTCGGCGCGCGCGAACCGCAGCTCGACGTCGAACGGCGCTCCCGTCGCCAACGCCTCCGTCAGCGCCTTGTGGACGCGCTCGCGGTCCTCCAGGTCCACGAGGGCCAGCCAGGATGCGGCATCGTGGACGAACGCGTCGGGCGTTTGGCCGAGGAGCTGGGCGGCCCCGGGGCTCACATACGTGGGCCGCAGCTCGGCGTCGAGCACGAAGAACACCTCGCCCATGTGCTCCGCTAGCTCCCGGAAGCGCTGCTCGCTGCTCCGCAGCGCAGCCTCGGCGCGGTCGCGCTCGCAGGCCCGCTGCTGCAGCGCGTCGGCCATGCCGTCGAACGCGGCGCCGAGACGGCGGACCTCCTCGGGCGCCCGCTGGAGGTCGGCCCGCGCGACGAGGTCCCCCACGGCGAGGCGGCCGGAAGCCTTCTCGATGCGGCGGAGCGGGGCCAAGACCCAGCGGGCCAGGAGCACCAAGACCGTCCCGCCCAAAGCGAACGAGACCAACGCCGACACCGCCAGGCTCGCGACCATCCCGGCGGAGGCGTCTTGCAGCGTCGCCAAGCGCGCCGCGAGGTCCTCGCGCTCCCCCGCGAACACCTCCCCCAGGGCGGTGGCGACGGCGGGCTCCAATGCTGCGTTGAGGTGCCCCAGCGCATCGCGCGCGCCTGCGGCGTCGCCTGCCGAGAGCCGCGCGCCAATCTCGCGGGTGAACGGGACCGCGGTCGCGAGGGCGTCCTCGACGGCTGCCTTCGATGCGCCGGCCCTGCCGTCGTAGGAACCTGGCAGGTCGGCCTGCTCTCGCGCCAGCAGCGCACCCCACGCCGCCAAGCCTTCCTTCGCGGCGTCCGCCTCTCCGCCGGCCAGCGCGGCCCGACCCGGGTCCGTGCCGAGCACCGCGAGATGGCTGTCCGCGCGGAGGCGGTCGATGGACGAAGCCACGCCTCCCAGCGCGATGAGCTCGCCGAGGTCCTGCGTCGCCTGGAAGGCGGCATCGCCCGCGGGAGAGCGCCACGGGACGCCGGCCGCGCCCGAAGCCGCGGTGATCTGGGTCAGCACGACCTGGAGGTCTGCGTCCTGCTGGCGGAGGAGTGCCGCCACCGCGGGCCGCACCTCCTGCTGCGCGACGCGGTCCAGCTCGGCCGCCAGGCCCGCCGCCCCGGTCGCATTGCCCGCGCGCGCGGCGTCGAGGGCCCGGTCCGCGACCGCGTTCACACGCGCAACGAGGGGCTCCAGCATGTCCGCCGCGTCCCGCGCGACGCCGCCCGTCGGCTCCCCTGCCCATGCGGCTCCCGCCGCGCGCAGCGACGCGAGACCGGTGGCGGCCTCTGCGCGGGCGTCCGCGACCTCGCCCAAGGCTTGCGGCTTCGCGTCGAGGGCGAACTCGGCGACCGCGATGAGCTGATCCTGCACGCTGGAGCCCGTCAGCGCGATGGCGCGCGCGATGTCGAGGTCGTCCTGGAACCGGTCCGCCTCACCCGGAAGGGCCGACGAGGAGGCGAGCGCGAACGTGAACATCATGCCGGGCAGGAGGAGCAGCGGCAGCAGCAAGGCCAGCACGCGGCCGCGCAGGCCCACCTTCAGCGCGCGCCGGCGCGCGCGGGGGCGCCCACCGGCATCATCGGCGCGGGGCGGGCGAGGCGTGGCGCTGGCGGGCTCCAATGGGCACCTGTCGTCCCCTCGACGCGCGGAGGTAGATAACGCGTTGTTCGCACAACGGAGCCGACGCGGTCGACCCGGGGCCGTTTCGGACCCGTGGCCTTTCGGCCTGGCATCTTCGGCCTACTTCGCCAGGTCGCCCAGCAAGTCCCGCGCGATGACGAGGCGTTGGATCTCGCTGGTTCCCTCGTAGATCTCGGTGATCTTGGAATCGCGCATGTAGCGCTCGACAGGGAAGTCCTTCGTGTACCCGACGCCTCCGTGAATCTGCACGGCCTTGATGGCGCTGCGCACCGCGACCTCGCTCGCGTAGAGCTTGGCCATGCTGGCGGCCACGCCGTACGGCTCGCCGCGGTCCTTGCGCCGCGCGGCGTCCAGGGTCAGGAGGCGCGCGGCGTCGAGCTCGGTGGCCATGTCGGCCATCATGAACTGCAGGGCTTGGAACTGCGCGATGGGCTGGCCGAACGCCTTGCGCTCCTTCGCGTAGGCCATGCTCTCCTCCAGGCTGCCGCGCGCGATGCCGAGGGCTTGGGACGCGATGCCGATGCGGCCGCCTTCGAGGGTCTTCATGGCGACCTTGAACCCTTCCCCTTCCTTGCCGAGGACCTGGTCCTGCGGCACGACGCAGTCGCTGAAGAACAATTGCGTGCTGTGCGCGGCGCGGATGCCCATCTTGTGCTCGGGCGGCGAGCAGGTGAAGCCTTTCGCTCCCTTGGTCACGAGGAACGCGGTCACGCCCTTGTGCTTGAGCTCCGGCTTGGAGTTCGCGAACACGATGTACGTGTGCGCGTGCCCCCCATTCGTGATGAAGTTCTTCTGGCCGTTGAGCACCCAGTGGTCGCCTTCCTTGGTGGCGGTCGTGGCCATGCCCGCGGGGTCGCTGCCGGCGCCGGGCTCGCTCAGCGCATACGCCCCGAGCTGCTCGCCGCGCGCCATGGGCGCAAGGTACTTCTGCTTCTGCGCCTCGGTGCCGAAGTGCTCCAGCGGCCAGGCGGTGAGGCTGTTGTTGACGCTCATGATGACCGCGCTCGCGGCGCAGTGGCGCGCGATCTCCTCGAGGGCCATGACGTAGCTGACGGTGTCGAGGCCGCTGCCACCATAGGCCTCGGAAACCATCATGCCCAGCAAGCCCAGGTCGGCCATGCGCTTCACGGTCTCCGCGGGCCAGCGGCCGTCGCGGTCCACCTCGGCGGCGATGGGGGCGACCTCCTGCTCGGCGAAGTCGCGGGCCATCTTCTGCACCATCGCCTGGGCTTCGGTGGGCTGGAACTCCATCGCGGGCGCATCCGACGCGTCCGGGATGAGGGTTGCGGTGGCCCCGGCAAGCCCCCGGAGAGGACTGGTCTGTCCCGCGGCGCAGGCGATTCCCTGCGCCTGCCGGCCGTTTCCAGGCAACGCTTAAAGGCAGGCGGCACCGTCGCCGCGGCTGGCGAGGCTCATGAGGAAGCTGCCAGTCATCCTGCTCGGGCTCTGCATCTGGACCACGGCCGGGTCGGCCACGTTGTTCGCGTCCCCGGCGCCGGCATTGTCGGCGGCCCCAGGGGACGAGGCGACCATCCGTGGCATCGCCACCCAGCCCGAGGACGGGCTAGTGTGGGGCGCCGCGCTCGCGGCCCGCGCGAGCCAGCCGAGCCCGACGCGGGCGTTCGAAGCGTTGCTCGCCGCCGCCGACGCGCCCGCGACCGCCCAAGCATGGGCCCCCGCCGCGCTGGCGGGTGTGCCGTTCACGCTCGCGGAACCGCTCGGCAACCTCGTCGGCGCCGCCACGACCGCGGAGGCCTTGCGGGCCGAGGCGGTCAGCAAGCTCACTCCCGAGGAAGTGGCGTTCGTCCTCCAGGGCGGCCTCCGGGAGAGCCACGCGCTCCCCGCGCCCAGCATCGCAGCGCCCGCTGGCGCCGAAGGACAGCTCGCCTACGTCGGCACCTCCGCGCCGCAAGCCCCGCCCGAGGCGCAGGCCATCGCCGCGAACGTGGACATGACCAAGATGGCGGCAGCGGCCCTCACCATCCTCGCCGCGACGGAGCAGGCGCTCCCCGCGTTGCGCGCCTTCCCCGGCCCGCACACCCAGGCCACGCCCACGTGCCCCGGCGTCACGGGCTCCGTGCTCTACGAATCGGCGAACTGCCTCGTCATCGTCGGCGACACCGGCATCAACACCTACAACGCGCTCATGCCGGCCCTGGTCCTCGTGGACATGGGCGGCAACGACCTGTACCTGAGCACCTCCGCGGCCTCGGCCTCGGGCTCCGTCAAGGTGGTCGTCGACGTGGGCGGCAGTGATGTCTATGCCGCCAGCACCTCCGCGTCGGGTCCCGGCGTCGGGGCCACGACCGCGACGCAGGGCTTCGGCACCGTGGGTGTGGGCGTGCTGGTGGACGCCGATGGCGTCGACAGCTACACGGCCACGGCCGCCACCGTCGCGCCCCAGCCGGGTCCCATCGCGGGCCAGGCCCTCGTGACCGCGCAAGGTTCCGGCGTGCTCGGCGTCGGCGTGCTCGCCGACCTGGGCAACGGCGCGAACGCGTTCACGGCGCGCGCCGACAGCGACGGCGGCCAGGCCAGCGTCATGGCCCAAGGCGGCACCGGCCTCGGCGTCGGCGCCCTCCTCAACCTCGGCGCAGGCGGCGACGACCGCTACAACGCAGACGCGACCTCCACGCTGCACCTCGTGACCCAGTCGTCCAACTTCAGCACGTACAACATCGGTCCCGCGACCGTCAGCGCCCACGGTGGCTCCGAGCTCGGGGGCGTGACCGCGCTGGTGGATGCGGGCGGCAACGACCGCTACCACGCGCAGGCCAATGGTGGGTCCGCGCGCGCCATCGCCCAGGGCGCAGCCGACGCAGGCGCGGGCGTCATGGTCGATGCCGGCGGCAACGACAACCTCGAGGCCAAGGCCCTCGGCGACACCACGCTGACCCTCATCACCACGAACCCGAACGTCTGCTGGACCGTGACCGTCACGGTCGGCGTGGCGGACAGCCTCGCCGCTGCCCAGGGCGCCGCGAACATCGGCGTCGGCGCCCTCGTGGACGCCTCGGGCATCGACACGCGGGCCACGGTGGCGCAGAGCAACGCGGGCGCCATCGCGGGCGCGACGAGCAGCCTGGCCTGCCTGAACACGGCCACCGCGACCGCGACGAGCGGCAACGGCCAGGCCGTCGCGCAGGGCGCCGTGCTCACGGCGGGAGCGGCCGTGCTGGTCGATGGGTCCGGCAACGACGCGAACAGCATGCGCGGCACGAGCCAGGCGTTCGCCAAGGCCATCGCCACCAGCCCCGGCACGAACGTCGAGAGCGCCACCCCGACCGCGGGGGCCGGCACGACGCGCGGCCAGGGGTTCACGGGCATCGGAGCGGCAGTGGACGTGGACGGCGACGGGGCCGACACCTACGACAGCTTCGTGGACAGCCGCGCCATCAAGCAGACCAGCGCAGGCGTGACGACGACGCTGGGATCGCGCGTCCAGAACCTCCAAGGCTTCGACAGCAGCGGCGGCCTCGGCATCGCGTTCTTCCTCGACCTCAACGGCAGGGACACCTACACCACCAACCCGGCGGGCGCGACGCTGGCGATCGACAACTTCTGCTGGACCAACCTCGGCAGCCCCAACCAGGCGCGCGGCCGCGACTGGACGGCCACGACGGCGGGGTTCGTGTTCGCCTGCAACTGAGCGCAGTCGCGTCCGGGGAGCTCCGCCATGCGGGGCTCCCGCTCCTTCCTTTCCTGTGCACGGCCCAGCGGCCGCAGGATGGGCAGGCTCGCCCTTGCATGGGCCCGCGCCGATTCCGAAGCGGACGGGCCGCCGTTCCCGCGCCGCTCCCGCGACGCGCTCCGCGTCCCTGGCGACGGCGTGCGGGCCGCATTGGAGTGGTGAAACAGAGTGCGGAAAGTCCTCTAGTAGTCGGCGCTCGTTGGGAGGAATCGGCCATCGCCCATCGCCCTAGCCCAATGGGGTCCGTGGCCGTCCCCGCGGCGGCGGGCCCCGGCGATGGCTCCTAGTGGACAGAGCCGAACCAGCCTCCACGGGGTGGCCGAGCCTTGTTGCCCGGTCTCGCGACCAGGGTCCGAAGGACCCCGGCCGCCCCGTGGTCCCGTTTCTCTCCCTCACCGTCGCCGACGCGCGCGTGAGGCATGCCGGGACCCGGGGCCTCATGCGTACGCGCAGAGGAAATCGCCAGCCCCGCGGAATGCGGGCCCCGTCGAGGGGACCGGGTCCGTGGGCTCGGGGCTCACGGGGATGCCGTGCGCGGGTGGCGCGCGAAAGCCCGCGGCTGCCTGCGCACGGAGCGCCACGATGAGTTGCTCCAGCGCGCACAGTTCCATCGCGAGGCTCTGGAGCTGCTCGGCGAACGTTGGCAGTATCCTGCCGGGCGCAACTCCCCCCGCATCGCCTTGAAGTGTCAACGCGCTACGGTTTCCGCGGTCGGTGTCCTATAGCTTGTCCTCGTGGACCCTCCGGCCCCGTCACGAAGGGCCGCGCGCTTAGGGGCTGCGGCGTTCCGCGGACGCCTCGCGCTCGGCATGCTGACGGTCGAGGCGGTCGGCCATCCGGTCCACGGTGCGTCGCGCCTTGACTTCCAGCTCCTCGAGGGCCAGACGGGAGAACGGGGCGAACGCGGCCACCAGCCACCATCCCGCCAGGACGAGCAGCGCGGCCTGCAGGAGGTTCACGAGCAGGCCGAGCCGGGACCACAGGTCCGCCCGACCCCACCCGAGGTCGATGGCCGCGGGCATGAGCCATTCGAAGCTCTCTAGCAGCGCGATGCCGAGCACGGCGCCGAGCACGCCCCGGAACCTCGCGCGCCGCAGGTAGAGGATCTCGGGCGTGATGGCGCCCAGCGGCGAGGCCGTCAGGATGAGGCGCAGCCGCACCATGAGGGCCAGGAACAGGACGCCCGCGGCCGCCTGCACGGCGTGGACCACCTTCGGGTCGAGCGGGAGCAGGTCAACCATGCCCCATCACCTCGCGGAGCTTCACGATGGCCTTCTGCGCTTCGATGGCGACCAGGACGTTGTTCGCCGTCGCCTGCATCACGAGGACGAGGAACGCCTCGTCGCTGACGCGGAACACCGCGAGCGCGCCCTGCTCGGTGGTGACCACGGTGTTGCGCATCAGCCCAAGGTCCATCTCCGCGACGGTGCGCTCCGAGGCCTGCGCCAGGAGCGAGCCCACCAAGCTGACGAACATGGGCTCGACGCCGCCGCGCAGCTCCCACACGAGGGGGTCGCCGCGGTGGTCCACCAGCATCGAGCCGATGAGGCCGCGCAGGTTGCGTTGGAGGTCCTGGAGCACGGCGCGGAGCTCGCGGCCGAGCTCTTCCGCGCCGGCGCGCCGCTGGAGCCGGCGCGACTGGACCTCCGCCTTCGCCATGGTCGCGGTCACCCCCGTGGCGCGATTTAAGGGTTCCCTTGCGCCGCGCTGCGGCCGCAGCCACCGGCCGAGCGGAATGCTCATCCCTGCCCGCGCGCCTGGGCCTGCTGTGCCGAGCTTCACCATCCACCTGCTCATCCCCGCCCTGCTCCTGCTCGCGGCGCGGCGGTTCCCGGACAAGATGGTGTTCGCGCTGCTGCCTTTGACGCTGGTGCCCGACCTCGACTTCTTCATCCCGCCCCACCGCGCGCTGCTGCACTCCATCTTCCTCCCGCTCGCCGTGGGCGCCCTCGCGTGGCATTGGCGCAGGCGCGGCGACGCGCGATGGGAGTGGGCCATGGTGGCGACGTTCTACATCGCGTCCCACCCGTTCATGGACCTGTTCGCCGGCGGCGTGGTCCCGCTGTGGCCGCTGAGCGACCAGACGTTCTTCATCGACCTCGAGGTGCTCATCGATACGCGCACCCTGCAACCCACGCCCATCTTCGAGCCGGGCACGGTCAGCGGCGTGCCCGAGGTGTCGCCGGTCTATGAGTTCTTCAGCCCCCTCGAAGCCGCCATGGCCGCCTTGACCCTCCCGGTCGCGGCGTTCTTCGCGTGGCGGCGCGCGCGACGCGTGAAGCGCGAGATCGTGATCGTGGCGGAGTGAGGACCTTCCCAGAGCCTTCGCTAGCGGGCTGCGGGAGCCCCCACGGCTGACGCGGGCGAGGCCAGCTCGGGGGGCGACGGCGTCGCGGCCATCGGCGCGCGCATCGCGTCGAGATAAGCGAGGAGCCTGTGGAGCGGGATGCCGTCGTCCCAGCGCATCACCAGGTTGCCCTTCGCCGTGGTGTCGAGCTTCGGCACGCGGTGGTACACGAGCCCCATGCGCCCTGTGAAGCGCGCCCCCGGCAGCGTGAACAACCGCCAAGGGTCGCCCCCCTTGGGACCGAGGCCTTTCCGGCGGAACGCGTGCAACGGCAGGACGCCCGCCCGTTCGCACTCGCGGCGCAACGTCGCCAACTGCTCCTTGAGGTGCGCGCTGCCGCTGAACCGCAGCGTGTCGCCGATGCTGCTCTTGACCTCGATGGGGAAGCTGAAGTCGCCGGACATCGCGATGAGGTCACAGCCCAGGCTTCCGGCGGCCCGCGCGACCAGGAACGGCCGGACCAGCGTGGCCTCGATGGCGCGCGCGCCCTCGGCCCCGCACCGCTTCGCGGCTTGGCTGACCGCCTGGGGGTCGCCCGAGAGGATGGCCTTCAGTTCGCGCTCGTACTCCGCGCCCGGGAGCGGCATCGGCCGCGGAAAGACGGTCGCGCCTCATGGCCGTTGCGACTTTGCGCGGCAGGGCTTCCACGCGCAGCGAAGGACCCGCCGCGCGCCTGCGCGCACCGCGGGAGGAGCGCCGCGCGGAGCGGAAGCGAGGGTCCACTCCTGCGGCCTCTAGGCGGCGAGCCTTCCCCGATGGGTGGGCTGCCAGATGAAGCTTTTTGGCCGCGCGGTTTCCCGTTCTGGACCTCGCGGCCCGATGGATTGTCGGGGAAGGCCCAGGGTCCGCAAAGCTATAAACCGGCAGCGCCGTAGAGAGGCCAAATGGAGCGTGCGCGCGTGCAAGTGCGCGACATCATGGCGAGCCCGCCGGTCACGACGACCGCAGACTGCACGGCGTTGGACGCCGCACGCCTGATGCGCGACCGCAACATCGGCTCGCTCATTGTCAACGACGGCTCGCGCCCGGTGGGCATCCTCACCGAGCGCGACATCCTCGCGAAGGTCGTCGCCGAAGGCATCGACCCGAAGGGCGTGACCGCGGGCGAGCTCATGAGCTCCCCCATCCTCACCATCGCGCCGGACGCCGACGTCCTCGACGCGGCCATCTCGATGGCACGCCACGGCGTGCGCCGGCTCCCCGTGCTCAACGGCAGCGGCCAGCTCGCGGGCATCCTCTGCGAGCGCGACATCCTCGCGGTGAGCCCCGAGATGGTCGAGGTCACCCGCACCTCCTGGGACGCGGCGGACGAGGAGCACGTCGAGGAGGACGACTTCATCAGCAAGTGCGAGGCGTGCATGTGCCTCAGCGACGGGCTGCGAAGCACCGACGGCATGCTGCTCTGCGAGGACTGCTGGCAAGAGCAGCGCGTGAAGGCCTGATTCGACCTTTCTGGAGGGCTGGACCATGAAGGCGCGCGACATCATGACCAAGAAGCCTGTGACCGTGCACAAGCAGGACCGCATCGAGAACGTCCTGGAGCTCATGCGCAAGCACAACATCTCCAAGATTCCCGTCGTGGACAACGGCAAGCTCGTCGGCATCATCACCG
>Ga0070708_100005459_pt1 | contig 10078 bp, 4 predicted proteins | sample KBSK5503metaG_FD_65469 | JGI IMG/M metagenome (GOLD analysis project Ga0070708, IMG submission 65469) | Corn, switchgrass and miscanthus rhizosphere microbial communities from Kellogg Biological Station, Michigan, USA - KBS K5-50-3 metaG | ecosystem: Host-associated > Plants > Roots >... | reverse complement strand
ACTCGTTCTGGGGCGCCACGAGGCGGGCGAGCCGCGCCTCCAGCTCCGGCCCTCCCTGCGAGAGGGTCCACTTCTGCATCGCGCCGCGCAGGCGGCCGAGCAGGCCGCGGGGCTTCTCATCGTAGCGCACCAATGCGGTGGACATGGACGGGCCCGTGTACGACGTGGACGCCGTCAGGGCAAGAGCTGGATGGCGGCGTCGTGCAGGGTGCGGTGCTCGCCCGGAAGCGATTCGAGCAACCCGCGCAGCCTGCGGAGCTTTTCCGCGGCTCGCATCCGCAGGCCGGGCTGCACGGCCGCGATGGCAGGGGGAACGTCGCTGTGGTCGAGGACGTCGATCCCGTGCAATTCCAGATTCAGGTGGCCGCCGGCGGACCCGGCCCGCGCCAGCCAGGGCAGCGGGAGGACGGTAGTACCGATCACCGGAGCCCGCAGGACGGGCAGCGTCGCCACCGGCAGCTCCCGCACTCCGCGGCGGCGGTGTGGCCTGCGAGGAGCGAAGAGCTGCCCGACGCCGCCCAGGATGCTTTCGCTCCGCCGGCGCCGGAGCGCGTAGACGGCCAGGGCCGCCGCCTTGGCGGCGTAGTACGGAGGGCTCGGCAGGAGCGACGAGTCGTACGCGTAGCCGCGGTCGCGAACGGCGTCGAGCAACGAGGCGGAGATGGTGTACCCGGGCGCGCGAAAGCCGCGCGGCTTCTGTCCGCAGGCGTCCACGATGGCGCGCTCGGCGAGGGCGAGGTCGCGCGCGATCTCCTCGCGCTTGTGGCGGGAGAGCGCGTAGTCGTGCGCGTGCGAATGGGACGCGATCTCGTGCCCCGCGCCCGCGGCCGATTTGAGCGAGGAAGGCGCGATGCCGGCCTCACACCCGATGACGAAGAAGGTCCCGCGCACCCGGAGCGCCTCGAACAGGTCGCAGAGCCGCTGGAGCGCCAACTCCGGCACCGCGCGGAGGGCGCGGTCGTCGAGGCGCAAGGAAATGCCATGGATCGCGGCGTAGCAGCCGAGCCCGTCGAGATCGACGGAGACGGACCAGATCAGGGGACGCGCCGCGACTCCTCCTGCATGTAATAGATGTCGTCCTGGACGCTGGCAGCATCGCCCGCGTCGGGGCGCAGGTCCAGGTACCGGCGGAACTCGGCGATCGCTTCCCTGCGCCGTCCGTCGTCCTTGAACATGTACCCGAGCTCGTAGTGCGCCACCGCGTCGGCCGGATTTACCCGGGTGGCGCGCTGCAGGGCGTCGACCGCCTTGGTCCTGCATCCGTGGCAGTCCTTGTCCTTGTAGGCGATCCCGAGCTTGGTCCACACCGAGGGGAGGCTCGGATCGAGCGCCAGCGCCCTCTGGAAGTTGCGGATGCCTCCTTCCAGATCGCCGGCCTGCTGCTGCGCGTCCGCGAGCTCGGCCCAGATCCGCGCGCGCCGCGCCTCCATCTCGCTGGCCTTGGTGAACGCCTTGACCGCTTCGGCGAAGCGATTCTCGACCATCAGGACCGCGCCCAGGTGCTCGTGGGCATCGGCGGTCCGGTTGCCCTTGTCGATGGAGCGGGAGAAGGCGTCGATGGCGCTGCGAACCTGTTGACCGCGCTCGAAGATGAGGCCGAGGTGGTAGAGGTACTCGGCGTTGTCGGGCTCGATCTCCACCGCCTTTTTCATCAGATCGATCGCCTCGCCGAGGTTCTTGCGGCCGGCCAGGGCGCGGGCGAGATAGTAGAGGGCCTCGCCGTTGTGATCGTTCAAGGCGACGGCCTGTCGCAGCTGCTGCTCGGCCTCCTCGAACTCCCCGCGCTCCACCAGCACACCACCCAGGCGGGCGCGGTAGCGGGGCTCCTTGGAGTCGAGCTTCACGGCCTTGCGGAAGGATTGGATCGCCGGCTGGGACTCTCCCATGCGGCGCAAGAGCGATCCGTACTCGAAGGCCAGCGAGGCGTCGGAGTCGAGTTGCGTGAGCGCGGTCTCCATCTCCCGGCGGGCGGCCACCAGGTTGCCCTGCGCCGCCAGCGCCTTCCCCATGCCGGAATGCGCGAGCGCGTCGTCCGGCGACTTGTGAAGCGCGCGCCCGTACGCCTCGCGGGCGATGTCGCGATCCCCGAGACCCAGCGCCAGCTCGCCGATGGCTTCGTCCTCGAGGGAGGTGAGCCCTTCCACCTGCACGCGCAGGGCAGCGTCCAGGCGCTCCCGCGCCTTGCCGGTGTCGTTCCGCGAGAGCCACACCGTCCCTTCGGCGCAGAGGGCTTCGACCAGGTCGGGCTTCGCCTTCAGCGCCGCCTCGTACTTGCGGTAGGCCTCCTCGGCCTTGCCGATGGCATCCGCTACGCGTCCTTGCAGGTAGAGGTAGCGCGCGCTGGTCGCGTCCCTGCTGACCGCCTCGTTGATGGCCTTGTCCGCCTCCAGGAGGCGGTTCTGTCCGAGGTAGGCGCCCGCCGCGCCGGCGTATGCCGCGGCCGAGCCCCCGTACTTGATGGCGTCCTCGAACTGCCGCGCCGCCTTCTCCCACTCCAGCCGCTGCAGGCGGAACTGACCATAGGCTTCGTGCACCCGGGGGGAGTTCGGATCGAGCACCACCGCCCGCTCGTAGGCGGCCTCCGCCGCTCTCGGGTTCCGCGCCGCGATGGCGAGCTGTCCGCGGTGCATGTTCGCGCGGGCTTCTTCGGCGGCGTCCAGCGTCTTGCGGGCGTCGGTGTCGAGGGCCTTGGCGAGGAGCTCGGAAGCGCTTTTGGAATCGTCCTGCCGCAAGCGGACGGAGGCGAGCTCGACCATCGCCCGCGCGTTCTCGGGCGCGCTCTTCAGCGCCCGCTCGAAGAAATCCGCCGCCTGGGCGAGCTCGCCGCGGTCGCGCGCGACCGCTCCGCGCAAGAGGAGCAGGCGCGTCGAGGTCGCCCGCGACCGCAGCGCGTTGTCGAGCACCGGCGCGGCGCGCAAAGGTTCGTTCGCGGCGACGAGCGCCACGGCGTAGAGCCAGGTGGAGTCGAGGTCCGCGTTGGGAGTGTCGCCCAGCGCGGCCAGGTATTGCTTGGCCTTCTGTACGTCGCCCGCGGAGAGGGCGAAGGCGCCGCGGGCGCGGTTCTGCGAGGGTCGAGAACCCTTCAGCTTCTCCACCACGCGCCGCGCCTGGTCCCAGTCGCCGCCGAGTTGCCCGTACTCGATCTTCACCTCAGAGGCGGCGAGCACGAAGAACGCCTGCACCTCCTCGTCGTCGGGGACGGCGGCGATGAGCTGGGCGGCCGCGGAGAGCGCTTCCCGCGCGCTGGTGAAATCGCCCCGGTTCAGCTTCTGCAGGCCTTCCTCGATGACCTTTGCCTCCGCGGCGCTCGCGGCCCGCTTCGCGGGCAGGAACCTGTTGGTCCAGAAGAGCCCGGCCGGCGTGCGGCGTGCCCGGAACCCGAGGATCCCGACGCCGATCAGCGCGAGCAGCACGGCAGCCGCGACGGCTTGTCGCGGCTTCGCCAGCGATTGCACCGCGCTCTGCAGCCGCCCCGGGCCCCGGATCGCCTTGCGCCGTGCACGTTCCTCCTTCTCGAACGCGGCCCGGTCCTCGCGCTCCTTCTTCTTGCGGTCCTTCTCCGCCTGCTTGGACGGCGCCGCGGCGGCGGGCGCGTCGTTGGTGAAGTCGAAGGGATCCTCCGCCTTCGACTCTGGCCCCTTGGGCACGACCGGCGGAGGGGGCCGCTTCTTCGCGGCTCCGTCCTTCGCTCCCTCGTCGACGAAGTCGAGCATGTCCGCGCCACCCTGGGGCTTGGACTGCTTCGGATCGACGAAGTCGTAGCTCATCGCTTCCGCGCTGGCGGCCGGCCCCCGCGGCGGCGGCCCTGGATCCGCCAGCTCGGAGAACGGATCGTCGGGCGGAGCAGGCGGAGGAGTGGGAGGCGGCGCAGGTGGAGGCCCCGCCGGTGCCGCCGTCGCGGCTCCGGCGGCGAAGTCGACTGCCGCGAATGGATCCTCCGGCGGCGAAGCGCCTGGAGGCGCCGGATCGTCGAAACCCGGCAACGGAATCACCGGATCGGCGGTCGCGCCCGGCGTTCGGGGCGCCGACGGAGGGCGAGCCTCGGGCGGCTTCCGCAGCGCCGCGCCACCGTCCAGACCCGGGAGCGCCACTGCTCCTGGCGCCTCCAGATCCGGCAGCGGCGGCGAACCGTCGGCGGCTGGCGCATCGTCCATTCCGGGAAGCGGGACGGCTCCGGCCGCCCCCGGCTTCACGGGCTTGACGCCCGCGGGCTTCGAAGCCGGAGCCTTCGCGCCGGGCTGTCCGGGAAGCGGAACCGCGGGTTTCGCGCCCGCTTTGGACGCGTCCGCCTTCGGGCGATGGACGGTGAACGGCTTCTTGCACTTCGGGCACTTGATATTGAGGCCGGAGGGAGAGACCCGTGCCTCGTCCAGCTCGTACGCGGCGGCGCAACTTGGGCAGGAGATCTTCACGAGGCGTGGACCTCAACGTGCTCGAATCGCACTGGTATCTGGGTCACGCTAGCATCGGGGTCCAGCGCCCGCCAACGAAACGCCCCGCCGTTTTCGTGGTAGAGGCGGGTGCTTATGCGACGGGGTGGGAGAGTCATCGTCGTCGGCGGCGGACTCGCCGGACTCTCTTGCGCGCTCGAGCTCGGGAAGGCATGCACGCTGCTCGAAGCGGAGGATCGCCTCGGGGGTCTTTGCCGCACCGACGTGGTGCAAGGATTTTCCTTCGACTGGACCGGGCACTGGTTGCACGCGCGCGATCCGCAGATGCGCAAGGCCATCGAGGAGCGATGGCTGGCCGGAAATCTGATGAACGTCACCCGGCGCGCCCGGATCTACAGTGAAGGCGTCTGGACGACGTTTCCCTACCAGTTTCATTTATATGGGCTGCCCTGGCGGACGGTCTCGGAGTGCGTGCTCGGCTTCATCGACGCGACCATGGGACCCGGAGGGGCCGCGCTGCGCGCGCGTCCGCTGCGGAATGCAGCCGAGTTCATCTTCCGCGATCTGGGCGAGGGCATCGCCCGGCACTTCATGTTCCCGTACAACGAGAAGCTCTACACCGTGCCCTGCGAGGAGCTGTCGCCGGAGTGGGGCGGGCGCTTCATCCCCAGGCCCACGCTGCTCGACGTCCTGAACGGCGCCTCCGGACCGGCGCGCGAGGACGTCGGCTACAACGCCTCGTTCTGGTATCCGCGGCAGGGCGGGATCGAGTCGCTGCCCAAGGGCGTGGCGGCCGAGCTGCGCGCCGACGTCCGGCTCTCCGCGCGCGTGCAAGCGATCGATCTAGGGGCGCGCAAGCTGCGCCTCGCCTCGGGCGAGGAGCTCAGGTATGACGCGCTGGTCCTGACCGCTCCTTTGCCGGCGTGCGCGCGGCTCCTGACCGAAGCGCCCCAGGAAGTGCGCGAAGCCGCTTCGCGACTCCGCGCGGTATCGGTTACCGTGGTCGAGGTGGGCGCGCGCGATACCGGCGGCGAACGCTTCCATTGGGCCTACTTTCCCGAGAAGGAGTTCCCCTTCTACCGGATCGGCTCCCCGTCCGAGGTGAACCCGGCGCTGGCGCCGCCAGGTTTCCGCAGCTTCGCGGTGGAGTTCGCGCACCGCGGCCCGCCCGACCACCCCCGCCGCGTCGATCAGGCGCTGAGAGGACTCGAGCGCTGCCGGTTGATCGACCGCCGCGAGGTCGCGCTCTCCCGCGCCCGCACCATTCCGGTCGCGTACGTGCTCTTCGATCACCACCACGCCCAGGACCGGGCCACCGTGCAGCGCCACTTCGAAGCGCACGGCGTGCAGCTCGCGGGCCGCTATGGGAAGTGGGAATACAGCTCGATGGAGGATGCGCTCCTCTCCGGCCGAGAAGCCGCCCGCAACCTCGCATGATCTCCATCGTGATCCCCGTCTACAACGAGGCGGGCATCGTCCGGCAAGCCGCGACCGATCTCTGCCGCAAGCTCGACGAGCTGGGCTGGGACTACGAGCTCCTCCTCGCCGAGAACGGATCTCGCGACGGCACGGTGCGGATCCTCGAGTCGCTCCCCGCGCAGCTCCCGCGCGTCCGCTGGCTGCACGAGCCGGAGCCGAACTATGGCCGGGCCCTGAAGCGCGGCATCCTCGAGGCGCGAGGCGAGGTGGTCATCTGCGACGAGATCGATCTCTGCGACGTCGACTTCTACCAGCGCGCCCTTCCCATCCTCGAGCGGGGAGCCGACCTCGTGGTGGGCTCCAAGGCGATGAAGGGGGCCAACGACGCCCGCCCGCTGGTGCGGCGTCTCGCCACCCGGGTCATCACTCTGCTCTTGCGGGTGGTCACCGGGTTTCGCGGCACCGATACACACGGCCTGAAGGCCTTCAAGCGCGAGCGGCTGGCGGCGGTGGCCCGCGCCTGCGTGGTGGACCGCGACCTGTTCGCCAGCGAATTCGTCATCCGCGCCCAGCGGATGGGCAGGGACGTGCGCGAGATCCCCATCGCCCTCCACGAGAAGCGTCCGCCCTCGACGCACCTGTTGCGGCGCGTGCCGCGCGTGCTCAAGGGCCTCATCCAGCTGGGATGGACGATCCGGGTCCGGCACCGGTGAGTCAGAAGTCCTTGGTCCAGAGGACCGAGAAGTCGCTGGCACGGTCGCCGTAGGTGATCTCCGCCGCCAGCGAGCGGCTGATCTCGTACTCCAGGTGCCCCTCGACCGTGTTCTCGGTCGTGTTGCTCGGATCGGTGAAGAACCTCTGGCGATAACCGATGAAGATGCGGTCCCCGATGTACTTGCCGACGCTCGCGCCCGAGACTCCTTGCGGGCCGCTGTCGATGGTGATCACGTCCACGGGCAGGACGTCCGACAGCTCCTTGCGCACCTGGCCGAAGAGCAGGCTCCCGATCACGCTGGTGGCCGCGCCGGACAGATCGACGCCGCCGCCCTGCTGCGTCGCCTGTCCCTGGATGCGCCCGGTGGCGAGGAAGAACGCGATCTGGTCCTGATCCATCGGGGGACTCGAGGACATCTCCAGCTGCGGGTTCTTCGCCGTACCGGCGACCGTGATGGTCACCTTGGCCTGCGGGTTGTCGAAGACGGCCTTGATCTCCAGCTCGGGATCCGAGATGTCGCCGCCGGTCTCGATGATCTTGGCGTCGGCGATGGAGAAACGGCGGCCGAGCGCGGAGAAGGAACCCTGGGGGACGTGCACGACGCCGTCGGCGGTGAGACCGTCGGTATGTCGCGCGTCGTAGTCGAAGTTCATCTGGCTCTCCACCGGGAACTCGAAGTCCGGCGCCTTCACGTACATGTGGTTCAGATCGAGGTGCGCGTGCATCCGGAAGGTCGCCTTCTGTCTCGCCTCCTGCTCCGCCTCCACCTCCTCGGGCTCGCGCCCCGGCGGGTGCGGCCGCTCGCCAGGGTGGACGAGGACGACGTCGGGGTGCTCCTTCAGGCCGGGCAGCTTCTTGTCGGGGAGCTGCCGGATGACGATGCGCGCGTCGGGGATCTTCCCGTTCACGGTGAGCAGGTTGTCGGTGTAGTCGCCGAACAGGTCCAGCTCGCCGGAGATGTCCGCGCGCTGCTCCGCGGCCTGCCGCACCGGGACGGGTCCGGACTGGAGCGGGCGATCCGTTCCCGGAATCGTGCGGCCGCGCACCGACTCCGCGTCGCCCAGATGCACCTCGCCGGTGAACTCCACCCGGTCGGGATCGGTGCTCCCGGGAGCCGGCCGTCGCGACGCCGCGAAGATGGCGCTGAACGTGCCGGTCCCCACCGTCCCGGTGACGCGGTCGATCACCACTTCCTTGGGCGAAAAGCTGGCGTCGGCGCCGATGTCCTCGAAGACCCCCTGGCCGACGACGTCGAAGAGGGCGCTGCGCAAGTGCGCCTCGCCCTCCCCCACCGGCCTGGCCACCGTTCCGCCCAGCTTGACCTGTCCGTCGAGGGTGCCTCCCGTGCGGCGCAGGTTCCGGATCATCCCCGACATCAACCCCAGGTCGAGGTGGTTCGACTTCACGTCACCGGAGAGGCGTCCTTCGAGGATGGCGTCCTTGCCTCGGGAAAGCAGCGCCCGCCCACCGATGTCCCCGTCGATCTTCGCGTGACCGAGGAAGTTGCCGCCGCCCGGAGGATCGATGCCGAGGTGGAGCAGGCCGCCGCTCGCGTTCGCCTCGACGTAGACGTCGGCGGTGCCGAGCTTCTTGTTCTCCGACGCCACGTCGCGGATGTTGATCTGGCCGGTGAGCTGCGGGCGCGCCGCCGTTCCGGAGAGCGCCACCCGGCCGGTCACGCGGCCTTCCGCCAGATTCGCCTTGCCGGCGAGCTCGGAGGCGCGGGCGATGGCGAGACCAGGGATCTCAAGGTTCAAGGAGAGGGAACGGTCGAGCAGCGGAACGAGGGCGTCGGGGTCAAGGCGGCGGACGAAAAGCTCCACCAGCTCCGCCCCGGAGACCGAAGCGCCCGCCTCCAGGTGGGCGACCGCGTCGCCTTGCGACTGCGCGCCGAGCGTCGCCTTGACATTGTCCGCGATTCCCAGCTCTCCCTGGAACGCGAGCCCGTGCAGCCGGCCGATGCTGACGTTTTCTCCGGCGGTGTCGAGCGCCAGGTTCGGCCGCGCCGGCGTCCCGCTCAGTCGCATCGAGAGGCTGACGGTGCCGAGGCTGCCGGCGGGAAGCAGCCCGGAGCTGGAGAGCCTGTCGAGGGGGAGCTCGGTGACGACGATCTCCGCCTTCAGGGGCCGTTCGGGCGCGGCGCGCAGGTACGCCGGATCCCGCAGCGCGCGGATGAGGTCGAACGGCAGCTGCGCGGTGAGCCCCAATGCGTTCGCGTTTCCGAGGAGGACGTTGGCGTCCAGAGAAGCCACTCCCTTCTCCACCAGCAGGCCTGCGCGCGCATCCACCTGCTGGACCGTCCCCGCGCCGATGTCCTTGGCCTCGATGGACAAGGTAGCCTTGGGGGCCGCCAGCGTTCCGGTCGCCACCAGCCGGGCATCGACGACGCCGTGCACCTTCTGCCGCTGCAGCGCGGCGATCCGGGCGCCCTCCCCGAGGCGCGCCAGATCGAGCTGGGACAGGCGCGCTTCGAACTGGATCGGCGTGCTCGGGGGTTGCGCCGAGATGGCGCTCACCGGAAGCTCACCCTGGAAATCGAGGCGCAGGGTGCGGGTGCCCGCCACCGAGCCGTCGGTCTGCAGCACGCCCTTGCGGATGCGCGCGTGCGCACGCGCGTCGAGGGCGAGATCGCCGGCCATCTGCGCGCTCACTCCGCGCACGTCGACGCTGACGTCGACGTCCGGCGCGGCGCGCGACCCCTGGACGATGGCGTTCGCATCCAGGACGCCGTGCAGCCCCAGGTCCTTGGGCATCGCGAAGCGAGGGAGCTTGTCCAAATCGAACTTCGTCACCACCAGGTTGGCATCGATCCGGCCGGGCGGCGGCTGGAGCTGGGCCTGGAGCCGGACGCTCCCGTGATCGCCGACCAGCTCGATGGGCTCGAGCACCAGCGTGTCGCGGAAGCGGATGCGGGCGTCCTGCGCGAGGCGTAGCTCGTTGCCCGGATACGACACCAGGAAGTTCGACAGCACCAGGCCGTCCCGGTCCTCGTCGACCCTCGCGTCTCCCGCAAGCTGCAGCGCGCCTTCCGCGACGCCGGCGTCGATTCGCAGATGGGCGAGCGGCCCTTGCAGCGCCATGTCGACCCGCGGCGAGCCGAGATCGATGGCGCTGGCCAGGAGCCGCTTCGCCGTGATGCGGAGCGCGCCGTCCGGCCGGCGCAGGGGGCCGTGCAGGGTGCCTTCGACGGCCAGCCCGTCGGCCGCCAGCGTGCTGCTCCAGCGAAGCGCCGGCGCGCGAAGATGGACCGAGGCATTGGGCACCGTCGGAGACCCGGTCACGCGGGCGGTCAGGTAGGCGGAGCCGGACAGCGGCAAGGACTGCTGGCGGGTGGCGGCACCGAGGGTCCGCCCGACGTGGGCGAGATCCGGCGCGCGCACTTCCACGTCGAGCGAAAGCTCGTCGTATGCGGCGGCACCGTGCGCTTTCACTTGCAGGCCGAAAGCGGTGGCGGTGAAAGCGCGGACGATCGCGTACCGGCGCAGCAGGCTGGCGTCGAGATCGGCGACGATCGGACCCACCCGCTCCAGGCGCGCCGGTCCGATGTGCAGAG
>Ga0070708_100005458_pt1 | contig 10079 bp, 12 predicted proteins | sample KBSK5503metaG_FD_65469 | JGI IMG/M metagenome (GOLD analysis project Ga0070708, IMG submission 65469) | Corn, switchgrass and miscanthus rhizosphere microbial communities from Kellogg Biological Station, Michigan, USA - KBS K5-50-3 metaG | ecosystem: Host-associated > Plants > Roots >... | reverse complement strand
CTCGCCGCCTCCATTTCTTGGGAGGCGGTCCAGCGGTACGATGGGCCGGGGTGGCGGAACTGGGAGACGCAGCGGACTTAAAATCCGCTGAGTCGCAAGGCTCGTGCGGGTTCGACTCCCGCCTCCGGCACCAGCGAATCACGTAGTTAGCGCGCAGCATTCCTTCACTCCGATCCCGCAGAAACGGCCGACTTTGCCCGGACTTTGCCCGAGTGCGCGTGGAGCGTGGTCACGACGGGCTCGGCGCGGTCGGTCGCGTGGAAGCGGGCGAGCTTGGCCACGCCCTCGGCCAGATCGGTCTCGCTGACGATGGCGTAGCGGCGGTAGATGCTCTCCGTCTTGTGGCCGGTGAGCTTCATGGCGACGGAGCGCGAGACGCCGGCGCGTTCCAGGTTGCGCACGGCGGTGCGGCGGAAGTCGTGCACGAGCCGACCCGCCACCCCGGCCGCGGTACAGGCCCGGTCCCACGCGCCGCGGAAATCCTGAATCGGCCGGCCGTCGTCCCAGCAGAACACGTGCGGGAGCAGGCGGCCGGTGGCGCGCTCGAGGCTGCTCACCCGCTCGCGCTGCCGCTGGAGGAGCGCGGCCAGCGCCGGCAGCACGGCGAAGGGAAAGACGCGGCCGTCGTCGTTCTTCGTGGTGCCGGGCTCCAGGCGCACGATGCCCGCCTTGAAGTCCACCTGCCGCCACGGTAGGTCGAGCACTTCGCCGATGCGCCAGCCGGTGAGGTATAGGAACTCCACAACCGGCTGCGCGGCCGCGGGCAGGCGGGCGCAGACGGCCCGGAGCTCCCACGCCTCGAAGAAGCCGGTGCGGGTGTTGGAGACCTGGAGGCTGGGGATGTAGGGCGTCCGTGCCACCTGGCCCGCGCGCAGGCCCAGGCGGAACATGCGGCGAAGGATGCTGAGCTCGTAGCGGATGGTGGCGGGAGCGGCCGCGGCGTCTTCGCGCGCGACGATGTAGCGCGTGATGCGGTCGGGCGTGATGGTGTGCGCGTGCCGATCGGCCCCGAAGTAGTCACGCAGGTGCACGATCGCCTCCTGCGCGCGGCGCCCGGACTTCCGGCCGTTGATGCGGTAGTCATCCCGCAGCATGCCGGCCAGGTCCTCGAGCGTGGTCCGCTTGGCCGCGACCGAAATAAAGTCGCCGCTGCCGAGCTCGCCGAGGCGCGCCTTGAGCTTGTCGATGGCCTTGGCCCGGCTGGTTTCGCCGGAGGACTCGCGCTCCGGCTTACCGTGGACGTAGAACTTCAACCACCAGATCGCCGAGATCTTGCGCTCGCCGGTCTGCTTGTCGGCATACGTGGGCTGGTAGACGGTGCCGACGCCTCGCGTGAGCTGTGTCATGGTGCCCCGTTCGCCTCCTCAGTCGTCCGGGATCAACGCCCGGAGTTTGACGCCCAAGGCCCGGGCGAGGCCGGCCAGGGACGCGAGCGTCGGGGATTGGTGGTCCATCTCGATGCGGATCACGGTGAGCCTGGTGACCCCGGCCTTCCGGGCGAGGGCCGCTTGCGAAAGGCCCCGGGCCTCCCGGAGCCGCCGGATCCTGCTACCCACCGTGTCCGTACCTGCCATGAGTATCGTTGCCAATACTGTATCGCAGCCGATACCCATGGTCAAGGCCGCCGGGAGTCCAGCCAGCGCTGCAGGCCCGCCGCGCTGAACCGAAGGCATTTCTTGCTGATCCGGTGCGTGAAGGGGAGTTGGTCGGCATGGCGGTAGAGCCAGTTTTTGGTGACGCCGGCGAGCCGGGCGGCCTCCTCCACTTTGAGCACCCGCTCGGGCGCCGCCGGCGCGGGCTGGCCGTCATGGCGCAGGAGCCGCCGAGCGAGGATGGCGTCGACGTCGGAATCGAGGTGCCGCAACTGACGTCGGACGTCGACGAGCAGCTCCGTGGGCAACTGCTCGAGCAGGCCGGGGTTGGCCTGGAGGTCCGCCAGGGTCGGCACCGAGGCCAGCGGGCGCGGTTCGCTCACCGCCGCCTCGTGCCCAGATCCGGGGGCCCCTGATCGCTCACCGGAGGCCCCCTGGATAGTAGGGTTTTCCGACGCCCCCCAGGCCCCGAGCGAGGAGCGTGGTGAACGGGGGTCGGAGGCGTGGAAAAGTCTGTGCGGCGCGTTGCGCGGCACCCCTACGGGGTAGACGCCGCACACGCCGCACAGCTTTTTCTCCCCGCTCCTCAGGCGCTGTGCGGCACGCGGCATTTGTGCGGCGTTTCGGTAGTTGCCGCACAGAAGTGTGCGAACGTGTGCGAATCATTGGAACAATCTCTCGCTGTCAGCCTGTGCGGCATTTTCGTGTTTTTCAGGCGCCGCACAGAAGTACCGGCGGAGTTTGTTACTTGGAGACGAATTTGCCGCACAGCGCCCGCTTTCGATCAAAAAGGCGAGCGTTCTCCGCACCGTTTTGTCGCTCTTTTTGAGGGCCGCGGCGAGGGCCTTGACGGTGACGCCGGCGCCGTGGGGAGAGGGCTCGGCAGGGAGCGTGGACAGGAGGGCTTCCACCTGGTCGGCGTAGCGCTCGCCAGCCGCCTGTTCCGGCTTGTGGTCCTCGAGGTAGAGTCGCACGCAGACCGGCTCATGCTGGGGGCCTTCGGACTCGAGCCGGAGACGGAGGGTTGGCCCGGCCGCGGCGTCCTTGGCTTGGACGTCGAAGGTCACACCGGCCCCCTTCCGGCCGATGGGCTCCAGGAAGATCGACTGCTCGGCCCAGGCGGAGAGGACGAAGGAGCCGCCCAGCTCCTGGGAGCCTCGGCCCATGCGGGGCCCCTGGCCTTTCCTGAAATGGTGGAGCACCCGGAACAGGCAGCCGCGGGTGCGGCGGAGGTGGTCGAGGCCGTCGAGCAGCTCGCCGGCCTGGTCGGCCTTGTTAAGATCCTTCGCGGTCAGCTTGCGGAGGACGTCGAGGTAGACCACGGTGGCCGGGAAGGCGGCGAGCTCGGCGTCGAGGCGGGCCATCCACTCTTTCGAGTCGAGGCAGAAGCCGGTCCAGACGGCGACGCGGAGCCACTCGTGCAGATCGGCCCGGACGTCGGCGTCGCTCAGGTCGAAGCCGAGGCCGCGGAGGAGCGCGCGCATCCTGCCGTGAAGTCGACGGGGGCTGTCCTCTTCCTCGATGAAGAGCACCCGGCGCCGTACCGGCACCCTGAACCGACGACAGAGCGGAGTGCCGGTCGCCAGCGCGATACCCTCGGCGAGCGCGTAGAAGGACTTGCCGAGCTTCTCCTCGCCACCGATCCAACCGGGACCCTCCCCGGTGAGAATGTTCTCGATCAGCACCTCGACGGGGGCGAACTCGCGCGTCAGGAAGGTCCCGGCGCCCTCAGCGAAGGGTTGCGGCGCCTGAGCCGGCCCGGTGAGCCGAGCGATTTGCTCGGCCGCCGTCTGCAAGAGCTCGGGCGCGAGATTGCCGTTGTAGGCCGCGCTGATGATGTTGGTCGAGAGGCGAATGAGATCGCGTTTGATGGCGTGATCACGGATAATCGTGACGTAGCTTTCATGGTTCACCTGGAGCGCGCCTTCCTCAGCGAGTTCCGCGAGCGCCGCAGACCCTCCCGCCTCCTCGAGCACGCCAGTGAGCTTGAGTCGCTCCTGCACAGTGAGGAGATCGGGAACTTGCCCGCTCGCGGCGACGGCCCGCGCCGCCTCGAAGATGAGCCGGTGCGATTCCTTGAAGAAGTCTGACGCGACCAGGAGCTCGCTAACGAGAGGCAGTGTCGCGCGCTCGAGGAGCACCGCGCCCAGCACGGCTCGCTCGGCGGGCAGGCTATGCGGCGGGATTTTCTTCGTCAGGAGATCGGACAGCGCCCCGCCAGCGGTATCGTTCATCGGCCGGCCCCGCGTGGGGCGAGATCCAGGTCGCGGAGTAGCGCCTCATCCTCGGCGGACAGAGCCCCGGCCATCCGCAACACCCGCAGCACGCGCAGCGCTTCCCGATAGCACTGGCTCCGGAATCGGAGCTCGGATGCCTCGAGCGCGGCCAGCTGCTCCGCCAGGGTTGGCCATTCCCAGCCGCGGCTTTCGCACCGCGCCCGAATTAGGCGCCCGGTGGCGCAGGCGCGCAGGAAGGTCTCGACGGAGCTTGGGATGGTAACAGCCGCGCGCCGGGGCGAAGGGGTGGTGCCCGAGAGCCCATCGCCGCCGCCCATCACGACCCGCCCTCGTCCCTCTCGGCAGCAGCTCGCGCCTTCGCGGCCCGCCGAGCGACCCGCGCCAGATAGGCGGCGCGACGCTCATCCCAGGTGCGCTGGTCGGCGCGCAACCGGGTTTGCATACGAGTCAGGTGTCCGGCGACAGCCAGCGGGGTGAGGCCGAAGATGGCCGCGATCCGGGCGCGCAGCGCCGCGCGCTCGGCGACGGACGTCGCGCTCGGCGCTTCGAGCCGGCGGGCGCTAAGCACGTAGATGAGCCGAAGGTAGGCGTCGGTGGTTCGGGCATCGGCGGTCTGCTCGAACGCGGAGAGTAGCGATGCCACGTCGAGCGTGGCGATGACGATTTCGCGCTCGGCGCGCGGCACCGCTCGGCGAAATCTCTTGAGCCAGCGAGGGACGGAGAGAGGATTGCGAACGGTCGGGGCCGGGGTGGTCATGATCTCCACCCACGCGCGGGAACGAGACCTACGTCGTCGGGATCGTCACCATCGCCATCTCCATCGTCGCCCGCGCCACCGCCACCGCCGCCTGCGGCCGCCCGCGAGCGTGAACAGCGCGGCGAACGGGGCTGCCGACACGTCCGCCGCGGCGCCGTCCGTGGGCATCCCTCCCGCCGAGCGGCCAGGGCCGCCCTGGCAGCCGCAGTGGCGGCGAGGGCCCGGCGACGCTCAGGACTCAGGAAACGGCGGCTGAGAATTTGAGTGAGGATGCGCCGCGCCTCGTCGTGCAGCTCGGTCGGAATATTGACGAAGGAAATCTTGCGCCCGCTCAATCCGACTCCGATGTCCGTTGGCTGCGCACCCAACGGCGCAAGCGCTGCAACAAGCTGCGCGTGCAGGCGGCGGCCGATCGGCCGATAAAGTGGGGGGCGAGGCGAATGCTTTCGGGCGAGCGCACGCCGCTCGCGTCGCGGGGCTGTCCAAACGGTGGGAATGCCAGCTCGCCGAAGTTCGGCGAGGGCTTCGGCAGTGGGCTTGGCGGAAAGCTCTTTGACCGCCTCAGCGCTGAGGCGCCGGGGTGTGCTACCCTGGCCTTCGTCTTGGGCGGGTGCCCGCATCGCCTTCCCCTGATCTGGCGCGCTGCCTCCCAGCAGCTGCGCCTCTTACTTTTGTAGCAAGGGAAAGGTACTGGAGCTTCACCGAGTAGTCAAATCTTTACCGCCTCCGCTGTCGCGGGCGTGGCGGGGCGCCGCGAGCACGGCGCCCCGCTTTTGGAGGCGGGCCCGGTTGGGGCTAGGCGTCGTCGTCCTCGTCTACCTGGCTGTCCGGGTCAATCTGGTCGAGCGTCGCCCCCGAGAGCATCCCCGCGTCATAGGCGGCTTGCAGCTCCTTCACGGCCTCCTTCGTTAGGGCGGCGCCGTTCTCCGGGTTGGGCTTGTTGGCGTGCTGTTTGGGCTTGGCCATCTCGGTCTCCTGCGTTGAGACGTGGTGATTGGATTCCGGGTGGCCGCGTCGAACCCCATCGAGTAGCCCGACCCCGCGGCTTGGCACGCGGCGAGCGCATCCGGGTCGAACGGCGAAACCAGGAACGGGACGAGGACTTCCAATCCTGGCTGCATCTCGACGCCGAAGACCAACAGCTCTAAGCCCGAATTTTCGCTTTGAAAGATGAACCGACCCGACGATAATCGCTCAAGGCCCGCATGGAAACGCGGCTCTCGGCGGCTCCTTGCTGGCACGGAGGCAATGGGTGACGCAAAAAGCTGGCCCGGTTCGCCTCTCCAACTGCGCGTCGAGTTCCGCGGAGCCACGGTCACCTCCGATGCTGGGCTGCTCCTCCCGCGCGAGCTGGACGAACGCCTCGGCCTTGACGCCCTGATCGAGCGACACCTCACTGATCCGCGCACCGGACACAATCGACAATTTCCGGTGGCCGACCTAGTAGCGCGGCGCCAGAGCTCGGGCGGCGGGGCGGTCCAACGCGGCACCCGAATGAGGCGCCGCCGCTTGTTTCGGTGATGCGGATTAATCTTCAGGCGTACCGCGGTGAACAGTGCACCTATCGCGCTTGGAGCTCCTTCACCATCGCAGTGAGTGCGACGTGAAGGTTTGGCGGATGTTCCGCGAGTCGATGGAACAGGTACAAGTGCCACTTATGGCCATATGGTAAGTACACGCGCACCTGGCGGCCAAGATCTCGAAGCTTCTCCAGGCGATGAGTCGCAACGCTGAAAAGCATCTCGAACTCAACCGCTTCGGGCCGACGCGCCGACGTTGCGAGAAGCCCAGCGAGGATCGACGGATCGTGTGTCGCAATGGCGCACGCGTGCCCCGACTCGATCAGTCGTTGCGCCAGCCGCCGATATTGAGCGTCCACAGATCCGCTGCGAATGTCTGTGCCGTGCCCCAGCTCATCGTAGGCGCCTTTCACCAGCCGAATGCGGCCTGGAACCTCCAGGCACATCTCGAGGTCGCGCTCGGTGCGCGACAAACACGCCTGAAGCGTTATCCCAAAGGTGGAGAACCGCGGTGCCAGGTCGAGGTAGATGGACAGGATGTCCTCGCGGTACCGGTCCCCCTCCATGTTGAGAAGCACCTCGGTCCCCGTCGGCGTCGCAGCGGCCAGAATCCTTTCGCAGTTCGCGACGGCGAGCGCGCGGTCGATCGCCAAACCAATGTGTGAGAGATTCAGTGAAATGCTGGCGCCGACATTCAGTGACGCCGTGGCGCGCGTAGCCTCTACGAACTCGTCCACCGCCGCGTCGACTTCCGAACGCGCTTCGGCATCTTCGCCCTGAAAGTCGATGGACGAAAGAATGCCACGACTATGCAGGGCCCCGCGACAAAGCGCCAGGCCGCCTTCTCCAGCGCATGCAGCAAGGTGGGCGATGAGCGGATCATGTCGCGGAGACCGCGATCTACCGCGATCGTTCTCAAGGCTTTCGCTGAAGCTGTGAACACTGCCCGGTCGGATGCATCGTCCATGGCCCACTCGGGGCCGAGCTTTGCGTTTATCATAGCGTGCAGCGTAGCTGCTTATCCTTCGGCGGTCTTGGATAACCGATAGCAGGTTGTATGATTGCCAGACATCACAGCGCGGACGTCGCTAGAGTACGCGTTGGCGGGATGACGCTCGAGTTGAAGCGCTTTCTCCCCCTGGCGCGCGTCGAGCGCCACAGCCACGAGGGTGCGTACTGTTGCGTCCTGTTGAACGGGACCGTGGAGGAGCGGCTCGTGCACGCGCGAGAGCTTCGGCCCGGTGACCTCACGATTCGCGCCCCTGGAGCTGCGCACACGCTGCGGTTCGGAAAGGGCTTGGCGCGCGCCGTCGTTGTTGAAATCGACGCCGAGAAATACAGCGATCTGGAGGCCGGCGGTTTCGTGCCGGCACCGGCGGAGATCAAGTCGTCGGCGATAGCGTCTGCAGCCGTCCGCCTGGCTCACGAATTCCCCCTCCGCGATTCGGCGTCCACGCTGATTCTGGAGGGATTGGCGCTCGAGCTCTTGGGCGTCGCTGCGCGTTCATGGCGGCGTCTTGCGAGCCCCGAACCACCGGCGTGGCTCAAGCGCGCGCGAGAACGCGTGATGGATGACGCGCGTGGCGGTTACACGGTGAAGGACCTGGCGAAGCACGCTGGAGTGCACCCGACGCATCTCGCGGCAGCATTCAGGACCTGGTACGGCCAATCACCGGGCGCGTTGATGCGCCAGCGTCGCCTCGATCGCGCCCTGGAATTGTTGCGCACCGAGCTGCCGTTGACCGAAGTGGCGCTTGCCGCCGGCTACTACGACCAAAGCCACTTCACGCACGATGTTCGTGCTCGAACCGGACTGACACCGCGCGCGCTGCGAGGAGCGATTCGCTCGTAGGTTCACTGCACTCCCATTGACATTCGATGGGAGGGTGCCGAATAGGACTCATCAAAGATACGGGTTCGGAGTTCGCAGCCCACCAATCTGACGTTATACCGTACCGTTGAGCGGCCTTGATGACCGGCTCCGCCCAGACTAGGTCGTAGAGATCTTGATTAATATGGTAAATCGAATGCATCATTCAACGAAAGGGACGGACATGCTTGAAACAGCTAGCCCAACCGAATATTTCACCGGTTCGTAGACGCGGTCGCGAAACGGAGGCAGTCAGAGATCGTCGACGAATGCTGCGCGGATGACGTGGTCGTCGCGCACCCATTCATGATTCCCGAACCGACCACGACGAAGGGACGGGAGCAGCTCAGGGAACGGATGAGGAACGTTCAGAATTTGCCGATCATCATGGAAATCGCCGATGTCGTGGTGCACGAAACGGCCGAGCCGGAAGTGATTGTCGGCGAATTCGAGTCGCGCATAACATCGAAACAGACCGGAAAGCGCATCACTACCAGCAATATTATGGTGCTCAGAGTTCGTAACGGCCTGATCGTTTCCTCGCGCGATTACCACAATCACGCGTTGCTCGCCGAATCCATGGGGTCGCCGCCCCAGTGACAATGAACGCGTTCGGCGCGTCAAACTCACGTACTTCTTTACCAGATCGTCGGATGCGTAAGCTCTCGGCGCAATCCGCCGAGAGCGGTGGTCGAGCAACGAGCCGCCAGGCCGACGGCATGGCTGGAACGCGCGACGAAGCTTGTGCTTGTTCGTTGAACTCGTAATAGCTCCGCGACCATATGCTCCGGGGCACCTGTGCCAACGGGCGTGGAGGTCGGGTTGGGACAGGCAGAACCTCCACCTCAAAAGGCGAGTCGATTTCGGTGGTTGCGGACCCGCGCAACGCGTCTTCAAATAGACCTCGAAGCGGAATGTCTGTGATGTCGGTGACTGCGGGCCGGTGCAACCACCGAAAACGCACGCTACCCGCTGGCGCGCGGGCACGGCTAAGGCGTTATCCACGACGCATGGATTGGAAGTCCTACTCTCTGCCCGAATCCTGCGACGCGGGAGAGAGCAGGACTTCCAATCCTCGGTGCGGGTCCCCACGCGACGCGATCGGCAGTCTGAGGATGCCGAAGCATGCCCCCCACGAGGTCGCGCGCCCAGTTGAACTGTTGCTGGTCCCGCCGCCGAACTATGCGGCCGCGCTCAACGAGGTCTGGCGTTGCCCCAATGAGCAGCCAGACTCGGGTGCTTAGTTGGGCGGCGAGCTTGTCCATTGTGACGGCACTCCCCTTGCCCCCGGCATGCGTGACTGTCTCACGCAGGAGGGTGCTCAGTTCCGCTCAGTGCTGCCTTGCTCATACCGTCCCTGCCTCGTCACGGTTGAGTCTGGTCGGAGCCTTGTGCGCTGCCCGCCCAGGAGCTTCCGCTGGCCCATGAAAGTCGGACCGCATGACGCAGCTTCATGCCGCAGAGGATTGCGTCAGCGAATGCCTGCCGCGGCACTGACTGCGGCGAATTGTGTCGCGGCCTTCGCCCACAAGAACTGGATCGAGGTGCCTGGGATGACGGTCGCGTTGGGCTCCTGTCGGGTCGCCAGACCGTACCGTTGGACGATCTGGATGACGTCTCCCTCGACGACGATGAGCCCCTCGGGGTTGCGCTCCGGCGCGTTCGCCCAGCCATACTTCAGCGCCTGATCGGCCTGCTCCTGCCACAGGGTGCGACTATCCTGATATGTGGTCAGGACCTCCGTATAACGTTCGAGCAGCGTCCCTTCGGGGGGAGTGGTCATCCGGTCTTTGGTGAGGAGCAGTTCGCTCGCGAACGACTGGAGGAGTCCTTCAAAGTCTTTGTACGATATCCCGATAGCGAGCGCCCCTTCTATTGACTTCCCCGCCCGATAGGCCGCCTCGAACTTCGTCCCATCCGGGAGGGATGCAGATGGCGCGCTGGCAACTGAGTCGGCCGTGACTGGGGCGCTCAGCTTCGGGCGGCCGCCCTGAGGAGCGAGGGCTCCGATGCCTTGGGCTACAGGAGTTGCCCGGCCCCCGTGAGCGGCATACCCGTACCACAGGATCCCGATGACGAGGGCGGCCGCCAGAGAGAGAAGAC
>Ga0070708_100005456_pt1 | contig 10079 bp, 8 predicted proteins | sample KBSK5503metaG_FD_65469 | JGI IMG/M metagenome (GOLD analysis project Ga0070708, IMG submission 65469) | Corn, switchgrass and miscanthus rhizosphere microbial communities from Kellogg Biological Station, Michigan, USA - KBS K5-50-3 metaG | ecosystem: Host-associated > Plants > Roots >... | reverse complement strand
GTGAAAAGAAAGACGTATGGTTAGGGAGCCTGATGCAGCAATTCTCAGGTTTTCCTGTTTTCCCTCGGCTGAGCACCCAAGTTCCGCTTGACACTTCAAAAGCGCCGATACCAGTATCCCACCGTTACGCCCTCCGTATTTGATTCGTCGAGTGCGAGGTAGGGCTGGGGAAGGGGGAGCGCCCTGCTGAACATTCTTCATTCTGGAATTCCGCTGGCTGCTTTGGCTCCGGAATTCCAAACCGCATTAATCACAAACGCAACAACTCAAGAAGGAGAATTGTATGCGACTGAAAATGCTCTTGGCGCTCCCGGCAGTGGTTTTTTTGGCAACCAACGCCGCGGCCCAAGAAGGCAGTGCGACAGGTCTGACGAATCCCGAGGCAATGATGATCTCAGACAGTCTTGCTTCCAACCCAGACATTCTGGTCGCCGGGACAGGCTGGATGAGCCGCGCCGCCATCCCGGTGGCGGCGGGAATCGCGCAGGGCTCGACGGTCGCCTCCGCGTGTGGCACGACTATTTACCACATCGGGGGTGGCATCAGCGGCGCATTGACCCCGACGAACCGCGTCTTTGCCTATTCGGTTGCCGATAACACCTGGACCGAAGTGGCGCCCATGCCGTTCAGCCCGGGAGTCCGCTCGTACGGCGCGGCGGTCGAAGTGGACGGGTTTATCTACGTCTTCGGCGGACTGGATGGGACGAACGTGATCAATAGGACTTTCATCTACGACGAGGCGAACGACGCGTGGTCCCAGGGCGTGAACATGCCCGCCCCGCGGTTTGGCTCCGCGGTGGCAACCGACGGCGCGGTGATCTGGGTGATCGGCGGGTTCGGCGGAACCAGCCTCGGCGATGAAACACGAACCGTGTGGAAATATGACCCGGCCGCGGGTACTTACACCACCGGATTCACCGACATGCCCGGACCGCTCGGCAGAATCCATGGCGTCGAGCTTGCCGATGGAACCGTCCACGTGTTCGCCGGCGGTTTCGACGGGAACAACCACCTAGTCTACAACACCGGCACCAATTCGTGGTCTACCGCTCCGGCGATGCCTTTCGGAGTGACGGACCCCGCCACGGTCACCGACGGAACGCTCATCTATCTGGGCGGAGGCGGCGGGCCATCCCCTCGAGGGCCGGGCCATCTGCAGATCTACAACCCCAGCACCTCTACCTGGTCACAGGGATCGATGATGCCTGCACCCGCCGTCGACAACACCAGCGGCGCGCTCGCCGACGGCTGGTTCTACGTCACGGGTGGATACAACGGAGCGACCTCGGTCTCGACCAATTACTCGATCTCGGTGCCGTAAAGCACGGAGTCGAATAGCAAAATGGGCTCCGCGATCTTAGGTTCGCGGAGCTTTTTTTTTGGCTGCGCCGCAGTACTCGACCGCACGGGGTGCTTCAGGCAACACTGCTCGCGCGCGGGGGGTAAGGCCCGGCGAAGAGGGGCTGTGAATCGCCACCCGGAGGAGTAGATGAAAATATCCATCCTGGACGACTACCACGACACGCTCCGGACGCTGGAGTGCTTCAAGAAACTCGAGGGCCACGACGTCGAGATCTGGAACGATCACGTCCAGGAGGTGGATGCCCTGGCCGGACGGCTGCGCGATACCGAGGCGCTGGTCCTCTTTCGGGAGCGGACGAAGATCGAGGCTCCGCTTCTGGAGCGACTGCCGAAGCTGCGGCTGATCAGCCAGCGCAGCGTGTATCCGCACATCGACGTCGCCGCCTGCACCCGGCTGGGCATCGTCGTCTCCTCGAACCTGCACGCGGGGACTCCCTCCTATGCGGCGGCGGAGCTGACCTGGGGGCTGGTGCTCTCGGCGATGCGGCAGATCCCGCAGCAGATGGCCGCGATGAAGACGGGGAAGTGGCAGATCGGCGTCGGAAGCACGCTGCGCGACAAGACGCTGGGAGTCTACGGCTACGGCCGGATCGGCAACGTGGTGGCGGGCTACGGCAGGGAATTCGGGATGAAGGTGCTGGTCTGGGCGAGGGAGCCATCCCTGGCGCGCGCCCGGGCGGACGGCCACGCGACGGCAGGCAGCAAGGCGGACTTTTTCGCCGACTCCGATGTCCTCTCCCTGCACATGCGCCTGGTCGAGGGGACGCGAGGCATCGTCACCGCGAGCGACCTGGCGCGGATGAAGCCGACGGCGCTTCTCGTCAACAGCAGCCGCGCCGGGCTGATCGAAGCCAACGCCCTGGTGAACGCGCTGCGGGCGGGGCGCCCGGGCATGGCGGCGGTGGATGTCTACGAATCCGAGCCGGTGCTGGATCGAGGGCACCCCTTGCTGGCGATGGAGAACGTCGTCTGCACCCCTCACATCGGCTACGTGTCCCGGGACGAGTACGAAATCCAGTTTGCCGACATCTTCGATCAGATCGTCGCCTACGCGCGGGGCGCACCAATCCATGTCGTCAATCCCGACGTGCTGAAAAGCGCGGCGCTGCGCCGCTAAAGGGTATCTTCGCCAGGCTCCGCCGATGGCCCACCTCGAGTTGGACAACCTCACCAAGCGCTATGGCGGCGTGCTCAGCGTCGACTCGGTCGAGCTTTCGGTCGAGCAGGGCGAGTTCATCTGCCTGCTCGGGCCATCGGGGTGCGGGAAGACGACGACGCTGCGGATGATCGCCGGCCTGATCGAGCCGGACGCGGGCGAGGTCCGGGTCGGCGGCAGGGTGCTCTCCTCTCCGAAGTCGGTGATCCCGCCGGAGCGGCGCAACATGGGGATGATTTTCCAGAGCTACGCGGTCTGGCCGCACATGACGGTGCGCCGGAACGTCGGGTACGGCCTGAAGATGAGGAAGGTGCCGGCCGCCGAGCGGGACCTACGCATCGAGGCGGTGCTACAGGCGACCAAGCTCGCCGCGCTCGGGGAGCGCTATCCCTCCGAGCTGTCCGGCGGGCAGCAGCAGCGGGTAGCGCTGGCGCGCGCGCTGACCTCCAAGCCGGACATCCTTCTGCTCGATGAGCCGCTGTCCAACCTCGACGCCAATCTGCGCACCGACATGCGCCAGGAGATCCGCCGCCTGCACGAGGAGTTTCGCACCACCTCGATCTACGTCACCCACGATCAGGTGGAGGCGATGACCATGGCCGACCGGATCGCGGTGATGAACGGCGGGCGGATCGAGCAGATCGGCAGCCCGCGGGAAGTCTACGACCGGCCGCGCTCGAAGTTCGTCGCCCGCTTTCTCGGCGGCAGCAACGTGATCGATGCCGTCCACCTGTCCGGGAACGCGGTGGAGGTCGGCGGTTGTATACTTGAGGTCGGCGGGGGCGAATTCGCCGGCCCGGGAAAGCCGATGAGCTTCTGCGTCAAGACGCACGATCTCGAGCTCCTGCCCGATCCGCTCTCCGACGGCCCGAATACGCTTCCGGCGATCGTCCGCGGGCAAACGTACCTCGGCAGCCACCGCGACTATCTGGTGGACATCGGGCAGGAGCTGTTGGTCTCGGCTCCCGCGGCGCTCGATCTTCCCCGCGGATCGAAAGTGAAGATTCGCTTTCGCGCCGACCGCTGTCGTGGTCTGGTTCAGTGAGCGTAGAGGGAGGCAGAGGGAGGAATTGATGAGGTCGATCCGTCCCATCGGGCTGTGGCTCTTCGCCTGGGCTGCTACGGGCTCGCCCGCGGCGCTGGCGCAGGAGACGACCCCGGAGCTGCTCGCCGCCGCGGTGAAGGAGGGCAAGGTCGTCTGGTACTCTTCGGTCGACGTCAAGGTCGCCGAGGCCGTGGCCAAGGAGTTCCGCGCCGCCTTCCCGAAAATCGAGATCGACGTCGAGCGCGCCGGATCGGAGCGGGTGTTCCAGCGGGTCAACCAGGAATACCAGTCGGGGATCAAGAACGTGGACGTCGTCAATTCCTCCGACGCCTCGCACTTCCTCTTCTGGAAGCAGCAGAAATGGCTCGCGCCGCACACTCCCCCGGACGTGAAACGCTTCCCCGCCAGGCACGAGGATCCCGAGCACTACTACGCGACCTGGCGGGCGACGCTGAACGTCATCGGCTACAACACGAACGTCATCTCGGCCAAGGACGCGCCGACCGGGTACCTCGACTTGCTCGACCCGAAGTGGAAGGGAAAGCTGGTCAAGGCGCATCCCAGCTACAGCGGCACCAGCATGACTGGCACCTATGCCCTGAGTAAGGCGCTCGGGTGGGAATACTTCGAGAAGCTGGCGAAGCAGGGGGTGCAGCAGCTGCAGTCCACGACCGCCCCGCCCAAGAGCATCGCCAGCGGCGAGCGGGCGGTGATGGTCGATGGAAACGAGTACAACATGTTCATGGAGATCGACGCCAAGAGCCCGGTGAAGATCGTCTACGCCAGGGAGGGGACGCCGTTCGTGACCTCGCCGAGCGCGATCTTCGCGGCCGCCCCGCATCCCAACGCGGCTCGAGTGCTGGAGAACTTCCTCTTCACCGCCAAGATCCAGCAGCTCGCGGTGAACGTCGGGGGAGTGCGCTCCGTCCACCCCGACGTCAAGGAGCCGGCGGGGCGGACGCCGCTGTCGGAGATCAAGACCCTCGCCGACGACCCGCAGGGGATGCTGCCGCAGATCGCCGAGATCAAGAAGCGCTACACCGCGCTCTTTGGAAACTGATCTCCGGTGAAGCCGGCCGAAGCCTCCATCGAATCCACTGCGGACCCCGGCCGGGCGCGGTCGCTGGACTGGACCGCGCCGTTCTCGATCGCGATGGCGCTGCTCCTCGCCGGGCTGGTGCTCCTGCCCATGTTCTGGCTGGCGCTGACCAGCGTTCGCGATGACGCCGGCCGCTTCAGCCTGGAACACTACCGGCAGCTGGTCCTCGACCCCGCCTTCATCAAGCCTTTGGCCACGACGCTGTGGACCTCCGCGGCGGTGGGGCTCTTGTGCGTCGCCGCGGCGGCGCCGATGAGCTGGCTGGTGTCGCGCACGGACCTCCCGGGCAAGCGCTTGCTGCGGACGCTGATCCTCGCCTCGTTCGTCACGCCTCCCTTCCTCGGCGCGTTCGCCTGGGTGCTGCTCGGCGGCCCCAACGCCGGCCTGATCAACCAGTGGTACTACGCGCTGTTCGGGCTCAAGCCCTTCGAGGCGTCGCCGCTGGTCAACATCTTCTCTGCGGGAGGCATGGTCTTCGTCAACTGCCTCTACACCTTCCCCTACGTCTTCACCTTCGTCGCGAACAGCCTGGACTTCATTCCCGGGGAGCTGGAGGAGGCCTCGGCGCTGCTCGGCGCCGGCCCCTGGCGGACCGCGCTTCACATCACCCTACCGCTGGCGCTGCCGGCGCTCCTGGCGGGATTCCTGGTGGCCTTTCTGCAGTCGATGACGCTCTTCGGAACCCCGGCGATCCTGGCGATGCCCGCGGGCGTCGAGGTGATCACCACGAAGATCTGGAGCCTCTTCCAGTTTCCTCCCCGGCTCGGGCTGGCCGCCGCGGCTTCGCTGCCGCTGTTGCCGATCACCGTCGGGCTCTTGAAGGCGCAGTCGGCGATCATGGGGCGGCGGGGCTACGCGGTGATCGGCGGCAAGAGCGGCGGGCGGCAGCCGATTCGGCTCGGCGCCTGGAAGATTCCGGCGCTGGCGCTCTTCGCCTTTGTCCTCGGCTGCTCGATCGCGCTGCCCTACGGCGTGCTCCTTCGCACCTCGTTCGTGAAGAACTGGGCCCGGCCGCTGGCGGACAACTTGACGCTCGAGCACTGGCGGTTCGTCTTCTTCGAATTCAGCCAGACCCAGCGGGCGCTTCAGAACACGTTCGTGCTGGGCATCGCCGCGGCGAGCGCGGGGACGATCCTGATCACCGGGGTGGGCTACTTCAGCCTGCGCAAGGCGGTGTGGGGACATCGCGTGCTCTCGTTTCTGGCGACCGCGCCGGTGGCCATTCCGGGCATCGTCCTCGCGGTGGGGCTTTTCTTGAGCTACACCCGGCCGCCGCTGGTGCTGTATGGCACGCTGTGGATCATCTTCCTCGCCTACCTCACCAAGGAGCTTCCGGTGGGCTATCAGCAGATTTCGGCGTCGTTGAGGGCGGTCCATCCCGAGCTCGAGGACGCGGGGCGGATCTTCGGGGCCACCCGGCTGCGCGCGCTCTTCGACATCACCGTTCCGCTGATCCGGAACGGAGTGATCGCCACTTGGATCTTCATCTTCATCGGATCGATCCGCGAGCTGTCCGCCACCATCCTCTTGTTCACCGCCCGGACCAAGACGATCTCGGTGACGATGTTCGACCTGCGCGAGAGCAACGACTGGGGGCCGATCGCGGTGCTGTCGACCTCGATGCTGCTGATCACCTTCGCGCTGATCGCGAGCGTCTACCGCTTCACCGATCGGAGGCCGACCTGAACCGACCCCCCGGCGGCGGCCTGCCCGTGCTCGGGCTGATGCTCGGCGACTTCGCCGGAGTCGGGCCGGAGATCTGCGCGCGGGTCCTCGCCGATCGGCGCCTGGCGGATGCCGCCCGGCTGTTGGTGATCGGCGAAGCGCGGGTGCTCGAGCAGGGCGCGCGAGACGCCGGGGTGAGCGTCGCCTGGAGAGGGTACGCCGCCCCGGAGGACGTCGACTGGTCTCGGGGCGAGGTCCCGCTGATCGACCTTGGCAATCTCGATCCCTCATCGATCCGCCGCGGCGAAGCGTCCGCCGAGTCCGGGCGGATCTGCGGGGAGACGCTGGCCTACCTTATCCGCCTCGCGCTCGCGGGTCGCCTGGACGGGATCGTCTTCGCGCCGCTGAACAAGGCCGCGCTCCACGCCGGAGGATGGCGCTTCGCCGACGAGCACCAGCTGTTCACCCACCTCACCGGCCACCGGGGAGCCTTCGCCGAGATGAACGTCCTCGACGGGCTCTGGATGTCGCGGGTGACCTCGCACGTCTCGCTCCGGACGGCGCTCGATCAGATTACCGCCGAACGCATCGAGGAGGCGCTTGACCTCGCCGATCGCACGATGCGAAGCGCGGGGATGGCCCGGCCGCGCATCGCGGTGGCGGCGCTCAATCCCCACGGGGGCGAGAACGGGCTCTTCGGCCGCGAGGAGATCGAAATCATCGCCCCCGCGGTGGCCCGGGCCGCCGGCCGTGGAATCTGCTGCCGCGGACCTTTCCCAGCCGATACCGTCTTCCTCAAGGCCTTCGCCGGGGAATACGATGGCGTGCTCGGCATGTACCACGACCAGGGTCAGATCGCGACGAAGCTCAAGGGCTTCAACCGCGGCGTCACCGTCACCGCGGGCCTGGCCATCCCGTTCGTCACTCCGGCGCACGGCACCGCCTTCGACATCGTCGGGAAGGGCGTCGCGTCCACGGGGGCTCTCGAGCAGGCGGTGCGGCTCTGCGCGCGCCTCTGCATCTTCCGTTCGTTCCGGCAGAGTGCGCCGCGAACACACTTTCCTGAGTAAAGGACCAACCATGCCCGCAACCCACGAAGCAGCGCCGGCGACGAAGACCTCCTCCCTCACCGATGAGGTCGCAGGCTTCATCCTCGCGACGAGCGCGCGCGACGTGCCCAAGGACGTCGCCCATCTCGGCAAGCGCTCGGTGATCGACGGGATCGGGCTCGCGCTCGCCGGCGCGGCGTCGAAGACCGGCGGCATCGTCCGGCGCTATCTCGCCTCGCTCGGGATCGGATCGGAGACCGGGAGCGCGGTGATCGGCGCGGAGCTGCGACTGCCCGCGCGATTCGCCGCGTTCGCCAACGGCGTCTCGATCCACGCAGACGACTACGACGACACCCAGCTGGCGATCGCGGTGGACCGGGTCTACGGGCTGCTCACCCATCCCACCGCTCCGGTTCTGCCGGCGGTGCTCGCGCTCGCGGAGCGCGACCGGCGCAGCGGCCTCGATCTGATGACCGCGTACCAGGTCGGCGTGGAGGTCGAGTGCAAGGTGGCCGAGGCGATCCTCCCCCGCCACTACCAGCACGGCTTCCACACCACCGGGACGGTGGGGACGATCGGCGCGGCGGCGGGAGCGGCCAAGCTCCTCGGCCTCGATCGAGACGCCACGCGGCGGGCGCTGAGCGTCGGCGCCACCCAGGCGGCGGGGTTGCGGGAGAACTTCGGCACGATGACCAAGCCGTTCCACGCCGGCCACGCGGCGGAGGGTGGGGTGGTGGCGGCGGAGCTGGCCAAGCTCGGGCTGACGGCCTCGCCCACCGGGCTAGAGGCGGACCGCGGCTTTTTCCGCGCCGCCGGGGGCGGCTACAGCCCGGAGATGATCGACGGGAAGCTGGGCCGACCGTGGACCTTCCATTTTCCGGGCGTGTCGATCAAACCGCACCCCAGCGGCTCGCTCACCCATCCAGGGATGGCGGTGATGATGGACCTCATCCGGCGCCACGACATTCGACCGGACCGGGTGAAGCGGGTGGCGGTCGGCACCAACCACAACATGCCCAACGCGCTCATCCATCGCCGGCCGCGCAACGAGCTGCAGGCCAAATTCAGCATGGAGTTCTGCATGGCCATCCTGCTCGTCGAGCGCAAAGGCGGGCTGGAGCAGTTCACCGACGAGGTGGTGAACCGGCCCGACGTCCAGGCGATGCTCCAACAGGTAAGCTTCGGCACCCACCCGGCGGCCGAGGCCGCCGGCTTCGACAAGATGACGACGCTGATCGAGATCGAGCTCGACGACGGCACAGTGGTGAAGGGGAGGGCGGACTTCGGCAAGGGAAGTCCGGCCAATCCGATGACCGACGCGGAGCTCGAAGAGAAGTTCCGGGAGTGCGCCGCCTGGGGCGGACTGACGCGCGCCGAGGCGGACAAGGTGCTCGCGCTGGCCTGGAAGATCGAAGAGCTCAAGGACGTGGGCGAGCTCACGCGGCTGCTGCGCAGAAGAGTCTCCTGAGGGAGCGACCCCATGTTCGAGGGCATGAAGCAGGCGCGGATCGACGTCTCCGGGGCGAGCATCAACCTGCGCCACGGGGGCTCCGGCCCGCCGCTGCTCCTCTTGCACGGCAATCCGCTGACGCACGTGATGTGGCACAAGATCGCGCCGCGGCTCGCGGAGGACTTCACCGTGGTCGCCTCCGACTTGCGCGGCTACGGCGACAGCTCGAAGCCGGAGGGCGGGGCGGACCACAGCGGCTATTCGTTTCGGACGATGGCGCGCGATCAGGTCGAGGTGATGGCCGCGCTCGGTTTCGACTCGTTCTACGTCTGCGGGCACGACCGGGGCGGGCGGGTCGCGCACCGGATGGCGCTCGACCATCCCGAGCGGGTGAAGCGCGTCGCGTTCCTGGACATCGTCCCCACCCGCCACGTCCTCACGCACATCACCCGGGAGTGGGCGATCGATTCGTACCACTGGTTCTTCATGGCCCAGCCGTACGACTACCCGGAGCAGATGCTGATCAACTACGGGCTGGAGCGATATATCCGGAGGAAGCTGGACAAGAAGGGCGTGGGGATGAGCGGTTTTACTCCCGAGGCGCTCGCCGAATACATCCGCTGTTGCACGCCGGAAAACATCCACGCCGTCTGCGAGGATTACCGGGCGGCGGTCGGGATCGATCTCGTTCACGACGAGGCCGATCTCCATCAGAAGCTGGCGATGCCGGTCCTCGTCCTCTGGGGCGAGCGGAGCCACGTGAACCGCAGCTTCCAACCGATCGAGGCATGGCGGGAGCGGGCGATCGACGTCCGCGGGAAGATGCTGCCCTGCGGGCACTATCCCGCCGAGCAGGTTCCCGATGAGACGTACGCGGAGTTACGGGCTTTTTTTCGCTGAGAATCCCGCCCCGCTCGCTCGGGCAAAAGGAGCCGCCCGCGCAGCGGAAGTGAGGGCTTCGATGCCAAACAAGACCCGGCGGTCGGCAATGGCTCAGGTTGGACCATCGATTCCCCAATCCTGGGACGTTCGAGGCGGCTTCCTGTCAAATCGCGAACTTCCTGGGCGCCGCGGGGCCGTACTACTGGGGACAGAGACTTGTCAGGGAAGAAGAACGACCGCACCCTCTCAGCACTTTTTGCGTCACGAGGATTAGGAGGATTCATGTTTGCCAGATGGTCCATGGGCGCCAGCGAGGGACCGCATCAGTCATTCGTCTGTCCCATCAACACGCATGGCGAGAGTTCGACAAC
>Ga0070708_100005453_pt1 | contig 10083 bp, 9 predicted proteins | sample KBSK5503metaG_FD_65469 | JGI IMG/M metagenome (GOLD analysis project Ga0070708, IMG submission 65469) | Corn, switchgrass and miscanthus rhizosphere microbial communities from Kellogg Biological Station, Michigan, USA - KBS K5-50-3 metaG | ecosystem: Host-associated > Plants > Roots >... | reverse complement strand
AATACAAAGTGCGGTGTTTTTTCAAAAGAGCCATGGCTGGAGCAACGAAAAATGTGTCGCAATCCCAACTCATTACTGAAATACTAGAACGCTCAGTTGCGCAAACCTGGGATGAGGCCAGGAGAGAGTGGGCGTTGTACGAAATCTATGAAGCTGATGAGCCAGAGACATGCCTGTGTGGTCATTTCCCTATCATTGAGCTCTGCGTCTTGCGTAACCGTCACAACGGCATACAAGCCACTGTCGGTAACTGGTGTGTGAAGAATTTTATCGGCCTCCCCTCTGACAGAATATTTCAAGCGATCAAGCGCATTCGAAGAGACCCCTCGGACTCTCTCAACCCTGAAGCAATTCAACATGCTTTTGATCGCCAGTGGATAACTGAGTGGGAGAGAGACTTCTATTTCACCATCAAGCGTAAGCGCAACCTTACAGAGAAACAAAGCGCAAAAAAACTGCAAATTAATGACCGCATATTACGACATGTGAGAAGGCAACGATAGCTCTCGCGTATCCATAGCAGGAGATCACCTCTGACATGGGCTTGTATTTGATTAGGATGCCGCTTTCTGAGCCAATTCAAAGGCAGCATTGATGACCACCATTTGGGCATGGCTTCCCCCACGATCCGGGTGACACGTGAACGCTTTCGCGCGGTAGGCACGCTTCACATCGTTCAGGGTGACCGGAGGCACGAGCGAGAGGATACGAAAGGCCTCTTGAGGGGTACGTGGCAACTTCGCCTCTTCGCGCTTCTCTTCACGCCCTGGCTGCCGGTTCTGTCGCTTTGTCTGTTGTCCTGTCTCCTGCTTCTGCTTTGATTGTGTGGCTCGGTTTCTTGCCTCCTTGCGTTGCTGCTCATAGCGTTGCCAGTGCTCCCGTTCCAACTCATCTCGCACCGCCCGGTAATTGCTGAAGAGATGCCCGACTTTTCCGAGCGCGCCATACGCGACCCACCAGCCTCCCTTTTCAAAGGCTTCCGGGTCCCAATAGCGCTCAGTCAAGTCGAGGAGAGCTTTGAACTCCTCCAACACGGCATGAAACGCTTCCGTATTTGGAGTCCGCCAGCGCACATGCCAACCAGAGTCAGCAAATCGCAGAATCAGCGTTATAGGTTGAGATTGCATAGCATTCCATTCCTTCCTTCTTTTTTGAGGTTGGTTCGAAGGCTGAGACGTGCTTGTCGATGACGAGGAAGCAGGCCCTCTGGAGAAGTCACTCTCTGGGGCACGCACGTTCTCCGCGCGCGGCTGACTTGTCGAGGAAGAGGTGTTCCCGGTGAAAGCCGTGCCCTCAGAAGGCGCTTGCTGCCTCGAGAAAGCGGGACCCTCCGATGGGGCTTTTCCACCGAAGGAAGCCGTCCCAGAGGGAGGCGGGCTTGAAGCCGTAGAAGCGCTCCCGGAAGGGGGCGGCGAAGCTCCCGCAGGGGAGGTTCCGGGATATCCTGGAGGGGCCAGGCGCATAAGCCGGTCAATGCGCTCAGCGGCATAGGGATATTCCCGCAGCAACACATTTTTGCGCTGCTCGCGAGGACGAATAACCTGGTCGAGCGCCTGGATCAGTTCAAAGCGCTGCCCTAAGCGCGCGGCGAAGAGATCCCCCGCATACACACGATCCCGCCAATGCTTCTTCCAGAACAGCACTGTCAAAACGGGACCAATCCCTACGGGAAGCCCTAGCACGGCCCCCAACGGCGCCACAAAGAGCTCCCCTGGAGGCAAACAGTCAAGCACCACCCGCAACCAGACATCTCCGCTGCTGTAGGCGAAAAGCTGCTGCGCCAGCAATGGCTTGAGGCTGCGGTGTGTAAAGAATCCCTCCCCGATAATCAAGCGCGACCCGAGAAAAAAGAGCGTGAGATCATAGCCTGGCAGATAGTCGAACGAGCGTGGCCAGGCGAGACGGGAAACAGGCCCCAACCCGCTCGCCGGGGTCGCAGTCGCCAGATCCTGGTAGATCTGATCAACAACGGTGATTTCACGCTGCCCCGGGCGCCCCATCTTGAGTCGCTTCTTCGCGATACTCTTCACATACCCGTATACTGCCGCCAGGTGGATGAGGCTATACATAGCGACCCAGGCCCAGCCCATAAACACACCTGTGACATGGATATGATGGCGCTGTAGTCCAGGGAACATTCCGAGCGCGTCGTTGAGCAGACCCGCCAGCCCTGCCGACACATGAGAGCCATACCAATAACTCCAGGCAGCTCCTGCAAGCTCCAAGACGACCGTCACCACGAGCAGAAAGATTCCCATCAAGTCTCCCTCCTTTCGCGTCAGCACGCACGTATTGATCTAGACCTCTCCATCAAGCTCTGCGCAGAGAACACGCAAAGCAGAGAGAACACCCCTCCTCGCCATCCATCGACCTCACTCGATGTCATCAAGCGATGACGGTTTCGGAGGCGGAGACTGCGCTTCCGATGATCCTCGCTGTTCGCCTGGCGCTTCCCGCGTGCTGCTCCTCTTGCCACGTGAAGCGCCAGGCTCGCCTGGCGCAGACTGGCTCCCCCCTGGCGCGTCTTCCGGCTGCGGCGGCTGAGGAGGGGCAGGCTTCTGCTTTCTCCTCTTCTTTTTTCCACCAGTGCTCCCTGATTGCGCGCGCGACGGCGCGGGATCCGCGCCTATCGTTCGCGCCTGGTCGGCCTCGTACTTTGCCTGTGCTTCCTCGTAATCGCGCAGAAGCTCTGCCGCACGTCTCTCCACTGCGTCCTCATCCAGTCTCACTCGCTCCACTGCTACTTTGTGTGCAGCAGGTCCATAGAGCAAGTAGGCTTCCCCCACTCCCAGTCCGCGGACCTCGTCAGCCTCAACCAGCCATCGCTCCTCCTCATGCATCACCATACGCGGATGCTCCTCCTGCTCCGATCGCAGTCCCTGCTCCTCCTGCTTTCCCGGCAGATGATACGAAAATGTCGGCACCTTCTTCTTCCCCGCGACGCGAATGAGCTTCTCCGGCAAGTTACACTTTCCCAGAATGGTCGTCGCAGCATCTTCAATCAGCCGCTCTGCATCCTCCCCAAGCCCTTCATAGCCCTGCGCGGAGAGAATGACACATCCATGAGCAGATCTCACCCGCTCGTACAGCTTATGGACGGTCACGCGAGAGGAGTACGCGCTGAAATCATCAAGCACGAGCAGGAGAGGACGTTGCTTTCCCTCCAGCTGGCGCAGGGCCAGGTAGAGATAAAAGTCATCGATCAGGTAGCGTGCAAAGGGCGCCAACTGCGCTTCCTGCAACCGCTTTTCGTCAAGCAGGTAAAAGGCCGCATCCCAATCGCCAAAGCCGAGGGTTCCATCCAGCCGATCCTGGACGCCACTAAAAAACGCCTGATACTTGTTGTATGGTCCCCAGAGGGCATCCGTCGTCAGGGCTTCGAGATACAGATGCTCACGTGTGGACCGGTAGAGAGCCATGAGCGCTGGAGGATAAATGCGTCGGAGCAGTTCAGCGCCACTCTCAACCACAGGCAGGTTCGGGGCATAGAGAGCCAACTTGAGAATATTATAGGTGACACCGCGAAAATAGTCATGCTCGAAGGTCTGTGTGGCCATCAGCAGGTTGAGCACATCTTGCCGCGTTCCTCTCCAGCCGGCATGCGCGTTGACAGGAAAGATCCCAACACGCTGACAGCCGGCCCGCTTCATCGTCATCTCAAAACGGACGGCGTCCTGCCAATCCCCTTTCCCATCGATCCAGAGCACTTTCATCCCAAAGAGCCTTGCCATGGTATAGGCAACTCTTCGCAGCAGCTCACTTTTCCCCATCCCGGACTGCGCAACGGCGACAGCATGCTGGGACAACGCGTGAAGCGGATACACCAGGTAGGCTCCTCTTACCCACTGCCAGAGATTGCCGGAGAGTGCCCGTCCGATGACCACCTCCCCATCCACAGCTTCAGGAAACGCCGGTGAGGAAGAACCCGCCACGGTCTGCGCTCCCTGGCCGAGAAAGCACCGCCCTCGGTGCAAGCTGAACCTCCTGCCCTGTCTTCACCAACGCCTCCAAAACCAGCGAGAACACTGGCGCAAGCAGCGCATGATACCCCCAGAGAAGGAGAAGCGGCTGCACTCCCTCAGCCAGGTGCCCGCAAAGCAGTGTCCGAAAGAGCGCCACAAGCAGGAACGAAAGCGGGTGAAGCAACCAGGACAGGAGACCATACGCCAGGGTTCCCAGAACCGCGAATGCCCAGATACCGCGCCAGCTATCCCTACTATCGAAAGAGCGAGCCGCCTGCCTTCGGAGCACCAGACCCAGGCCAATAGCAAAAGGAGAGAGGACCCCGAGAGCCACGAGAACACTCACATATAGTGCCCGGCGATACCCCCGAGCCTTCGTTGCGGGTTTAGCCATGTAACCCTCCTACACCTCAGACAAAGCTGAGATCTCCGAGAACATCTCTCCTATAGAACAAACCGAGCACCCTTCCGTCAGAAGAGGGTAATATGCACCTGCTGCTGCGCGTGCCCTAACCTCTCGCAGGCATCTATGAGCACGCGATAGAGTCGCTCTCCACGAACACAGTAGAGGACCTGAGGATACAGGGCCGTCAAGCGCGCGAGGGCCTGATCGTAGCGGTCATCCGCTTTCCTGGTTAGCTCAACTTCTACACAGAGCTGGGCTACCCCATCCAGGTACAACACGGCATCAGGCAACTGGTCATACGCAACGCCAGGCGCGCCTTCTTCCCAGCTCGCTTTGATCGCACGTTCACTCCACCAGACATACTTTCCATAGGTTTTCGTCTTCATCAGCTTAAACCGTACCTGATTGCAGGCGTAGATATGGCCGCTTTCTTTCAAATCGTTCTTCGGAGGAAAACCCGCCTCGTAGGGAAGCTGTAGCTCATGCATTGCCTTCGTGGTGAGGGCCAACCAGACAGGATCTGTATCGTGGGGCTGATCTGTAAGCGCATAGCCGTGCTCTATCCAGCGGTGAATGATGCTGAGCACCTTACTTTTCGTCTGGGGTTGGAGTGTCGGCAGCTCAGGCCGAGGCCCCTGGAGGCGCGACTGATAGTCCGCGAGCCGCTGCTCGTACCGCTTCACCTCTTCCTGATAGTGCCAAAGGGCGAACATATCCAGGAGCTGATCGAAGCGCAGCGCCCACATATCCGCAATGTAGCGCATCCCCCACTCGTCGCGCGGGGTAAGCCTGAAGCGACCCCTATCGCGGCGAGGACGATAGGGCCGTCGTTTGCGCAGAGCGCCCCGGCGGGTGAGTTGCGGGGAAGATCGCCCGTCAGGGGATGCCCCGCGATCAGCGCCCTGGGGGACCGAATCATCTATCGGTTGCGATGTCATTGCCACTCCTTTACTCCTGGAGACGCAGCGACCAGTCGCTGCCCTCCTTATGGCCCTCATTCACGCTCTATGAGCTCTCTCCTCCTCGCTATTCCCCTATCCGCTCCCCTTTTCGTTCCTACTGATGCCCGCCAGCACACGTCCACAAACTGAGATAGTGCATCATGCATCATCCCCTGGGACGATCCAACCGTGGTATCATGCCAACAGACCACTCTTCTCCCCTTAGTCACATTTTCCGCGGCCTCTCATGCAGGATGATAGCGATAAGCTGAAGTGTTGCTTATGCATCGCTTTTGTGCCACTTATGCATCGCTTTTGTACCACTTTCTTGGGTTGATTCTCTTGACTCATGGGTGTAGGGATCTCCTTTCAAGCTGAAAAAAACAAACCGTTTCCGGTGTTCGGGTGGCAGCTTGTGTACAGCCTTGGTGACAGCGCTATAGACACTTTCAGGCAGAAAGTACCAGATGGCGTTATAGCGTTTATTTGCCGCAAAATCAAAGACGATAGCCTCTAAACGCTTTTCGGCTTTGATGGTAAGCTCAACTTCTATCGCTCGTACCGTCCCGTTCGGACTGATGAGTTCTGCATCCGGTACATGCGGGGGCGTGCTACCTTCGGGGTTGACGTTCTGCTGCGCGCGAATCTCGCGTTCAGAGCGCCAGGTATCCTTGGGGAGGCGTTCAGCGATGAGTAAGCGGATGTCATTGACCGCATAGAGATGGCTTAAGGTCGCCGGGTTAGGCTCGTAGTAGCGTAGACGGAGATTTGCATACTTTAAGCCTTTAGTGGTGAGCCATATGCCCCCTTTTTGGCGGTTGAAAAAGGTTCTGTACAAAATGACTTCTTCTTTAAGCCAGGGGCGTAAAATCTTGCGGGTACGCTCAGCCGACAGATTATCATGTTGTTTCATCCTGTCTGGCTCAGGGCTGAGACGCGCTAACCAGCGCTGTGCCTGGTCAAAGCGAAGTACGCCCTGCTGGCCGTTGATCCGCAGGAATTTCTCCAGACGCTCCGTGATTTGTGGTCCCCTGTTGATATGGGGCCTGCGGGTACCCGCCGGACTCACCATGTCTTCATAACGTTGTAGATGTTGCATTGCGTTTCCTCCATATGTTGGCTGAACAACTGGGAGAGGCTTTAGTCGAAACGCCGATGTCGATTGTGGCGTGACTCCTCGTCCTGAAACAAGCATATCCCCCCTTCCTGACAAGATACATGACAATTGTTATAACCGACGCAGAAGGTCAAAAAGTGTTAGATTTCGGTTGTATAGTAGCTTGCTTCTTGCTATACTACTGTAAGGCATTTCCCCTAGCTGCCATAGGGAATTCATGTGCCACGTGTGCATGTAGGTGCATCGGAGAGAAACGATGTCAGAAAGAACGCTTGGTGATTTCCTCGAGCAGGAACGACGAAAACGCAATTTGACCTGGGAGGAAATTGCTCAAAAACTTAGGGTCTCAGTTATGACCGTTCATCGATGGAAAAGTGGTGAACGGTTCCCTCTGGAGTATTATTGGCCAGCGCTTGTCGAGTTTTGTGGGCCAGAGATAGAGCCATATCTTGTCGAAGGTGGACGCGCGAGACATGAAGCGTACACTGCCAAACGTCAGCGTGAGAGAGAAGCGATATCATCTGCTCAAAACGGTACCTCTGTTGAGACAGTTCCTGAAGTGGTGTCATCCGCTCAAAGCGTTCCTGCTGAAGAAGAACCAACATTTGTTGAATATACCATCCCGAAACCAAAGATCTATCGAGGATGGCGCGCCAATGAATGGGATGAGACGTACCAGGTATACACTGAGAAAGTCTATGTCACCGTGGATGGCCACCCTCTTCCCTACTTCAATACAAATGGTCCGTCCTTCCCTTCTGAAGGACCGAGTGGTAAATGGTGTGAGTGGGGATATTCTGGGACAGGACCAAGGGAATTAGCCACCGCGATCCTTGCCGATTACTTTGGAGAGAAATCCCCTCGGGGTTGGGCAAGTAAAGAAGAGTTTCAAGCAGTACGATATTACTATGACTTTAAAGATGATTTTGTCCAATGGTTTCCCAAGCAATCCTGGGAGATAACTTCAGAAGAGATAGAGGCTTGGCTGAAAGACTTCAAGGAACGTGAGAAGACAAGGGCAGCAGGAGAAGAAGGGTGGTACTGGGATGACAAGGGGAGATGGCAGAAGGGATGGGAGAGACATCAGCGGTGGAGGAGAAAGCAACTGCGAGATCTATAACGGGCAGGTAGCAGGGTGTAGTGGAGGCAGAACGAGCAAACAGAGCTGCTGTTGAAACGAAATGGAGGCGTGCCGAGCTAGTTGCACGGTGGCTTCCCGATACTAGTAGAAGCCTATGTGCCACCGCAGGCGGGGAGGGAGACCTCCAACGGAATGTACCTTACGTAGCGGGCTAAGTCACGATTTGTATGACGCGCAAGGGATGGCGGAAAAGGAGATGGCGAGCACAGCAAGATGGAGAAGCGCAGGGGAGCAAAGCGTGACCTCACCGCGATCACCCATAGAGGGGTCAGGGACTGCGCTCAAACGTGAAAATAGAGCGGATGTCGGCGAGTAATGATGTTACGGGTGAACGAAGTACCCTGGCGGGAAACCTGGTACGCATACGAGTCTCCCTCTTCAGCTACCTACAAAGCTAGGGATTCAGCCAGGCATTATTGGTATGACCAGCTTAAAAGTGCTATGTTGTGTTCCGCCCTTGATGATGAAGACGATGATTGGGAAATTTCATCCAATCAAATTAGGAGGTGGTTTTATTCCTTAGTGGAGAAAGGAATAACAAAGGAAGCTTTACTAAAAAGCGCATATGGGGAAGAATACTATATAAGGAACTAATATCAGCAACGGAGAGGCGAGGTGAAATACACGGGTGATATTTTAAATCCAGGAAGAAGGGACCGTAGCTTCTTCCTGGAAAAGTAGAGGCCTATGCCAGACATTACAATGATACGATGCGCGTCCTCTCCTTTATGACTCCCATCTCTAAGCGCCTCAGCATCCACATAAACCAGGTTGCGAAGGTGCGATAGGGCCGCCACAGTTCACCTCGTTCGCGGGCTTCCTGCTTAGAGGGGCGTGCCGGTAACTGGTAAGCTACACGTACTCCCTCAAGAAAACCAAGATCATCGACGGGCAATACATCGGGTCTCCCGAAAGTGAAGATGAGACACATCTCAACAGTCCAGCGACCTATGCCTTTAACGGCTGTCAGCTGGTGAATAATCTCTTCATCGTCAAGCTCTGAGAGCGTTCCCAGTTGTAGCTGGCCGTTGTATACCAGCTCAACAAGGTTGCGAATGTAACGGGCCTTTGGCGTCGAGAGGCCAAGTGTGCGCAATTGCTCGAATTCAAAAGGCAGAAGAGCTTCTGGCGTCACCTTTTCCTCCGGTAGTGCTGCACGTACACGAGCCATGATCGCATCCGCAGCTCGCACAGAAATTTGCTGCGAGATAATGGCATCGACGAGAGCGGTGAAAATGTCCGGATCAGGCTCCAAAGTGCAGGGACCAACACGCTCAATCGTTGCCCGCATAACCGGGTCGACCTCGCTCAGATAAGCTGTCGCGGTTGCAACGATATTAGAAAATGGCGTTTGCATTGCTATTCATTTTCTTTCCCCAATTTGTACAACATACTAACTTGTACTGATAAGTATAAAGGCGAGTAGAACATTTGTCTATGTTTCTTCTCCTATATTTTTGTCGTGTGGGCAGAGTACAGTTCCGCCCAGGGTATGATCATTACTCCTGCTGTTAGTGCGCCTGCAGGCGCCTAATACTAAAAGCTCCCTATTCAAGCTCGTTCTTTATAACTTCAAGGTCGATACACCGAACCTGGCTACGGGACATGCCCTCAACATAATCAACCGGGATAAAAAGGCCATCAGGAAATTCATAGGCGCTAGATTGAAGTTCGCTCAGATGAACGCTACTCACCTGCAAGCGGAGAGGCAAATGCCAGTATCTGCTTTGAACGCATTCACGGCATCAGCGATCGCGATACGAATATCTGTTATATTCATACCTCAATCCTTTTTCTAGGTGCTGGTCCAGTCCCCCCACTTGGCAAAGCATACAGGACCGCTGACACTCGTTCAACTTTGCGTAGCTAGATATAGTAGCTATTCCACCTTCCAGCCCAGCTTGATGCGCTCTTGTCGTTCGCGCAGCATGCTCTCTTCTATGCCTGGAAAACAGACGACAGCTTTCTCGCAGCCATCGTTGCCAACAAGTGTACACTGTACAATCACAAAGTAGTCGCGTAGTCTGGCCGCTGCCAAAGCTTTCATGATCTCATAGGCGCTATCTCTGCTCTTGCAGCGGGCCTGCTCAAACCAGCGACCATCAAGCATAAGCGAGCGCAGCGAAAAAGGATACCAGCGCAACACCTCTTTCCACTCGTCTGCATTCATCCAGGTATCCAGAATTCCCCAGGGGTTCTTCTCATCTCTCGGTGCATACATGGCCTGTTTGTTCATATCGATGTATCCTCAGTGTGGGGAAAGGTACACTACTTCTGAACGTATGCTTTAAGCCATGCTCCAGGACCAGGGCTCGCGGCCAACTCTTCGGCGTCTTTGCCAGTGATGATGAAATCAGTCTCAATGGGAATCCAATCCGCCGTGATCGCTACTCCTCTCCTGGGTACAGCCACTCGTCTTCATCGCCAAACAGATCGCCGCAAGCGGGGCAGCGGTCAGCATTGAGCAGCTCAAGCGTGGTTGTGAAGACCGTGTGGCAAAACGGACAGCGGAGATA
>Ga0070708_100005452_pt1 | contig 10085 bp, 8 predicted proteins | sample KBSK5503metaG_FD_65469 | JGI IMG/M metagenome (GOLD analysis project Ga0070708, IMG submission 65469) | Corn, switchgrass and miscanthus rhizosphere microbial communities from Kellogg Biological Station, Michigan, USA - KBS K5-50-3 metaG | ecosystem: Host-associated > Plants > Roots >... | reverse complement strand
TCCCAAACGTGTCGACTACAACGGCGGCAATTTCCCCGTTCAGGTTATTACCGGCGATTTCAACGCGGACGGTAAGCTCGATATCGCAGCCGCGGCTGAAGGCACGGCTGCAATCGGCGCTCTCGAGATCCTGCCCGGTAACGGGGATGGAACGTTTCAGCCTCCGGTCGAAATTGCTGATGGCACAACCGTGGCCGGGCCTATGGCGGTCGGGGATCTCAACCAGGACGGAACGACCGATGTTTTCGTATCAGGGAATCCGGGCTCGGTATTTTTTAGCGGTCCAGTAGCCACGCTAAGCGCGGTCAGCATCAACTTTGGTGCCGTCGGGATAGGAACCACAAGTCCTGCCGAAAGCCTGATTCTAACCAACAGTGGAAACGCTCCACTCGAACTCGCTGGTATCACGGCAACGGCCGGCTATGCTGTCGCCGAGACGTGCGGAGATTCGATTGCCGTGTCATCTTCGTGTACCGGGAAGGTTACATTCAGCCCTGCCGGGCTGGGCAGCAGCACAGGTGTGCTCACCATCACCGACAACGCTCCTCGAGGCCGGCAAAGTGTCACTCTGTTCGGCAGCGGACAGGCAGACTTCTCTCTTGTGGTTTCGCCCGGATCGTCGAATTCTCGAACGGTAAGCGCAGGAAGTTCGGCCACATACGACTTGATCGCTACTCCAGTGGCGGGATTCGCCCAAAGTGTTTCTTTTTCATGCACCGGCGCTCCTCCCGCGGCCACATGTGCGCTATCTCCTTCTTCAGTCACGCTTGATGGTACGCACGCGGCAACGATAGCCGTTCAGATCAGCACTACAGGTCGCACAACCGCGATGAACACTCCCCTGAGCCCCGTTCCGGAGAAGGCTCGGCATCTGCTGATTTCATGGGCCGCAATTTTTCTCGCACCGGGCGCCTTCTTACTCCTGAGTCGTCCTCGCACGGCCAGGGATCCCTTCGTTCGTGTTATCACCTGCATCCTGGGCCTCGGGATTCTCCTGGCACTGACGGCATGCGGGGGATCTGGTGGCGGCGTTTCTGGTGGCGGGAGATCAACTGGGACTCCGGCTGGCACCTACAGTCTAAGAGTAACCGCGCTCCCGGGTTCGGGATCGGTCAGTGCGCAGCATAGTGTCCAAGTGACCCTGATTGTGAACTGAGAGACGGTGACCCTGATGACTGAAGACCGACGACTGACGACTGCCCCAGGGGTGTAACTTGCAATGCCCCCCGATTGACCCCGGGGCCGGATGCGGGGAATAATGGGCTGGAAGCTGGTATCCGGCAAGCGCTGGGAGAGCATTTTCGCGCTTTGACAGCTACACTGTCAGCATGAACGACTTCAACCGCAGGGTGGAGGACGCCTCGGCACGCGTGAACAAATCCGTGGCCGAGGCCAGCGAACGCATCGAGAAAGAGACTGCAGAATTCATCAGTTATCTCAACGACGAAGTCGTGCCTGCGGTCCGGCAACACTCCACCAAGGCGCTGCGGGTGGCAGCCGAGAAGATGTCCAGGCTGGCCGACTACCTGGACGAGGTCAAGTCACCGCGCCGGTGAGCCGGTGCCCGTCCGTCTGCCTTCTGACCGTAACCCTCGGCGTGCTGGTATTGAGCGGATGCGGGGGAAAAAAGCAGGCAAAGGTCAGCACGCCGCCTCCTCCTCCCATGGTGGAGCCTTCGGCGAGCACCGTTCCCGTGCCCAACCCATCCACGCCTCAGCATCCGGAATCATCGCCGCCGAATGCGGCCACGGCGCAAGAAAAAGTCGGCGAAGCCACCCTCGCCATTCCAGAGGGAACGAAGCCGCTCTCCGTCGAAACCGGCAAAGCCAGCTGGTATGGGGCGCCATATCACAACCGCCGCAGCTCGAATGGCGAAATCTACGACATGCATAGCCTGACTGCGGCTCACCGTACTCTTCCCCTGGGCTCGACGGTCCGGGTGACGAATCTCAAGACCGGTCATTCAACCATAGTGCGGATTACCGACCGCGGACCCTTTGTGCAAGGACGAATCGTTGATCTCTCTCTGGCTGCTGCCAAGCAGGCGGATGTCTGGCAGGCGGGCGTGGCCCAAGTCCGGCTGGAAGTGCTGCGAACGCCGGTGCCGTTCGATCGCGGTGGCCGCTGGGCGGTGCAGATCGGCTCCTTCCAGCACCAGGGCGGCGCGAATACCATCGCCGACCGGCTTTCCCGGCGATACAAAACCGCGAAAATTTTACGCTTCAGCAGCCCAGTGGGCGATTGGTGGGTACGCGTCCGGGTCTTGCAGGATGACCGCAAGCGAGCTGAGGAAGTTGCTCGCGATACGCAGACGACTGAGGGGAAGGTTTTTTTGGTGCGGTTGGATTAGGGGTCGGCCGTCATTCGTCGTTGGTTGGTCGTCATTGGGCCGTTATCGAACCTGACATTGCTTAGACTTGCGGGACATCTCCCGTTTTCTCCTCAAAGCTGACAGCCCGTTCCAATCGTCAAACGTCCATGGCCTACCGGGTTTTGACCAGCCAGCGACCACCAACGACCATTGACGGCTAGGAGATCCCCATGCGCCGCCTCCTCATTTCCGTTCTTCTGCTCTGCCTGCTGCTGGTTTCGGCCACGTACGCTCAGACTGCCACGCTTGGTCTGAACGCGCCGCAGCTTTACGAAAAAGGTATGAATAGTTTGCTGGGTGTTGGCCTTAGCCGCAACGATCTAAATGCTGTGGACTATTTTCGCCGCTCGGCCGAGCTAGGCTATCCTCAGGCGCAGGTTGTGCTGGGATACTTTTACGACACGGGATCGGTTGTTTCGCAGGACTCGCAGCAGGCTGCTGACTGGTACAAGAAAGCCGGCAGGCAGGACAATCGCCTGGCCGACTGGCTGCTGGGACGGCTCTACTACACCGGCAACGGAATTCCACGGGACCTGAGTGCGGCCGAATCGTGGCTGCAAAAATCCGCCAACCAGGGTGATCCATTTGGGCAGTATTTGCTGGGGTTGATCAGGCTGGAACGGAACGACTATCCCAAGGCCGCGGACTGGTTCCGCAAGGCCTCCATGCAGGGTCTACCCCAGGCACAGCAGCATTGGGGCCAGCTTCTCAAACAAGGCCAGGGCGTGAATGCGGACAAGTTCCAGGCTTACGTCTGGCTGCTGGTGAGCTTCGATGGCGGGAATCAGACCGTGGCCAATGAATTGGCCGCGCTCGAGGGAGACTTGGGTAGCAACCGCGTGGACGAGGCAAAAAACAAAGTTCGCGACCTCGAGCAGACCGTATCCCGCGCTGTGGTTTCCCGCGGATGTGACTGGGTTGGCGCGCTCGATCCGGTTCCGACGCCGCCTCCGCCCGATGTGCAACGCTTCTGCCACTAGCTTAGTTTTTCATGCCCTTCAGGCACAACGAACAATGAAACGGGTCCTGGCAGCCGGCCTTGTGCGGGTGGCGGGGTGATTCTATCGTTGGGAATAGCAGCCGCGGCTGGAGAGGTTGTCTAGCAGTGGAGTCGCGAGAACCCCCGGTCTTAGTTTGACCCGGACGCCGTTATGAACAACGGACTGTAGCCCTCATCTTCGATGGGGAGCGCGTAGGAGAGACTATCTTGATTCAGGCGTCCCTTCCGCTGTTGCTCAAGCAGAGAGGGAGCTATGGAAGTGCTACATTCGCGGTGCTGCGGAATCGACATTCACAAGAGAAGCATCACGGTCTGTGTACGGATCCGGGAAGCTAGAGATTGTGTGGGGCGGACACTCTTGTACGCCCACATGGGCTTCGCCGCCGAAATGACAACTTCGGGGCCGTCTACGGATTCTCTGCAGCCTGCTTGTAAGTTCCAAACTTCTTGGCCTGTGGCTTCAGCGTGGGATAAAACTGCACAAAGGTGTGCTCCACGGCGGCGTGGTCTTCATGACACTGCCAACAAGCCGCCTTGGGATTAGCTTCCGCTGATTTCGTGCTTTCGTCAAAACTGAAGTAGGCCCACTTTTCCGGGAAACGGCTTTCATCTTTCACTTCGACGCCCATACCCATCAAATCGCTTTGGAAATGCCCCGCCTTGTTGATCGAACCTTTGGTTTCCGAATCGCGCTCCTCGACCACGAACATCGTCTTGTCTGGCCACTTCCCATTCTTCAAGAATTCAGAGTAGACCCACTGCGGCACAAATACGTTGGTGAACATGGGGTGGTCCGCAGCCTGGGGGCTGTAGTTCATGCCCAAGCCCGTGGAGAGATAGATCCATTCCCGGTACTTCTCTGGCCGGAGAAGATGGTTGTCACTGGTGTATTGCGGGCTGCCGGGACCAGCCTCCGGAGCAGCAGCCTGCAGAAACCCTAGACACATAACAATCGTTAGGCACGCTAGTAGAACTTGCTTCATTTTCTCCCCTTCATCTTGTACCCGTTGAGTGAGAGGTGCACGGCCCGGTATCAGTATTCGATTAGACGACAGGAGAAGTCAAAAGGACAGCAGGAGTGGTGAGTCGCTAACTCCGGTAAAAAAAAGAGCAAGACGAGGAAGGAGTGCGCCCATTTCTCGCGCAGCGAGACGTGGGGCTGCCTCCTGTCATCCCGGTGATGCTAGTGCCAACCTGTTCCTAGCTTATCTCGCCCCTCTTACGCAGAAATGCCGGTACATCGAGGTCCTCTTTCTCGAAGTTGGCGATCATGGCGTCGCGCAGCGTGTCAACCGCGATCCTCTCTGTGGGTGCTGCGGCGTGCCGTTCGGGCTGGTGTTGCTCCATCACCATGGGTGGAGCCTCCGGCTCGAAGTCAGGCTCAGGATCGGGTCTTTGTGACGAAACCACAAAGCCGGCCCTGCTTTCTGCCTGGCGGCGTCGCATGTCGGAATCCTTGAAGCCGGTGGCTATCACCGTGATCTTCACCGCGTCCTTGGCCTTTTCGTCCAGTACCGCGCCAAAAATGATGTTGGCATCCTCGTGGGCGGCACCCTGAATGATGCTGCAGGCCTCCTGCACCTCGGCCAGCTTGAGCGATGTGGAACCAGTGATGTTGATGAGAATTCCGCGTGCGCCGTCGATTGCGCCCGCTTCGAGCAGCGGCGACGCAATGGCTTTTTGCGCGGCATCGGTGGCTCGATGTGCTCCGCTAGCTGTGGCCGTGCCCATGACGGCATAACCCATGCCCGCCATGATGGCCTTCACGTCAGCGAAGTCGCGGTTAATGATGCCCGGAATCGTGATGATGTCCGAGATACCCTGCACCCCTTGGCGGAGGATGTCATCGGCCACACGGAAGGACTCGAAAAAGCCAGCGTCCTGAGCGACGGCCAGCAGCTTTTCGTTGGGAATGACGATGGTGGTGTCCACCGAATCCATCAACTCGGAAATACCGCGCTCCGCCTGCTGCATGCGGCGTTTGCCTTCGAACGCGAATGGCTTGGTGACAACCGCGACCGTGAGCGCTCCCATCTCGCTAGCCAGCGATGCAATGATGGGCGCGGCTCCGGTTCCGGTGCCGCCGCCCAGACCGGCGGTGACGAACACCATGTCGGCGCCTTCGAGCGCTTCAATGATCTTGTCGGAATCCTCGAGTGCGGCTTTGCGTCCGACTTCTGGATTGGCACCCGCGCCCAGACCGTTGGTGAGCTTCACCCCGAGCTGGATCTTCATCGGGGCGCGCGACATCCGCAGCGCCTGCAGGTCGGTGTTGGCGACCACGAATTCGATCCCCTCCATGCCGGAGTCAATCATGCGGTTTACTGCGTTGTTGCCGCCTCCACCCACACCGATGACCTTGATTTTGGCATCGTTGCGGGAATCTTCGTTGAAGCTGATGCGAATGTCGTTTTCTTTTTTCATTTCTGCCACCTTCTGTGAAATTTGCTTGCCTGTTCTCTTGTCTCTCCCTTACCTCGCTTACCGCCGCTCCCAGTCTCGATCGCAGCGCCGCCGTCCCGGCGGCTACCAAATGCCCCGCTGCAACTGTTATGCACCCTTCCCCACAAACATTGCCTTCAACCTCGAACTCCACCGCTCGTCTTGGATACCGCGCGCGATACGGGCGCGGTGTCCGTAGAACACCATGCCGAGGACGGTTGCATACTCGGGCTCGGCCAGCGTAGACGGCATCTTGGCCAGCGGCATCGGCCATGCCAGTCGCAGCGGGCGGTGGAGAACGGACTCCGCGATCTCAAGAATGCCGGGCAAGCGGCATCCCCCACCAGTGAGTACAACGCCCGCCGCGCACAACTCGAACATTCCGGCGTGACGCAGATTGTCACGCAGCATTTCAAACAGTTCCCGGGCACGCGGTTCGAGGATTTCCGCCACCATGCGCTGGGAAATCAGCCGTGAGGGACGATCTCCGACGGATGGAACCTCGACTTCGTTTCCCTCCGGGATCAGCGTCACGATGGCGTTACCGTAGAGCCGCTTGATCTTTTCCGCCTCTGCCACGGGAGTGCAGAGCCCCACGGAAAGATCGCTGGTGAAATGATCACCGCCAATCGGAATTACACCAGTGTGCGCCACCGCGCCTTCGTGAAATACGATCAGGCCGGTAGAGCCGGCGCCCAGCTCTGCCAGGCAGACGCCCAGTTCGCGCTCATCCAAGCGCAATGCGGCATCGGCACAGGCCAGGGGCTCGAATACGGTATCGTCCACATGCACGCCCGCGCGATTGACCGCGGTGATCACGTTTTGCATGGCGCTCGAAGCGACCGTCACCATGTGTACCCGGACTTCCAGACGCGCCGCCATCATGCCCAGCGGATCGTGCACGCCGGTTTGATCGTCGAGAATGAATTCTTGGGGCAGCAGGTGCAGAACCTCACGATCGGCGGGCAGCGGAATGGCGCGAGCCTTCTCCACCGCGGCGCGAAGTTCCTCGCGTCCAATCTCACGCGCCCGGGCGCCGAAGCTCAGACCTCCGTGGCTGTTGATTCCGCGAGCGTGCGCCCCGGCTATGCCCAGCAAAGCATGTTCGATGGGCGCTCCCGCTGTGTCTTCCGCCTGCTCCACCGCCTTCTGAATCGAGCTCACCGCTTTGTCCAGATCCACAATGACGCCTTTGCGCGAACCGCGCGATTCGGCCACGCCGTGGCCGCGGTAGCGCAAACCGCTGTCGGTAATTTCCGCCACCAGCGCGCATGTCTTGGCACTGCCGACATCAATCGCGGTTAGAAGATGCTCGCGCTGATTCGCCATTCCTATCGTGATTCCTCTCCCTTGGCAATCGCAGGGCTTGGTTTCGCAGGCTTGGCAGCAGCTCGCGATGAATTCGGATTCGCACGCCCCGCCGAACCGGGCGCGGCGGCTTTCGGCCCACTCTTTGGGGCTGCGAACGCAGCCGTCTTAGCTCTTGCTTTGGCTTTGAATCTGGTCTGCCGGACGTGCGCTTTGCGATGTCCAGCTTTAGCCACCTTCCTGGTTGCGACTAGCCTTGCAGGAACCGGCTTCGCCCCAGATGGCCCCGCAGTTTTTGCCGTGAAGGCTGGAGATGGTTTGGGCGTGGCGGTGATGCGAGTGATCAGAGCGGCGGGCTTTACCCCCGCAGCCATGGCCTTCTTGGCCGCACCGGGAGAAATCGCCGGCTGCTTCGCCGCACCTTGCAAATCTGGATTGACGATGATCTGCCGGTCGTAGCGCAAGTCCACCGACTCCAGTTTGTCGAATTGCTGCTGCCATTCCTGTATATGAGCGACGTACACCTTGTAGCGTTCCAGATAGTTGGACGACCCCAGATGGACTAGCACTTCCCCGGCGCGATTGTTGGCCAAGACTTTCACATCGTCCGGATCAGACAGATCGATTTCGCTGAGATCTTGCGAGTAACGGGCGCCACCGGAATCGAGCTGGCGGACTACGTCGTTATAGATCTTCATGCGCGCGGCGCGAGTGGATGGCGGCTCGCCTGTGTTCATGCCCACAATCACAGGGAAGGAATATTTCTTCTTGCCCGGCAATTCCATCAGGGTACCGAGGTTGTCAGTCAGCAGGATTCTGGAACCCACCCGCGCAAAAGCCACCGGAGTACGTTCGTGAATTTCAACCTTGAGCCGGTTGGGGATGAAGCGCATGACGCTGGCCGACTCGACCCATGGAATCTGCTCCAGCTGCGTTTTTCGCTGTGCCAGGGGCACAAAGAAAATATTGCGGCCGATGTCGCCGCCCATGACTTCCATAACCTGCGAGCGGGCCACGTTCTCCAGGCTGCTGATTTCAATGTCGTCGCTCGACTCGACCCGGAAACGCCAGGAACGCTCTCCATAGTGGTAGAGAGATGCGACCGCGATTCCGCAGAGAAAGACGATGCCGAGGGCTACCGCCGCCCAGGTCAGGCGAGTGACAGTTTTCTTTGGAAGTGAACCACGACGGACCGGGACACGCTTCTGCACCCGCAGGAATGGTGGTTCCTGCTCCACGTCCAAGTCGAGCAGGCGCGCATCATGCACTTCTTCGCGCTCCGGCTCGTCGGCCAGTGGGTACAATTCTTCCTGCGAGATGGTGGGGCCGGTTTTCCGCGCCATCAACTCAGGTCAATTGTCGTCGGGAAATCGCTGAGCAAAAATACTATAACTGCTTTTGGGAACGAGAGATAGAAAAAATTGGTGAGTTTTGCACAGGAGTGGGCCGAGCAGTATTTCGGTCGTCCGTGGCCCAAACGCAACCAACCGGACTCTCCCGGTTAGAAGGTGCCGTCCTCAGATATTTGAGGAGGCTGAGGGACAGTGATGACAAGGTTCTCCCGTGGGCAGGCGATGACCGCCTGAATCCCAGGCTCCATGACCTGGGCACGAATCGCTTGCACGCGAGCCATTTCGGCCTGATGCCGCGCCAGAGAGCTCTGGACACGCGCCAAACGGACCTGAGCGCGCACGACTGCCCTTTCCTTGGGCTTGAAACCGTCATTCTCGCGGCCTGCGGCCAAATTTACATAGCCCGCGGCCATTTCGGAAGCCTGTTCCACCACCGCGATGGATTTGTCCGCGAGGCGACTTGCCCACCCTCTGTACTGGCTCACGAATCCGTTCATGACCGCCAGAGCGAGGACGCCGACCGCTGTCCAATAAATTGCTTTTTCGGAAGCCATATTGCTGCCCTTCTCGGAGTTTGACGGGCGACGGCAAGAGTCGTTATCAGCTTAACGCTGTTTTTGTGGCGGGTTTTTGTGCCGGGCAGCTAGGCGCCCTTTGCCCGTAGTTTTTCCAGAATCATCGGTCCAAGCTGCGACACGCTGCCCGCCCCCAAGGTCAGAATCATGTCTCCCGGTTGGGCAGCGGCCACAACCGATGCGACCCCATCCGCAAACGAGCCGGCATAGCTTGCCGCGGACTTCCCTGTTTCGCCAATGAGCCGCGCCAACGATTCCCCCGTGACGCCCTCGATCGGCGTTTCGCTTGCGGCGTAAATATCGAGGACGACAAGTGAGTCCGCGTTCTCGAACGAGGTTGCAAACTCGTCTGTGAGATCACGGGTGCGGGTATAGCGGTGGGGCTGAAATATCACATGAATTTTTCGGAAACCGCATTCTCGGGCGGCCGTCAGAGTGGCGCGAATCTCGGTGGGATGATGGCCGTAATCGTCAATCACGCTCACCCCGGCTGCCTGGCCGCGCAACTGGAAACGCCGGTCCACCCCGCGGAAGTTTTCCAGAGCCGCGCGGATGTCGTCAACCTCGATGTCGAGGCCGACTCCCACTGCAATAGCCGCGGTCGCGTTCATTACGTTGTGCACTCCCGGCACGTGCAGCCGGAATTCGCCGAGATCGCGCTCCCCGAAGGTGACATGAAAATGGCTGGTGGGCTGCCGTTCCTCGGAGGCTACAGCCGACTTGAACCCAGCCTTCCCCAGTTTGATGTGAAAATCCGAGCCTCGCCGCGTTCCGTAGCTCACCGTCCGCCGCCGAATTTGCGGAAACAGGCGGCGCAACTGCGGATCGTCATTACAGACCACAACCGCGCCGTAGAACGGAACCCGGTCCATGAATTCCAGAAAAGCCCGCTTCACCTCGCGCATGTTGCGGTAGCAATCCATGTGCTCCCGGTCGACGTTGGTGACCACCGCAAGCACGGGCGACAGTTTCAGGAACGAGCGGTCGCTCTCATCGGCCTCGACTACCATGTATTCCGAGTTGCCCACGCGGGCATT
>Ga0070708_100005451_pt1 | contig 10086 bp, 26 predicted proteins | sample KBSK5503metaG_FD_65469 | JGI IMG/M metagenome (GOLD analysis project Ga0070708, IMG submission 65469) | Corn, switchgrass and miscanthus rhizosphere microbial communities from Kellogg Biological Station, Michigan, USA - KBS K5-50-3 metaG | ecosystem: Host-associated > Plants > Roots >... | reverse complement strand
TCTCTACTTAGCGCGTTATGAATCAGGCAGATTTATCAATGACGCCTGGTTGCGCATGAGTCAAGAACAGCGCAATGAGGTTGACGCCTGGTTGGTTGCCAGCGAACATCCGTTAGCCTATCAGCCAGGCACACAGGAAAGCCGGATCGTTGCTCTAGTTCGTGAATTTGGAATCAATGAATCAATGAGGTGATAAATCAATGGCTTGGCATTCGATCACAGTAACAATGACACCGGCACCGTTAGACGGCCAGCTTGAAAGTGAAAGCACAGTCTGGCGATGACTGCCTTTAACGGTGATCCGCCGTCTGTCAACGATTCGATCCATTATGTACGATCCGTGATTCGTGATCTTCACCTCAAGGCAAAAGTAATCACAATACTTGGAAACATAGAGTAAGAGGATCATACACCATGATGTCAGATGAAGAGTATCAAGAAGCACTCGCCAGGCCGCGCATTGAGCAATGGACTAGCCTAGAGGATCATCAAGCGGGCAAGTGCAGAGTCTCGCCAGACGGCAAGATCAATTGCCTCTATTGTCACAGTTTCGGAAGGCGCGAGATCATTCTAATACCAAGCGAGACTGAGGATCGCGTACCATCAATGATGCTTGTCACTGAAGTTATCGGACGGACAGACGGTAAGACGCGGGCCGGTATCATCGGAACCACAGCTAAAGTAATCGAAGCTTACCATTGCGGATCGCGTGGCGAAGTGCTGCGAGCTAATACGATCTATCTTGATCAAGGGCCACGAGCTACGCTTGAGTCTATCCGCGAAACATTCCCGCGATTGCATAAACATATTTGCCAACCTTGAAAATAATTCTGGAATCTGAAATGTATTATTCTGGAAGATCGATCCTATTAGTCGTTTATATGATCTGTGAGGTGATCTAACAACGAAAGGAAAGATTGAACAACTATGCAGACAGACAACCAAACGACAATGTATGATCGGATGATCTCTGCGCTTGAGGGATTGCCGGACGTAACAAAGGTGAAGCCAACCACTGTGCGTACAGTAACGCCGCTCGTTGGTGCATCGCAGACTTTCATCGTTCAAACCGTGCGGCAACAGTCAACCGGCGATCATGTGTTCTTAGAGATCGTTGACGCCAGCGGAGCGATACGAGTTGTGCTACCGCCAGCGGTTGCAGACACTATCGCCAGGCAACGCGGCGCACTGTCAACGAAGGTGCGCAGCAAGGTTGCTAAGCGCGTGATGCAAGAGCGCAAAGATCGCGGCGAAGAGATCGGATTCAAAAAGGGCCACAAGACAACCAGAAAGCGATCATGATCTCAGACGGTTACATATACGATGATGGCGGGCGTGAGTCTGCCGGATTCAAGGGCCAAGCCGGTGATTGTGTTACACGAGCAATCGCTATCGCATCCGGCTTGCCTTATCGTAATGTATACATCGCACTGCATGACGCTTTGCGCTCACACAAGAGACGGCGCAAGACTGAACATTCAACCAGTCCGCGTGATGGCGTACCACGTCGCATCTTTCATCCTTGCTTGCTCAAGCTTGGTTTCGAGTGGGTTCCCACAATGCAAATCGGATCGGGTTGTAAGGTACATCTAACAGCGAACGAGCTACCAGCGGGCCGGTTGGTTGTACGAGTGAGCAAGCATGTTTGCGCGATGATCGATGGCGTGATCTATGATACCAGCGATCCGCGTCGTAATAATGATCGCTGTGTTTACGGTTACTATATCAAGAGGTGAAATGATGATGAATCCAAATTGTGACGGCGGCAAGTGTATATCAAGCACAGGTGAGGTGCGCGTATTGCCTACAGGCGGATCGTCTAATGCGATCCTTTGTCGGCATTGCTTCATGCGCGAAATCAGGTTCCGCGAGCAACGCAATCGTGAGCTAGCGGGTGCGAACAAGTTTGACTTGCCAACCTGGGCAAGCTTAAAGAAGTATGACGCATCATGAAGCGTACCTGGACACTAAAAGACTTGCAAGACTGCACCGGCTTGTTGCCGCATATCATCGGCGAACGTATAGCGGATGATCGCGGCTTGAGTATTGACGCATCAAATCGGTTTGCTGATTATGTGGAAGCGCGAACGCTTGAGCTATTCAATACTAACACTGAGTTTCGCCGAAAGCTCTTGCACAAGTACAACGCACGCGATACGATGTATGCGTTCGCAAACCACTGGCTTGACGGTAAACAGAAGCCAGGCCGGAACTACGATCCAACGATGAAGGCAGAGCATGAAAACCAAACGGCCATTAACTGAGCGTGAGTTACAAGCTTTGACTTTTTGCCGACAGCAACACGCCTGGCGCAAGAAGTTTTCCGAGCCTCTAGCAGACTTCATGAAGCGCGTTCCGAAAGGCATCAAGCCTACTGTGTGGCGATCCTGGTACTTCTACCCTTGCGGCGATCTTCGATTGTGTGTTGACTATCAGATCGTTCGCCGGTTGCTTCGTCAAAAGGTGGTATGATGGCCGATCAATTCATGACAAAGCTTTTCAAACGTGGCAAGCGCCAGTATGTGATTGAATGCCTGGCGCGTGATGAACATCCCTATAACGGATGGCACCGCGACTTTCCCGATCTAGCCGCTGAACGATTACAGGAAATCAAAGACGGTGGCGGCTTAGTTGCAAGCATTCAGAAGAGGCAATCATGAGCGAATATGTATACATGATCGAAGCAGCGATCAATCCGCATCATCATGACGATCTGAAAGCTTATGCAATCGGACTCTGTAGCAATCCGCAAAGCGCACTCGCCAACGTTCACGCATCATGGCCCTTTTCATCTTTGCGCCTGGTACATGCAGTGAGATCGGAAAACCGATCACAGATGCTTTACAACGTGCTGCGCATCAAGTTTGAAGAGTATCACTATAAATTCAACTGGTACAGACTGGCACCGGACGCGGTTAGTTGGTTTCAAGCAATCACTGATGACAACTACGTTGAGCTAATCCGCCTGGTTGAAAACCAGAGTGCTAGTGATCATGGTGTAGAGGTGCGCGACGTAACACGGCGCAAGCATAGTGGCGCACAGCGAGTCAAACCGGAACCACCGGAAATGACACCAGAAGACATTGAGGCAATGAAGCAGCGACTACTCGCAGAAATTGAGGTAACACGATGAGCGAAACCTTTGATGATCAAACGCCGTGGCTTAATCGTGACTGGCGCATGATTCGTCAATACCGGCTGGACTATCCAAGCAAGCGCGTTGATGAAGCAGACGGCGAGCATTATCACTTTGAGGATGACACAAGCCAAATGCCTCATAAGGTTGAGTTGTTCCCGATCTTTCTTGAGAAAGACGGCGACAAGTATGTCAGGTGGTCTTACTCGCTCTATGGGCCGGTTGGAACATCAGGCACGCTTACACCGCAAGCAGAAGCAAAGCTTGAGCAAGTCACACGGCGCAAGGATCGCCGAAGCTTGGAACAGTTCATCAAGACATTAGAACACGCAGATCGCACCGGCCAGGTTATCGCAGAATCAATGCTGACAGCAAAGCACGGCAAGCCGATTGACTTGAGCAAGGATAACGGACAGAACAAAGCATAGTGCAGCATCGATCAACTATCATGAAGCAACGCATTAGACGTGCAGAGCTTGACGAAAAAGCTTTGAAGGCTGGCTTAACTGTACAGCATGATTGTGGTGGTTATCGCCTTGTGCGTGATGATAGAATGATCTTTCCTGACACCGGCATTTGCTCAACTGCAACAGCTAGAGAGTGCATTATCTTCTTACTTGGAGTCTTATGGAAATCAGGCCAGACGTACTAGCAGAATACGCCGGACAAGATCAAGTGCGTGATAGTCTGCGCTTGTATATAGACGCTGCGCTACAGCGCAAGGCGTCACTCGATCATGTTCTGCTTACTGGCCCGCCAGGACTCGGAAAGACAACGCTGGCCCGCATCATCGCAAACGAAATGCACGCAACGATGCACACTGCTTTTGCGCCGACAATCAAGGGCCGTGAAGATGTCGCCAGGTTGCTAACCAACATGAATGAAGGTGACGTGCTTTTCATTGACGAGATACACCGGCTATCGCCACTGGTTGAAGAGACGATGTATTCAGCGATGGAAGACTACAAGCTTGATCTCTTAACCAAAGATGGCCGCACATTCATGACAGAGCTTCCCCACTATACTTTGATCGGTGCTACCACAAGACCAGGTTTGATCTCTCAGCCATTGCAAAATCGTTTTGGAATCCTGGGGCAATTAGAGTTTTACTCGCCTGAGACTCTACATAACATTTGTTGGCGTGCAGCACAGGTGCTTAACATTACGATCACGCCGGAAGGTTCCAAAGAGATCGCCAAGCGTTCAAGAGGTACACCGCGAATCACTAACCGTTTGCTGCGGCGTGTGGGCGATTACAGCACTGTTAAGCACAAAGGCCAGGCAATCACACGCGAGATCGCAAACGAAGCCTTAGAATTCATTGGCGTTGATTCCCTGGGCCTTGATAAGACGGATCGCAAGTTGCTGACAACGATCATTGAGAAATTCAGCGGCGGGCCGGTTGGCGTGATGACATTGGCAACCGCACTCAACGAAGAGAAAGACAACATCGAAGAGGTGATCGAGCCTTACTTGCTCCGGTTGGGATTCCTTGATCGAACAATGCGCGGGCGAGTGATTACGCGGGCCGCGTGCGAACACTTAGGACACGGCAAGTTTTGGACACAAAGACAGATAAGAGGTGCGCTATGATGAAAGTGTTCTTGATAGCTCTGTTCCTGGTGATCTTTCGGATTCTCTTGAGGTACGAAGTTTGGAAAGACAATGAAGGCAACTATATGCTCTGGATTCGAGTGCTCTGCTTTCATGTGCTTGTCAATTATGCAAATGCTTTAATGGAACGGAACCGCCTTATAAGTTTTGATCTCGGATGGTACTAAGCCAATGGCCCAGTGGCCCAAACCAATAACCAATGAGCTTGACATCCTGTTAACGGCGCAGACAAATCTCTTTCTAAGATACACGTTGCCGACTTGGACTATCGATCAAGAAGGCGTTGTTACGTTTGCTTACTTTTGGACTGATGATCGAGCACAAGCTTTGTTCGATTACAATACCAGGCGCATCAATGAAGTGCTAAGAAAGGTTGCAACCAATGACAGACATCAACGAGATCAGTTCTCTTCAATACTGGATTGCTAAGCTGAACGAAGCAAAAGAACTGGTACAACTTGCTGAACGGAACGTTATTAAAGCAGCGCTCAATGAAACTGGTGGTGAGCCAACAAATGCTGCACGATTACTAGGAATGAAGCATCAATCTTTCTTGTATAAGTTAAACCACCATCACTCTGATCTTAATCGCAGTCCATTCAAGAATCGCCGAATCTCACAACTTGATTATAATGTGATCATCACCAAGATTGAGACAGGCCGGAGCGCCGGTCTTGCCAACAAGATCAATGAGATCATGACTACACTGAAAGCTGAGCATTGTGTACTGGACATCGGCGACAATATGTTTGTACGCTTTGCTTCTTTACCGTTGCTAGTCTTCAGGCACCTTTCGCACCGGCCAGCACTCGCAATCAAATCCAAGTTAAAATCCAGTGGCGCTAAAGCCAAGCTCAAGGCTGTACCAAAGAAAAGGAAAAAGACCAATGACACCAAACGACATCAAACTACTTGAATCAATCTTCCAAGCTCAAAACGATATGGAGTTGAGCGAAACAAGCGATCAACTGATGCGTGATCTACGCCAATTGATCAAACGTGAAACAACCAAGACCGTACAACATCGGTTCCGGCCAGCATTAGGCGAAGGAACACTAAACCTTCCGCTCGACTACTGCTTGTTGTGTGGACTCAATGAAGCTGCAAAGAAAGAAGGAAGACTGATACACGTTGCCTGGACACGAGTACTCTTCAACGGCCAGGGTGACTTTGTTAAAGTGGTTCCATCTGGCGGCTGCAAGATTCCGGCTGGTTGCTTCATTGATAGTGTCAGCGATAATGCGCTAGGACACCTCATCAATGGTGATGCACAGTTGCAAAATGGATTGCTCTTCTATCCAAAAGAAGATATGCTTTCAACACGTCCATTTCAAGAGGTGACAGAAGAATGAACTATGATTTGCTTGTAGCAGTAACCATCATCACTGTGCTGAGTGGCGATCTCATTCTTTTAGTACTACCTAATCCACCACGCATTAAAATTAGATGGACGATACTTTGGCATGTTCCTTTTTGGGCCGCGTGTTTGTACATTGGCTTGCATTGGAGCTTGCCTCACTTCGCAATTCCGGTGAGGATTGTTCAATGAATGACCGTGAAGAGTTGATTAACCAGGTAGCTCGGAACAATGCGCGTATGATGGTTAGATGGAAGGGTTATGTCTGTTGTCGAAATCCTGATTGCCATTTGATCAAAGCTACTAATCAGCAAGAAAACAATATTCCTAACAGCTTATTTCGTCCGCTCTATCCAGGGCAACAGTATTGTTGCATTGAGTGTGAACACAGTCATTATAGGATCAGCACCGGACGTAACTACCGGCTGATTAATCAACGTTTGCTCAATGAGTGGAAAGTAGAGAACCAAGTGAAATGATCGATCTTGATTGTCCTGAATGTGGCGAAGTTGATGGTTTGCGCTTCAAGGTTGAATTCGAGCCTGAAAGTGATTCTTATATCGCTAATCTGGATGAGCAAGCTTGTGAGTGTAAGCTTACAGATACACAGATGGAATCTTTAAGCGAAGATGCTTGCGAGCGATATACTGAATCAGATGAGGATGACTACTAATGAGCACTGATAAACGAAACAAGATAATCGAAGCTGGAATGAAAAGCTGTCTCTTCATCGGCGGTATTGCTGATGGTCAATGGTGCATGGTTCCATCAAATGCAGAACAATGGCGCTACTCGAAAGAAGGTAAAGAAATTAATGAAGTTTCGCGTGAAATCATCGTAAATACTTATAAACGAATGCAAGTGACTGATGGTAGTGAACGATGGTCGGTGTTTGTATTTGAGCAATTAAGCAACGATGAAGCAATGAGAATGTTTATTGAAAATTACCATCCGCTAAGTAATGATTTAATGACAGACGCAGACTGGCACCAAATACAGCAATACACTAAAACCGACATTCATTCAATGGTAATGAAGTTTATAAGAAACTATAGTATTACATCAGGCAATCTTGCAGCTAAAGATTTGTTGCATGAAATAGCTGAACACTGTGAAGCAGCTTTTAATGTTGGAAGAGGTGTTAAGTTATGAAGACTGATACCTACACAATGATCTCTCTGTTTCACACTCAGAAAGCATACGGTTGGCGAGTTATCCGAACATGCAAAGTAAGAAACCAGCGTACCGGCACAGAACGCGAAATGTCCTATGGTAAAGTAATGAAGCTCAAACGTCTTGGCTTATTACGCATTGATGAAAGTCTATTGAATGGAATGAGTAATGAAGAGATCAAAGCTATCGGATTGAAAGATGCCAACTGTTAAGCACAAATGGCTGCTCAAACTCCGCTTAGAGTTGACGGCACCGGATCACCTGGTAACTACCATTGAAATCATCCTGGGTTATCGTACTCACGCCGATCTAACAATCAACCTGGCCCTTGCCAAACGCCTCATTAAAAGCAACAACCTGGAACCAATTACGCTTGAGCCTGGCCGTCTAATCTTTGTTGAAGGGATCAATGCTTCCACCGGCGAGATCATCAAACAAATCAACCGTTAGGGCGCCGCACAGATCCAAAATTTGTAAACCTCAAAGATTATCCATGCAGAATCTTCCCCTCTGCTTCGTTTTTCTTGCGGCTGGCTTGTGGTATGTCCTGGCCCTGGACGGCTATTTGGCGGGCCTGGTGTGAATCTGGAAAGGATACCTGGGAACCGGCTGCGATCGGTGGGCCGCAGCCGGATCACCTGGCATCATCCGAAGGTTACTCAAGTGAAAAGATCAAATCAACGTAGCTTCAACAGGGCCGGATCGTATCACAGCTTTACATGGCTGTCAACAGAAATCTTTGTTTCCTCTTTTGGCGGAAGCTTACCGGCTGCTTCAATGTTTCTTCGTTGTGCATCTTTAGCGATTGTCGCCAGGTAGTCTCTACAGTCAAGCAATAATTCGATCTCTACCATGAAGAGCTTGAAACCGCGAGACGTTGGATCGGTATCTCTGTAAAGCTTCTCGCAATGCGCTCTGATCTGATCACGTGTTCTCATCGCAAATCTAGCCAGATAGCAAGTACCCACATGCCAAAGAACGTGATTACCGTTGTGGTGACTGCGCAAACAACCGCCATTATAGCCAATGAGTGAATGCGAAAGACTGTCACAATCAAGGCTGTCAGGAACAATGAGACAATTTCCACAAAGACAGTCACCGCTACTGACTGAGTAATAGTCTTGAATAATCGGCGACGGCGCAAGCCTTTTTCTTCAATGACACGTTGAAATACTGTTGACTCTTCCATCAGTTGTCTTCCGCCGTACCAGTGATCACAGACCATTCTTTTTGTTCCAATAGTGATGATGTCAGTTGATTGAAACAAACATTTACAGGTGTTCCGAGAAAGCCGACATCATCACAATCAACCAAGATCGTTTTGCTTTGCAGACTATTCAATGTAACTGTTTCAGCAAGCGATTCGTCACTGATAATGATTTGTTCACGTTCTGCGTCCATTAAAGTTTACCCGTTCAGCAAGTGGTGTTCTTCGTCAAGCCAGGCACCGCAGGGACATTGAATGACCGGCGTTGCGTCACCAGGATGCTCATAGATCGGAGTACCTTGTTGCCAATGGAAAGCAAACACATAAACAACGCAATCCTTCGATAGATCGTTACCGCATCTCGGACAATTGTTTTCCATCTTCGTTCACCTCTTCAATTACCAACATCATTTGTCTAACCAGGTGTTGACCGGCGTAAGCCTTCCATTCCTTGACCGGCGCATCATCGAACAATGGAACCTCAATGGCAAAGCCAAGCTGATGCCAGATATTCAACATGCGCTCAATGAGTAGTTCGGCACCAGCAAGCTCAGTGAAACAGTGATAACTATTTTGCTCACCAACAATGCCTAGATGCCAACTCATCACGCTACTGGTGGAGTCCAGTCATGAATCTCGTCATTAGCTGATAGATGACAGCCATCAACGCCGCAGTACTCTTCGTCATCTTCCATCGGTTGAAACTGATGCTTTGGTAACGGTTCAACCTCAACCAATGGCTTGATCTGATCACGCGGAACCAGGCGAATTTCAATCTTTGGCCGATCCTTTGTCAACGTGTTTTGAAAGTCAAGCTCTTGCGTTGTGTCAAAGAATCGGAGCACCGTGGCGACATCTTGCGCCGTCATGCTTTCTGAAAGCAGATAGTTGTTATAGCTGATTGAAAGCACTACGCGATCATTCAGGCTGGATTCTTTCGGATCGAGAAAGGTTAAGAGATCATCGATCATCTCTACCATCTCGTCACGTTGAATCTGTGCAGGGCCGGTGTTGTCAGGAACGATGTTGAATGGCCGGAACGCAGAGCGCCAGTCTCGTATTTCATCGATCCTTCGTGTTTCAATGTTTCTCATCACGGCAAGGTATCCTTTCGTTTTTGTGAAATAAATTATGCAGAAGGTTGAAGATTTCCAAAGACGCGCAGTGGGATGCGGCCTTGTTGATACTCACGTAAATCTTCAATCATTTGTTGCACGTGTAATTGAAAGTTTGTATCCGGTGAACTGTGTTTAAGTGCTCCCAAACTTTCAATAGTGCGCTCAAAGTCAGGTACTCGCTCACCTTGCCAGCTTGTATGACAGTTGCCAGCATGAATGTCTAAAAGCTCCCTAACTATGTTTCGATGACGCTGACTTGCGGGGATCGGTGTTGGCAATCCTTGAATGCGAAGCAGTGTAGGGATCATTGTGTGTTGAGAATGAAAGTAGATTACACCGCGATTAGGATAAATCTCAAGTGTTCCCTCAATAATAAGACTCATGGCAAGGTTCCTTTCTTGTTTCTAAAGACTTGCAAAGTGTGTGATGTTCACACGAGCATTGTTCACCGGCGCTTCTCAATTGACCATCAACATAACCA
>Ga0070708_100005446_pt1 | contig 10090 bp, 10 predicted proteins | sample KBSK5503metaG_FD_65469 | JGI IMG/M metagenome (GOLD analysis project Ga0070708, IMG submission 65469) | Corn, switchgrass and miscanthus rhizosphere microbial communities from Kellogg Biological Station, Michigan, USA - KBS K5-50-3 metaG | ecosystem: Host-associated > Plants > Roots >... | reverse complement strand
GAGCCGGATGCGGGAAATCTGCCAGTCCGGTTCGATGAGCGGGAACAGGAAACAGAACCAGGCCAAACCGGACTGCGGTGACGAGGCGAAAGCCCAGCCGAATATCCACCGGGAGGCTACAGTTACTGCGCCTGTTCTCGACTCTACTCGCCATTAAGCTCATCTTCCGACCAGTTTCAAATGCTTTAGAAAGGCATCATCATGATTTGTTCTGTCTGGAAGAAACTACACACTGAATTCGTGCGAATTGCCAGAAAGATTGAGAGAACCGACGCGCGTCGTTTAGGCGGAGCAGAAAGGAACAGAGAGTTGAACGCTACAGCACGCGTGATCATTGAGAGACTGCATCAACACGAGCGCGAACATGGCTGCAAACCGAGCAACGAGGACTTGAAGACAGATGGTGAACGCCGGTTGCGAGAGGCGCAGCAGCGAGTCGGAACACATCGAGAGAAATCAGACAGGTAAAGGGCGGTTTTCTGTTAACTAGCGATAAATCGCCTCACGACGGGTTCTGAGCGCGCGAAAATGCCAGCGGGTCCATGTCATGGATGCTGCTGGCCTGAATAATTGCGGATTGATTCGAGCTGTTACCGTTCTCTGCCCAGACCCCGACACCGCAGCCATCGGCTCTCTGACCGCTGACCACGACCCGGTTAACCTCGCCGGAAGAGCTGGAGTAGAAAATTCCCGCGAGCCAGATGTTGGACGGAGTACATCCCTGGTCACCACCCGTGCCATCCACAGTGATATTGGTGATGTTGAAGGGGCCGGCACTCTGGACGAGCACTTGGGCGGCCACTGGTGCTGTAAAGATACTGGTCACGTTTGCGGCCAGGCCGGCGCTGGGCACCGTAATGTCGGCGAGCTTCGTCTGATTCTTGACCGCCGCCACGACCTCCTCCACCGCTTCCGCCACGGCCTTAGGATCATCAATTTGAATGTCGTGCCCGCTTTTGACGTCAAGAACGAACTTCGAATTTCGTGAAAGATGTGCAGCCTCAGCACGATCTTGATCGATCGCGTGCCTAATATCCTTGTACGAATCTTCCGTCATTCCAGGTGGTGGAGGCCGTTTTCCCGCTGCCAACACAAAAAGCGGACGATCACCGAACGGCTGAGGGTTCTTTTCTCTCTCAAGGTAAAGGAGCTGAGCTTCGTCTCCCAGATAGTCCTCCTCAGGCTTGTATCCGGTGCTTGGCGGTCCGGTGCTCCGCGCCGGTGGAATCGTCCGCCCTCTAGCCTGGTCCCGTAATTTCATCCACCGTTTTGCCGGCACATTGAACAACATGCTGATTTCGTCTGCGGGAACGACCAGGACAATGCCAGCGACGTCATTCCCATAGTCCTTGGTAAAACATACAGCGCCACTAGCGATTGGCCTACCAGCACGAACGGGCCGGATATCTTTGCTGACTCCAGAAGGGTGTGCAACTCGAATACCTCTTGCGCCAATGTCCGGGGCGCAGGTCCAAGATCGCTCCAGCCAGGCCCCGCACGATCGTATGCACAGGTTCTGACTCGTTCCGCCAAAAGGCGCTGGACGGCAGCCCAATCTCTTGAAAAAGTCCCGCCGCCGGCTTCGAGAATAACTGCTGGTTTTGCGTCATGCGGCCCGACACAGTGAATGTGCAGTTTATGGCCATCAACATCGATCATTTTTCCGGGCGCGGGCCCCAGCGGGGCCGAAGATTGCGAAAATCCAGCGATGACGGTGCAGAACATCAACGCGAGTAAGGAACGCAGCAATGAGTTTCTCGTGGTCATTGTTCAAGCAAGCGGATACTTCAAATGCAAACGCGGCAAGTCCGAATCGCCAGGAACTAGGACATTATCATCTCTCGCTAGTTGGCGCTAAATGCGATATCACTCGATGAGCGTCGGTCAAAACGTGTAAATGCGATTTCGCCAACCATCTCCCAAAGCTAGCCGTTCTCAGTTCGCATGCATGTGTGGGGAGTTCGCTGCCTCCGGCCACTAGGCTGCTTACGGCTACTAGTTATGAGAGAATTCCTCTTCGAGACCACCGATGTTGCCTTCCACCGTGACCGGCCAAAAGAGTCCACGCGCTCATGGTATTGAACAGTTGCTGTCCATGCGCGTGTTCCTCGTATTGGCATTGTGCTTGGTAGCGCTGGTGTTTGCAGTGTACAGCCCGTGTCTGGGATTCCAGTTTATTCTCGATGACCATCGCTACACGGCAGACCCGAGGATTCAAGATGCCGGCCATATCTGCGAATACTTTACGAGTTTTGTCTGGGCACAATTCAAAGGAGGGCCGAATAGCTTTTATCGGCCAGCCTTTCTGCTGTGGATGAGGTTCAATTTTCTACTGAACGGTTCGGCTTCTTGGGGCTGGCATCTGTTCAGCATCCTGAAGCACATTTTGGTTGCGGCGTTGCTTGGATCGCTGGTATGGAAGCTGCTCCGAGATTCTGCAGCTGCATTGTCCTCAGCAACGTTGTTTGCCTTGCATCCTGCGCAGACAGAATCGGTTAGCTGGGTAACTGTACCAGATCCGCTGGTGGGCGCTGGGCTGCTTATTGCTCTGCTCAGCTACTTCCAGTACCTGCACCCCCCAGCGATAAATGATCAGGTAGGCCGGACCAAAGGCAAGAAAAGGTCAAAACCGGAGACCACCAAATCGGGCAAGTGGCTGGTCGCTTCGGTTGCTGCATATTTTGCGGCGCTGCTCGCCAAAGAAACGGCAATCGTGTTTCCCGTCGTTATCTTTGCCGTCAGTTTGAATCCCTCAGCCAGTCAGTCAGCTTCGCAAAATCAGGCCAATAGGATTGGCCCGAGCTACGGGACCTGGAAACAATCGGTCCGTCATACACTGCCGTTTATTGTAGCAACCGGCTTATATCTTCTATTGCGTTTAAACGCTTTGGGCGTTGCTGTGGCTGCAAACACGCAGCAATTGCCTTGGATCAGCGTCGTTCTTTCTTGGCCCGCAATTCTCTGGTTCTACGCGAAAGCGCTCTTCTGGCCGTGGAGGCCGCATTCCTTTGCTGATCCCCTCGTTATAGGCAGGTTTTCCGCTCGAGAAGTCTTGTTGCCCTTGCTGGACGTTGTGGGTGCTTTGGCGCTGGTGGCTGCAGTCTCGCTCTGGGCTTTGGCAAGAGCCAGGAGGAATCTGGGTGGAGAGAAAGCCGCTAGGGTAAGGTGCGTGAGTGTGATCGGAATCCTCTTGCTCATACTGCCGCTTCTTCCGGCCTTGGATTTGAATGGACTAAATCCGGGCGACTTCTTGCATGGCCGATACACCTATTTATCATTGCTAGGTCTGATGCTGCTGCTTGCGGTTGCCTTGAGCACGGCAGAGCATCGCAATGTGCTTCTGTTGGTCTCTTGTGCATTGGCGATTGCATTCTCCGTCTCGACCTTTGCCCAGGAGAAGCAGTGGAAAAATGATGCGACGGTCTTCGCCATTGCGCACGAAATTGCACCCAACAATCCGGTCGTTGCCCAAAATCTGGCTGATACTCATGTGCAAGCAGCTATCAAATTGGGTGATGAAGGGCACTGCAGTGAAGCGATCCCGATTCTGCAACAAGTAATTCGCGATTTCCCGCAGGATTGGAAGGCATGGGCTGCCCAAGGCAATTGCTATGTCCAACTCAACAACCTGGTCGCTGGCGAGAACTCACTCCAACGCGCAGCCGCCATCTCTAAAAACTCAACTGTGATTCAGTACTGGCAGGAATTGCGTGCTCGTATGGGTCTTCCCGCCACCGGTTTGCCGAACTGAATTATTCAAACTTCACAACCAGCACACTCGCGTAGTTTGAAAAAGCCCTGCCGCGTACCCTTAAGTGCGACTGTCAAGATGGCGGCCAACCCGTCTCGCGTGGGAAGAATCCGGGAACGACCATCATTTCTTTGGGCGCCTAAGACCTCTTTTCATTCTTAACCCCATCTTCTAGGTCCTTTCCAAGGGGACCAGTCCCTACTGATCCGGGATGGAGCCCGAAGTCGCTTTTGACGGTAAGCCCTGTAACGCAAGATCATGTTTCTAGAGTTTATGGACAGATAAAATCAATCAGAAGTAGTTGGCAGGAAAGCAATTGCCACTTCATTCTCTCGCCGTGGCTAACGTACAAAGACCCTCGATATTACACTATAGAAACCCGCACCCTAACATGAAAGTTTGCTCCTTGAAGGCCTTTCAGGTGCCACAGGGAACGCTGGACCTGCTTATTCTGAAGACACTTGCTCTTGGACCACAACATGGTTGGGCAGTTTCAGAGCGGATTCAGCAGGTCTCAAGCGAAGTGCTTCGCGTCCAACAAGGCTCGCTTTATCCGGCTCTTCATCGCCTGGAACGCAAAGGGTGGATCAAGGCGAAGTGGGGATCATCGGAAAACAATCGGCGCGCAAAATACTACGAGTTGACGGCAGCCGGTAAGAAACAGCTGGCGGCAGACGAGGTCTCCTGGAAGACGCTAACCGACGCTGTGGCTCTAATTTTGGGAACTTCATAGGGGGCGGGGATGTTTAGTGACCTCTGTTTTCGACTACGTGCCCTATTCCGCAGGACGGCTTCGGAAAGTGAACTCGACGCGGAATTGAATTTCCATTTTGAGCGCCAGGTGGAGAAAAACATGCGTAGCGGCATGACACGTGAAGAAGCCGTGCGCGAGGCGCGAATGGACTTTGGGGGCATGACGCAGGTCAAAGAGGATTGCCGCCGTGCGTGGGGAACGGCTCTGATTGAGACGCTGGTTCAGGACATCGGCTATGGTGTAAGACTGCTCGTGCGCAACCCCGGTTTCAGTACTACGGCACTGCTGACCTTGACGCTCGGCATCGGAGCTACAACCGCAATCTTCAGCCTAGTGGATGCCGTACTCCTGCGCCCGCTGCTTTACCGAGATCCACAAAGGTTACTGGAGATTTATGAAGATCACGGCGGAGTGGGGTTGGGCCTAACCTACGACGCTGATACACCCGGAGCGTACGTCAGCCTCAAACGGCAGACGCAGATCTTTGAAGATGTAGCGGCAGTTGACGGCGGCAATGAGTTCTCTCTGGTCGCGGATGGCGGGGAAGCTCGCACTGTGATGGATGAGAGCGCATGGTGTCTTCGTTCAGCTGGATGTGCTCTTGTTCGACGCCGCCAAAGACCATCCCACCCAGCCTGCCATTTCCGATGGGCAGCGCGTCGCCCCACCGTTGGGCCGGGTGCGTATACCAGAGCACTGGATCGGCGTCTGCCGCCGAAACCGGAAGAGCCAAGCTTAAGAAGAGAATCGAACTCCAAATGAGATTGTCCATAAGATTCTTTCAAGAAAACAAATACCCGGAACCGCGATCGTGAACATACGCTGGCGCCGATTATCCCGTGGTCACGTGCTCAGCCCACTCGATCGGCTGGTACATGCCGAGCTTCAAACGCAGGCTCACAGGTCTTCGTTCCGGCAGGTGCAGATCGACATTGGCGCTGCCTTTCTGCAGCGGTGTTGCGAGGACGCCCGCGGGGGCGCTGATTTCTTCGATCCGGTGCGTTTGAACTCATTAGGTCACATGAAATTTGCTCTCCTGTCTGGGAATGCTCTGTACTCCATGCCTCGGGGGATGAAGTTACCGATAACTATAAACCACTGGTATTCCGGCTGACGTTCGCAGTCGCGCGCAGTACGCACATCAACATCGATTTGTCCCAATTTCCGAATCCCTGAAAGCTCTATGCGATGAAACTTTGGAGTAAAGCAATCCAGGAGGATTTGATTTCTATGAGGAGACTCGCTGTTATCTATATTTTGCGGATTGCAGTTTCTGTGTCTCGTTATGAATTTCAGTCCGCGTTAGGAGAACCGGTTAAAGAGGGTGTCTGTCGGGAGCCGGAAGCCTTGAGCCTGCTAGCGACCGATTCATCAGCTGCTTTGGTGAGTATCTTGGTTTCTCGAACCCCGCAGCCGTCCCTGATCGGCGACAGGCAACCAACCACGATTGGGTATACGAAATGTACACATCCGGGATCCCGCGATTAGCGGAATAGCCGATGTGTCATACCGCCCGACGTGTTAGCTCGCGTCGGCGGAACGGCGACATGGAGATGCAGTAAGTCACAACGAACTTTGAATCGTTTGCGTTCACCTACAGGGTAATGCTGAACGGTTTGAAACCAGTCCCATACGGGCATGGGAGAAATTTCACTTAACCGGCACCATCCCGCAGCAGACCTCATTCTGCTATTTCGCAGAGCATCATGCCCAGAACGCGTTTTGATGAGAGCTATTCGGGCAAAGCGTATTTGCCGTCAAAGTGGAAATGGCCGGTGACACCGGGAGTTCCCGTCTCAGGCTGCCCGCCACCGACACTAATGGTGTAGTCTCCTGGAACGATGATCGGATTGCCGTCCTCCGTCACCATGCTCAAGTCGCGCTGCTTCAACTCGAAATGAACTTTCTGACTTGCGCCCGGGTCGAGGTGAACTCGCTCAAATCCTCGAAGGGCGATGAGGGGCGCACCCTTAACCGGCGGGAATTTGAGGTACAGCTGCACGACCTCATCGCCTGGTAGCTTCCCGGTGTTGGTCACCGTTACATCTGCCTCGACCGATTGTCCCGCAGCGATGCTCTGCTCTGGCACAATGAGATTGCTATAGCCGAATTTCGTGTAGCTGAGCCCGTAGCCGAACGGATATAACGGCTTTCCGGTGAAATACCGATAGGTTCGGTTCGTCATTCCGTAATCTTCGAAGTTGGGTAACTGGTCAACTCCCTTGTAGAACGTAAGCGGCAATCGGCCGGCAGGATTGTTTTTCCCGCTAAGAGTTTCAGCCACGGCCGTGCCGCCCTCTTCTCCGGGGTACCAAACGTCGAGAATCGCGTTGGCATGCTCGTTAATCCAGTTGACGGCAAGAGCGCTGCCATTCATGAGAACGACGGCAATAGGTTTTCCGGTCGCAGCGACAGTCTCCACCAGATCTTCCTCAGCCTGAGGAAGGTCGATGCTGGTGCGATCTCCGCCGAGGAAACCGGGTTCGCTGACCGGCATCTCCTCGCCTTCAAGCTGACTGGTGATTCCGACGACAGCGATAACAACATCGGCATTTTTCGCAGCGGCGACGGCTTCAGGCGAAGGAGCGCTGCTGAACTTGGTCCAAAAAAGTTCGCTCTGCGGCTTGGCGTTCCTGGTCCCGTAGGAGATTTCGAGCGCGACCTTATGGCCCTTTTCCAGATGAACGCGCCCCGCGCCCGATACGAGTCCTCGTGATCCACCGCCGAAAGCCGCTGCTACTTGCTTGCCATCGACCGTGAGCCTGCCGAATCCCGTACTGCGAATACCGATGAGAAAGTCGCCAGATTCCGAAGGCGTCAGGAACCCGGACCATTGCACGCCGAAGGTTTTCTTTCCCGCGACTTCTTTCGGGAGATCGTTTTCGGTGAGCTTCACGTTCGTCTCTGTGCGGCTGACAAGAGGAGCCGGGGGCGCCCCTTGTGAGGGCTCGCCTCTCCGGATGGCTTCGGTGTAGTCGGCTTTGAGTCCGGGCTTGCCGTCGGGAGTCTTCAGAAGAGCATCCGGCACAGGGCTTCCATCCGCGCGAAGGAACTGCGTTCCCGGAACGAAGTTGATAGTTGCATTGGGGAACTCGGCGCGGAGCCCATCGAGGATGGAGACGATATGAGTGGGCTGGCCGGCATAGTTCCCAAGGAGCGGCCTCGTCTGATCGGCAAGAGGCCCGACAACGGCAATCTTCCGGATCCCGGGCTTTAAGGGAAGCAAACCGTCATTCTTCAGCAGAACCATGGATTCATTGGCCAGCTTGCGGGCGTGTGCGCGATGTTCCGCACTGTCGAGCTCCTTCTCGTCGATCTTCGTGTATGGAACCATATCCGGTGGATCGAACATTCCCAACCTGATGCGTGCAGAGAACAAACGAATGAGCGCTGTGTCCACTGTGCTTTCAGGCAGGTATCCCTGCTGGACGGCATCGATATAGGCCTTTTCGACAGGTTCCCCAAACCTCGAAGTAAAGGTGACGCACTCGTTGTCCATGCCTCTGATAACGGAGATCGCTGCACCCTGTGCCTGCGTTGGGCGATAACGATGATTGGCGGCAACGTCGCGAACCGCGTCGCAATCCGAAACGACATACCCTTGAAAGCCCCACTTGCCCCGCAATTGGTCCTCGAGCAGGTACCGGTTGGCGCATGCGGGCTGGCCATTGATTGCGTTGTAAGCGCACATGACAGACCCGGCTTTGCCTTCAACGACGGCGGCACGGAATGCGGGTTCGTAGGTATCGACCTCGTCGTGCTTGCTTACGTCGACATCGGCAAAATGGCGGGTCGGTTCCGGGCCGCTGTGCACAGCGAAGTGCTTCGGCGTCGCAATCGCCAGGTAGTACTTGGGGTTATCACCCTGCAGTCCGGTCACGTAGGCAACTCCCATGCGACCGGTGAGGAAAGGATCTTCGCCGTAGGTTTCCTGACCGCGACCCCAGCGCGGATCGCGGAAGATGTTCAGATTCGGAGACCAGAAATCTAGGCCTCCCATGATGCCGGTGTGTCCCTCGCGCGCGTTTTGGACGTGCTTGATGCGGCCCTCAACACCAATCTGCGCCGCCATGGTGTGAATACCCGGCGCGTCGAACGTCGCCGCAAGCCCGATCGGCTCCGGATATTCGGTCACTCCCTCGTTAATGACTCCATGAAGGGCTTCGCTCCACCATTGATACGCAGGAATCTTCAGCCGTGGAACGGCCGCCGAGTTGTTCTGCATCTGCGAAGCTTTCTCCGCGAGCGTCATACGGTAAACCAGGTCCGAAGCGCGCTGCTCGGGTGGAAGCTGGGGATCCAGGTAGGCAGGGTTTGCGGATTCCTGCGCAACTGCACTTTGCGGCGTTGTCCCCATGGAGAGCGCTCCCGCACAAACAACAATCCACTGCATGGTTCGCATGATCCGGCATTTCATAGCCTTCTCCATTCTGAATCTGGAATCCGTGCATCTCGACTGCACTGCTCATCTCTATCCCGTGCTCAAAACGGATGTGACTCCCTCCGTCTTCCCAAGCCAGGTGTCGGTACAGAACAGAGCATTCGCAGACGGCCGGTACCCATGTGTTTCCGAAGTGAGCCGAGAAGGTAACTAACTGCACTCTTCGACGGCATCAAGCACTCGCGAGTCTTTCAATAATCCGTTCCACAGCTACGTCCATTCGCGTGTACTCTTGATCACGGTAATACCGCAGCGAGTCGATGTCCAATCACTCTCCGCAAGGGCACTATTCCGCCAGGTTATGGAATGCGCCTCCCGGCATGAGGGACTTCTCCGCCAGGTGGACCGGCTTCCTCACTCCTTCCGAGTCTGGCACTTACGAGTTCGGACTGGTTGGCAGCATGCACCAACTCTGGCTGGACGGAAAACTGATCGCGGACGATCTCGTGTTACACGATCCCAATCCCTCCACGAAGGTGGTCCAGTTCGAAAAGGGACATCGCTACGCCATCAAGATCGAGTATGCGCGCGGCGCTTTCGGCACGAAGCTCGTGTGGCTGAATATGCTCGCGGACCCGATTGCGGACGCTGTTGCGGTGGCGAAACAAGCTGACGCGGTTGTGGCCGTAGTCGGCATCACCTCGCAACTCGAAGGCGAAGAAATGAAAGTAGAGGTTCCCGGCTTCAAAGGTGGAGACCGCACCAGCCTCGACCTTCCCAAAGAGGAAGAGGACCTTCTCGAAGCTCTTGCGGCCACGGGCAAGCCGCTCATCGAAAAGGGAGATCGAATCGTGCCCGAAGTCGCCTTCGACGTCAGCGTCGGCGGAGGCCAGCCCGGAGCGAACGTCGCCGCAGCGCAAGCTCACTTCTTGGTACGAGGCGAGCAAAAGCTGCCGGAATAACTTCCGGCACGGAACCGCTGACAACTCTATACAGGAGCCGTAAAATGCATACCATCACTCCGAAGAACCCGATCCAGCGATTGGAGATTGGAAGCGCCTCGAATCCGACGGGCAGCATGAACCGTCGCCAGTTCGCAGGTCTTTCTGCCTCCGCGCTGGCATGGTCCTGCCTTCCCGCATGCGCGCAGACTTTCGGCTCCGCGCAGCCGGTCACCTTCGCAGCTATAGGTCTCGGGTCGATT
>Ga0070708_100005445_pt1 | contig 10091 bp, 10 predicted proteins | sample KBSK5503metaG_FD_65469 | JGI IMG/M metagenome (GOLD analysis project Ga0070708, IMG submission 65469) | Corn, switchgrass and miscanthus rhizosphere microbial communities from Kellogg Biological Station, Michigan, USA - KBS K5-50-3 metaG | ecosystem: Host-associated > Plants > Roots >... | reverse complement strand
CGGTCACAAATGAATAACTCCAGCCGGGTATTCACTCCGGCCGCGCAACAGGCTCAGGCCGAGCGCGGCTCGGCAAAAGGCTATGCGCGCCGTATGGCTGAAGGCTTCCCGGACAGCGTCACACCCGAGCTTGCGAAGTTTATTGCCGAACAGGATACCGCCTTCCTGGCGACCGCGAGCGGTGACGGCGCGCCCTACCTGCAACACCGTGGTGGGCCAAAGGGGTTTATCAAAGTTATCGATGAAAAAACGCTCGGCTTTGCCGACTATCGCGGCAACCGGCAGTACATCACGCTCGCCAATTTATCGGAAAATGATCGCGCCTTCCTGTTTCTGCTCGACCCCGCACGCCGCCAGCGGATCAAGATCTGGGGCCGCGCCCGCATGATCGAAAATGACCCGGCTCTGATGGAGCAGCTGTTCAACAACGGCTACAAGGCCAAGCCCGAGCGCGCGATTCTGTTCACGATCGAAGCGTGGGACGTGAATTGCTCCTCGCACATCGTCACGCGATTCACAGAGGCGGAGATTGAAGAGGCATTTGCCACCGTCCAGGCCAGGATCGCGCAGCTGGAAGCCGAGAACGCACGTTTGCGCACGGCTGTCGAAAAGCAACCGGCAGTGCCGTCAGAATGAACCACGACAGCTACCCCGACAGTTACATTCGCGGCATTCTCAACACGGTGAAAACGATTGCCATGGTCGGCATCTCGCCGAAAGACAATCGGCCGAGTTATTTTGCGTTCAAATATCTGCTCGATCGTGGCTATCGCATGATCCCCGTCAACCCGGGCCAGGCCGGAAAAGAGATTCTCGGACAGAAAGTTTTTGCAAAGCTTGCCGATATTCCCGAACCGATCGACATGGTCGATATTTTTCGTGGCTCCGCCTCCGTGCCACCAATCGTCGAGGAAGCGCTTGCGCTCGTTCCGAAGCCCCAGGTGATCTGGATGCAACTCACGGTACGCAACGACGAGGCTGCGCGACGCGCCGAGGACGCAGGCATGAAGGTTGTTATGAACCGTTGCCCGAAGATCGAATATGGCCGCCTTTCGTCGGAAATTTCTTGGATGGGCGTTAACTCGCGCACCCTGTCTTCGAGGCGCGCACAGACACTGGGCGGCGGCGTGCAGCGCATGCGTCTTGGCCCGGTGTCTGACCGAGACGATGACGCCTAAGGCCTTTGCCGGCCCCGGTCGCGCGCTTCTACCTTGACGTCACCCCTCCCTACCCGCACTAATCGCGGCTTCATGCGGCGTGGGACGGCTATTTTCATTCCATAACGCGATCGGAGGTCGTATGGGCGACGTTGAACGCAACCCAGGCTTTGCCACACTGGCGATTCATGCGGGCGCCAAGCCCGATCCAACAACCGGCGCGCGCGCCACCCCGATCTATCAAACCACGTCATTCGTGTTTGACGACGTCGATCACGCAGCGGCGCTGTTCGGCCTGCAGACGTTCGGCAACATCTACACGCGTATCGGCAATCCAACTTGTGCTGTGCTGGAGGAGCGTGTGGCCGCGCTCGAGGGCGGCACGGCCGGGCTCGCCATTGCCTCTGGCCATGCGGCGCAAGTCATCGTGATGCACGCCCTGATGACGCCGGGTGACGAATTGGTCGCCTCGAAAAAGCTGTACGGCGGTTCAATCAATCAGATGAATCATTCCTACAAGAATTTCGGCTGGAACGTCGTATGGGCGGACCCGGACGATCTTGCCTCGTTCGAGAAAGCAGTCACGCCCAAGACGAAATGCATTTTCATTGAGTCGATCGCAAATCCGGGCGGGGTCATTACGGACATCGAGGCGATTTCCAAGATCGCCCGCAAGGCGGGCGTGCCGCTGATCGTCGACAATACGCTTGCGACGCCGTACCTGTGCAAGCCGATTGATTTCGGCGCCGATATCGTTGTGCATTCGCTCACGAAGTTTATCGGTGGCCACGGCAATTCGATCGGCGGGCTCATCGTCGACTGCGGCACCTTCGATTGGTCGCGCGACAAGAAATATCCAATGCTCTGCGAGCCTCGCCCTGAATATCAGGGGATCGTCCTGCACGAGACCTTCGGAAACTTTGCCTTCGCCATTGCATGCCGGGTGCTCGGATTGCGCGACCTCGGTCCCGCACTGTCGCCGTTCAACGCGTTCTTGATCCTCACGGGCGTCGAGACACTTCCGCTGCGCATGCAGCGGCATTGCGAAAACACGCTTGCCGTCGCCGAATGGTTGTCAAAACGACCCGAAGTTGCATGGGTAAGCTATCCGGGTTTACCCGGCGACAAGTATCAAAAGCTCGCCAAGAAATATGTGCCAAAAGGCGCCGGCGCGGTCTTCACTTTCGGCCTGAAGGGTGGCTACGACGCCGGCATAAAACTCGTATCCAACGTCAGACTGTTCTCGCACCTTGCCAATATCGGTGACACTCGCTCGCTGATTATTCATCCGGCCTCGACGACCCACCGGCAGCTGTCCGATGCGCAGAAAGTTCAGGCGGGCGCCGGCCCTGATGTCGTGCGGTTATCGATCGGCCTCGAGGACAAGGAAGACATCATCGCCGATCTCGAGGAAGGTCTGACGGCCAAATAACCAGTCAGGATTTGGTCAGCGTGCGGGCAACGTAGTCGCGGATATAGGAAAGCGTTGCAGGCGCAGCCCATATGTCGGTGACCGCTTTGTCGGTCGCCTCGCCGTTCTTTGTCAGCCTCTCGGTGACCGGCTGCCGCACTTGCGATTTGGTTTGTGCGAACGCCGCCGGCGACAGCCCGGACAATTGCTGCGCGACCGCTATCGCGTCGTCGATTAATTTTCCCGGCTCCGTTACTTCGTCCACCCAACCTCGCCGCAATGCCTCGTCGGTCGCATAGGTTGCGCCTGAGAGCGTAAATTCCGGCAAATAGCGGGGCGGAACCGCAAAGCGTACAACTTCGAAAGCTAGCGCGGGAAACGGCACACCCACCAGAATTTCCGTGACACCGATGCGGCCGGCATCGCGCGCCATGAGGCGGCGATCGGCGCAACAGGCGAGCACGCAGCCGCCGGCAATGGCGTGACCGTTGACCGCAGCCACGACGGGTTTCGGGTGGAAGAACGCCGCTTCGTAAAGACGGTGCAACGCAGGCAGAAACCGGCGAATGTACTCGGCTCCGCCGGAACTCAGGCGCTTGAGGTCGACGCCGGCGGAGAAGATCTTTCCCCGCCCCGTCAGCACGATCGCCTTGGTATCAGCCTTGCGCAGATCGTTAAAGCGAGCCGCCAGAGCGTCGCAAAATTCGATGTCGAGTGCGTTGGCCTTGCCATGGGTCATCGAGAGAACGGCAACGCCGTCGACGGTTTTAGTATCAATCATGCACCCCGCTCCGCCCGCCTTCGATCCGCGGCCAGTGAATCGCCCCGATGCGATAAACGCTCAGCATGGATCACCGCCACGCTAAACACCAGAATTGCCAACACCTGGTGCGCAAGCGCCAGCGGCAATGGCGCCTGATACAGCAGTGTCACAATCCCAAGCCCGGCCTGCAAGGTGATCGCGCCGGCAAGTGTCAGGGCACCGCTCAAGCCCACGCGGGCACGCCATGCATCGCAGGCATGCAACGTTGCGAGAACCCAAATTGCATATGCGACCATACGGTGATTGAACTGGACGGTAAGCGTGTTTTCGAACAAGTTGCGCCACGCAGGCTGGATGAACCACAGCCTTTCGGACGAAGGTACCAATACGCCGTCAATAAGCGGCCAGGTATTGAAGACGAGCCCGGCATCGAGACCGGCGACCAGGGCGCCGAGATAAATCTGAAACAGCAGCAGCGCGGCAAGCGCGAGCGCACCGAAGCGCAGCCGCGCCGGGGCCGCACTCGGGAGGTAGTCCGCGAGTTGCCGGGCCGTCCACAAGGTCGCTGCATAAATCGTCGTGGCCAGCGTCAGATGAAACGCCAGGCGATATTGCGAGACGCTGACGCCCTGCGTCAGACCCGAAGATACCATCCACCAACCAACCGCCCCGAGTGCGGCTCCCGCACCGAAAATCGTCCACAATCGCGATCGAAGCCCGGAAGGAATCGCGCCGCGCCAGAGAAAAAATAACAGCGGCAGCAGGAACACAGCGCCGGTCAGCCGCGCCAGCAGACGATGCGACCACTCCCACCAGTAAATCGTCTTGAAGGCTTCAAGGCCCATACCGCGATTGAGTTCGCGATACTGCGGAATGGCCTGGTATTTGGCGAACTCGGCCTGCCACTCAGCCGGCGAAAGCGGTGGCAAGACACCGGTGACCGGCTTCCATTCGACGATTGAAAGTCCGGATTCCGTGAGCCGTGTCGCTCCACCGACAATCAACGTGAGCAATATCATTGCAGCCGAGATCAGCAGCCATAGCCGCACCGGCCGCAAACTGGCATTGGTCGCTTTGATCGGTTCGTGCATCGTCTTGCTTGCAGGAGACGGCGCGGACCATATAGTCCGCGGCGACGCCCCGCAATTGAGAGGCAAGACTGTCGGCTATGTCGATCCGGACCCGCAAACTGGTCGGCGCCGTCGCGCTCCTCGCCCTCGTCATCGTCTGGGGCCTTTTGGCCATGGCGCTGGCGCAATCCGTACTTACCAACATCAACGGCTGGGTGGCGACGATCTACTACATTGTCGCCGGGCTTGGCTGGGTGCTGCCTGCGATGCCACTGATCAGCTGGATGGCAAGACCCGACACTAAGCCACGCTGAGCCGACGGAATCGGTTCCAGACCGCCGTGCCTGCGCCCGACATCAGCACCTTCAAATACCGCTGGCGCTGAAACTCGCCGTTGACGGAGATGCGCGGCAGCGCGGTCAAATAGTCGCGGTGTACCTTGAACAGCACGCCCGGCCGCGTCGTCAGCGCGGTCTTGAAGCCGAGTTCGGCCGCAATGCGGAATTCGCGCGGGCCGGCTGACGTCACGTCGCCGACGGGAAATGCGAGGTGCTCAGGGCGTCTTCCGAGCGCCGCCTCCAACACGGCCCTGCTCATTTCTATCTCAGCACGCACGGTCGCATCGCTCGGCACCTTTTTTAACATCATGTGATTGACGGTATGTGCGCCAATTGTGCACAGCGGATCGGTGGCAAGTTCGGCGATGTCTTGCCAGCCCATACACAGATCGCGGCTGAACGAAACGACATCGACGCTGAAACACGCACAAAGGTCGCGCACCGTGCGGCGCAGCTCTTCTTCCGTCTTCATGCTGCGCAGATAGCCGTAGATCGCAGCGTAGAGCTCGCGCTTTTGTCGCGTCGTCGCGCATTCAAAATACTGATCGGCGCCGTTGATCACCATTCCGATACGATTGTTTCGCGCAATGACTGCCTCGAGCGCGATCCACCAAAGTTCACCCAGCCTGTCTGGGAAACTGGTCGCGATGAACATCGCAAATGGCAGTTTGTATTTCCGAAGCGACGGATAGGCACATCGCAAGAAATCTTTGTAGCCGTCGTCGAAGGTGAGACAGACGAAACGCCGCGCGAAGTCGCCCTCGATGTAGCGTCGATGCATTTCGTCGAGCGACACCACGTCAATGCGCGAACGCGTGAGCCGTCGCAGCAACCGATCGAGAAATTCCGGCGTAACCTCCAAAAGCCGGTTCGGCTGGAACGCCTCGGGGCGCGCCGGGCGCACATGGTGCAACGTAAGGATCGCACCGACGCCACCGACCAACGGACGCAGCCAATGGTGCAGCCCGCTGAAATATGTCGTCTCAAGGCCGGCGCGGATGACGGTCTTTTTCAATGTCGGCGTGCTCCCCTCTCACCTTATTATAGTTGCGGCGACGTCAATGATGCTTACGGCGACAGGAGTTGCGTTTTGTTACTACGTCGCCCCTAATCCCGGAAGGGCGCAAACTTTGGACGGGATTCGTGCGATGAGAAAAGGGGAATTGTCGTCTTTCTCCGAATTGGGCGACTAGGACTCATGACCCCACTGAACATCCTGCACGTGTTCCGGGCGCCGGTTGGTGACTTGTATCGTCATGTCCTCGACCTTGCCCGCGAACAAATCGCCCGCGGACACCGGGTCGGGCTGATTGCCGACAGCAAAACAGGGGGGCGCCGTGCCCAGGAAACGCTGAAGGAGCTTGCGCCGTCGCTGGCCCTAGGTCTTACACGGGTTCCCATATACCGACACATCGGCCCTAACGACGCAACAATTCTGGGCCATGTGATGGGGCGCATTGCCGGAACGCGCGCCGATGTTGTGCACGGTCATGGCGCCAAAGGTGGCGCCTATGCCCGCTTGGCATTCAATGCCTCCCACGCAGTCCGCGCCTATACGCCGCACGGCGGAAGTCTTCTGTTCGGGACCGACACCACCGCTGGAAAATTCTATCTCGCCACCGAAAAGCTGCTGATGCGGCGCGGTGAACTGTTCCTCTTCGAAAGCGCCTACAGTGCAGAAGTTTTTCGCCGCAAGATCGGCACACCTCATGGCCTCGTCCGCGTCGTTCACTACGGCGTGTCGGAAAAGGATTTTGCGCCCGTAAAGGTGCAAGGCCATGCAACGGATCTTGTTTTCCTGGGCGATTTCCGCCCGGTCAAAGGCATAGATGTCCTGATTGACGCGATAGCGAAACTTAATAGCTACGGCCGGCATGTGACAGCAACGCTGGTTGGTGATGGCCCCGAACGCGATTTGCTCGGCGCGCAGGTCGAACGTCTCGGTCTGGCAAGTGCGGTCAGGTTTCAGCCGGCCATGGCTACACGCGAGGCACAGACCCTTGGTCGCATCATGGTGATCCCGTCACGCGCGGAGTTCTTACCCTACGCCGTGCTCGAGGCGGCCGCCGCCGGCATGCCCTTAATCACGACGAAAGTCGGTGGAATTCCTGAAATTTACGGCCCTCTCACGGACCGCCTGGTCGCGGCGCAGGACGTCGACGTTTTGGCGCACGCTATCGCACGAAACCTCGACCAACCTGAAGAAACCGCGGAGACGGCACGACTGCTGCGCGAGCGTGTGTCACAATTGTTCTCAGTCAAGAGCATGGTCGACGGAGTGCTCTCTGCCTACCAATCAGGCCTCGACCGCTTACGGCAAAGTGCTCGCCGTTAGGACGGTTACCGGAGGTGTTGGAGGTCGCCGCAAGCTTTGTCACCCCGCTCCCGTCGACGCCCCCTTCGTTGACACACCAGCGCTCATCCCTATAGTCCGCCCCGTTCTCGGTCGGGGCGTGGCGCAGCCCGGTTAGCGCACTTGTCTGGGGGACAAGGGGTCGTGGGTTCAAATCCCGCCGCCCCGACCATCTTTTCACCGAGAAACGAAATGGCCAGGTTCGCCTACAACAGTTGAATAGGCGCACATTCGCAATTACGCTCGTCAATCAAGGAGCGTCCGCATGACCGCATCGCATGCCTATTTGTTCTTCCGATACGCCCGGTGGTTACTTTGGATCGCCGCGCTCGCTTACGCGGCCGAGTATTTGCTTAATCCCCGCGGTCATTTGGACTCGTTCAGTCGTCTGCTGCGAACGACCGAATTCTGGCTGTTCACGCTTCCAAACCTGGCGATGATCGCGGGATTTTTCGAATTGATGATGCGCGACAAGGCCGGTCTTCCGCGGCCGAAGTTCGGTCAGCTCGGCTTGCCGCGCTCCGCGGAATAATTCCGTCGCCCGGATGCGGCGGCTCCGAAATCAATACCAATCTGCGCCAGGAAGGCTCTCGAGCGGGCAGCCTCGAGGTAAGCAATCTCGCTTTTCAATCTGTCGATCTCGTGCTGACAAAGTTCGGCGTCTTCAACCGCCTCTTTGGCGTCGGATTCAAGTCTGCGCAGGAACTGCCGCAGGCGGACGATATCGGCATCGGTCGGGGCTTTTAACATGTTCCGATCGTAGCCGGTCCATGCCGCGCGAAAAGCGGTTTTCCACTTACAAATTAAACTGTTCACGCGTTTTTTGAATCTCAATCCGGCGTATGCAGTGATACGCCGAGCCGGGCACGCCGCCGCAGCCAGGTGGTAGCGCGATACTTGGGGTCGTGCGTGATGCCCTGCATTCCGTCGAGCACGGCGAGCACACGACCCGGACCGAGCGCATCTCCAAGCGCGAGCGGTCCTTTCGGATAGTTGAGACCGAGTTCGACAGCCGTATCGATGTCGGCCGGCGATGCAATGCGCAATTCCGCGATACGCGTGCCGATATTGACGATCATCGCGAGCAGCCGCTGCACGACGAAGCCCGGACTGTCGTTGATCACGGTGACCGGCATTTTTTCCGTTGACAGCGCCGCGACCGCAGCGGCCAGGATGTCCGGCTGGGTGAGCGGCGTTTTCATCAGCGTCCGGCGTCCGGAAAAACGCCCGAACATGTCGACAGCAACAGTCCGCGCCGGATCGAGTTGCAATCGAACGGCTGCACCCGAGGCATCCTCTCCGATCGGCGTCACGAAGCATGAAATTCCCGCTACTGGCGCGCCGCCGAACTGAACTTTGACGCCGGCGCTTTTCAGCCATTCGGCAAGCTCGGCTCCGCCATCCTCGTCCACGACCCAGGCCGCGGTGGGCTTTGTCCCCGGCAGGACTGGCACGGTCGGCTTATTTTTCGCCGGGGCGCCTTCGTAACTGTAGAAGCCCTGCTTCGACTTGCGACCGAGAAGACCGCCGGCCACGCGCACCGCCATTTCTGCCGATGGCTGATACATCGGCTCATCGAAAAATTGTTCAAAGATACTCACCATCACCGCATGTGTGACATCGCCGCCGACAAGGTCGAGCAGCTCGAAGGGTCCCATGCGGAACCCGGCCGCTTCTTTCATCAGGGCATCGACTTCCTGCGGATTCGCAATTCCCTGCGCGACGATGCGAAGCGCTTCGGGACCGTAGGCACGGCCTGCGTGATTGACCACGAAGCCCGGTGAGTCCGCGGCGACGATCGGATGCTTGCCGATCCGCCGTGCAAATTCCACCAGTGACTCCACGACCTTGGGCTCAGTGCGTAGGCCACCGATAACCTCGACCAGTTTCATCAATGGCGGGGGATTGAAAAAATGCAGGCCGGCGACGCGCCGCGGCTGCGCACATCCGGCGGCAACCTCGGTCACCGACAGGGACGATGTATTCGTTGCCAGCACGGCATCGGCAGCCACCCGCTGCTCGATCTCACGAAACAGGGAGCGCTTGGCCGAGATGTCCTCGACGATGGCCTCGATCACAATCCCCGCTTGTGCGCACTCATCGTAGGTGCTGATCGGTTGCAGGCGGGCGAGAACGTCCTTTTTTGTCTCGGCGGTCATGCGCCCTTTCGACACCAGCCCTTCGAGACCCTTGTCGATCGCGGCGATGGCTTGCTTCACCGCACCGCTGTTTGAATCGAACAACAAGGTCGCGAGCCCGGCTTGCGCGCACAATTGAGCGATGCCGCGACCCATGGTGCCGGTGCCGAATACCGCGGCGACAAGATCGGGCCGGGAAAGGTCAAACGCCACGCGCTACTGCCCTTCGAACTTGGGTTTTCTTTTTTCCATGAAGGCACGCATGCCTTCTTTCTGATCGCGCGTAGCGAATTGCAGCTGGAACGCCTTGCGCTCCAGCATCAACGCCGTATCGAGCGGCGCATTGAGCCCGGCGTTGATGATTTCCTTGATCTGCATGATCGATACCGCCGGCATCGCGGCAATGTCGCCGGCGATTTCGAGCGCGCGCGACAGCGCCTGACCGGACGGCGCGACTTCGCTGACGACACCCATGCCCAGAGCCTCCGCGGCGCTGAACATTTTCCCCGTCATGATCAGCAACATGGCGCGGTGGCGCCCGACAAGTCGGGCCAGTTTTTGCGTGCCGCCACCACCGGGAAGAATGCCGACCTTGACCTCAGGCAGGCCGAGCTTTGCCCCCTGTCCCGCGACAATGATGTCTGCGCACAATGCCAGCTCAAGTCCGCCGCCAAGCGCAAAGCCCTCTACCGCGGCGATAAGCGGCTTTGGACAGTCCATGAGCGCCCGCCAGTATTTCTGCACATTGCGCGACATGACCTCGACAGGACTCGCCTCGGCCATCTCGCCGATGTCAGCGCCGGCTGCAAAAGCGACTTCCGAACCGGTGACGATGACACAGCGCACGGCATTGTCGGCACC
>Ga0070708_100005442_pt1 | contig 10093 bp, 7 predicted proteins | sample KBSK5503metaG_FD_65469 | JGI IMG/M metagenome (GOLD analysis project Ga0070708, IMG submission 65469) | Corn, switchgrass and miscanthus rhizosphere microbial communities from Kellogg Biological Station, Michigan, USA - KBS K5-50-3 metaG | ecosystem: Host-associated > Plants > Roots >... | reverse complement strand
CGTGAACCATGGCCGAGGTGGGCACGCATCTTGTCGTCCGGCTGGATCGTGTGGCCGTTCGGGATCATGTCGCTGCTCGTCGTTTCGCTCGTTGTGTACGGGGCATTGACGACGGCGGGCCCTCCCAGGCCCGGCCTCGGCGGCGTCTTCGGAGCGCCGACGTTCTCGCCGCAGCCTTCCGGCCTGCCGAGCGGAAGCGGCACCCCGACCGCTTCCGGTTCGCCGACGGCGAGCGGTCGGCCGACGCCATTCGACACGGTCGCACCGACGCCGGGCACCGTCGACGGTGGCATCGCGGTTCCGACAGCCGGCGCCTACACGGTCCACGTCGATGGGACCGAGGGCGTGAAGTTCACGGCCTTCGGCTTCTGCAACCGGACCTTCCCGACGACCGCAACCCTTTACATCAAGGACCACTACACCGGTCGGGACGGCCCGACGTCATACGAGTTCGACATCGCGTATTCGACCTTGCATTCGGAACGTCACATCTACGAATACACCAGGACGGCTGTCTTCCTCGAGTACGAGTTCGCCCAAGTGAGCTGCGCGGGTAATGCGCAGCCGAGCGAGGTCAGGTACTCGCCGTTCCAGGAGAAGGTGCGGCTCCCGCTCCGCGTAGGCGCGTCGTGGAGCGGCAGTGGAGGAGACGCTCAGCGGACGGAGACGTACACGTCGAAGGTCACCGGCACCCAGACGCTCGCGATCGCCGGACGCTCGATCCCTACGTTCGTGATCGAGACGTCGGTAAAGATGACCGGGAGCGAGCACGGAACGCGCTTCCAGCGATGGTGGTACTCGCCCGCTTACGCTCTGCCGCTTCGTTGGCACGAGGAGATCAACGCAGCGAGAGGCCCGGCGACGTACCGGGACAGCTTGACGGTGACGTTCACGGACCTCGATCCCCGGTAGCGAATAGCCCGCGCCCGGCGCGTACGCTGTAGCCGATGGGACGGCTCCTTCTCGTTCAGCCGGGGCCCGGCGCCCCCGATCTGCTTCCGCTCGAGGTCTGGCAGGCGCTCGCGCGGCCGCACGTCTACCTGGCGCCCGGCGATGAGCTCGGGCTGCGCCTCGCCGACGTGGCGATCCCGTTCGAGGCGCTCGAGGAGGCCGCGCCAGAACGCTTCACATCCGACGCGCCACAACAGGGCGGCAAGGGCCCCGAGCTAAAGCTCTTGATCGGCGCACACAGGCACGGCGACACGTCGGCCGGAGCAAGAGCCCTCGTAGAAAGACTGAACGACCTCGCCGCGGAATATGGCGAGATCACGTTCGTGCTCCCGCGCGAACGCGGCGAAGAGATCACGCGCGCGGTCCTCGAGAAAGCGTTATCGGGCGCGCCCGAGGTCGAGGTCGTCATGGGGCGGAGCGCGCGCGGCGCGCGCCTTCTCGAGCTTGTGCTCGTCATGGCCCGGCTGCGCGGGCCCGGTGGCTGCCCGTGGGACGCGGAGCAGACGCACGAGACGCTGGTGAAGTACCTGCTCGACGAAACGTACGAACTGATTGAGGCGATCGAATCCGGCGCGCCCGACCACATCGCCGAGGAGCTCGGCGACCTGCTCTTGCAGGTCGTGTTCCACGCGCAGATGGCCGCCGACGCCGGCACGTTCGACGTCGACGACGTTGCCGGGCGCCTCGTAACGAAGCTCATCACCCGGCACCCGCACGTGTTCGGCGACATCGAGGTCGGCGGCGCGTCCGAGGTCGTCGCGAATTGGGAAGTGATCAAGGATCACGAGAAGGGACGCACGTCGGTCCTGGAGGGTGTACCGGAGGCACTACCGGCGCTCGCGTACGCGACGAAACTCCAGCGCCGCGCGGCAAAGGTCGCGATCGCGATCGACGACGAGAAAGACCCGGCCGGGAACATGCGCGCGAAGCTCGCCGAGCTCGAGGGGGCGGGCTCCGACGCAACAGAAGAACAGGTCGGCGAGCTCGTCTTCGCGGCCGTCGCGCTCGCTCGGCAGCATGGAGTCGACCCCGAGACGGCGCTCCGCCGGACGGCACGGACGTTCCGCGACAGGCTGGCACGCGTGGAGGCGCTGGCGCGTGAGCGGGGTGAGAGGCTCAAAGATCTTTCCGCAGAGCTGCTCGACCGGCTCTGGGCGGAAGCCAAGACGCCGTGACGACCACGCCGGAGGGGTCGCGCCGGACGCTCGCGCGAGGCGCGCTGGTATTCCGCTGGGCCGCGCGCTGGCTGCTGATTGCGGCGTTCATCGCGCTGATGCCCAGCGCGGCCTCTGCGGCTCCGACGTGTCCTGCGCTCAGCGCATCCCAGGCGGCGGCGCGGGTCGACCTTGTGTTCGAAGGCGTCGCGCTTCCTGGCCCGGCCTCCGCCAACGGCATCCTCTCTACCCCGGCGCGCTTCAGTGTTTCCCGCTACATCAAAGGCACCGGCGCCGGTATCGTCTCCGTCGCCGGAGGGCCTCGCACAGCCAGCGGAGGTTTGATCTCGCTTACGAGCGCCGGCGTATTCGCCAAGGCCGGTCAATCCTGGGTCGTCTATGCGAACGGCCAGGGCGACGGGATCGTGGAGACGTCGTCCTGCGATGGAACCCATCTCGCCGGCGGGGCGACGCAGTTCATCTCCGAGAGCCCCTCGCCCTCCCCGACCCCTCCTATCTCCGGCTCGCTACCCGCGGTCGAGGCTCCGGTCTTGATCGCTCCGGGATGGGCCGTGCCGGCGGCAGCGGGCATTGGCGGTCTCGGTCTGGTGATGGGGATCGGCTGGTTCGTCGCGCGAAAGGTCGTCGGTACCTGAGGAGAACGTATCGGTCCTACCTAGGACGGAACCGCCCGAATAGGCCATACACCTTCCGCACTTTTCTGCCGATACTCCAGGCGGTTTGAGACGACTGAGCGTCCTCCTTTTGTTCCAGATCGTCCTCGCCGGAACTGCGCTACCCGACGCGCACGCGCAGGAGCCGCGGGGGCGATACATCGTCGTACTCAAGAAAGGGACGAACGCGTCCGCGACGGCCATCGAGCACGGCCGTAGGTACGGCGTCCTCGAGCGAGCGGTCTACTCGCATGCCATCGACGGCTACTCCGCCGACGTCCCTGAATCGCGCGTGAGCGACCTCCGGTCGGATCCTCTCGTTGCTTCGGTCTTCCCCGACGTCGCCGCGCGAGCCGCCGCCCAGACGACGCCTACCGGGGTGAGCAGGATCCGGGCTCCACTATCGCTCGACAAGGGGACCGGAGTGAACGTGGCCGTCCTGGACACCGGCATCGACCTCGATCATCCGGACCTCGCTGCCAACATCGTCGGTGGTAAGAATTGTTCCGACGGCTCGAGTTACAACGACACCAGCACATCGGGCCACGGCACCCACGTAGCCGGCATCATCGCCGCGCTCGACAACTCGATCGGCGTACGCGGCGTCGCACCGGAGGCGAAGCTCTGGGCGGTCCGGGTCCTCGACAACTCGGGCTCGGGTGACTACAGCTCGCTGATCTGCGGCCTCGATTTCGTCGACGCGAAGTCTCCGGCGCACGGCGGGCCCATCGCCGTCGCCAACATGAGCATCGAAGCATCACCGGTCTCGGACGACGGGAACTGTGGCAACACCAACGGCGATGCGCTGCATCAGGCGATCTGCCGGGTCGTCGCCGACGGCGTTACCCTCACCGTGGCAGCAGGGAACGACGGCAGCGACTTGAGGAACACGGTTCCGGCAACATACGGCGAGGTCATCACGGCAACCTCGATGTCCGACTCCGATGGCGCGCCCTGCGGGTTGGGATCCGCAGCGTCTTTCGGCGGCGACGACACGTTCTCGAGCTTCTCGAACTACGCCACGTTGTCGAGCGATGCGTCTCACGTGATGGGCGCGCCCGGCGACGACATCAACTCAACACTCAACGACGGAGGCTACGGGCTCATGTCCGGGACCTCCATGGCCTCCCCGCACATCGCTGGTGCGGCGGCTCTCTACATCGCGGAACACCCGGGTTCAACGCCTGCGGGGGTGCTGGCGGGACTGAAGGCAGCCGGCGAGGCGGCGAGCGTGAATTTCGGAGGCGAGTGCACGGCGGGATTCAGCCACACCGACCCTTCGCAGAAACATCCCGAGGTCGTCGTGGCCGTGAAGTCGGCAGCCTTCGTCGTTCAGCCGCCGGCGAACGCGACCGCATCGATCGGGGTGATGTTCGCCGGGCCCGTGAGCGGAGTCGACGACACGAACGTAGTGCTGCGCTTGGCGTCTGGAGGCTCGAACATGCCCGCGACGGTCGCCTACGACGCTCCAAGCCACAAGGCCTTCCTTCAGCCGTCTAGTGCTTTGACACCGGGTGAGCATTATTCGATCGTCGTGGCGCCTCAGGGCTCGACGCCTATCACCGACGGGAACGGGCAGCAACTGCCGGAGAGCACCGTCGGGTTCCGCGGTGGGCTTGTGGAGGAGGAGGGCAGCGCCGTCGCCGGTTTCGCCTGGCGCACGGTAACCACATCGGCGGCGTACGGGGGCAGCTTCATCCTCGATCGAACCCGCGGCGCCTGGGCGATGCTCACGTTCACCGGCACCTCCATCTCGTGGTACACGGAGCTCGGGCCGGACCAAGGAAACGTCAGCGTTGTCATCGACGGGGTAAACCGGGGAACGTTCGACAACTATCGGGCTTCCGCCCTCTATCGCTACCGGCGAAGCTGGGGACTCCCTGCGGGGACCCACACGATCAGGATCGTGGCTGCCGGGAAGGACGAGCTGGCGAGAGACGCGTACGTTGGAGTCGATGCCTTCGGCGTCAACGGGACATTGATCCCTTCTCCGGCGCCGAAGGTCGTCTGGCGGGTTTCCGCATCGAGTCTCGCGTCGCGTGGACTCTTCGCGGAAGACAGTTCCATTGGGGCCCGTGTCGGCTTCCGCTTCCGGGGGACGGGGATCGACTGGCGCACACTCCTGGGGCCGGACCAAGGAGTGGCCAACGTCTCCATCGACGGCGTTTTCAAGGGTTCATTCGACAACTACGCCATCCGGGCCGCCGGCTATACCCGCTCGTTCCGGGGACTTTCCGACGCCGTTCACACGATAACGATCGTGATCGCAGGGTCCAAGCGGGCGGTCTCCAGCGACACCAACGTCTCGGTCGACTACTGGCGCGTCATCTGACCCGTCGAAGCTAGTTCCATCTCGCTCCTTGCGCCGGAAGTACCCAGACGGTCTTCGCGTTCGGATGGTGGCCGGTGCACGCTTCGCTCCCTGCTGGGCGAGGCGTCTTTTCGTGCCGTTCGCTTTCGCGTTTGTCGTGGTATTCGGGGCCGGGCTCGGCCCGAGCACCCCGAGCGGGTACGGGTTGAACCGTACTACCATCGCGCACGTACGGCCGCCTCGCCCCGCATGACCGGCCGGTCTGCGGGGTAAAGAAGGCGGCGGGGCACGCCTGGGGGCGCTCATTCAGGCGTGCCGTCTTCGATCATGGGAACCAGTGCGGCTCGCCTGACGATCCCGCGGCGGTTCGGCGGGGTCGACCGAACGCACGTCCTGTTCGCGGCCGTCGTCGGTGTCGTCCTTCTCAGCTTGGCGGGCGCCGGCCTCGCGCTCGCGCGGCTGTCGATACCTCTCGCCGAATCGATCGCCCGTCGCGCGGACCGGCTCGCGCTGCTTGCTCAAGTGAACGCCTCATCGGATACGCGCTCGAAGATCTACTCCGCCGACGGCCATCTGCTGGCGATCCTCCATGGAGCCGAAGACCGCGAGCCGATCGCTCTGGTACGCCTCCCTACGTACGTCGCTCAAGCGGTCGTCGCGATCGAAGACAAGCGGTTCTACTCCCACGACGGCGTCGACTTCACCGCGCTCGGGCGCGCGTTCATCGTCAACGCGACCGGCGGCGAATTCGAGCAGGGCGGCGGAACGATCACGATGCAGCTTGCTCGCAATTCCTACCTCCACGATCGCAGCAAGACGATCGCTCGCAAATGGGACGAGATCGTCGTTGCGCGGAGGCTCGAGCAGCGCATGACGAAGGATCAGATCCTCGAGGCGTACCTCAACTCCGTGTACTTCGGGCGCGGCGCGTACGGCATCCAAGCCGCGGCCGAGGCGTTCTTCGGCGAACCGGCGACGAAGCTCACGCTCGATCAAGCGGCGCTACTCGCGGGACTCATCCGGGCGCCGGAGCGACTCGACCCCGACCGCCACCGCACCGACGCGCTGACCCGACGCGCCCAGGTGCTCGATGCGATGCGTGAGCAGGAGATGATCGACGACGTAATGTTGGAAAAAGCGAAACACACGCCGCTGCGACTCGCGAAACGAACGATCTCGAACGGGATCGTGATGGTCGCCGACGCGGGCGCGTCTTTCGTCGGGTACGTCAAGCAACAGCTCCTCGAAGACCCTCGGCTCGGCGCGACTCCGGAGGATCGGGCCGCTCGCTTGTTCGGTGGGGGATTGCAGATCACCACCACCCTCGACCTTGACGCGCAGCGCGCCGCGGAGCGTTCGATCGCCGGCGTCCTCGATCTGAAGGGTGATCCGTCGGGTGCGCTGGCGTCGGTGGATCCGGACACCGGCGCGATCCGCGCGATGGCCGGCGCGATCAGCGCACAAGGGTTCAACCTCGCGGCGCAAGGCCGGCGTCAGCCGGGTTCGGCGTTCAAGCCCTTCACGCTCGTCGCGGCGCTCGAGAAGGGGATGTCGCTCTACAAGGGCTACAGCGCGCGCTCGCCCCGGACCATCCACCTGCCCTCCGGCAAGGATTGGGTGGTCCCTAATTACGAGGGGTCCCCCGGCGGATTCCTGTCGATCGTCCAAGCGACCGTCTATTCGGTGAACACCGTCTACGCGCAGATCGTCATGGACGTCGGTCCGCAGCACGTCGTCGATGTAGCGGAGCGGATGGGCATCACGAGCCCGCTCGACGCATTCCCTTCCATCGCGCTCGGCGCGCTCCGGATCGGGGTGTCGCCGCTCGAGATGGCTTCCGCTTACGCGACGCTCGCGAACGGCGGCACCTCGTACCGGCCGTACGCGATCACAGAGGTCGCCGACCAGACGGGCAAGATGCTCTGGACGACAGAACCGCAGGGGTCTCAGGCGGTGAAGCCCGAGATCGCGAACAAAGCGCGCGCCGTCCTCGAACAAGTGATCTCGCTCGGGACGGGCAGACGCGCGCTCGCCCTCGGACGACCCGCAGCCGGGAAGACGGGCACAACCGACAGATACGCAGACTCATGGTTCGCGGGGTTCACGCCCCAGCTCTCTACCGCCGTGTGGATCGGCTACCCGGACGCGTTGCGTCCGATGCTGAACATCCACGGGCTTCCCAAGGTGTACGGCGGCAGCCTCCCCTGCGAGATCTGGACCCGGTTCATGACTGAAGCTCTGGCCGGCAAGCCCGTGCTCTCCTTCTCGCCCGTCTCGCTCGGCGGCGGTTCGTTCGGGCAGAGTTCGGATCCCGGCGCGATGCCGGGCTCGCCCGCTCCCTGGCCCACGGAGCCACCTCGCAGGTGCTGGGGCCCGCCGGGGCACTGCCACAAGCGCTGATCGAGGCCTCCACGTTGTGTCGAGTGCTCGTTGTTAGAATCGCGCGCGATGGCACGCATCACATCTGTCCGTGCGCGCGAGGTGCTTGATTCGCGGGGAAATCCCACGATCGAGGTCGACGTCACGCTCGACGACGACTCCGAAGGCCGCGCGATCGCTCCGTCCGGCGCGTCGACCGGCACGCACGAGGCGCTGGAGCTGCGTGACGCGGACGACAAGCGGTACGGCGGGAAAGGCGTCCTCGCGGCCGTAGAGAACGTCACCCATCGGATCGGACCGGATCTCACCGGACACGAAGCGCTCGACCAGCGGGCGGTCGACCGGCTCTTGCTCGACCTCGACGGAACGCCCAACAAGCGGAAGCTCGGGGCGAATGCGATGCTCGCGTGCTCCCTCGCCGTCTCGAAAGCCGCCGCATCCTCCCTCGGATTGCCGTTGTACCAGTATCTCGGCGGGGCGAACGCCCACGTTCTCCCCACGCCTTTCTTCAACGTCCTGAACGGCGGCGCGCACGCCGACAACAACGTCGACGTGCAGGAGTTCATGATCGCACCGGTCGGCGCGGCCTCGTTCGCCGAGGCGCTCCGGTGGGGATCGGAGGTCTACCATGCGCTCAAGGGCGTCCTTTCCGATCGCCGGCTCTCAACGGCGATCGGCGACGAGGGCGGGTTCGCGCCCAACCTCGCGTCGAACGAGGCGGCCATCGAGGCCTTGTTCGAGGCGATAAGCGTCGCCGGACTCACCCCCGGCGAAGAGGTCGCGCTCGCGCTCGACGTCGCGGCAACGGAGCTGTATCAGAACGGCTCCTACGCCTTTGCCGGCGAGGGCGCCAACCTCGACGCGAACGCGCTCTCCGGGCGCTACGCCGACTGGGCCGCAAAGTATCCGATCATCTCGATCGAGGATCCGATGGCCGAGGACGACTGGGACGGCTGGACGCGCGCGACCGAGATGCTCGGCGGCCGCATGCAGGTCGTCGGCGACGACGTCTTCGTGACCAACCCCGAACGGTTCGGCGACGGCATCGCGCGAGGAGTGGCGAACGCGATCCTGATCAAGGTCAACCAGATCGGGACGCTCACCGAGACGCTCGACGTGATCGACATGGCCCGCAACGCGGGGTACGCGGCGATGATGTCGCATCGATCGGGTGAGACAGAAGACACGACGGTCGCAGACCTTGCCGTGGCGACCGGCGTCGGTCAGATCAAAGCGGGAGCCCCGGCGCGGAGCGAACGCGTCGCCAAGTACAACCAGCTCCTCCGGATCGAGGAGCACCTGGGAGACTCCGCGCGCTACGCCGGGGACTCCCTGATCGCGGAGGGCAGCGAGTGAAGGCTCGCGGCGCGGTCGTTGCAACGCTTCTCGGTGTGATGCTGCTGTCCGCCGCATACCCGCTCCGCCAGTACGCGACCCAGGATTCCCGCGTCGCCGGGCTGGTTCGTCAGGAACGCGCGCTCGATGCGAAGATCGTAGCGCTGCGCCACCAACAGGAGCTGCTGCAAAGCGACGACGAAGTCGAACGCATCGCGCGCGAGGAGCTCGGCATGGTGCGGCCCGGCGAGGTGGCGTTCGCCGTGGTAGGAGGAGCTCCGGCCGCCGGTCCGCAGGCCGGCTCGTCCCGGAAGGTCGCTGCGCCGGCCGCCGCTCCCGCCGCCGCCTGGTACGAACGGTGGTGGGAGGCGTCGGTCCGGGCCTTCACCGGGATGCGTTGACCTCTCCTTCCACCTGCGGCGTTCCGTGCCCGTTGACCCGCCCGGAGCCACCGCCGTACGATTGCCCGCGTCCCCGGCGCGAGGCCGGGCCGATCCAAGGAAGGAGCCTGGTACGTAGTGCCTGTAGAAGTTGGTCAGATCGTCGAGGGAACCGTAAGCCGGATCGCGCCCTACGGGGCGTTCCTGTCACTCGCCACCGGCGAGACGGGGCTCGTGCACATCTCCGAGATCGATCGGAACTTCGTCAAAGACGTGCGAGAGCATCTCCGAGAGAACGACAAGGTCAGCGTCAAGGTCATCGGCATCAAGGACGGCGGTAAGATCGATCTTTCGATCAAACAGGCCGCACCGGACTGGCAACCGGAGGCCCCGCGCCGTTCGCGCACGAAGGACCCGGAGTTCGAGGCGAAGCTGAAGAAGTTCATGCGTCAGTCCGAAGAGCGACTCGTCGACTGGCGCCGTCAACGCGAAGCGAAGCGCGGCTAACGACCGGAGACCTCGACGGAGGCGGCCGTGAGGCCGCCTTCGGTGTTGGAAGGATGCGGTGAGCGGGACGGACGGCGAACGAAGGGCGATCGTCGCGGCGCAGATCGGACGCGAACCCCGCGGCGAGGTCACCGTCGTCACCCATTGCGAGTACGGACTCCCTATGGTGATCCGCACCGCGCCTCGGCTGGAAACCGGAGAGCCGTTCCCGACGCTCTACTGGCTCACGTGCCCACTCGCGTCGCGGAAGATCGGAGCGCTCGAATCCGGCGGGAGGATGCGCGAGTTGAACGCACGGCTGGGTTCGGATCCCTCGCTGGCCGCGGACTACGGCCGCGCGCACGAGCGCTACCGGAGGGACCGCGACGGCGGCGACGGCGGCCCGGCTGAATCGGCGGGCGG
>Ga0070708_100005441_pt1 | contig 10094 bp, 5 predicted proteins | sample KBSK5503metaG_FD_65469 | JGI IMG/M metagenome (GOLD analysis project Ga0070708, IMG submission 65469) | Corn, switchgrass and miscanthus rhizosphere microbial communities from Kellogg Biological Station, Michigan, USA - KBS K5-50-3 metaG | ecosystem: Host-associated > Plants > Roots >... | reverse complement strand
CACGACACCGGCGACGGGTGGCGCTGTTCGTGCATCTAAACAGGCGGAGGAATCCATACGCCCATGAGAAGAACAGCGCCCGGCCACTACCTCATCGCCAGCGACTTCGACCAGACCTTAAGCTTCAATGACTCCGGCATCGTCCTCAGCGAACTCATTGGCGCCTCAAACTTCCGAGAGAAGGTCAGCGGCCTCTCTGACATCCACCTGGTCCAGCAGGGGGCCGAGCTTGCGTATCTTCTTCGTCATGATCCCGAGTTTCGGTGCGTACGCCGCGAGCATCTGATCGAAGCGGGAAAGCAGGTGCGATTGAAACAGGACATCAAGCGCTTCGTCGAGTGCCTGAACGCCGGCGTCGAGGGGTATCACTTCTCGTTCTATGTGATTTCGGCCGCGCCCCGAGCGGTCGTCCAGTCCGCGCTCGAGGGCATCGTGCCCGCGGACCATATCTACGGCGCAGAGTGTGAATATGACGCGTCCTCTGGGGAGATCTGCGCCATCACAAGGGTCCCAGCGGGCTATGGGAAAGTCGCGATCTTGGAGGAGCTTGCGACCGAACTCCAGGTGAGCCCGGACCGAACGATCTATATAGGGGATGGCAGCTCCGATCTTCACGTCATGCTGCACGTCAACAGCGGCGATGGCGTGACGATTGCGGTGTCTGAGGCCAAGCACATCACCCGAATCGCGCAGCGGACCGTCATCAGTGACAACGCCCTGAGCGTCCTGGTGCCCGTCCTCGAGGAGGTGGTGGGCTGGGACGCCGCGCGGATTCGCCAGCTCTTCACCTCCCACGGACTGGTCTTGCAGGAGTGGGACAAGGCGCGAACGGACTGGGTGACCCTGCGCGCATATCCCGAAGTTGGCGCCGGGGTGGTCCGATGAGCGCCCGTGGAGAGGGAGGAGTAGGACACGAGGACCCGGAGGGAGACACGATGACGACCGCCACATTCCAGAAAGGTGATCGGGTCGAGTTCAAGGAGTTCCCGGAGGTCGCCGCGGGAAAGATTGTGGCGTTGTGGAGGCGCGGCTTCTATAAGGTCGCCTGGGAGAGCGGGCTGACCCACCAGGGCAAGACCGCCATCGTGAGTGGGAATGTTATTCGAAAGGCGGGCTGAACCCACACCGCATCGGACAAGGCATCGCCTGGTATGGCGTTGCCGTGGCCCGGCTAGCGTTGGCCGTTTGGACCATTTGACGGAGTGGTGGCATATCTTTCCGGCGCGTAGGTAACGGCCCAGCGCACTGCCCGCAGAGCGAGTCCTTTCGAGGGATCCTTGTACCTCTGTTCCCGAATTCGGGGAAACCGGGCTGTGAACCAGAGGGTCGACCCTCTGTACACAGCCAGAACTTCGGCGTTTTGAGAGAAGGTTGTGCCAACCTTAGTCCGCCCCTAGGGCCCTAATAATTAGTCGGTCTTGACCCACTTAGCTAAAACTTGCCTTATCGCGGCCTCGGCGTCCACGCCCCTCCTTCACCTGGTCGGATCCGAGCACTTTCAGTGCGCGATCTTTGGGTCGAACGCGAGACCGTGCTGCGCGAAGGCTCGTGGCCGCGGGCGGCAGCATTCGAACCCGTGTTTCAGTCACGACCACGCTTTCGCCAATTCGATACACTACTTGCAAGGCAACAGAGCCGTAGCAATGGCACACAACTAAAACACGCAGGCTGAAGTGCCTTCACCATGTCGCTGGTTCAAATCGGGGGCCCGCAACCACCGAAATCGCGCCTCACCTTCGAGGTAGACGTCGTCTGAATCGCCGCGTCAATCTCATCTTGTCCCAAAGCCCTTCCACGGACATTAATGGGTAGGAATTCACTGCGAATCGATGTGGGAATGGAGTGGGAATCTGGGAATTGGACCGCGGCCAGACTCGGACGCCAGCCGCCTCAGGAGCCGACGGCACAGCCTCGGCGGTGGAGCATCTGGAGGCGATGCTGTCGGTCACGGGCGTGGACATGGTACCGTTCCCGCCTGCCGACTAGCATCGGCATCCCGGAGCAGTGGGACCACCCGCGCTCGTGAAGGCAGTGGAGGCGCACGTCATTAAGCCCGCGCTGCGCCTGGGCGTGGCCCCGCGCGCGTGGAAGTCGACACCCCGGACCAGGCGTGGCCCTACCTCGACATGGGCGTGCGGCACTTCTGCATGGGCTATCACCTCGTCAATCTTGACAACGACAATGTGTAGTAGTGTACTCGTTCGCGGGGCAGTGGCTCGGGCGCACGTGGTGATTTCTCTTCCCATCATCGTTATCGCTCCAACAGGAGGAGAGACATGGCTACCGCAAGCGCGTCGGCTGCCGTTCCGTCCACCACAATCACGGGAAAGGTCCTCCACAAGGAATCCAGCCAAGGGCTCGCAGACCTACAGATCGATCTCTTCGATCTGGAAGCCTGGGCCGACCCGGAAGGAGCCGATGCCGCCATCGTCAGCAGAACCGGTGAGACGCCACCCGATGCAATCGCGGCCCTCGAGCGAGGCGACCTATCGTCGCTGTATAAGCTGGCCGATCGCATCGGTTCGGTGGCGACCGATGCCAACGGACGTTTCACCCTCGACGTGCTCCCCCGCGATTTCAATCTCCCGCGCAAGAACGAGCAGAAGCCCGACCTGATCCTGCTGGTGTTGGCACCCGACGAACCGGGCCTCGATCTCGACAAGCGCCTCCTGCACTTCGCGCGCGACATCCGCTTCAACGCCGGCAGCAAGGAGGCGTACATCATCCGCTTGCCGACTGCGCTCCTGCAGGAGCGGCAGATTCCGGTCGGCACAGAAGCCGACGCGAGCCGCGAGACGCCCGCCAACAAGGTGAGCGTCTACATCGCCAACCAAGACCAGGAGAAGGCGTTCAACGCCGGCGCGGCGAACTATCACGGCACGCAGGCGACGCTGGACGCCGTCGAGCGCAAGGCTTTCCGCACCGATTTCATGAAGACCATCGGCGCGGACTTGATGGCCGCGCCGCCCAGCGGCGTGGTAGCCACCGAAGGCGACAACATCAAGGAGAAGAATGCTGTGACGGTGTTGACGGGCATCGGCCGCGCCAATGCGATGCTCGGTGCGGCCGATGCGCAGGGCGTGCCGGTCAACCTTTATCTCACGCCCGCGGATCGCACGCGCCTGCATACCTATTTCGACAACGCGTCCGGCGACTTCGTCGACATACCAGACGCCGAAATGCAGAACATCCTGTTTCGCGCGAACAGCTCAGATAACCCGGGGACGCTCCTCATTCACAACAACCCGATCGCGAACTTCTGCGCGACGAACAGCGCGGATGTCGCGTGCGCCCAGTTGCACGCGGGACTGTCGAGCGACCAGGCTCCCTTCCCCACGCCGCCCGCGCCAGCGACGTCCGACGAAGCCATCGTCGATGCCGACATTCCGACGTACATTGGACGCCTCGTCACGAACATGCCGACTCCCGACGTGGTCCTGCAGCCGGGGCTCGGTGAAAAGCGTGCCGATCGCGCAAAGGTCGAAAAGGCGATCAACGACTTCGTCCTAGGCAAAGGCCCCGCGGAAGTGCCCGCCTTCTACGACTTCACTGTGCTGCAGATCGCGTTCGATCACGTTTGGAAGCAGCTGTTCGACGAGGCCATCCCCAATCTCGCGTATACCGCTAACACCCTCGGCAAGTCGCGCTTCGGCATCGACTCCGTGCTTGCCAATGGCCTGCGCAATGGGCTGCTCAGCCTCGGCATCGGCTATGTCGTGGCCCCAGTCGATGTGCCACCCGTCGTCGCCAAGCACTTTGACGTCACGCGTGACGAGTTCAACGAAATGTCGTACAGCCTGCGCGACGAGCTCATACGAATCGCCAATTCGGTCAACGCGCGCTCGGGCTCGACCATTGCGGACCTGCGCGTCGTCCAGGCGCTAACCGAGCAGGGCGAGCGGCTCATCGATTCGGTCCGGCACGACGACAACTACACGCTGCACAAGACCCTGCGCGACCTCAACGAGCGCTTGAGCGGCAAGTACGACTTCACGGTCTTCGCCGCCGACAAGGACTACCACAGCGTCAACTTTGGGCTGCTCTACACCTATCAGGAGCAGTTGACCCCGTTGACGTACCAAGCTGGGGACCTCGTGAAGACCATTCCGCTTGCGCCCAAGGAGGAACGCAAATACTCGGTGCGATCCGTGCGCAACGAAAAGCGCTCCACCCGGGAAGCGCGGAAGAACAATTCGGCCATCACCAGCGAGCAGCAATCCACGTCGCGCGTGGAAGCCGAGATCGCGGCGAAGGCGCAGACGAAGACCGCCTTCAGCCTGAGCGCCGAAGGCGAGTACGACATCGGAATCAGCGATGGCAAGTCAACGACAACGTTCGGCGTCGAGGCGCTGAACGAGTCGTCGCAGAACCGCAAAGACTTTCGCGAGGCGATGCTGAAGGCGGTGCAGGAATACAAGCAGGAGACCAGCATCGAGGTGACGAGCGAGGTTGACACAACGGCCGAGTACACGGAATCTGGTACGCTCGTCAATCCCAACGACGAGCTCGCGGTCACCTATCTCTTTTACGAATTGCAGAAGCGCTATCGCATCTCCGAGCAAATCTACCGCGTAATGCCCGTGCTGCTGGTGGCGCAGGAAGTGCCCTCCCCGGACCAGATCACGCCGGCCTGGGTCATCGCGAACGACTGGATTATCAAGCGGCACCTGCTCGACGATAGCTTCCGGCCCACGCTCGCGTACCTCGCGAGCAACAGCGTCGGCGACGATTTCTCGCTGCGCGAATTGCGCAAGAACCTGCGCCAGCAGCGCAACCTCGTCGACACGCTGCGCATCGAGTTTTCCGCCGCGAGCATCGAAGCCGATAACCGCTACAAGGCGCTGGAGGCGGCGATCTCGAATCGAATCGACGAGGAACACAAGGAGCGCACCGACGGCCTGGGCAGCGACATCTGGGACTTCTTCGGCGGCGGAGGACAGGATCCGGAAGCAGCCAAGGCGCGCGAGCTCGCCGCCAAGGATGCCCATCAGTACGCGAAGGAAAAAGCAGAAAGGGCCGCGGCAGCGCTGCGCGAAGAAGTGGGCAACCTGCACACGATCACGGAAGCCTACAACAAGGCGATGCAGGCGCGCCTTGACAATGAGACCAAGGTCAAGCGCCTGCTTGTGCACATTCGCAACAACATCTTCTATTACATGCAGGCAATCTGGAGCATGGAGCCGCCGGACCAGCGGTTCTTGCGCCTGTACAAGGTGCAGGTTCCCATCCTCGAGCTCGCGAGCCGAAGTTATCGCGTGAAGGTGACGACCGATCCCGACATCTTTGCGAGCTTCAGGGAGCCGGGTACCGAAAAGCACCGTGCATTCCTTCACGGAACGCTGAAGCACAACCCCGACGGCGCGTTCGATACTAGGCCGCTGGTCGAGATGGCTGATCTTGAGACGTTGCTCGGCTTCAAGGGGAATTACATGATCTTCCCAATGAAGGAGCACAACGCGCTCACCGAGTTCATGGCCGCGCCGTACATCGACTCGTCGTTCGGCGCCATGGACCCGGACGAGCTCAGCAACGTGAATCTCGACGAATACAGCAAGTACGTGTGCTGCCTGCACGAGAAGCTGCCGCCCGCTGACTTCGAAGCGATACAGCCACAGCTTAGGGCGTGGCTGCAAGAGCTTCTCGCGACACCGCTGCGCAACGGCGACGAGATCGTCGTGCCGACGGGATCGCTCTTCATCGAAGCGCTAGTTGATCAGAACCCAATACTTGAAGACTTCAAGCTGAAGCACCGCGAGCTCGACGTGTACAAGGTGCTGGAAGAGAGCCGGAAGGCGAGCCTCGAGAATCTGCGCCTCGCGTCGCGACTACTCAACGCCGAACGTGAAGATCCCGATATCGACAAGAAGATAGTCATCGAGGGCGCAGGGTCGGTCGTCGTGTCGCCGTCCGACCACTAGCGCGCGGCTGGGGCACGACATGTCGAACGGCCGAGAAGATCCCCCGGTCATTCGCCGGACGCCGCGCGATCGGCTGGCGAACATGAACCTCACGGAGTTGGACGAGGCACGTGGCGTCGCGAACTACCACCCCAGTGCCCGCCTGAAGCAATCCAGCGCGCTGGTCGGCGACGTCGCCGCGCGCGACTATATCCGCAGTCAGTACCGCGACCGCGCGCGCCAGATCGTGATGCGCCGTGCCAACAACGTGCCGGTATTCGATCACCTCTACGAGGTCGGTCGGGGCGAATATGTGATCGCCGAAGGCAAGGCCAATAGGTCGCCCATGGGCCGCACCAACCGGACGTTTAGCGTCTTCGAAATGGGAGTCGACCCGCTTGTTGCTGAGGTCACGGAAAAGAAAGCCGTGGTTCAGTTTTCGCCGGAATGGTTTGAGCAGCGCTTGAAAGAGTTGCGCACGGACTTCGGGCCCGATGGCAAGCAGCTTGCCAAGCGGCTCGAGCACGCCTGGCACGAAGGCAAGATAAGAGCGTTGATCATCCGCACCCCCAAGGCGAGCATGACGGCGGAGCACGTCATCATCGAAGACGTGAGCCGGCAATGGAATGATTATCTCGGCGTGGAGAGCCGGCACACAATGCCGGTCGATCGAAGGCCGCGAGCCATCACCGATCCGGCTCGACTGCTCGCGCCGCCTCCCACCGACGTCGACCGCGGACTGGAGGCGACCGCTCGGCAAGAGGCGCATGTCCCGCATGCCGAGCCGCACCTTTCGCGGCCGCGTCTCGCAACGGCCGAGCATCTCGGCGAAGGCGCACTGAAAGCCGCCGAGCACGCGTTCGAAGGGCGCGCTTTGCTGATCGGCGTCAAGGGATGGCGAGCGGTGCGGACCATCGGCAAGCTCGCGATCGTCTGCTTCGTTCCGCTCAGGATCTTCGACGTCGTGCTCGAGGTCGCGCTTGCGCTATGGGACCGTCATCGTGAAAAGGAAGCGAGAAAGCGCCGCGAAAAACAGCGCGCGCTCGAGACCGTGTTCAAGGCGGACAAGGACACGAAGGTGCTGCAGAAAGGGATCCAGCAGAGCATCGTCGAAAACCGCAACGTCCAGGCGGCATTCATGAACGCCTGGGACAACAACAAGGGCTTCACCGGATTCCAGTACGCCCGACTGCATGCCGCGCTGGCCGTTGAGACCTATCGCGACATGCGCGGCGAGGACTCCGAATCCCTTACAACCTATCGCCTCACGCGCCTCGTCGTAATCCCCACCAGCTCCTCGGACGAGTTCAAGTTCGAAGTGGAGGATATCGGCGAGGAGAAGGAAGTCGAGAAGACTGACGAGGACATCGCCGAACTCGTCCGGAACGGGCAGATGTATGCGGGCGCGCTGCGCAAGATCGCCAGGCAGAAGAGGGTGAGTTACACAATCGTCCCGCCGCTCCTCACGCCCTACGATATCGTTGTCACGAAGATCAACAATCTCTTCCTCGACATCGCCTATGTCTGCGCCCAGTTCAGCAGCCTGGGCGACGGCATCTTGGAGAGCTTTCAGGGCTTCAACTACACCTATCGCTGGAATGAGCAATTCAACATCGCGCTGGAGTTTCCGCATCCGCTCAATGCGGACGCCTGCGAATATTGCCTTGCTTACCTGCATTATGCCGCCAAGCAGCTCTCCCGCCATCCGCTCGAACAGGCCGACCTGGAAGGCAACCTGGAGGATCCACGCAAGGGCTGGATGCGGCGGTTCTGGCTTCTAAAGTCGTTGCTGGAAGGCACAAGCACGCAGCACGGCAAGAACTTCTCGGACGTCGCCCAACAGGTGAAGGGATTGGTGAAGCGCAAGGAACAGACGAGCGAGGTCGCCGCTGCGCTCGACCAGTTGTTCATTGGCGCCAGGGCGATCCTGTACGACCTGGAGCACATCGAGCGCGAGATCCAGAAGCCCGAGTACTTCTACCTCGGACCCGAGTACACGCCGCCCGAGTAACGCCTCGCGGGGGTACGACGGACGCCGGGGACCGGTATAGCGCTGAGACCTCGGCGTGAGGTCTCAGGATAGGCAACATCAACGCCCTCTGGCGGCGGGCACCCCACTCGGGGCCCCCGTCCCCGTAACATAACCTCCCATTCCTCGGTCACCGACTGCGACAGGAGCCCATGCCACAGTTCGCCGGATTCGGCGGCAAGCTGAATCTGGCTGTTCGAAGGCTTGTTTGAAGAACTTTTTGAAGTTCCTCAAACCCGGAGCTAATGTGAATTCCGCTGCGCGACTCGAGCCCGTGTTTGGTCGCTTGCGACCTTTCCCGTGGGCTTACTGCCCATGCTCCTGGGGGAATTGTGCCACCAGGGCTCGAGGCTAACCGTGCGAGGCACACTTCGTCTACTCGAGTTCATAGATCGCGGCACGCCTACCGGCACCATAGGCATCCGGGGCGAGGCACGTCTTTGACAGTTTCGAGTGCGCGATTTACAAGATGGCGCCGATTTGCGAGCATTGTGGTTGCCGGATCGTCGGGCACGGCGTCGAGGCGCAGGGCCAGTTCTACCGTTGCGCGAGTTGTGCGAGGGTGGCCGGTGCCCGGACGCTCCGTGCCTAGGGCTGGTTATGGAGGGGAACCCACGTTCCGCTCAGGTTCCTTGATGGTCGATGGGGTACTCAGTACCGTGCCGACGCGGACACCAATGTTGGATGAGTCACGGTCATGAGGGCTGGCGGCAAGTTCCGAGTGGAGAACGCCATGAGTGACACCGACTTCGTACAGATCACGGCGAACCGACTCCGCGACAGGTCAGGCGCTGCTTTACGCGCTGACCCGGGCCGGATACGTTTGGCAGTTTGACTTCAGCATGCAGCGCTGGGAGATCTTGCCGACCACACGAGCGTAGCGGCAGACCAGGGAGCTGGCGTCACAGAAGATTTATCAGCGAGCCGTGCGGGCACGGTGGGCGGTGACCAGGCCTGCCGAAGCGACACGGTTCGGCGCGCACATCCTCATGCCTTCGGAGACGCGATTGCGCCACGCATGCCCACGGTATGGTACAGTCGCGACCCCCAGGTTGAGCTCGTGGACCCCCGGTCGGTGTCCCGGCCTCCCGGCCATGGCTGATCCGCGGCCCCTCGCCCAGGCGCTGCCCCGTGCCCTACCATGGCCGCACGACGGACCGTCCCGAACCCCGGCCAGGCCATTGAGGAGGCCGCGATGCCTTCACGGGCCCAAGAGGCTCGGGTGCTCGAAGTCCTTGGGGATTGCCCATCCGGCACGCTGAGAACGTACTGCCTCGAACATCTCGCGGCGGCCGTCAAGATTCCCCCAGCGCACGCCGCCGATCTCGTCGGGTTTGTCCAGGCCTTCCGCGCGAGGGGCGACTGCGGAGCTCGCTACGGCGGCTTCTGCGACGCGGACGGACACGACACGGATGACTTGCTCGTCTGGAGACCGGACTCGTCGGTTGAGGGGGAGGGCACGCGCAGCGCATGAACCGCCATCGAGCCTGCCGACCTTCCCGCGCGCGATAACAACCCCGATCGGCTCACGATGCGCCGGCTGCTCCGCTGGCTTCGGCGCTGGTTGGGACGTGGTGGACGGGAAGTAGCTGGAGGGGCGCCATCATGAGCAGTTCAGGAGCACGAGTCATGAGACCAAGCGAAGGACGTATCTACATCGTCACCTGCGGCATGTGTGGTCAGACCCGGCAGCGCACGCATGCTCGAACGGGCGATGCGTCTGAGTGCGTCTTCTGCGGGGCACACGGGTGGATTCGTCTGGGCTTGCCGAGCGAGGTGGAACCAGATCAGCAAAGAATTCACGCATGGCAAGAGCCTCCGGTCCGCTGACTCTTGACCACGCGGTAAGCAGCGCGCCGACATGGCGACGATCCACCGAGTCGCTATCAGGCGGTAATTGTCCCCAGGGCACGGTATCGAGCCCGAAGTCACCGGGGTTGTCCGCCGGATCTTGGAGCGACTGGGTGGAGTGCCGAGCGGGGCGGTACTCATCACGGACTTCGGGGAACACGCGCGATGGACACGACGACCGTGTCAGGCCCTGCGGCGTCTCACACGCCTCCGTCGTTCCGAACGTGGTAGATGGAGGCAGTAATAGTAGAGCGAAGCGACTTGGTTTGAAGCGGTGGCGAGACTGGCCGCGCCTGCCTGGGCCTGCTGGCCGGCGG
>Ga0070708_100005440_pt1 | contig 10095 bp, 12 predicted proteins | sample KBSK5503metaG_FD_65469 | JGI IMG/M metagenome (GOLD analysis project Ga0070708, IMG submission 65469) | Corn, switchgrass and miscanthus rhizosphere microbial communities from Kellogg Biological Station, Michigan, USA - KBS K5-50-3 metaG | ecosystem: Host-associated > Plants > Roots >... | reverse complement strand
CGAGCCCGAGGACGCGATCCCACCGGGCGAGCAGGCCCGCCTTGTCGGCCGGTCCAAGCGTCGAGGATCCTACCACCTCGGAGACCAGCGCCATGATCGTCGGAGTGTCGAGGTCGTCATTCAGAGCGTCGACGAAGCGCTTCTCGAACGGTTCTGTGGTGTCGGGCGAGCCGCCTCCATCGCCCGCCCAGCTCGCGATCAGCCGGCGCCAGCGCGCGAGCGTCCGCTCCGCAGCACCCAGCGCATCGAGCGTGAAGTTCATCTGCGCGCGGTAACGCGACTGAAGGAACAGAAGGCGCGCAGCGAGCGGCTCGCGGTGACCCTGCTCGGCGAGGTCTCGCAGGTCGTAGAAGTTGTTCGCGCTCTTCGCCATCTTACGTCCCTCGGACAACAGGTGCGCTCCGTGCACCCAGTGGCGGACGACCGGGTGTCCGACGGCTCCCTCCGATTGCGCGATCTCGTCTTCGTGGTGGGGGAAGACGTTGTCTTCGCCGCCCGTGTGCAGATCGAATTCCTCTCCGAGCAACGCGATCGACATCGCCGAGCATTCGATGTGCCAGCCGGGGAACCCGTCCCCCCACGGTGACGGCCATTTCACGACCCGGCCGGGCCCGGCCGGGCGCCACAGCAGGAAATCGGCGTGGTGCCGCTTGTTGGGGTCGTCGATCTCCTTGCGGTGCCCCGAAACGAGCTGGTCGAGGGTGTTGCCCGAGAGGCGCCCGTAGGAGGGAAACGACTGCACGTCGTAGTAGACGCCCCCGGCAGCGGGATACGCGTGGCCCCGCTCGATGAGCTTCGAGATGATCTCGAGCATCTGCGGGATGTAGGCGGTTGCCCGCGGATAGGACGCCGCGGGCTGGATGTTGATCGCGGCGACGTCGGTCAAGAAAGCGTCGGTGTAATAGCTCGCGATCTCCTCCGGCGAGCGACCCTCGAGCCCGGCGGATACGAGCATCTTGTCCTCGCCGGTGTCGAACTGGTCGTCGGTCATGTGCCCGACGTCGGTGATGTTCTGGATCTGGCGAACCTCGACGCCCTGGTACTCGAACATCCGACGGATCAGGTCGGCCATGAGAAAGGTTCGGAGGTTGCCGATGTGCGCATAGCGGTAGACGGTCGGGCCGCAGGAGTACATTCGGAACGTCGCCCCGTCGCCGGGCGTCATCTCGACGACCGCACGTGCCATGGTGTCGTAGAGCGCCACCATGGAGTCATACTAGCCGTGGGCGCATCGACCAGGTGCCGCTGATCCGGCCACTCTCGTGGCTATGCTTGGGCCGTGGGAACCGTGCTCGTCGGCATCGCGATCGGGCTCGCTGCCGGGGTCCTTTCCGGTCTGTTCGGGATCGGCGGCGGGATCCTCATCGTGCCGGCACTGGTCCTGCTGGGGTTGACTCAACGAGAGGCGACCGGCACCTCGCTCGCGGCCCTGCTGATGCCGGTCGCGATCCTCGGCGTCGTGGAATACGCGCGCCGTCACGAGATCCACGTCCACTACGCGATCGGCATCGCGGTCGGTTTGTTCGTGGGGGCTTACTTCGGTGCGTACTGGGCGGGCAAGCTATCCAATCAGACGCTTCAGCGCGGCTTCGGGGTACTGTTGATCGTAGCCGCCGCGCGATTCCTCGTCTTCGCGAAGTAGGTGCGCGCCTCACCCTGCCGGCGGCGCGACAACCTTCGCCGCCACGACGTCCGACCGATCGATGTTTCGTAAGGTTCCCGTGCGATCCCGTATGCCGAAGCTGCCCTCGTCGCAGGTCTCCAGGACGCCAACCACGTCGGAGTACCCGCCCGACGACAGGCGGACTCGGACCGTGACGCGCCGGCCGAGGTCCTCGCAGTCGAGTCTCACCTCGTACCGGAAGCGCATCGCTCACCCGCCCGCCACGAAATCGACGACGATCGAACACAGCTCGTCCACGGATCCTTCGAAGAAGTGATCCGCGCCGGGCACGACCCGGACGACGGTGGGAGGCGGGAGTTGGCGCGCGAGCTCTTCGGCGTCGGCGGGGCGGCAGAAGGGATCCTCCGTGCCGCAAACGAGAAGCGACCGGGCGCTCCACCGATCGAGGTCGGCTACCTGCGGAAGGGCCATTTTTCCCGTAAGCGCGCGCCGGACCGGCGGTGCCACACCGGCGTAGCTGGAGACCGCGCCGTCGCGCGCGACGGCGTTCAAGGCGACGAGAGCACCGAAGGACCAGCCCACCACAGACGTGGGATCCACTACGACCTTTCGTACGCGCGCCAGCGCGCCGAGGACGTCTGCTACCTCGCCGTCGCCGCCGTCGAAGGAGCCTTCGCTTCGGCCGACGCCGCGGAAATTGAACCGAAGAGCCGCCCACCCCGCGCTCACCAGAGCGCGCTGCAGGGCGGGAACGAGCTTCGAGGACATCGACCCGCCGTACTGAGGATGGGGGTGGCAGAGCACGACCCCGGCGCGCGGTGTCTCGTCGTCGGGCAGCGCGAGCCGCCCTTCGAGGCGTAGCCCGTCTTCGCTTTCGAACGTGATCGTCTGGGTCGGCATACCCTCCGCCAGGAACGGTTTGACTCGCTCCGGGTAGAATGCTAATCAGGCGTGACCGGAGGACCATCAAGGGGGTCAGGAAGTGACCTACATCATCGCCGAGACGTGCATCGACGTGAAGGACAAGGCCTGCGTCGAGGAGTGTCCCGTCGACTGCATCTACGAGGCGCCGAGGATGCTCTACATCCACCCCGACGAGTGCGTCGACTGCGGGGCTTGCGAGCCGGTCTGCCCGGTCGAAGCGATTTTCTACGAGGACGACACACCCGATAACTGGAAGGAATTCATCGCGATCAACAAGGACTTCTTCGCCGAGCTCGGCTCGCCGGGCGGAGCGGCGAAGCTCGGTCCGGTGGAGAAGGACGATCCCCGGGTCGCGGCCTGGCAGGTCGCCACCTAAAGAGTCCGAAAAACGGAAGTCCGGAGGCCTGGGGAATCTCGGCCTCAAGGTTCGTATAACCTCGGGTCGAACCGAGGTGACTCCGGTCGTCGCAACCGGAGAAATCGGTACCAAACCCGTTCCCTTCCCCTACCCGGACCGTTTAGCCTGTTCGGGATGGCAAAGGAAACCTGCGAGAACTGCTACACGAAGCTGGCCGCGCCGGTGGCGTTTTGCCCGACGTGCGACCGGCCGACCCGGCACGCGAACGACGCCGAACGCCTCGACTGGGATCTTCGGCAGTGGCATGCTCACGTCAACCGATCCGTCGCGGCGGGGGTCGTGTCCAACGGTCGCGCGACCGCCACGGAAATTGCACCCGCTCGGATGAACGTCGCCGAGGCCTTGCCGGCGGCCCGGCCGACGTCTCAGCCCACGATCCGCGCGGAGGCGCGCATGGTCGGGAGGGCTCCCGCTTCCGAGCCGTTCCCCGCTGCTTCGCCCGAGGCATCCTCCGAGAACGGATCCGCCCCCTCTCGCTCGCGAAGGATCCACCTGCCACGGGTCCGGAGCGAACGTGCCGAGGGAGACCGCGTGATCGACCTCGACGCCGACCACGAGTTCGCGTATCGGGCCTGCCCGACGTGCGAGGCGGCCGACTGGGTCGTGCGCGCTACACGGAACGAGGACGATACCTGGAACTACTGGTGCGTGCGGTGCAGCCGCTCGTTCAAGAGCGAGATCAAGATCCGCCGGGCGCTCAAGCCGTTCCTATCCGGCGGCATCGTCGTCGGTGGCCTCATGGCCGCATCGATCCTGCTTCTCCACTAGAGCGAGAAGCTCGTCTGCCAGTCGCACCGGTTCTTGCGTCGATCCGGGCACGTGTACGATGCGAATTCGACACATGAACGTGTCGAGCTCGAGATCTCAAGTCTTGTCGGCGTGTACGGGGAATTCGTAGGCGCCACACTAGCCTTTCAAGAACGCGCTCAACGCGGCGTTTGCCGCCTTGGGGTTTTCCATCGGCGCCATGTGGCCGCCTCCCGGGATCGCCACGAACGTGGAGCCGGAGACCTTCTCCGCGGAAGCGCGAGCACCATCGATCGGCATCAGCTGGTCTTCCTCGCCGTGGATCCAAAGGACGGGCACGTTGATGCCGCCGAGGTCCTGCGTGGAGTCCGGGCGATCGCGCATCGCGAGCGCATCTGCCGCGATCATCGCCGGCGGCTGCGCCAAGAACATCGTGTGAAGCTGCGCTCGCGCATCCTCGGTGGGGTTCGAGCCCAGCAGCTTCGGGCCGAGCTGATCCCATAACAGGTCCATCCCCTGCTCGCGCACGAGTTGCGCGGTCTTTTCGCGCCCCGCCTTCGCTTCGTCGCCGTCCGCTTCGGACTTGGTGTCGCATAGGATCATCGAGCGCACGCGCGCGCGATGGCGGCGCCAGAACGCGAACGCGACGTAGCCGCCCATCGAGAGGCCGCAGATATCCGCCTGCTCGACACCGAGCTCGTCCATGGTCGCCGCGACGTCGTCGGCGAAGAGGTCCATCGAGAATCCGGGGTTGGGGTCGTCGATGACCGAGAGCCCGTGACCCCGTAGATCGAGCGCGACGCAGCGACGGAGTTTCGCGAGGCCTTCCAATTGACCGATCCACATGCGACGGTCGAGCGGGAAACCGTGCACGAAGACCAGGGCGGGACCCGATCCGCGTTCCTCATACGCCAATGCAAGGGGTGTCGTCATGGTCCTCCTCCAGTTCCTCGAGCGGGACGCGCCAGTCTAGCGTCGTCGGATCAGTGCTTCTCCGGGGTACCCTCGGCGGCCGCCGGGGCGACCGGCAGGGCGGCGGGCGCCATGCGCTCCGGCGCGAGATCGCCGGGCCACCGCTTCCGCTGCTTCGAAGCGAGCTTTCCCATCAGGGAGACCGCCGCAGGATCCTCCGATCCGGGGCGAACCGTGATCCAGCCCGCATCGGCAAGCTCCTTGATCCACTCCGACCCGCGCTCGGTTCGTACGACGGTGAGCGTCCAGCCGTCGGATTGCCCGAGCCCGCCGGTCGAGATGTCTGCGTGCTCCGCGGCGAAGTCCGGACAGAGCTTGCAACCCTCGCGCGTGAACGCGTGCATCTCTTTGAGCGGGATGTCGATCTGTTCACCGGTTGAGCGGCGCCAGACGATGAACTTTCCCTTCACGTTGACCTTGGCCACGTCGTCGAGCGGGATGCCGAGCTCGTTCTGTACCTTCCCGACCATCGCGCCCTCGTAGGTAAACGACTTCGAGCACAGCAACCCGATGACTAGGCCGATGCGGCGGCGGTACTTCGCGACGTTGCGAGCGGACAGGGTGCCGTTGATCGACGCCTGGCACGACATCCCCACGAGAGCGAGGTTACGCAAGCCGCGCTCCTCGGCCTCCTTCATCGCAAGCGGGTTCGCCGCGTAGGTGTAACGCGATCCGGCGGTGGCGAGAACCTCCTCGCGCGTGGTGACGACGCACGGATCCGCGTCCCAGATCCGTTCGGTCGAGACCTTCGACACCAGTGCCCCGTCGATCTTGCCGTGCTCGAGCCCCCAGATCAGCAGCGCCGACACGAGCCCGCCGTCCTGGCCGGCTTCGAAGATCGATGCGTCGTTCGCACGCACCAGCAGAACATCGCGGTAGACGCCGAAAACCTCGTCCTGGGTGCGCGCGCGGCCGAAGAGCGCCTCGTCACACTCGACTTCCCAGACGCGGAAGCGCGGACACGCCTTCGTGCAGATGTCGCAACCGCGCTGCCCGTGGATGCAATCGTCGAACGGCGTCGTGTCCTCGACGTTGACGGGGTGGTAGGAAGCGAGCTCGTAGTTCAGTACGTCGCGGGGGCACGCCATGATGCACGCGGCGCATCCCGTGCAGAGGTTCGTCGACACGACCTCGTGGTACAGCTCTTTCCACTGGCCGTAGGGCCGCTCGCCATCCTCGGTCAACGCTCGCCCTCCTCGAGTCGCGGCGCCTATCCTACGGGGCCGCCGCTCGCTCGCGAATCGAGAAAGGCTGCGCCGTGCGCTTCGGCCTCCATACCGGTCAGCACCAGGTGGGCTTCGGCGACCTCCTCGAACTATGGCGCTCGGCCGAGGCGTGGGGGTTCGACGCTTGCTACTTGTTCGATCATTTCGTTCCGCTGCACTCCGACGTCGAGGGCTTCTTGCCCGAGGAAGTCGATCACCCCGACGGGCCCTGTTTGGAAGGCACGACCGCATTGGCGGCGCTCGCGCGATCGGTGCCGAGGATCGGCGTGGGGCTCATGGTCGCCGCCGTTGGATACCGGGCGCCGGGGGCGCTCGCCCAAGCGGTCTCGACGATCGCGCAGTCCGCGCCCGGCCGCGTGGAGATCGGGATCGGCGCGGGATGGTTCGAACGCGAATACCGCGCGTTCGGCATGCCGTTCCCCGTCGCCGGCAAGCGGATGGACGCTCTCGAGCGCGCTCTCGAGGCGTTCGCGGCGTGGCTGCGTTCCGAGCCGGCGACGGTGCCCGGCGTCGCCGAGAACGCGGAGCTTCCGCCCATGCGTCCGCCGCCCAGGCTGTGGGTGGCGGGGACGGGGGAGCGGCGCGTGCTTCCGCTCGCGGCCCGCTACGCGGACTCGTGGAACGCGATGTACCTCACGCCCTCGGAGTTCGGGGCGAAGGTCGAAGCGCTGCTCGAACGGTGCGATGCAGCCGGTCGGAACCCGTCGGCGCTCGAGCGGTCGATCGCGCTGCGGGCGTTCTGCGCACCCGACGCCGAGCGTGCGCGCCGCAAGCTCGAGGCATGGGCCCTGGCCCGGGGTCGCGATCCGGAACGCCTCGGCGCGCGCTCGCTGGTCGGAACGCCGGCGGCCTGCGCCGAGCAGATCGCGCGATACGCGGAGGCCGGCGCGACCCACGTCGCGGTGATGGCTCACCCGCCGTACGACCGCGACGGGCTGGCGTTGCTCGCTGCCGAAGCGTTCGGATCGCTGCGGTGACGGGCGGTCGGAAAAATTGCGCCCGGCTCGCATCGCAGCTCGATTAGGGTTGGCGGATGCGCCGTACGACTCCGACGCTTTGGGTGGCACTCGCGATCGTTTACACCGTGTGGGGCTCGACGTACCTCGCGATCAGGGTAGCGATCGAGACGATGCCGCCCTTCTTGATGGCCTCGGTGCGGTTCCTGATCGCAGGCGGCGTCCTGTACGCGTTCGCGATCCGGCGTGCGGACCGCGAGGGAGACCGGCCCGGCCCACGGCAGTGGAAAGCGGCGGCGATCGTCGGGACGCTGCTGTTCCTCGGCGGCAACGGCGGAGTCGTGTGGGCGGAGCAGCGGGTCAGCTCCGGCGTCACGGCACTGATCGTCGCGTCGGTGCCGCTCTGGATGGCGCTGATCGCGTTCGTCGTTCTCCGCGAGCGCCTCCCGAGGGTCGCCGTGGTCGGGTTGATCGTCGGTTTTGCCGGAACGGCGTTGCTGATCCGTCCCAGCGGCTCCGTCCACGTCGATCTCGTCGGGGCGCTCGTGCTCGTCGGGGCGTCGGCGTCGTGGGCGACGGGAACCCTGTACGCGGGCCGGGCCCCGCTTCCGTCGCGCGCGCTGCTCTCCGCGGGGATGCAACTGATCTGCGGCGGCGTCGCCATCGGGATCATGGGACTGGCCACGGGGGAGCTCGGAGACCTCCACCCCGACCGGTTCTCACGGTCTTCCATCATCGCGCTCGTCTACCTGATCTTCGTCGGCGCGCTCGTGGGTTTCTCGGCGTACGCATGGCTGGTGCGCAACGCGCGGCCGGCGATCGTCTCGACGTACGCGTACGTCAACCCGGTGATCGCCGTCTTCTTGGGTTGGGCGATCCTCGGCGAACACGTCGGCCCGTCCACGCTCTTGGCCGGTGCGGTGATCCTCGTCGCGGTTGGGATGATCGTCACCGCGCGGACCAAAGACGCGCGGGGCGAGCCGGCCGCGGCCGTTTCGCCACTCGAGGAACCGCTCGCCGCCGAAGCAAGCGGGTAGCTACAGCGTCGGCGGCGCCTCTTTCGCCGCGCGTTGCGAGCGCTCGAAGTCGGAATCGTCGAGCAAGAGGAACTCGACCGGCCGCCCGCCGACCAGATGCTCGTCGATGATCCGCTCGACGTCGTCGACGGTCACGCCTCCGTACCAGACGTTGTCGGGGTAGACGACGACGGTCGGCCCGGCGAGACACGGCTCGAGGCAGCCGGTCGCCACGACCTTGAAGTGGACGAGGTCTTTCTCGCCCTGCAGGTCCCGGAACAGCCCGAGCACGTCCGCGGACCCACGCCCGATACACGAGCCTTTCGGGTGGAGATCCGGGCGTTCGTTCGTGCAAACGAAAACGAACGTCTCCGGCTTCATGGCGAGGCATCCTATCGACGTCGGGTAGGCTGCGTCGTGGTGGATCTGGGGCTGAAAGGGCGCGTCGCGCTCGTCGCCGCGTCGAGTCGCGGGCTCGGGCGCGCCTGCGCCGCCGGATTCGCCCGCGAGGGCGCCGACGTCGCGATCTGCGCGCGCGGCAAGGACGATCTTCGAGACACCGAAGCGGAGCTCATATCGCGCGGCGTGCGAGTCCACGCGGCCGTCGCCGACCTCTCGCACGGCGAGGACTGCAGGCGGTTCGTGCTGGGCGCAGCGGAAGCGCTCGGGCGTGTCGACATCCTCGTCAACAACTGCGGCGGTCCCCCGGCCGGAGCGTTCGACACGTTCACGCCGGACGACTACCGAGCCGCGGTCGAGCTGAACCTCATGTCGACCGTGCAGATGTCGCTCGCGGCTGTCCCCCTCATGCGCCGCGGAGGATGGGGCCGGATCGTGAATCTCACATCGGTCGCGGTCAAACAGCCGCTCGACGCGCTCGTGCTCTCCAACACCGCGCGTACCGCGGTAATCGGATTCGCCAAGACGCTGGCGAACGAGCTGGCGCGCGAAGGGATCACCGTCAACACGGTGTGCCCGGGCCCGGCGCTCACCGACCGGATCCGCTCGCTCGCCGCGCAGCGCGCGGAGCGCGACCGGATGCCGGTCGAGCAGGCGCTGCAGACGTACGTGACGGACATCCCGATGGGACGGCTGGGGAAGCCCGAAGAAGTCGCGGCGCTCGTGGTCTTTCTTGCGAGCGAGCCGGCGTCGTTCATCACCGGCACGACCATCCAAGCGGACGGCGGGATGGTCCGAGCGTTGATGTAGATCCGAGCTATTCGACCCGGCGAAGCTCGGCGTCCGCGTGATAGACGAGCGGCTCGCCGATCGCCGACATCCGTAGCTCGTAGCGCAGAACGTCTCCCTCGACGGTCATCGTGCGCTCGAGCTTGCGGACCTCTTTGGCGGTGCTCGACCCGGCCACGCCGGTCGTTGCGACGTCGATCGTTTGGCCGATCACGGTTCCTTCCTCGACGTCGACGACGCCGATCGGATACGCGAGCGCGATCTCGACATGGCCGGGCCCGCGTGGCCGCCAGAACCCCATCTCCGAGTGCATCGCTTGCCCGCTTTCGGGGTTCCAGGAACGCTGCACGTAAACAAGATGTGGTTTGCCGGCGTGGGAGAAGCTCATCTCTTCGGCGAACGTGAACGGATCCGTCGACGGGTAGTCGCCCTTCCCCTTCCCGCGCCACGTTCCAAGCAAGAACGCGAGCGACGAGAGGTCGGCGTGCATCGACGGATCCACACATCCGACGCTAGCACCCCCCGCGCTACAGTGTCCCACCGTGAAGGGAGCGACTCCTTCGACCGATTCGCTCGAGCAGCGCCTACGCCGCGCGCTCGACGAACGTCCGCGGCGCGAGATGCAGCTTCCGCCGGGCCGGGCCGCAGCGGTGCTTCTGTTGCTCTTCGAGCGCGACGGAGAGCCGTGGCTCGTCTTCACGAAGCGGACGCAGCACGTGCAGCACCACAAGGGCGAGATCTCGTTCCCCGGCGGCGCGCGCGACGACGACGACCCCGACATCGAACGCACCGCGGTTCGCGAGACCTTCGAGGAGCTCGGGGTCGATCCCTCGGCGATCCGGGTCGCCGGGCGGCTCGACGAGATCCCGACGTTCGTGACCGGGTACAACGTGACGCCGTTCGTCGCCGTCGTCGCCGAGCAACACTCCTACCGCCCGAGCGACGTCGAGATCGAGGAAGTGATCGAGCTTCCGGTCGAAGAGCTCGCGCGCGTCGGGCGTCGCGACGTGATCGTACGGCGGGG
>Ga0070708_100005438_pt1 | contig 10098 bp, 10 predicted proteins | sample KBSK5503metaG_FD_65469 | JGI IMG/M metagenome (GOLD analysis project Ga0070708, IMG submission 65469) | Corn, switchgrass and miscanthus rhizosphere microbial communities from Kellogg Biological Station, Michigan, USA - KBS K5-50-3 metaG | ecosystem: Host-associated > Plants > Roots >... | reverse complement strand
AACCAGTCGTGGGTTGCCTAGGCCTATGCGAATAGGCACAGCGATGGCATCTCGTATAAGCCACTAGACGGCGAAGTCGGGATGTGCCCGCGAGTGGGGCGGATGGGGCTGACTAAGTGATGATGGACCGGGACAGCATAACCCGGGCCGGAGCGAGAGCCCCTGGGGTAGAGCGGTTGGGTCTGCTCGCACGGAGGTGCTTTACCCGCGCATCGTCCCTGACACAGAACCGGGAGTACACGATGAAAGCAGTAGGAGCGCGAACCGCTGGTTGAGCTGTCGTTTCTTGTTCGTGTTTAGGTGAACCCAGCGGGTCAACAACAGCCAGTGCTTTCCCTTGATCAACTCCCGTGCGGCCCCACCCTTGCGGAAGAATTCCGCGCGCCGAACCTCGGCAACGGCTTCGTTGGCGTGCTTCATGACATGGAACTTGTCGTAGATCAGGCGACATTGCGGAACCCACTGCTCCAGGCTCAAACGATAGGGCTCATGCATGTCCACGCAAGCGGCACGAATCGCACTCCGCTGAAAAGCGCTCAACTGCTTCTCGAAGAACTCATCCAGCGTTTCTTGCTTCCGTTCCCCCGAACCACAACGGCTCCCCCCTTTTCCAGATTGCTCACCACCGTGAGGAACTTTTGTTTCTTCCCCAGATATATTTCATCCACCCCCATCTGCCGCAACGCCGGCTTCCTTCGCCCCTCCGCCCAGCGCCTCAGATAGCGCAGATCCATGGCTCGGACCGTGCTGCTGGACAGTCCAAACTGCCGCGCCACACGTCGCACCGCCGCGCTCTCACAGGCCAGCCCCACCGCCTCTTCGAAGCGCTTGCTGAACGGCGCCTTGCTCGGCAACTGCGGCACTTTCTCCGTCTTGACCCCGCAGTCCGGACCTTGCACCCGGTACAATTCCACCACCACCGTCGTCCGAAACTCGAAACAGGGTAGATCTCGTACCTCGCGCTCGTACGTGTCATAGGCATCGGTCAGCTTCCGCCCACAGCCCGAGCAAACCAGTTTCCGGTTTCCACGCTTGCGCCGAACCCACAGCTTCAGGGTTTTTGCCTGCTCCTCGATTTCGTGTCGGTAGACCCGATACCCCGGCCATCCCAGTACTTTGGTCCAGTCCGCCTCTCTCATCCTGCCGAGTGTAACCAGAGTTCCCCAAAATCAAAATGCCCATTAAATCAGAAGGTGTTCCAGATTCCTGCTCAGAGCCCATTTTCCAGCAGCATAACGTAGCTGCCCCGCGTGACCCAGCGCGACAAAAGCCCGAGAGCAATCCGCTGTTTCCAATCTGGCATGTGTTGTATCACCGTGACGGAGGTCACCACATCGAAGCTCTGAGCCGGGAATCAAATGCCGCAATGTCTCCAAAAATAAAACGGTGTTGAGGCATTTCATCAGCCAGGTAGCCGATCGCCTCGGGCGTAATTGGCGAAATATCTACCCCAGTGACCTCAGCTCCTCGCCGCGCATAATCCTCGACCATCGGCCTCGGCCAAATCTGTGAACCTGTTCGCCGAGTGCCCCGCGTCGGAGGCGATCATGGCGCTTAGCCGATCGTCAGAATCGCGCGCCGGGTTCCTGTAGAGTTTTCTCACGACCTTGTGGCATTTTGTCGCGATGGCGCTCATCTTCGCACTACAGCTACCTGTTCACCATTCCGGCTTTTACGCTTCTGTTCTCGCAGACATTCGTCGAAGAGTACCTTCATCTCTTCTCCGTTGCGTTTCCAGGTGTAATGTCGAGCTGTTTCTGCAGCGCGTGCGCCCAGCCACTGCCGTAGGTTTGCATCTTCGTAAATCCGGCAAATGAGTTCGGCGAGTTGCCGCGAATCCGTCGGATCCTCAAGAACGAACCCATCCACTCCATGCGTTAACAGTTCGGACACTCCCGCTTGCCGGCTCACGATCACAGGTAGACCGCAGGCCATGGCTTCAAGCGGTGGAATTGCGAAAGAATCTTCGAGTGAGGGGCCTACGTATAAGTCGGCAGCCGCGTAATGCGATTCTATTTGAGGCACCGACGGAAGGATTACCGCTCGGTTCTCCAAGCCCTCCTCTTTCAAGAGATCTTGACACGAAGACGAACCATCTTGACCTCGAAGCAGAATCCATAAATTGGGATTCCGAAGGCTGCTTACTGCCGCAATCAGGCAAGGAAGGCCCTTCTTTTTCCAATCATTTCCTACAAGGAGAAGCGTGAACGCACTTTCGGGGAGTTGCAGTCTGCGGCGCACCTCATTACGTAGGTTTTGACGTCGAATCGGGTTCAAGTGATCCACATCAACTCCGTGATAAACGAGCGCGAGGCGACCCCTTCGGTTGAAGCAGCGTTCGAGGTCTCGCTCCATCTTGTGAGAGATGACCGCAAGGCGCAATTCATTCTGCCTGTAAATTCTCCGCTCGAGAAGAATGAACAATAGATACGTCAGCTTTCGATGGATCAACCAAGGCCACATGCGTAGTGGATTCCGTCGCAGCGACAGTTCTTTATAACCGAGCCGATAAAATTCGGCAAAGACGATGTGAACGGCAATGAAATCAGCGTCCAGGCAATTAATCCCTGGTGAAAAGATCAAATCGAAATCGAGTTTCCGGAACCGCCTGTCCCACCAGCGCTGAAAATGGTTGGCGGCAAAGAACCAGAGATATCTCACGAGGTGTGGGCCCGGTAGGCGCGGAATCCAATGCCAGACAATCTTCGAAAGATCGACGTCATCGACTGCAGAGCTGTAGAGGTGAATTTCATAGTCTTCCGCGAGCCGTTCAATCTGCTCAGCAACGCAGCGCTCGGTACCGTGACGCTTATCCAAGAACGGCGAAATAACAGCGATGCGTGGTTTAGTTCTCATCGAGCAGAGTCTCAAGAATCAAGATGTTGGCTGTCTTTGCCCGCGAGTGCGGGCGGAAGCCCGAGAATATCGGAAAGTGACGGTGGAACGCTCATCCTGCACGGGAATGCCCACCAGGTCTGGCAGCCGGAAAATGATCCCCATCATTAGCCAGAAGTAGGCATTATTCACGAAGTTCTGGTATGCCGTCAGTCCTCCCCACGTGAAAGGAAATAGCAGAAGAAACGCGAACCACGATATAGAAAAGGCCACCGGAAAGCCCCACGTCCCTTTTAACTTCAGCGTCACTTTGGTGGCCTCAAACAGGAGGCTCAGGCTAAGAATCACCCAAAGGATCGGGCCTAAAATCCCGAATTCGAGGACCAGATTCCCATAGCCGTTCTCCGTCAAGACACCCGTCCCACTCGTGTCGAAGATGCGGGTCACATATTGCCCCCCGAGCGATTTGGTCCCGACTCCATGCCCAATGATCCAGTCCCGATCTGAGAAGGCCTTTAGAAACTCCTGGGTAGGATAATCATAAACACGAGCGCCAAGCTCGCTGTCAGCGCTGTAGGGGGAAAGCGTTTCCTGGTAAAAGGCCCAGCGGGCGCCTATCACGCTGGGAAACAAAATCACGCCTAAGGACAAGATCAACGCCACTAAGACAAAACTTCGGCGGATTGCCTTGACGAGCCTGTAGGCTGCGCTGAGGCCCGGCGGAGCGCCCCAGAGCATACCGGCAGGTAGCACTAGTGCGCTCGCTATAAGATAAACGAAAAGCCCTCGCGCGCCGCTGACCACGCCTGCCATTCCAATGAGCGCCACCGCGGGGAAGGCGAATTTCCGGCCTCTTCCTCCCTTGAGTAGCAGGTACCCCACCGTGCCAAGCCCCAAGATGAAGGCAAGAATGAGGTATAGGGTAAACCTGCCATCGCTTACAAAGACCGAGGGGGGGCGTGTCACAGCGAGGCCCGATGGGGTGTATCGCGTGAGATGACTCAGTCCATCGATGTCGGACCCAGTGCGAGGATTGAGGAAGTTCAGTCCGACGATCGACTGAATAATCCCGACCGACGCAATCACGGCGGCCAGTCCCATATTTAGGACAAGGAACCGGCGCAAGTCACGCTCCGTACGCATTAGTGCATAACCCACGAACATTAAGGGGATGTAGTAAAAATAGAGTTTCAGCCCAAGCAGACCGTAAAAAATACTGGGAGATCCAGGATTGAAAACCTGCACCAGGCCCATCAGGAAAAACAGACCCAACACGTACTTGAACGGTGGCCGAAAAGGTTCAGTGTCGCGATCAACTCGACTCATTATGAAGGACACGTAGATCACCGCAACTAGCAGGTCTTTCCCGAAATAGACGTACATGTTGTTGCCCATGTACTTCCGGATCAGGTCTTCGAAGAGTAGCCAAGTCAGAAAAAAATAGACGCCACTGCGCCAGTCGCTGAGGATCTTTCCGGCCACACCGAGTGCTGCAATTACGGCGCCGAGTAGAAGTGCACTCCCAAAAGATCCGGTCGCGATCGATTGGCTGACCTGCCACATGAAGCAAAGTAAAGCCAGCAGCGCCATCAATGCTTTACCACTGTGCGAGACATCCCTTGGGAAGTTAATCATTAGAGCTATTCTTTGTGAGGGTGTCACCCTAGGATGCGAAAACAAACTGAAAACTTGGACATCGCTCTCATTTCCGGAATTCGGCTGGGGGAGGGCCATATCGTCCTAGGAAAAAATCGCGAACTGCTGCAGCGCGTGCGGCCATTGAAAAGGCTGATCCCTGAGCGATTGGAGAGACCAAGAGCCTGAGGGTGTTGGGGACCATGAGGGCTGCTCGTAGCGTTGCGGAAAGCCACCCGCCATACGTGGATGCCATGAGAAGCGAGTTGCGCGTAGCAAGATAGCTCAGCGTTCGACTCGGCGTCCAAGACCCTGGATTGACTACGAGAGCGCCCCATACCACCGCGACCTTCCAGCCATGGCGCCAGGCCCTCAAACCGATTTCAAGCTCATCGCCATAGGCAAAGTATCTATCGTCGAAGAGCCCGATCTCCTCGAGGCAGTGTCGCTTGAGCAGCATTAAAGTCCCATGCGGGAAAGCCACCTGTTCAACGGTACCCGGTGGCCGCGGTTTGACATCAACCAAGCGAGGGCCCAAGATGGGAGAAAATTTTGGGAGATGGGCTACACCAAATTCCGCACACGCGATTCCGATCTTGTCATCTTCGTGCATACAATCGAGCAGCAGGCGGAGGCACTCTAGTTGTGGGAGCGCATCATGAGCGCTTACAAAGCAGTATTGGCCATCCTTTGCTGCCAGCCACTTGGCGAGCAACACGTTGAGTCCCCCACCCCAACCTCGGTTCTCCTCTAGACGAATCAGCTCCACCCCTGGTGCAAGACCTTCGACCAAAATCTTCAACAGATTGGGGTCTGAGGCGTTGTCAACAACTGAAAGGTGCACCGGTATGCCCTGAGCAAGAAATGATTCGATGGCGCGCAGACACTCCCGTGGCCGGTTCCAATGTACGATTACCACAGGTATACGACTGATAGACATCATGAAACACGGCTCACAACGAATATGTGGGTGTTTCCCCAGAGCATCGAGCCGCGAAAAGGAATGAGGGCGGCTTTGAGAAATGGTATCAGCCAACTCCGGGTCAGCAAGAAATCCTCTGGAATGATGTCCCTATTCGGATAAACCCTATGCTCCACGAGCCGCAGACCAGCTCTCGGCAGGTAGTGATGGCTGATGATGTCGTAAAAGATGGGAGAAAGATGCTCTGGCGTAAATCTGCTAACCATCCACACTCTGTCCGTCAGCAGGAACTTGATACGAGCAGCGGCGTTGTCCACATTGGGAGTAGTAATCACAGCGATACCATCCTGGCTCAAGAGACGAGCGACATTGCGAAGAAACCCAGTAGGGCTTTCGAGATGCTCGATCACCTCTAACGCAGTCACGAGGTCAAACTTGCTTTCGCCGAGACAAGCGGCAAAATCCGGCCGATTTAGATCCAGCTGGACGAAAGGCACGTCAGCCATGTACTCCGACGCATTCATGTCGGCAGCCCTTGCATCTAAGCCCAGATTGCGTAGCCGCACGGCTAGTGCTCCACTTCCTGCGCCTAGATCAAGAGCCACCTTGCCTGGCGGGGGATAGCGTTGGAGCACTTGGTTAACCAAGAAATCATGTAGACCTAGTACCGTTTTCTGCTTCAAGAACGGTACCATCGATTTCGAATGTTCCAAGTTAGGTGTAGATTGATTGTCAATCATCCCTGTCCACTCACACAAATCGGCGCGGGACCTGATTCTCTCAGAAGTTCACGATAGACAGCCATGTGCTCTGCGACCATACGCTCCTCTTGAAAGAGCTGTAGGGCTCGCTCCCTGGCCTTCTCTCCGAGCTTTTTCACGAGGCTGGGCTGGTCGAGGACACGCTGCATGCACGAGGCTAGACTCTCGACATCGCCGAGTGGGAATTTCAAACCCGCGTCGGCTACTATTTCTCCCAGGCCACCAGTGTCCGTTGCGATTACCAGGCGCCCGCGCATCATGTGTTCCATTGCTGACAGACCAGCAGTCTCCTCCCAGATTGACGGCATCACTAGAGCTGCAACGTCGGCCAGAGCGTTTTCCAGCTCTTCTCCTTGAAGGAATCCCGTGAAGGTCACGTGCCCACGGAGTCCCAAAGCGTCAACGGCTTGCTCCAAGGCGGCGCGTTCCGGGCCGTCACCGATAAACTTCAGCCGAAAATTGCAGCCGGCCGCATCTAGACGCCGCACGGTTTCGATAAGCAGGTGGAGGCCTTTTTCACCCACCAGGCGACCGACGCAGGCAAAGCAAATTGGTGGGATGAGGCATCCCTCCACGGATCGCTGGAGGCCCGCGTGCCGAGCGACGCCATGCTGTATGGTGACCGTGCGGGGCAGAGACACACGACGACCGACATGCTGGGTCGGGACGACGTTCCGTGCCACCTTATTGCACAGCCAGCGCCGGGGAAATGTGAGGAGGAGCATCGTCAGACTCTTCCGCCAGCTCGTGTTAGCGGCATTGCAGAGCAAACACTCGGAGTAGTGCTGGGCCGTGAAATGACCAGGGCATACCGTCTTACTTCGTTCGTCTAGAAGCAACCCATTGGGGCAAACTGCCTGATAAAGGCTATGCTCAACTACAACCGGTTTTCTCAAAAGGAGTCCAAACAACATGGGTACAAAAGTTGGACCGGCTAGATGAATTACGTCGGCGCGCCAAAACAAACGAAGCAGCGTCGCGAGGCGGGGTTGGCGCATGACGCGAAACGGCAGCGCTGCGTCGTTCCAGTTGCCCGCCAGAGTGGGCGTAACTACCGTCACTCGAACATCCGTTTCTGTTTGTCGAAAGCGCCGCGCCAAGCCTTGCGCCAGCAGCATCACATAGGTCTCGACGCCGCCGATCTTAGGCGCGAAGGCATGGGTGTAAATGAGGACTCTTGTTGGCATCTAAGTCTTCAGAATGCCTGGCGGGGCAAAATGCTGGCGGCTAGTCTGATGCACGGATGGGCCAGTGCGCGATCGGATTTAACGCTCGAGGCTGACTCTTATATGGCATGCGGCTAATGGCACGCCGCGAGCATGTGGCTTTGGTCGATCGCATGTACCAAGGCCTGAATGTTCTGGGCGGGCGACCACCTTTCCATGCCCCTTCGGGCAGCTTCACCCATGCGTTGTAACCTCTTCTGGTCCGGCAGAACATGACGCAGAATGGCGGAAAGGGCGTTTATGTCCCCGCAAGGAAAGATGAATCCTGTTTCTTCGGTTGAAATCAGGTCACGGCCTGCGCCTACGCGGTCGCTGACGGCAGCCGCACAACCGGAGAGCATCGCTTCGTTGACCACCACACCGAAGGGCTCGTATTCAGAAGGCAAGACCAATAGATCCGAAGCGCGGTAGACTGCAGGCAGTCGGGACTGGTTCGTGAACCCAAGGAAGTGAACCCGCTCGCTCAGTCCAAGCTCCTTGGCTCGAGATTCGAGTTCTAGCCGAAGAGGACCCTCCCCAGCGTACACAAGATGAGAGTGCGTCACATTGGCACGTGCGAATGCTTGCAAGAGATCGAGTGGACGTTTCCACGGTTGCAGCTTGGCACAGTATAGGACAACTGGCGCGTCCTCCGGAACACCCCAAGCGCGCCTGACGGCGCCACGGTCCACGATTTCCGAATGCTTGACCCACCAGGCGTTATCCACGACGTAGGGCGTAAGAACTAAGCGTTCGTCTGGGATACCGAGGGATCGCATCATTTCAGCTCCCCGGCTTGAGGGCACAATCACAACGTCAGCGAGGCGAAAGAGTCGCGGCAACACGATCCTTTTTAGAGTGATTTTCCAGCTTTTACCATCGCGAGGAGCGAGCGCATGTGCATCAGTTCCGAAAAGCAGCGCTCGGCGGTGAAACTTGGCAGCCGCCAGCGCGATCCAGAAGCTGAAGCAGGCGTATCCGGTGTAGACCACGACGGCATCATATTTGTTCGAACCGACAAGCCTCCATAACCCTGGGTTCACAAGACCGAAAAAGTTGTTCAAAGCCGGATGCCGCGACCGGTTGGGCACGTTCATCCAAGAGTAACCCTCCAAGAGCGGAACGTCCCACGACAATTCAATTCCGAACCCTGGATCAAGCGTGGGTTCGGCTCCCTGTAGACTGCAGTAGGCCACTTGAATATTGAGCCTGGGGTGTTCTGCCATTCGACGAAAAACTGGCGACTGGTACTGCACTGGGTGAGAAGCCACAAGCAGTACGCGATAGCGGTCTTTAAGCATGGTTGAAAAGCTCTACAAAACGGCTCGCGACAGCCTCCCAGGAGAAATACTTCTCATATGGTATCCGGCTCCTTTGATGCAGCTCGAGCCAAAGTTTGCGGTCGGTTAGGACTTTGACAGTAGCTTCGGCCAATCCTTCACGGTCTCCGCATGGCACAGGCACAAGCCCAGCCTCGCAAAGCGGCGCTGCCAATTCCGTGTTTGCATACGCGATGAGAGGAAGTGCGCAAGCGATGCTAGCAATGGCGCTGCCTCGTTGCGTTGAAATGGGTCCTCGCACGAAAAGGGAAACATCTGAGTTACACAGAACGCGGCACACTTCTTCCGCTGAAAGAATTCCGAGTGCCTTGTATTCAACTGCGCTGCCTTCCAAAGCGAGCCGGAATTTTGACTCGGATTCCGCGGATCCACGTCCCAGTGTTACCAAGCGGATTCCGGGAACCTGCTTAGCAGCCGCTCTCGCAGCGAATGCGATATCTAATACCTCATTGCCTACTCTCCCGCCTCCAGTAATGCCGAACACCACAATGGTTTTCACCGCGCCGCCATTGCGAGCGAGAATTGGCGTAACCACGGGAGAAATGTTAGCGCCAACAGGTATGAAGGTGGCCTTTTCGGATACCGGTCTGAGCCAGGAGACGTCTTTCACAGGAATCGTGAGTATAGTGTTGTCGGCGAGCCAGTACGTGCATCGCATCATCCAACGTTGGCAGATGCGTCTCACCTTGTCTACAAATCGCGACCCGGCGTAGGGCTCCGGATCGTGAAAAACTACCGCAATACGAGTATTTCGAATTCGCAAAAAAAACAGAACAACCAGGAACAGCGGTGGCACGCCATGGCGCGACCAGCCCAGCGCCGTGTACTGAACCATGACCCAATGTCCTTTCCATCCTTTGCTTTTGTGCCACAGCCAATATAGCGACCGCGGCCAACCGGTCTCCAGCCAAGGCATTCTCACGAGAAGCAAAGCAACACCCAGCCTCTCGAGTGCCTCTCCAAGGTAGCGGCAGTAATCCTCCACAGCGTCTGTGGGCTGGTCGCGGCGGCCCAATAGTGCGACCATCGGCATGGGGGCAGGGTCCACCGAGTTCCGTGTCAGCCCCAGATTTAAGTTGCGGGGAAGACTACCGCTGCTCCGGTCCTCCATCCGCCGCAATCCCCCAAAAAATTGAGACTGTACTGGCTGCCCTCGGTTCGACGAGTCGCGCAAGGAAAAGCTGGCACTTAGCTTACGCGACCATCTTGCGGCCTGGAAGGTCGTACGGCACAGCAAAAAAATGATTGCCTGAGAGCCACCTAACGTCATATTTCAACTCTTGAAACATAACGGGTAAGAGTCTTCGAACCTCATCGGAATGGACCTCGCATTCAACGAGTGGCTTATATTTGGTCAAGACTTTCTTCGCTCCCCGGAATATCTCTACCTCGGCGCCTTC
>Ga0070708_100005437_pt1 | contig 10098 bp, 10 predicted proteins | sample KBSK5503metaG_FD_65469 | JGI IMG/M metagenome (GOLD analysis project Ga0070708, IMG submission 65469) | Corn, switchgrass and miscanthus rhizosphere microbial communities from Kellogg Biological Station, Michigan, USA - KBS K5-50-3 metaG | ecosystem: Host-associated > Plants > Roots >... | reverse complement strand
GGGCCAGCGTATGGACGACGACTTGCTGAATCACCGCCTCCGGCGAACGAGTCAGGGAGACCTTGATCCGATACGTCCCGGGGGCGAGCCGGGTGTAGAGCTGCCCGTCGGGTGTGAGCCCTTCGACGCGATCGTTGAACCAGATCCTGCCGACCAGATCCCGGCTGAGGGCCGCGTAATTGCACTGTGCGGACAGGCTGACGGAGACGTACCGTTCTCGCGGCTGCGCGACCGTCGCGCCGGCCGATCCTAGAAGGAGGATCGCGGCGATCAGACTCTTTGCAACAAAGAGGGGATCCCCACCACCGACTCGCGGAGAAGAGGTCCGTTTCATGGTGCAGCTCCGTTCGTAAGCCAGAGGCTCCGGGCGAACGCCGATAGTTCGGGAACGGTTGTCCCGCTGCGCCGAAACCTGCGGACGTCGCACCGAAGCGACGAGGCGTTCATTGGCCGAACGATACAACGGAATCGGCGCCGCCGAGCTACGACTTAAGTCTTGTCGACGCGGGCGAAGGGCGATGCTCAGCCGGGCGGGATCGTTCGGTACGGCGGAGGCGGCGCCGCGACCACGCTCGTCGCCGTTTACTTCTCGACGGAGAACGGTGCGCAGAACCTCCTCTTCGCTTCGCTGCCGCCCGTGTTGCACGTCAAGGGCGACTCGGGAACGACCGTCCGGTGGCTCGAGGCGAACCTGCAGTTCGTCGCGTCGGAGATGGCGTCCGGCGAGCCGGGCTCCGTTACCGAAAGAACGTCCGAGTCTACGGAACGCCAGACCTTGTTCTCGCGCAGTCGAGAATCCTGGTCTTCATCGACTCCTGCTTCTGGCACGGCTGCTCTCGGCACTGCCGAAGGCCGAAGTCGAACACCAGATTCTGGAACGAGAAGCTTCAGCGAAACCGGCGCAGGGACATCAAGGTAACTAGGTTTTACCGCCGGCGTGGAGTGATCGTTTTGAGGTTTTGGGAGCATCAGCTTCGGAAAGACGTTGAGGGTTGCGCGGAGAGGGTTCTCAGAGCCTCCATGGCGAGACGCGGGAGCCGGAACAGAGGCTCGCAAGTTCTCCCTTCATAGCTTTGAAAGATGAACCGGCCGCTCGGACGAAAGATGTCCTAGCGAACTCCCCCGTTTTTCCGATTTCGCCGGGCCGCTGGGGGTCAGACCCGGTGACTACCGGCATCCCTCCCCAGCCGCCCCGCTCGGCTCGTCCTCTACAGAATAAACTCAAGACGCGGACAGGAGGCGGACAGAGCATCGCAACCTGTAGTCCGGGCGGGACTTCGCACGGCACGTTGGATTCCCAATCCAAGATTATTGGATCGCGGTTTCAGTCGGCGGTCGGAACCGGCCGGGATAGATTCCGGGCCAAGGGTCCTGGTGAACGATGCTTCTTGGCTGCTTCTCAAGCCGTAGAGGCCGGATCGGCCATATCCTCCTCACCGATTTCCGCTCTTCGTCTCTCCGTTTCGACATTCAAAGGAGGTGTTCCGTGCTGACGCGTAGGGTCTCCTTCCTGGGTTCGATCTCGCTGTTCCTGACCGGCCTCGCCCTCGGCGGCCAGAGCATCCCGAACTGGGCGGCGCCGGCGACCTGGAGCCCTTCAAGAGCTCGGGGTGGTCTCTCGGCGATGGACGTGACCAATCCTCTCCCGTTCATCGGTCTGGCGCCTTGCCGGATCGTGGACACGCGCGGCAACGGCGCTCCGATCACAGGTGGGATGTTCACGGGGGGCTCGGACGTGCGCAGCTATGCGGTCTCGGGAATCTGCGGGATTCCCGCCTCGGCACAGGCCCTTTCCTTGAACTTCACGGTCACGGGGCCGGGGCAAACCACGGCCGGGTTTCTGTTGGCCTGGCCGACGGGAGGGGCCGTCCCGCCGGTCTCGATTCTCAACTGGGACCACGTCCCGGCGCAGATAGCCAACGCGGCCGTCGTGCCGACGAACGCGAGCACATCCTTCACGGTCAACGTCAGCACGCCCACACATGTGATCATCGACACCAACGGGTACTACGCGAGCTTTCCGGCCGATCCGCAGAACTTCTTCCATTGGGAAAACAACTCTACTTTTTTGACGATGCTTCTGCAGAACGCCAGCTTTTCCTGCACGGGGGCTTGCGGACTCCAAGCATTTACTAACTCAGGCATCGCAATTGAAGGGAAGACCCTCGGCAGTACAGCCGGCTCGGCTGGCGTTCGGGGCGTAGCGGGAGGCCTGACGACTCTAGCGTACAGCCCCGCGGGAGTGCGAGGGGAATCCAGCTCCGGCTACGGGGTCCTGGGAATTACCCGTTCGGGCTCGGGCGTCGGCGCGTCCCTCGTTGACAGTACAGGTACCCAGGTCGTCTACGCTCTTCTGGCGGGCGCGGGATCGCCCAATTACGCGGTATATGGCGGCGGGAACTTCGGCGGAACGGGAGCGAAGTACTTCGTCGAGCCACATCCAACGGACCCTTCCCGGGTCATCCGCTACGTTTCCCTGGAGGGGCCCGAGGCGGGAACGTACTTCCGGGGACGCGGGAAGTTCGAGAACCGGCGGGCTTCCATCGAGATTCCCGAGGACTTCCGCATGGTGACCGACTCGGAAGGATTGAGCATTCAGGTCACGCCGATCGGAGAGTTCGCGAGCGTGGCCGTCGCCGAGATCGAGTTGAGCGGCATTCGGTTGAAGGCCTCCCGCGACGTCGAGTTCTTCTACACCGTCAACGGCGTGCGCAGCACGCACAAGGACATAAGACCGATCGGCCCGGGAAGCGAGTTCATTCCTCCGAATGCCGACGCGAGAATGCCGGCCTATCTGACGGAGGGCCAGAAGGCCATGCTCGTTTCCAACGGCACTTATAGAGAAGACGGTACAGTGAACCTCGAAACGGCCGAGCGGCTGGGTTGGACGAAAGCCTGGAGGGATCGGGAGGAGCAGGCAAGGGCGGCTGCAGCGGCAAATGCGGCGGCACACGCCGCAAGGTTGGCCGAAACGAAGTAGAGAAGAATCGCGAGAACTTTCTGACCGCCTTTTGTCCGTGTTTTGTCCGTGAACTCCTGCGGACGGGACCCGACTGGGGCCGGGTCGCCGTCCGCTAAAGTGCTCCATCAGTGGAACCAGTCGGGTCACGTCGGCAAGAGGAGAGCTTCGAAGTCCACTTGAAAACTGCTGTATCCGGAAGGGTACCGGGGGTTCGAATCCGTGATGCGGTCGCGGGTCTGGTACTCCCTCACTTTCCACCGGCGCTCTATCAGCTCCCGGAGCGCACCATCCAGAGGCAGCGATCGCGGCCGGCCTGAAGACAACCGGGAAACGCGAGGGGCAGCCCCGCCGTTCGCATCTAGACAGCCTACCCAGTCTGACCCGTATCATCTAAGGATATGGGAGAGCGAGACCCATCGTGAACATCCATGAGCTTTCCATCGGTGCCCTCCGCAAGTTTTCGCCGTTTCTCGCCCTAGCCGCGGTCGGTTTGTCGCACCCGGCCGCGGCGCAGAACCTGATTCCAGACCCAACCTTCTCAGTGGGGGTGTCGGCCTGGACAACGCGAGGGAATCTCCCGGCAAGGGTGGACTTGATTCCGGCCGCAGGAGCTGACGGTGCTCTCGGCTTTGCCAGAATGACTGCGCTCTCGGCCGGACCGGCCCAATTCTTCTTGAGGACATGTCTGCCGGCGCAGGCCGGCAAGACCTACTCCTGGGGCGGCTTTTTGCGCGCGGACACGAGTTCCTCCGCAAAATTCGTTCTCTTTTTCTATGAGGATTCTTCCTGCAGCAGCCCGAACGTGCTCCTTTCGACCCAAACCGAGCCTCTTTTCGGAGCCGATTCGGACCCCCGCAGTTGGTACGCGAGATTCGGGCCAGACGTCGCGGCCCCGGCGAAGGCAACCAGCGCCGCATTCGAAGTTCAGCTGATCGCACCCTTCGACCGTTTCGACAGTGTCGATTTCGACAATGTCTATTTCGGCCCGCAGGGAACACGCGCGCCGGTCGGTGTTTCTGTTCCCACGCTTTCCTTACCCGCTCTTCTCCTTCTCGTCGTTATCCTGGGGGTTGCGGGCTTCTGGCGCGTCGCGAGTCGTTAAGGCACCGGGGTCTACTCCTGCCGCCGTTCAGCATTGGCGGGAGCACTTTGAAAACCGCTTTGCTGGAAATAGCATCCGGGAAACGGCATCCGGGTTAACTCCCCGGTTTTTCCGATTCTGCCCGGTCGCTGGGGGTCAGACGCGGAGGGAGGGCGGCCCGGTCGGGTTCTCGTCTTGCAGTGGCAAAACGGGGCGCCTCCTGTGACTCTCGGTCGCGAAGCACGAGCACACGTTGCGCACACGCGCTCCTAACTGTCGGTTGTTCCGGATGTTATAGCGGTGTCTTGGGTCAGTGACCCGGGACCTGGCTTCCCGTTCCTACGGTGAGGCTTCCTCCGAGAGAAACGCATTACGGGTCGGGCGCGGCGTGATGCCGGCGTGAGGCTGACTCGAACCTCTTGAGCCGGGCGACGACCTGCTCGAAGTCGCCCGGCAATCGCACAGGGTCGCAGCCCTGATGCCCTTCTCTGAGCTGATCCGAGCTGCTAGGATTTCGCGAGTTGGAAGCCCTAGAATCCTGAGTAATGAGCGAGATTGAAGAACCGCTCTGGCTCCCAGGCTGCACCGTCTTGGGCGGATCCGGCTACGCTCTGTCTGTGGGAACCAAGGTCACTGTGGGCTTCGGGCATTCATTCTTCACGCTTCATATTCTTCAGACGGACGGACGAACGGAAGAGACTTCATACCCCGAGGTCGTCAGTATCGCGATCACTGGGCCAGGTCGCGTGACCACCGGCGGTGGTTTCCTCGGGGGCGGGTTCGGCGTGACGGGAGCTCTTGAGGGTATGGCCCTCGCGGGCGTACTTAATGCTCTCACCACTCACTCTGAAGTTCACACCATTCTTGAGATCATCACGGACCGCGGTGAACTCTTCCTGCACTACGGAGAAATGGAACCGGGAGCCTTGCGGATAGCCTTGTCTCCAGTGTTCACGCGACTACGCGAACTTGATCCGATATGGCTCGCCGATCGAGAGCAACGCTTAGCAGCACTTCGCGATCGCGGTGTTCTTAACGCAGAACAATTTGAGCGCCTCACGCACCAGCTCACGACTCCGACAAAAGCGATTACCGAGAGTCCGCTTGGGACTTCGCCTTTGGGGATTTCCCGTTACGCAAAGGACAAACTGGCCCGTGGGCTATGCCCAAAGTGCGATGCCTACTGTGCGTTCAACTCGGAAACTCGGAGAGGTTTCATCACCTGCGAGGTCTGCGGTGGGCAATATCCTTCGGGGTATGAAGATTTGCCGACTTCGTCGGCGTAGAGGAGCTGACGGACTTGCCCCTGCGGCGAGGGCTCGTCGAACCTTTCGTTGAATCCCTGATGGTAGATCGCCGGCGGAGCTTGATCTGCGAGTCGTTGATGGTTTCCCGAACGAGCCAGACCGTCGCGAGTCAAGGCCACGAACCTGGCGATCATCCTCATTCGTCATCGCCCTTTCTTTTTGTAAGCAGTCCCCACGATCGTGATGCAGTTGGGGCATCCCGCGACCGAATAGACGTTCGGCCCCACAAGGCCCGCCCCTCCCTGACCAAGCTGCTCGTGCTCGACGACGAACAAGTCAGCCCCAAGCTTGGCGGCTTTGTTCCTTAGCTCGTGCGGCAAGAGATCACGTTATCCCCCGGTTCTCTCCCACTCCAGCCCTTCGAGCAGGAGAGCGTCCCAAGCTCTTCAAAGGTTCCCGGACTTTCGTACGAAGGAAACTGCTTCACGTACAGCACCTTGCTTCCTTCCGAAGTCAGCTCGATGGTGGCGCAGCCTGTCAGAGATAGGACGACAGCCAGCAGCAGGCGATTAACGCCGGTCCTCATTCGTCACCGCAGAGGAAGAGCCAGAGCCCGAGGATGACCCGGCAGGCCGACCGCATGATTCCTCCTGTGCGGACGGTTGAGTGGATTTTACGCCATGAAGGGCCAGCGAAGTGACGAGGACGGCCTACGTACGGGTCACGGGGTATCATCCTCGACCGCTTGGCTCCGAAGACCGTTAGGGAGTTCGTCGGTCAAAGGCTGCCGCCGCTGAGCCGATGGCGGTCGTTCAGCCGACGCCTGCGCTCGCCGCTAAGCCGCCAGCCGTTAACTGATGTCGCCTTCGCACACGGAAGTTGCCCATGAGAAAAGAAATACGGTCGGTGAACATGCGATGCTGAGACGGGATACGAAGGGACTCTTCAGGTCACACGGCGTCGGCTTCTGGAACCGGAAGCTGCAATGGCAATTTAGCTCTGGCAAATTGCAAACGGTGCACGGGTACGACGACGCTGCCTATCAGGCAATGAAGGCGTCGCAACAGACGACGCCGGTGCTCGTGATGCACGACCCGCAGTCCAACAGAAGGTGGTGGTGGTTCAAGAACGCTTTCTACACCGACGACGACGGTTTATCGGGCAACGACGTCTTAGCCCTGATTCTCGAAAAGCAGACGACGGCGAAGCGCCGGGTTGACAGAGCCCTCTCACGAATACAGCAGGCCGCCGTCAACCCGGCGGACTCCCACCAACCGGGCAGCCCTGCGCCGCCGCACACGATCCCCGACCGCTGGGCTCCGAAGACGCTCAGTGAGTTCGTCGGTCAGGGCGCGGCCCGAGAGAATCTGGCCGTTTTCGTAGCAGCTGCCCGAGGGCGAAGCGAGCCGCTCGATCATGTCCTCTTGACGGGTCCGCCCGGGATAGGCAAGAGAACTCTCGCGAGCGTTCTGGCCGCCGAGATAGGGGCTGGCCTTAGAGTGGCCTCCGTAGGCGAACTCGGCAGAGCTAGCGACCTCGCCAAGATCCTGACGAACCTTCAGCCCAAAGACGTCCTTTTCGTCGATGAGATCCACCGATTGAGCCCGGCTGTCGAGGGAATGCTCTACCCCGCCATGGAGGATTTCCGTCTCGACATCACGATCGGAGAAGGGCCGATGGCGCGCACGATTAAGTTGGACCTTTCTCCCTTTACGCTGATCGGCGCGACGACCCGCCCGGCTACCCTTTCGGAAAGGTTAGTTTCGCGGTTCCCGATCCACACTCGTCTGGTCCCCTACGATGTTGATTCGCTTTCGAAAATCGTCATGCAGACAAGCGTAGGTCTGGGAATCCGCCTGTCCCCGGAAGCGGCGCGAGCGATTGCGTCAAGATCCGCCGGGAATCCGGGCACGGCAACGCAACTCCTTCCAAGGTTGGCCGATTTTGCTACGGTCGCCGGGAAGGAGGTAATCGACGCCGAGCTTGCGCTTTCTGCCCTCGACAAGCTGGGGGCTCCGATCGGAACTGGAATCGACACGCAGCAGAGAGAAAGGATTTCGGAGGAGGTCCGTTTCGCCGTCTGGCGTCGAGATCAGGGGAGGTGCTCCGTCTGCGGTTCTCAGGAAAGGCTGGAGTTCGACCACATTATTCCGGTCATTGAGGGCGGCAGCAGCACCGAGCGGAATGTGCAGCTGCTCTGCGAGTCTTGCAACCGTTCAAAAGGAAAACGGATCTGATTGCAGAGGTAACGCTGGCAACTCCTCAGCTCGGCCCTTCGATTTCTCCGTGGAGCCAATCTGTCTGCCCCCGTTCTCGCCCTGTGGGGTCGAGTCTCGATTCTGGTGCACCCGGCGACGCCTGCCGGGATTATTCCCGCGTCGGGTCCGGGGCCTGCGAAACCTTCCCAAGATTTCGGGAAGGTTCACAGTCCGTCCGTTCCCCCTGACGCATGGGGCCGGACTCCCGTTTTCACCCTGGCTCCGGCGGCGCCGCCGCATAGAATCACGCGCGGCGGTCTGTGAAGGAGAAAAAATGAAAGGGCTTCTGGCGGTGGTGGGGCTGGCGCTGGTGGCAGGGTTGGAATGCCGGTGCACGTTCTACGGTGAGGTGCAGGCCGCGAAACGGGCAGGGCAGGGCATGGAGATGACAGCTAATCCGAACGAGGTTGCCGGGTGCAAGTTCATAACGCGAGTGGACAGCCGGATGCAGGCGGGTGACTGGGCGAACCAGTGTGCGGCAGGATAAGCCGGGGCGGTACGTGATCTTCGCGATATCGACCAGGCCAAGCATCGTAACGGAGGAGCCGTCGCCGGGCGAGCTGTATTTCTGCCCCGACCGCGATTCCACGCGCACCGGGGCCTCGCAGGCGGGCGAGAGCTTCCGCCCCGCGGTCACATGGACTCCCAGCTACTCGCATTTGGAATCACCCGCGCCCACGCCGACGCCTAGGCCCGCCGAAGCGTCCAGCTCGATCAGAGTGCGAGTCGTGGGGACCTTCGAGGCTGTCGCGGGCTGCACGTACCTCGCCGAGGCCGATCGGCAGTTGAAGTGCCAGAAGCCCCACGACGAGGCGACCGCTTGCATGGCTTGGCAGGCTGCGGCGCAAGGCGGCAACACGCTCCTCTTGGACGGCGACAAGGGCCACATCTATCGCTGCGCGAAACCCTAGGGTGCGAGCGAGGAAGTAGAACTCCTGGGATCTTCCGATGTTTTTCGGTCACGCCTTACTCTTGCGCCCGTATATCCAGTAGTACCTGCAGACCACGAAAAAGAGGACCAAGATAACCCACGACTCGGTGTGCATGGATAGGGCGAGGAGCGCGAAGGCTATCGCCGCCCCGAAGTAGAGGGCTAGCAACCACGGCGACTCGATTCCTGGAGCGAGCCCCCGCTGCGGGCCGGTGGGGTGATCCCTGTACTTCTTCCTGTAGTACATGTAAATCGCGAAACAGAGGACAACGAGAACCAGGGTTTCGCGCTTCATGCCTCCCTCTCGTCTTGCGGTTTCAGCGGCCAGTGTCTATCTATGAGGGGTTCAAGATGTCGAGGCACGCGATCAGTTCTTCCCTCGTCGCGTTGGGACGGATCTCTACGTTCTGACCGTCGAGTAGCCGTGTCATCGCATCGTTGGAGTCAGTGAGCGAGGCGCTTCCCATCACCGACGAAGGGCCAGACTCCACCCGCTGATCTGCCAGAACGAGAGCCGCGCGCTGATACAGGCAGTCCAGCATCCCCCGGACGCTCCCGAGAGGTTCCGAGATGACCGTCCTCTCCCGCAACTCAGGGTCGGAACCCCCATCCTCAATCCTCACCGAGTACGCCGCTGGGTCACTCTGAGGAATCCGACGAACCACCACCGCCCAGAACCTACGCCGAGCCTGCTCCATGCTGTACCTCCTCGTGAGCGTGGTCCAAAAATACCACCGGCATTAGAGCCGCAGTTTCCCCGCCAGCCCCCGTGGATTGCTGAAAAACGTGGACCCCTGGGCTCGACGTGTGCTCGATGTGTGTCTGCGGAAGCGCAAGAGGCGGCAAAAAAGCCAACGCCCGGAAGGAAGTCCCATCCGGGCGCTGTTGAGAATCGCCTGATCTTACTGGCTCTTCTTCTCTGACCCCTTGCTGTTCGCTGGCAGCGTTGGCGAGCCATTCCGGGGTTCAAGTCCCTGCACCGCCACCACTCTTCTCCCAACCGAACCGCACGTGGCCGCGTCCGTGTCCCTCACCGCGGACCACGAGACTCATTGCCCCGGCCGCTCGCTCAGGGCGTCAGGGAGACACCCAGCATGATCCCGACGCGCGGAGCGCTGAACCAGCCGGCGAAGACCGCGAAGTCGAGGGTGCCGCTCCGGAAGAGGCCCCAATTGCCCCCGGCGGTCAACTGAAGCTGCTTGTCGGCGGTCGGCCCCTTGTGGACCTCGGCGCCGTTCAAGTCCAGTCCGAGTCGCAGCCTCTCGGAGACGTCCCGGGCGCCGGACAGACCGACGGAGTAGATGCGTCCCGGCGTTCGGATCCCCTCGGCTCCCGTCGTCGTGTTGCCGCTGAACTGGATCCCGCCGTTCAAGTGGACGAGAGTCTGCGAAAAGGTCTTCTGCAGGATCAGGTTGAACACGTAGTCGGTCAGGCCCGATCCGAGTTGCTTCTTCTTGTCTCCGGTCGGGAACTCGACGGCGAAGTCGACGGCGACGGCAGGGTGGCTTCGGTCCGAGGGCTCGCCGACCAGGTTCCACTTCACCGCGAAATCCAGGTCGCCCAGACCGAACGCGTTCGGCACGCCCGAACTGCCGGCGTTGGTGATCGAGATCAGAGGG
>Ga0070708_100005436_pt1 | contig 10098 bp, 3 predicted proteins | sample KBSK5503metaG_FD_65469 | JGI IMG/M metagenome (GOLD analysis project Ga0070708, IMG submission 65469) | Corn, switchgrass and miscanthus rhizosphere microbial communities from Kellogg Biological Station, Michigan, USA - KBS K5-50-3 metaG | ecosystem: Host-associated > Plants > Roots >... | reverse complement strand
CCTCGAGCGATGCCCGGCTGAAGAGCTTGCAGGCGCAGTCGACATCGCGAACCGTCAGCCCGAAGAAGATCCGGTTGGCGAGCTGGTACAGGCGGGCGTAGACGGTACGGACGAGCGGGTCGGCGCGCTTGATCCTGTACCCGACCACTGCGTCGACCCCGCCGGCCTGGACGCGGTCGATCAGCCGGCCGAGGTCGGCGACCTTGAATTGACGATCGCCGTCGGTGAAGGCGAGGTTCGCGTAGCGAGCCGCCGCGAAGCCGGACCGGAGCGCGGCGCCGTAGCCGAGGTTCGTCGCATGGTGGACGGCGCGCACCTCGGGATGCGCCGCCGCAAGCGCATCCGCGATGCCCGGCGTCTCGTCCTTCGAGCCGTCGTCGACGATGACGATCTCGAAGCTGGCGGCGAGCTCGGGCAGCGTCGCGAGTGCCTCCTCGACCAGGCCGGGCACGTTCGCGGCCTCGTTGTGCACCGGGAAGAAGTACGACAGCTCCCCGATCCGGCTCTTGCTCATGAGGCCGACGCCAGCCGCCCGGTGACCGCCCAGACCGCCAGGTTGCCCCCACCTGCGACCACGTGCATATCGAATTGGGCGGTGAGCTCATCGGTATCGGGGCCCTCGAGCCGGATCACGTACACGGGTCGCTCCCCGAGGTAGCGCCGGATCACGTCCGGGGCTCGCCCGAGCCCGAGGTCGAGCATCGTTCGATCGTCGACGATGAAGATATCCGGGCGGAGGCCCAAGACCTTCTGGGCGTACCACAGGGGCGTCGACGTGCTCCACCAGCTCACGAGCACCGCATTGTCGGGGATGACGGGCAGGACCTCAGCGAGCCATGCCTGCGCATAGCGCTCGTTCGCTCGACCGGTATCGTGCCGGCGCTGGTCGAGGTCGCCGAGCGCCGGCGCGAGCAGGACGACGCCGAGCACGATCGCGGCGCCGAGGGACGCCTGCCCGACCGCACGATCGCGGAGGCGGACGCGGCTCAGGCGCTCCAGGATCTCGAGGGTCACGTCCTTCGCGCGCGCGCCGAGCTCCACCGCCAGGATGCCCAGCCAGGTCCAGATCCAAAGGAGCGGGCCGAGGTAATAGCGCTGGATGTCCGCGTTCGTGTAGGACGTGTTGAACAGCACCGTGATCACGAACGCCAGCCCGGTCAGGAGCGTGTAGCGCGGCGCACGGATGGCGGCCACGACGAACGCTGGCGGGATCGCCAGCGTCAGGAACCCGTACTGGGTGCTGGCGAGGTCCGCGAGCTTGCCCAGCTTGCCCCCGAGATCGGCGAACGGGTCGCCGAACGAGCCCCGGAACTGTTCCGCCAGCGCGATGTACCAGAAGCCATCCCAGGTCGTGGGCCTGGCGTAGACGAGTGGCGCTGTCAGCGCGGGCACGAGCCCGCCGCGGAGTGGGAGCTCGAGGTAGACGAGGGCAACCGTGAGGACGGCCGCAGCCAGGCAGCCGAGCGCGAATCGCCACCGCCGCCAGATCCCGGGCTCGACGGCGAGCACGTACAGGCCGATCGGGGGAACGAGCAGCAGCGTCAGCGAGTGGTTCCCCGCCGCAAGGCCGAAGATGACTGCAGCGAGCACGAGCCAGCGATCGGCGCGCCTTCCAGCGGATGCGGCGTCGCTCCCGGCGTCGTCCGCCCTCGCCGCTTCGTTCGCCTTGCCACGTTCGCCCTCCCAGCGCACCAATGCGACCAGCAGCAGCGCGACGAGCGCGAGATGGATGGGATGTGGGTCTGCGCGCGTGGCGTTCAGCCAAACGAGCGGGGTCGTGGCGAGTCCCAGCCCGACCGCCATGCCGACGATCGTCGATCCGGTCAGGCGACGCACCAGGATCACGGTCGCGCCGGCCGCGACCGCCACCGCCAGCAGCGATAGCACGTTCATCCGGAACGCGGGCTCACCGAGTGGCGTGAGCAGGAGGTTGGCGACGAAGCCGAGGATCACGTACGTCGGGTAGCCGGTCGGGTGCGCCGTGCCGAGGATCGGCAGCACGGTCTGGAACTCGCCGGTGTCCCAGAAGCCCACGCCGGGCATGACACCGGCCCAGGCATTCACCACGGCGAGCGCGGCAACCACCAGCGGCGGCAGGACGACCGCGAGGCGTGGGTCCGGTCCGGGACGGCGGGCGGGCGTGGCCACGGCGCTCACCACCCCTGCAGGTTGCCCCAGATGACGCCCCATAGGTTGATCGCGACGGACGCGACGATCAGCGACAACGCCAGGAGGCCCCCGCCGCCGCGGCGGTGCATGCCCACCGCGACCAGCGGCAGCGCGAACGGCACGAAGTCATTGCTGAACCGGTACCCGAACTGCACCCAGCCCTGGCTGAAGTGCAGGAGGTTGACGAGCGCGATGGCGGCGACGGCCAGGATTGCGCCCGCGACGAGGCGCGAGCGGTGGCGCCGGAAGGCCCACGCGGCCAGCAGGTAGGCGGGACTGGTCAGGAGGATGCTCATCCCGATGGCGCGCGGCAGCGCGATCGGGCAGGCCTCGTCGAACAGGCCCCGTCCGGCATCGGGCGCCGTGCACACCGGCTCGCCCTCGCCGCCGAACGCGTCCGGCCGGTGATCGGGCAGGATCGCGGGGGTCGACAGGAACATGATCCCGAGGTTCTGCACCAGGTAGCGCGGGTCCTCGATCTGCCAGGCGGGGTTGTACCCGAGGGCCTGGTAGCCGGAGGCCTCCCTCTGATACTGGTACTCGTAGCCCGGGTGGAACACATCCCCGGTCGTCGCCACGTTGTAGCCGAGCAGCAGCGCGACGGGGATCGCCGCGCCGATGCCGGCAGACACCGATCGGCGGACCCAGCTCCCGCCGCCGCCGACGAGCATGAAGAACGGCGCACCGAACACGACCGTCAGCCGAGCCGTGCAGGCGATCCCGAACAGCAGCCCCGCCAGCAGCTGGCCTCGATCGATCAGGCCCAACGGGCGCCGGAGCGAGCCCCCAATCGACCCGACGAGGCCACCGGCCGACGGCGCAGCCTCGACCTCGTCGTCGGCGCCCCGATCAGCCCCGAGCGCGACGCCGAGCGCGAGCAGGACGAAGGTCACGGCCACGACGTGGGCGAAGAACCACGTGGTCCCGAGCTGCGCCGCGTACCAGAACACGGTCCCGAAGGCGAAGAAGACGGTCGTCGCGAGGCGGACCCGACGCGAAACCGCGAGCCGCCCGAGGGCCCACCAGGCGAGCCCCGCGTCGATCGCGCCGAGCACGACCGAGACCGCCCGGATGTCCGTCGCGAGTCCCCAGACGGCGACGAAGGGCATGAGCACGATCGCCGGCAGGGGAGGGAACGGGAGCAGGGCTCCCGTCGTCGATGGGTCGCCGGTCAACTCGGAAAGGGGGTAGACATCCTGCATCCAGTTGTTCCCGCGCGGGAAGCCCCCGGCGTCGACCGGCCAGTCGATCACCGCGGTCCCGTGAAGGAAGGCCATCGCCTGCCACACGAAGTGGTTGTAGACGCGGTCGGTGCCGGGCAGCCAGTACGCCGCGAGCGCGAGGGCGACGAGGCCGGCGCCGACGATCAGCGCGGGCAGTCGATCGAGCCAGCCGAGCAGTGAATCGAGGCGACGGGAGCCCTCGCCGCCCTCTGGTACGCTCCCAAGCACCTCATCGCTCGCTGGAGACCGATCTCGAGTTGACAGGCCCCGCAATCGGTGAGCCGGACCCGGGCAGGGCGGCACCCTCCCGGACCGGGTTCGGGGACACCGGCGGCGTCCTCGTCCTGCTGGCCCTGGGGCTCACCTTCCGGCTCATCATCGCATACCTCCTCCCGGGCTCCGGCTTCAAGAACGACATCGGTGCGTTCCAGTTCTGGGCGGACAACCTCGCCGACCACGGCCTCTACGGCTTCTACGGTCGGGGCTTCTTCATCGACTACAGCCCGGGCTACCTGTACGTGCTGTGGGTCGTCGGCGTGGTCGGCAACGTCCTCGGTGGCGTCGGTGACCTGATCAAGATCCCGCCGATCCTGGCCGACGTGGCGCTCGGCTACCTGGCCTGGTCGATGACCCGGGAGCTCGGCGGGAGCGAGCGAGCCGCGCGGCTCGGTGCCGCGATCGTCGTGTTCAACCCGATCACCTGGTTCGACAGCACGATCTGGGGCCAGGTCGACTCGGTCGGCGCCGTGGTCCTGCTGCTCGCCGTCCGCGAGCTGTGGCGCGATCGGCCCGAACGAGCGGCGTTCCTGGCCGCGCTCGCGGCGCTCGTCAAGCCCCAGCTCGGGATCCTCATCCCTGTTGTCGCCGTGGTGGTCATCCGACGGGCGCTCCGGCCGTCGGGTGGCCACGGGATCGATGGTGACCCGGGATCGGCGCCGGCGCCAGGGACGACGCCGTGGGAGCGAAGCGCCAGGGGGCCTGTGCGAATCGTCACGACGGCCGCGGTCGGCCTGCTCACGCTCGTCCTGCTGTCCTGGCCATTCGGGCTGAGCTTGCCGGGCCTCGCAGCGCAGGTCGTCAAGGCCGCGGCCGGCTACCCGTACCTGAGCGTCAACGCGTTCAACCCTTGGGCGTTGGTGATCCAGGAGACGCCCGATGGGCGCGAGGACAGCCTCGCCCTGGATCGCGCGTGGGTGTGCGATTCGAAGATCGTTCGGGCGGGCCCGCAGGAGTTCCGCATCGGGCCGATCGTCATCCCGGAGTGGTCGACGCCCGCGATAAAGGCAGACATCTGCCCCGAGGGGGTGTCAATCGGCGCGTTCCCCGCGGGCCTGGTCGGGGCGGCGCTGTTCCTCCTCGCCGCGGCTCTCGCGCTCTGGCTCGTCGCCCGCAGGCCGGACCGCATCACGATCCTCGTCGGGGTCGCGGTCCTCGCGCTCGAGTTCTTCGTTCTGCCCACGCGCGTCCACGAGCGCTACCTCTACCCGCTGGTCGCCGTCGGGGCGATCCTCGCCGCGGTGTCGCTCCGCTGGCGCATCGCGTACATCCTCTCGGGCGCCGCGATGCTCGCGAACATGTATGTGGTCCTGACCACGTGGTACCCGAGCAACCCGAACATCCACGACTGGCTCGGGATCGGCCCCACGCTCGCCACCCGGTGGGCGATCGCGATCGCCGGCCTGACCCAGCTCGCGGTCCTCGGCTGGGCATTCCTGCAGCTGCGCGAGGAGGCGATCGAGGGCATCGCCGCCGACGTCGCCTTCGCAGGCGTGGCCCGTGGGCCCGCGCGCCTCGAGGCGTGGCTCCGGCGCGGCGGCGGGTTGCCCGAGGAGGCGCCGCCCGAGGAGGCGCCGCCGAATGGGGGCCAGGAAGCGCCGGGGCCCCTCGTCCCGTGGTCCGCCAGGCCCGTCGTTCCCCTGACAGCGTCGGGTGCGCCCGCCGCGATGCTCGCGCGCCTCGGCGTTGGCAGAGGACCGACGGTCACCCCCGCCTGGGACGGCCCGGATGACGCCGTGGCGATGGGCCCGTGGGCGTGGTTCCGGGCGCGCCTTGCGGACACGCCACTGCGGGCGGATCGCAGTCGGCTCCTCGATCACGAACGCGGCGGTCGTCTCGACCGCCTCGACCTGTGGTTCATCGCGGTGCTCGCGATCAGCCTGCTGACCGTCCGGATGTGGCGGCTCGACGAGCCGTACCAGATGCACTTCGACGAGGTCTACCACCCGCGCACCGCGACCGAGTTCCTGCAGGACTGGCGCTACGGCATCTCGCACGACATCTACGAGTGGACCCACCCGCACCTGGCCAAGTACGCGATGGCGGTCGGGATCATGGCCTTCGGCGAGGACCGGGTCGGGGCGCAGGGCCGGCTCGGCGTCGCCGTCGTCGACGCCGTCGTCGAACCGCGGCGCGACGACGGCCAGAACGCGAGCCGGCGCGAGGGCGATCGCCTGTGGGTCGCGACCGGCAGCGAGGTGCGCGCATACGACCTCGCGACGCGACGGCTGGTCGGGACGCTGGCGTCCCCCGGCGCCGTCGCGCTGGCATACGACGCGTCCGGCAGTCACGTCTTCGTCGGTACCCGGTCCGGCGAGATCCGCGAGGTCGACGCGACCCAGCTGGACGGCCTGCGCGGCTCCGGCCCAGTCGAGATCCAGGCGGACGACTTCGTCTCGGTCGACGGCCAGATCACGCAGCTGTACGCCACGAAGACGGGAGCGAGGCTCGCCGCCGTCCTCGCGCCCTCGAGCGACGGCACCGGTCCGGCGACCAGCCCGGTCGTGACCATCGACACGGGCGCGGCCACGGAGGTCGGGCGCACGCGGCTCCTCGGTGTCAGCCAGCTGAGCGAGGCGTCCGGCGGCCGCATCCTCGTCGGCACCGACGCGGGGGTCGCGTTCATCGATCCCGACTCCGGGACGGTCTCGCGAACGCTGGATCTCAAGGGCAAGGTCCGCGGGCTCGTCGCGATCAGCGACATCCAGGACGACCCGATCTACGCGTCGGTGCTCACCGCCGGCGGCCCGCGCTGGTCGACGATCATCGCCACGAGCGGCAAGGATCCGCGGATCGACCAGACCTTCACGCTGCCCGGCTCGACCGCTGGACGGGCGTACTTCGACCTCGCGGCGCGCATGGTCCACATCGAGGGCTCGGTCCCCGCCGGCCACGACGGAGCAGGCGGCGAGACGATGTACGTCATCGAGCCGCACGGCAACGCGGTGTACGCGGACGCCCAGCTGCCCTTCGTCCCCACGACCATCGTGCTCGATGACAACCAGGACTACCCGTCGAGCGACCGCCAGCAGCTCCTCGCGTTCGACGCCGGCGGCGCGGCGGCGTCGGTCGAGATCGGGCGGCATGCCTTCGCCTGGCGCGTGCCGGGGGTGCTCGCCGGGGTCCTGATGGGCGTGCTGATGTACGTCCTCGCGCGCCTCCTGTTCAAGCGCCGTTCCGTGGCGGTCATCCTCGGCCTGATCACGCTCGCCGACGGGATGCTCTTCGCCCAGAGCAGGATCGGCATGAACGATTCCTATGTCGGGCTGGGCATCGTGGCGGCGTACGTCGTCTTCGCCGCGCTGTGGCTCCACCCCGGCAACAGCCGGCGGCACTGGGTCGCCTTCGCTCTGGGCGTCCCGCTGATGGGTGTGTTCCTGGGATTCGCGCTGGCATCGAAGTGGGTCGCGGTGTACGCGATCGGCGGGATGGGCATCCTCATCCTGGCCCGCAGCGCTCTCGGCAGGGCCCTGTTGCTCGGCGGGCTGATCCTCCTCTCGACCGCGACTGTCTACGTCGCGATCTCGGTCGGCGAGGGCCAGTCGGGCGGCAACTACGTCTACCTCGGGATCATGGTCGCCCTGATCCTGATCGCGGTCCTGGCAAACGTCCTCCACCCGATCCGCTGGACGACCGAGGAGCTGCGCCTCGCGATCGGCGCCCCGATCGTGGTCGGCGGGCTCGCCGTGGTGTACGGCCTGCGCCAGGGCGACGCGGCGGCCCCGATCACGCTGGGACCCGTCTCCGCCACGCCGATCGAGATCGGGTTCCTGTTCTTCGTTGGCGCCGGGGGCCTGTATTCGCTGTTCGTCGTGCTCGGCCGGCTCGGCTTCGGGCCGATGGCACCGCTGCCGATGCCTGACGATGCGATGGCCCTCCTCGACCCGCCGGCGGATCCACCGGTCGGCTGGCTGCGCCTCGGCGCCGCCTGGGGGCTGCCCGCGATCTGGATTGTCGTCGGCCTGCTGGTCATCCCGGTCGCGCTGTACGTCGTGTCGTACATCCCCTGGGCGATGGTCGAGAACCACCAGATCGTCGCCGGCTGGCCGCCGGGTCACCAGGGCCAGACCCTGCTCGACCTGACGGACCAGATGTACAACTACCACAACAACCTGAGCTCGGCGCACCCGGCGTCGTCGCCCTGGTGGGCCTGGGCCCTGGACCTGAAGCCGGTCTGGTTCTACGAGGAGGGCTTCGCCGGCAACACGTCGGCGTCGATCTACGACGCAGGCAATCTCGTGGCCTGGTGGCTGGCGCTGCCGGCGCTCGCCTTCACCTGCTGGCAGGCGTTCAAGCGGCGCAGCCCGGCGCTCGCCCTCGTGGCGATCGGCTTCGCGGTCCAGTGGCTGTCCTGGTCGCGCATCGACCGCGCCGCCTTCCAGTACCACTACTACACGGCGCTGCCATTCCTGTTCCTGGCCCTCGCCTACTTCCTCGCCGAGCTGTGGCACGGCCCGTCGCGCAGGACGTGGCTGCTGGCTCGCCTCGCGGCGGGCGCCGCCGTCCTCGGGCCGTTCCTGCTGTGGCTCTTCCACCGGCCGTTGTGCGCCATCGTCCGGGTCACGGACGTGAACGCGAACTCGCAGGCCTGCCCGACGCTGATCCCCGACGTGACGGTCACGCCACGGGCCGTCGCCATCGCCATCGTCGTCGGGGTGGGGGTCCTGCTGCTCGTGCGCGAGCTGCTCGCCTTTGCAGACGAAGGATCGAGCGGGGGCGGTGGTGGTGGACCGCGGTGGACCCGCGCCGGCGTGATCGCCGTGGGCACCACGCTCGCATTCATCCTGGCCTCGACGGTGCTCAACGACGTGGACGGGCTGCCGCTGACGAACATCCCCGTCGAGCCGATCGCGTTGATCGTGCTGCTCGCGCTGTCACCCGTCGCGGCATACGTCGCCACGGCACGCGATTCAAGGCGGTTTGTTGCCGGCGCCCTGGGCGCGATGGGCTTCTGGTTCGTGCTGTGGTACCCGAACATCGCGGCGCTGCCCCTGCCGGCGAACATCCACAACGCCTACCAGGGCTTCCTGCCGACGTACCTCTACCCGTTCCAGTTCTGGGTGCTCCAGGGCACCCGTCCCGCGGCGCCGGCACTCTTCGCCATCGGCCCGGCCATCCTGCTGGTCGCGCTGCTGGCGATGGCCGTGGTCGTCGGCTACAGCGCCTGGTCGTGGCGGATCGCGCTGGCCGAGCGGGAGCGCGACGCGCGGGCCGCGAGTGACGACCGACCGGGCTGGGCGGTCGGCGTGGACTAGGGCCGAACCAGCGCGGGCGGCGTCCAGACCTCGGACGCGACGGCGACCGCGGCGGGGATCCGCGGCGACGGCGGGATCGCAGCATGGAAGCCGGAGGGCAGCTGGCCCTGGCTCGCGAGGCGCCGGATCACGAAGCCGTAGTAGTCCTCGACCTTGGCGGTGACGCGCTCCCAGCTGTATTCCTGCGCCCTGGCGAGCCCGGAGCGAGCCATCGCTTCGCGCATGTCGTCATCGGAGAGCACCCGGGCGAGCGCGCCGGCGAGGGCCTTCGAATCGCCCGGGGGCACGAGCAACGCGTCCCGGTTGCGCCGCACGACGCCCTTGTAGCCGTGGATGTCGCTGCACACGATGGCGGTGCCCGCAGCCATCGCCTCCAGCAGCACGATCCCGAACGACTCGCGCCCCGTCGCCGGCGAGCAGTACACGTCGGCGGTCTTGAACAGCGCGTCGCGCTCGTCATCGCTCACGCGGCCCAGGAACTCGACGCCGCCGAGCTTGCGGGTCAGCAGGTAGCGCCGGATCTCCTTGTCCTGGGGCCCGCTACCGACGACGAGCAGGCGGCACTCGCAGCCCGTCTTGCGGAGGATCCGGTAGGCCTTGAGCAGGTCGAGCAGGCCCTTGCGCGGCTCGAACCGGCCGACGAACAGGATGTTCTTCGTGCGGTCCTGCCAGCGGGCGATCGGGACGGCGCGGGCGAGGCGGGCGGTGTCGACCCCGTTCGGGATGACTTTGTAGTCGCCCGGGAAGAAGCGCTCGATGAAGTGGCGCGCCGCCGCCGAGACCGCGATCCGGCCGTGGATCCGGCCGATGGACGGGCGCATGAGGCGCGACCCGATCTGGTATGCGGGCGAGAATCCGCCGAACGCGTGGAAGGTCGCCACGTTGACGCTGTTCGACAACCCGAGGACGACCAGCGACAGGAACGGAACGAACGGCTCGTGGAAGTGGAGCAGGTCGAACTGCTCCCGGTCGAGCACGTCGCGGACCTGCGACAGGAACCGCGGCGAGAGCGTGATCGTGCCCACCGAACCATTGGCCGGCAGCGAGAAGCCCCGGCCGATGCGGATGACGTCGCCCTCCGACGCCCGCTGCAGGCCGTGGGTCGTGCTGATGATCCGCACGTCGTGGCCACGCAGGCGGAGGTTCTCGTAGAGGTAGCGGACGTGCTGATTCAC
>Ga0070708_100005431_pt1 | contig 10102 bp, 7 predicted proteins | sample KBSK5503metaG_FD_65469 | JGI IMG/M metagenome (GOLD analysis project Ga0070708, IMG submission 65469) | Corn, switchgrass and miscanthus rhizosphere microbial communities from Kellogg Biological Station, Michigan, USA - KBS K5-50-3 metaG | ecosystem: Host-associated > Plants > Roots >... | reverse complement strand
CAACGAGATGAACGCGACGTATCCGAGCGGCTCGACCAGCCGGAGCGCGGGACCCTCGACGAGGCCGACCGACGCGAGCATCGCCCGGCCGCGCGGATGGAGAGGCAGGACGACCGGCAGCTGAGCGGCGACCGACTCGAGCATCGCGACGAGCCGCGTCGCCGCCGCCGGCGAGTCGACGTTGGCCGGCCGATGCAGCGTCGCGACCGCGTACGGCCCGTTCAACCCGTACGTCTCCCGTGCGGCGGCTTCGTCGAACCGCTCGAGGTTCGCGAGCAGCGTGTCGATCATCGGGTTGCCGACGAAGTGGACCCGGTCGGCCGCGATGCCCTCCCGACCGAGGTTGTCGATCGCCTCGGGGCTCGTGACGAACAGGAGATCGGCGAGCATGTCGGTGACTCGCCGGTTCACCTCCTCGGGCATCGTCATGTCGAACGAGCGCAGGCCGGCCTCGACGTGGGCGAGCGGTCGCGGCAGCTTGCTCGTCACGATCGCCGTGGCCAGCGTCGAGTTGATGTCGCCGTAGACCACGACGAGGGCCGGATCGAGACCGCTCAGGGCGGGCTCGAGCGCCGTGAGCAGCGCGGCGGTCTGCACGGCCTGGCTGCCGGACCCGACGCCGAGGTTCAGGCTCGGCTCGGGCAGGCCGAGCTCGCTGAAGAAGATCTCCGACATCGACCGGTCGTAGTGCTGGCCCGTGTGGAGGACGACCTGGTCGATTCCCCGCCCATCGAGCGCCCGGACGACCGGGCCTGCCTTCATGAAGTTCGGTCGCGCTCCGACGACGTGGACGACCCGATCGGTCACGCGGCCGTCGCCGGAACCGCCCAGCCCGCCCCGAGGCGGAGGACCTGCCGCGGCCGAACGGCCCGACCGCGCGAGTTGTTGACCGTGTCCACGATCAGGTCGGCCGATCCATAGACCCGCTCCCAGTCGACCGCGCGATGCCCCGCCAGGACGACGACCACGTCGCTCTCGGCGATGACCTTTTCGAGCGGCTGCGACGAGAACCCTGAGCCATCTGCGGCGCGGAACGCCGGGACGTGCGGATCGTGGTACGCGATCGCTGCTCCCCGTCCGACGAGACCTGCCAGGACGTCGGCGGCCGGTGAGTTCCGGGCGTCGCGCACGTTGGGCTTGAAGGCGACGCCGATGACCCCGACCCGCGCCCCGCGCACCGCCTGACCGCGCTCGTTGAGCGCCTCGGCGACGAGGTCGAGCACATGACGCGGCATCGCGAGGTTGATGTCGCCCGCGAGCTCGACGAAGCGATCCACGAAGTCGAACTGGCGGGCCCGCCAGGACAGGTAGTACGGATCGACGGGGATGCAGTGGCCGCCGACGCCCGGACCGGGGGTGAAGCGCATGAACCCGAACGGCTTCGTCGCCGCGGCGTCAATGACCTCCCAGACGTCGAGGCCCATCCGCTCGCAGAGCAGGGCGAGCTGGTTGACCAGGGCGATGTTGACGTTGCGGAAGACGTTCTCGAGGAGCTTCGCCATCTCGGCCGCGTCCGGCGAGGAGACCTCGACGACGCGAGCGTTGATGGTCTGGAGGAGCGCCGCGGCCCGCCGCGTCGCCTCGGCCGTTGTCGCCCCGACCAGTCGCGGGACGTCCTTCGACGCGCTCGCCGGATCGCCGGGGTTCACCCGTTCCGGGGCGAAGGCAAGGTCGAAGTCCCGGCCGGCCACGAGACCGGTTCGCTCGAGCGCCTCACGGAAGGGCCCGCTGGTCGTTCCGGGGTATGTCGTCGACTGGAGGATGATCAGTTGGCCGGCCCGGAGGCTGCCGCGGATCGTCTCCGCGGCGTTCAGGACGGGCCCGAGGTCGGGGTCTTTCGAGTCGGTGATGGGCGTTGGGACGCAGACGAAGATGGCGTCTGCCTCCGCCAGGCGGGCCTGCGGCAGGGAGACGATCGAGAGGCCCTTCGCCAGCGCGGCCACCAGGCGCTCGTTCGTGATGTCGTCAATCGGCGAGGTTCCGCCACGCAGCTCGGACACGCGGGCGTCGCTCGCATCGATTCCGACCGTATCGAGCCCGGCTTCCGCGAAGGCGATCGCCAGCGGCAAGCCGACGTACCCGAGTCCGATGATCGCGACGCGCGCGTCCTCGCCCATGCTCGTCCTCCGACGGCCCACCACGCGGCGGCAGCCATCGCCGAGTCGCGGGGTGGGACCGCAGCAGTCTAGCCGACGAGGCGCGGGCGCCGGTCGCCGCGCGGCCCGCGCGGCCCGCTCGTCCGCTCGTGCACTTGTCCTCGACGCGGGCTGATCCCTCAGGGCCGGGGCGGTGTCGCTCCGTCCAGCCCCGCGACCTCGGCGACGAGCGCCACGTACGCGGGCGCCTCGCGGTCCCACGACAGCTCGCGGGCACGGTCGGCGGCCAGGCGCGCGCCCTCGTCGCGGGCGGCCGGGTCGTCGACGAGCCGAACGATCGCCGCCGCCAGGCTGGCCACATCGCCCGGTTCGTACCACGACAGCATCGGCGGGTCGAAATGCTCGCGAGCGGCGGACAGGTCGGCGGCGACCACCGGCTTGCCCATGACCGCGTACTCGAGCGCCTTCGTGGGCATGCTGATCTCGGTGAACGGGTTGCGCCGGATCGGCGACACGCCGATGTCGGCCGCGGCGAGGGCAGCTGGGACGTCGTCCAGCGGGATTCGCCCGTGAAGCGCGACGCGATCGGCCACATCCAGCTCGGTGGCGAGCGCGGCCAGCCCGGGTTCGGCATCGCCCCGTCCGTAGATCTCGAAGCCGATCGGCAGCGCAGGTCGCTCGGCGCGGATCCGGGCGATCGCGCGAACGACCAGGTCGAGCTCGTAGAGCGGCGTGACGGCGCCCGTGTAGACGATCCGGAGGGTGCCATCTGCCATGAACGGCCGAACGGGATGAGTCTCCGGCCGGAACCGGCCGAGGGCCGGTCCATTCGTGACGATCCGCAGCTTGTCCGGACGGATGCCGAGCGCCAGGAGGCGCTCGTGGCGTGCACGATTGACCGAGATCGCGACGCGCGAGATGCCGATCGCGGCGCGCTCCGCGAGGTGGAGCAATCGGTCCGAGGCCGGATTGGACGCGCGCGGAAACCGCGTCTTGAAGAACTCGGGCGTCGCTTCGTGGAGGTCAACGATGATCGGGATGCCGGCGAGCCGAAGCGGCAGGGCGGCCGCGACGAGGGGGTCGGGCGGCGTCGCCACCTCGACGACTCGGTAACGGCGCCGACGATGCGCCCGGGCCAGCGCCCACCCGGACCGGACGAGGAACGAGCCGTACTCGGCGAGGTAGGTCGCGAGGCCGGCGCCCTGGTGTCGGCCGACGTCGATCGGGACGATCCGGATGCCGGCGGCCGCGGCGTTCGGGTCGCCCGGGCCGCGAAGAGCGAAGACGTCGACCTCCCAGCCGGCGGCGACGAGCGCCTCGGCCTCGCGCCGGATGCGCGGATCCTCCTCGAACACGCTGTGCGTGACGATCGCGATTCGCGGCGGCAGACCGCTCGACCCGATCACGGTCCGGGCGTCGGACCCGGCGGCGCGGCTCATCGAGCGCTCATCCAGCCAACCCGCGGTACAGCTCGACGAGGCCGGCCTGCCGCCGCTCCCACGTGTACTGCGCCATCGCCACCGTGCGGGCGTGCAGTCGGAGGCGTTCCCGCTCGGCCGGCTCCGCGTCGATCAGCCGCGCGATGGCGGTCGCGATCTCGTCCGGTCGATCGAGGTCGACGCACGCCCCGACCTCGAGCTCGCGGACGAGCCGGCAGTGGGCGGTCCCCTCGGCGACGACGACCGGCACGCCGGTCTGGAGGTACTCGAAGAGCTTGTTCGCCAGGTTCAGGCGCTGGTTCAACGTGCGCGGCGGCTGTCCGACGTATCCGACGTCCGCGTCGACCGTGTAGTCCTGGAGCTCCTGGGGCGGGATCGCGTCGACGATGACGATCCGTCCGGACGAACGAGCCGCCTGCTCGTCGAGCCATGACCGCAGGCGGCCATACCCGATGAAGACGGCGGTCACGTCGCGTTGTGCGAGGACGGGCGAGGCCATCGCCGCGACGAGCTCCTCGATCCCCCGGTCGACGCTGAAGCCTCCCTGGTAGAGGACGATCGGGCGTGCCGCGTCGATCCCGGCGAGGCTGCGCAACCGGCCGGACCGCAGCGGGAGCGCCTCGCCCGGTCGCCACGCCGGTGGGGCGTTGAGGACGACGGTCGGCCGCTTCACGCCGAACATCCGAACGACCTCGTCGGCGACATCCGGGCTGACGGCGGTGAGCCCGGCCGCCTCGCTCATCCAGCCTCGCTCGCGCCGGCGGACGAGCGCCCGGAACCACGCCGGCATCCGCGCCAGGCGGGCGGCCTCGGTGTGGATGTCGGCGATGTCGTAGACGAAGCGGCGACCCGTCCGTCGGGCGGCGGCCCGGACGACCGGCAGGGCGATCAGCGCCTTGCATGCATAGATGTCGGCGTCCGGGACGGCCGCAAGGACCGCGGCGCTCCACGGTCCGACGCGACGGGCGTGCGCCACGATCTCCGCGAGCCGCCGGAACGGCACGCGAAGGCGGTCGAGTCCCGCTGGCCGGGCCGGGGGGAGCTGGGTCGCGGCCGGGTCGATGCCGAGCCACCCGGCGACGACCCGGCGGCCCCTGGGCGGCAGGGGACGGAACGCACTCGCGATCGTGCCGTCGACGGTGACCCGTTGGAGCTCGATCCCGCTGTCGAGTCGCGCGCGCTCGGGGAGGCCGGGACCGGCCAGCCCGACGAGCGTGACCTGGTGGCCGTCGGCGGCCAGGGCGCTGGCCGACCGGAGCTGCCGGGCGTCGTATTCGAACGTGTTGGCGGCGACGAACGCGACCTTCACGGATCAACGAGTGACGAAGGGGATCTGGGCGGACATGAGGAGCTCCTTCGAGGCCTCGGCGGACCGCCTCGTCGGTGGTGGAACCTTGGTTCGGCAAGCGTACCCGAGTCCTTCGAGGCTGGGCCGACGGCGAGGCGACGATAGAATGGCGCCGGCCCATCCATCCCAGGGAGAACCGATGCATCTGTTCCTGATCGGCGCGGGTCACGTCGGGCTGGTGACAGCGGCCGGACTCGCCCGGCTCGGTCACCGGCTGACCGTCGCCGACATCGACGAGGCCCGGATTGCCGGTCTGCGCAAGAGCGTCCCACCGGTGTTCGAGCCCGGCCTCCAGGAGGCGCTCGCGGGATCCGCGGCGGCGGGCCGCCTCGAGTTCACGACGGATCTCCGGCCGCCTGCCGCCTGTGCCTTCTCGATCGTCGCCGTCTCGACCCCGACCGGCCCCGACGGGCCGCTCTCCATGGCGAACGTGGTACGCGTCGTCGATGCGCTGCTCGCGGCGACCGGAGCAGACCACACGATCGTCGTCCGTTCGACCCTCCCGATCGACGGGCCGGCCCGGCTCCTGGCGCTGCGGGGTGACGGCGGCGATCGCGCCGCGATCGTCACCAACCCCGAGTTCATGCGAGAGGGCTCGGCGCTCCGCGACTTCGACCGGCCAGATCGGCTCGTTGCCGGATGGCTCGCGCCGCGCGACCAGGCGGCGGCCGAGGCCGTGCTGGACCTCTATGCGGGTCTCGATGCGCCGAGGTTGATCGCGGATGCCCGATCGATCGCCCTGATGAAGCTGGCGACCAACGTGTTCCTCGCGACCAAGGTCGCCTATGCGAACGAGCTCGCCCGGATCTGCGACGTCGTCGGAGCCGACGTCGACACGGTCGCAGACGGGATCGGGCTGGACCCGCGAATCGGCCGATCGTTCCTGACCGCGGGCCCCGGCTTCGGTGGATCGTGCCTGCCGGAGCAATCCGTGGCGCTGTCGCTGATGTCAGCGGCGTCGGGCGTCCCGACGCCGTTGATCGAGGCCATCAGCCGCTCGAACGAGACCCATCAGCGAGCGATCGTCACCCGCCTGGCGAGCCTCCTCGCGTCCACGCGCGTCGCCGTCGCGGCCGCGTCCGTGGGTGCGACGAGACGCGCGAGCGAGCCCGCCACCCCGAGCGAAGCGGGTCACGACCACCAGGCCGGCGGTGACCTGAGCGGCTACCGGATCGCGCTCCTCGGCCTCGCCTTCAAGGCGAACACCGACGATGTCCGCGAATCACCGGCCCTCTCGATCGCCCGCTACCTGCGAGAGGCCGGCGCGACGGTCGTGGGAACGGACCCGCGGGCGATCGCGAAGGCACGCGCCGCAGACCCCGAGCTGCTCACGGCCGATACGGTCGAGGCGACCGTCCAGGATGCGGACGCTGTCCTGGTGACGACCGAGTGGGTCGATTTCACCGGCCTCGACTGGGTCGACCTGAGCGGGCGCATGGCCGGCGATCTGGTCTATGACACCCGCGATGTCGTTGCCGGTGAGCAGGTTCGGGCGGCCGGCCTTCGCTACGCCTCGCTCGGCCGCGGCTGACCGACGAGGTCAGGCCGGCGTCGGCTGCCGCGGGCCGGTCCGCTGTTCGAGCGTCTCCGCGTCGGGAATGTAGGCATAGGTCCGCTGGCAGCCCTGGCAGATGAGCTCCGTGTGCGCGGCGTAGCGGCCCGGCTCGGCCGCCATCGGCTCGCCGTTGCTGTCGACGAGGCGCTCGCCGCAGGCGCACACCCAGCCGATCCGATGGGCCGGGCTCCCGACCACGAGCGCGTAGTTCGGGACGTCACGAGTCACGACGGCGCCCGCGCCCACGGTCGCGTATTCCCCGACGACGACGCCCGCAACAACGACCGCTCCGGCTCCGATCGAGCACCCGTCCGCGAGCCGGATCGGGCTGACCTCGGCGTCGCCCGCTCGGGCGAGATCGCTCGTCGACGTGATCGCGCGCGGGTAGCGGTCGTTCGTCAGGATCGCTCCCGGGCCGATGAAGACGCCGTCGCCGACCGTCACGCCGTGGAAGACGAGGGCGCCGTTCTGGATCTCTACCCGCTCGCCGATGATGACGCCGACGTCGATGAAGGCGTCGCGACCGATCATGCAATCGGACCCGATCCGGGCACCGGTCCGGACCTGGGCGCGGTTCCAGACGCTCGTGCGCGGCCCGATCGTCACGTCGGGTTCGAGGTCCGCGGTCGCATGGACACGCACGGAGGGATCGATCACGGGTCGGTCGGTGGCTCCATCTGGGCGTCGGCGGCGCGCGAAGGCTGACTCGGCGGACTCGCCGAGAGCGCGGGCCGAGGCGCCGAGTATAAGCCGCGAGCTCCGCTCCGGGATCGTTCCCGGTCGGGGGCCTCAGCCCTGGCGGCGGCCCCTCCCCCGGAAGATCGACACGACCACCCCGAAGGCGGCCCCGAACGCAATCGCCCCGCGCCAGTCGAGGATCGTCCGGACATTGCCCTCGACCTTGCGCGCGATCAGGATCATGACGCCCGTCGTCCGCTCGACGTGGACCTCGTTCGCGACGAGCATCCGCACCCCGGATTGCTCGATCGTCACGTCGCGTGCGATCACCGATCCAACGGCGCCCTGCCGAACGTGGAGCTCGCCCGCCAGCGCCGCACCCACGCCGCCGAGCTCGACCGACACGGTGCCGCCCCGGGCGAACCCGATTCCGCCCTGCGAGACCGAGATGTCGCTCGCGTCGGCACGACCGATGCCGCCCTGGTGGACATCGACGTGTGTCGCGGTCACCGTCTGGACACCGGACTGGGTAACACTCACGGTCTCGCCGGACACCGAGCGGGGCGGCTCGGAGCGGACCGTCACGGCCGATGCGCGATCCGATGCGGCCGACACAGCCGCTCTCGGTCGACCGGCCGAGGCCGAGCTGCCGGCCTTCGACGAGGTCGCCGCCTTCGCGCTCGCCCGGGCACGCGGGCTGACGACCGTCGTCTCGCTCGAGGCGGCGGGACTGCTGCCGGCGGCACTGGCCCCGGCGGCGCTCCCTCGAGCGTCGGCGGCGGCCTCCGCGGCAGCTTCGCGCTCGGCGGCTGCCTCGGCCCGGGCCAGCGAGCCATCGTCGACGGGATCGGGCGTATCGCGCTCGGGCATCTCGTCCTCCAACGCCCCGGTCATGGTGGGCAGGCATCCGGGGCTGCCGTCAGCCTACCGCGCGGGCCGCGTCGCGTCACGATCCGCTCGACCGAGCCGTCGAGACGCTGGACTTGCGCCCTGTCGTATTCTGCGCCAGGCGCCGTCACTCGCCATCGATGCCGGACGTCCAGCGATCCGACGATCGCGGTCCGACGCCGCTCCCCACACCGAGGACCCCAGATGCCATTCGTCGAGCACCGCCCGTGAATCGTGTCGTCCTGATCGCGGTCGCCATCGTGGCGTGCCTCGGGGGGCTGGGGTTGGGGATGCTCGCGGCGGCGGCCTCCCGGCCCGCCGCGTCCCATCCGGCCGATTCCGGTCTCGTCGCAGTGATCGGCAGCACGCCGCCATCGGCCCAGCCGCCGACGTCGACTGGCCCGTCGGAGCCGCCCTCCGCGAGCCCATCGGTGGGCCCGAGCGGCACCCCGACCCGGACCCCGACCCCGACGCCCTCGGTGGCCCTCGTGGCCGACCCGCTCACCGGCCGACTCGTCACACGCCAGGTAGCCCTCCGCCACCCGATCGCCGTGATGATCGACGACCTCTCGCCCGCTCGACCCCAGTCCGGATTCAGCGCGGCGTCGATCGTGTGGCAGGCCCCGGCCGAGGGCGGCATCCCGCGGTACATGATGGTCTTCCAGGAGAACATCCCGACCGACGTCGGACCGGTCCGCAGCGCCCGCTACTACTACATCGCCTGGGCGGCCGAGCTCAGGGCGCTCTATGCCCACGCCGGTGGATCGCCCCAGGCGATTGCGACCCTCCTAGCGAAGGGCGGCGGCCAGCTCGTCTACAACGCGGACGAGTTCCGATGGGGCGGATTCTTCCGGCGGATCCCGAGCCGGTTCTCGCCCCACAACCTGTACACGACGGGCAAGGAGCTCCGACGGATCGCCACGCTCGAGGGCGCGAAGGACAAGTCGATCTCGTGGCCCTGGGTCTTCGGGCCGGATCGCGCGCTCCGGCTCCGCCCGGGAGGCGGCCGGATCGAGGTCGACTACCTCGCGAACCACATCCGCTACGACTACGACGCCCTGACGAACACGTACCTCCGATCGGTGACCACCGAGAAGCGGCAGATCGACGCCTCAACCGGGAACCGGGTCGCGCCGAAGAACGTGATCGTCATGCTCATGCACTTCGGGCCGCTCAATGACGGATCGCACAAGCATCGGCTGGAGGCCGAGGTGATCGGCAGCGGGCCGGCCTGGATTTCGACCAACGGCACGACGATCAAGGGAACGTGGAAGAAGACTGCGCTGACCTCCCCGACGCGCTTCTTCGACAGGAAAGGCAAGCCGGTCGTCCTCACCGTCGGCCAGACGTTCGTCCAGGTGATGCCCTACGGGTCGACGATGACGTTCGCGGCCGGCAAGGCGCCCGCCCCGCAGGTCGGGCCACTCGGGCGGGTGGCGATCTAGCGTTGCCGTCGGTCGGTCAGGCCCGGGAAGTCGCTCCGGCGACGTCCGCGTAGACGCGCCGGGTCTCGTCGGCGACATCGGCCCAGGTGCGGCGGTCCGTCTGGGCTCGATCGCGAGCGGCTGACGCCAGGCGGGCGTGCACGCGGTCGTCGGACCACGTGGTCGCGAGCGCCGAGGCGAGTCGATCTGGGTCGCGCGGCTGGACGACGATCCCGGCCGAGCCGACGATCTCCGGCAGGGCGCCGACCGCCGAGGCGACGACCGGCGTCCCACAGGCGATCGCCTCGAGGGCCGGCAAGCCGGCCGCGTCGGAGATCGCCGGCAGGATCGCCGCCCGGGCGCCGCGGACGAGCGCGGCGAGTCGCTCATCGGAGAGGCGCGGCGCGTAGGCAAGGGCGTCTCCCACGCCCTCCCGTCCGGCTGCTCGGGCGAGCGACGCCCGGTCCTCGGGTGACGCGCCGACGATCAGCACCCGTGGCGGCCACGCCGCGTCCGACGGCAGGTCGTCACGACGACCGCTGGCCGCGAGGCGGGCGAGCGCCCGCAGCAGCGTTGCGAGATCCTGGCGGGCATCGAAGCGGCCGGCATAGACGAGATACCGCTCGGGGAGCCCGAGCCGCTCGCGGTCGGCGCGCTGGTCGGTCCGGCGGGCC
>Ga0070708_100005428_pt1 | contig 10110 bp, 8 predicted proteins | sample KBSK5503metaG_FD_65469 | JGI IMG/M metagenome (GOLD analysis project Ga0070708, IMG submission 65469) | Corn, switchgrass and miscanthus rhizosphere microbial communities from Kellogg Biological Station, Michigan, USA - KBS K5-50-3 metaG | ecosystem: Host-associated > Plants > Roots >... | reverse complement strand
TTCACCGTCTCCCGGGCGATGACCCGGCTGCCGATGGCGGCCTGGATGGGTACGTCGAACATCTGGCGGGGAATCAGGCTCCGCAGTTTGGCCGCCATCTTGCGGCCGTACTCGTCGGCCCGGCCCCGATGGACGATGGTGGAGAAGGCGTCGACGGGCACGCCGTTGAGCAATACGTCCACCTTTACGAGGTCGGCTCGGCGGTCGCCGGCCGGTTCGTAGTCGAGGGAGGCGTAGCCCCGGGTGCGGGACTTCATCTGATCGAAGAAGTCGATGACGATCTCGGCCAGGGGCAGCTCGTAGATGAGCTCGACCCGGTTCTCGGAGAGGTACTCCATCATCTTCATGTCGCCCCGCCGGCTCTGGGCCAGCTCCATCAGCGTCCCCACGTACTCGGTCGGCGTGATGATGGTGATCTTCACAAAGGGCTCCTCGATGAAGTCGAGCTTGGTGGCCGGCGGCATCGAGGAGGGGTTGTCGACCAGCTCCACTTTGCCTTCGGTGGTATGGGCCAGATACTCGACGTTGGGGGCGGTGGCCACCAGCGAGAGGTCGTACTCCCGCTCCAGGCGCTCCCGGATGATCTCCATGTGGAGCAGGCCGAGGAACCCGCAGCGGAACCCGAAGCCGAGCGCCCCCGACGTCTCCGGCTGGTAGGTGAAGGAGGAGTCGTTGAGGCGCAGCTTCTCGAGCGCCTCCCGGAGATCGGCGAAGTCGTCGCCTTCCACCGGGTAGAGGCCACAGAAGACCATGGGCTTGGGGTCGCGGTAGCCGACGAGCGCCTCGGCCGGGCGGGAGGCGAGCGTGACGGTCTCCCCCACCCTGGCTTCGCCGACGTCCTTGATGCCGGCGATCAGATAGCCGACCTCGCCCGGGCCGAGCGAAGCCACCGGCGTGGGGACGGGCAGGCGCACCCCGATCTCTTCGGCGTCGTGGAGCAGGTTGGCCTGGATGAACCGCAGCCGTGATCCGGTGGTCAGTGTCCCGTTCATCACCCGCACGGCGCTGACCACGCCCCGGTAGGGGTCGTAGTAGGAGTCGAAGATCAGGGCCTGCAGGAGGGCGTCGGGGTCGCCCTTGGGCGGCGGGACATGCTCGAGCACAGCGTCGAGCAACTCGGGGACGCCCTCCCCCGTCTTGGCCGAGATGCGCAGGATCTCCCCCGCTGGAATGCCGAGCACGTGCTCGATCTCGGCTGCCACCCGGTCGGGCTCGGCCGCCGGGAGGTCGATCTTGTTGATGGCGGCCACGATGGCGAGGTCGTGCTCGACGGCCAGGTAGCAGTTGGCCAGCGTCTGAGCCTCGATGCCCTGGGAGGCATCGACCAGCAGGATGACGCCCTCGCAGGCGGCCAGGGAGCGGGACACCTCGTAGCCGAAATCGACATGCCCGGGGGTGTCGATCAGGTTGATGACGCAGCCCTCGTAGTCGAGGCGCACGTTCTGGGCCTTGATGGTGATGCCCCGTTCCCGCTCGATGTCCATCGAGTCGAGGTACTGCTCCCGCATGTCCCGGGCGTCGACGGCGCCGCACTCCTCGAGGATCCGGTCGGCCAGCGTCGACTTCCCGTGATCGATGTGCGCGATCACGCTGACGTTGCGGATGGACTCGGGCCGGGTCACGGCCGCTACGCTAACGTGCTGGCTTTGTTCCCCTCACTCGGAGTTCTCGTGGCCAACATCAAGAGCCAGATCAAGCGCAACCGACAGAACGAGCGTCGTCGCCAGCGCAACAAGGCGGTCCGCTCGGAGCTGAAGACGCGGATCAAGTCGGCTGACACGGCCGCCACCACCGCCGCCGACGATGCGGCCGAACACCTGCATAAGGCGATCAAGGCGCTCGACACGGCCGCGGCCAAGGGGATCATCCACAAGAACCAGGCGGCCAACCGCAAGTCGAAGCTCATGAAGCGGGTGGCCAAGGCCGGCGCTTAGCGCCGCCCTCGAGCCCCACCGGCCTTGGCGCCGGCCCCCGCCCGGCGGGAGAGGCCGGCCAGGCGGGCCACCAGTACTTCCAGGACTGCATCCTCAGGCACGGCCGTCGCGCCTCGGAGGTCGACGTCGGCCTTGGCCAGCAGGCGATAGGCGGCCCGGATGCCGGCGGTCCCCAGCGTCCGGGCCTGGCGCAGGGCGAGCCCGGCCGGGTAGGGCTTCACCTTGCCGCCCAGGGCGGCGACAGCCTCCGCCTCCCCGCTGATCGACGGGTCGTCGAGGCGGAGGAGCCGCTGGTAGTGGCGGTGGAGAAGGGCCATCACCTGCAGGGGGTGGAAGGCTGCCCCCCGGAGGCGGTGGAGCACCTCGAGGGCGGCGTCCGCCTCCCCCCGGTCGATGGCCCCGGTCAGGTGGTAGGGGGCCACGCTGCCGGCGTCGCCCAGGTAGGGCTCGACGTCCTCCACATCGAGCCGAGCGCCTTCGCCGTAAGCGGCCCGCAGCACGTCGAGGAGGGCAGGGACACGCCCGGCGTCGTCGCCCAGCCAGTCGGTCACCCGCCGGCTGGCGGGGGCGGTGAGGCTGACCTCGGCCCGGGCCAGCGCCGATCCCAGGGCGTCACCGGTGCGCTCCGAGTCGGGGCGCACCTCCCGCCCGCCGGCCGCCTTCACCGCCTTCGTCAAGGCGGTCGGGAGGCGGCCGCCGCCGGCCACCACGACGAGGACAGTGGTGGGCAATGGATCGGACAGGTACCGGGCCACTGCCTCGGCGTCGGCCGCCCCCATGGCCCCAGCCTCCCGGATGACGATCACCCGCCGGACGGTTCCGAAGGGCGGGGTGGCGGCGGCGTTGAGGGCGGCGGACACCACCGGCGGGCGGGCATCGGGTGGCGCCGCGGCGTCGTCGGCTTCTCCGGCCTCCGGCCGGCCGGCCAGGGTGAACTCCTCGACGGCCAGGGTTGGATCGTCATCCCCGACCAGCTCGGCCACCAGGGCCCGCAGCACGTCCGCCCGCAGGCGCTGGTCGTCGCCGAGCACGAGGTGGACCGGTGCCGTCATGGCTGCGCTTCCAGGAGGCGCTCGAGGATCCGCACGACCCGGACCGTACCGGCGACGTCGTGGACCCGCACGATCCGACAGCCCCGGGCCACCCCGTAGGCCACCGCCGCCAAGGAGGCGTCCCGGCGCTGGTCGACGGGTAGGTCGAGAAGGACACCGAGGAAGGTCTTGTTCGAGGCCGAGAGGAGGAGCGGGTGGCCGAGACCGGCCAGCACGGCGCTCTCCCGCAGGAGCACGGCGCTCTGGCTCGCCGTCTTGCCCAGATCGAGCCCGGCGTCGAGGATGACCTGCTCGGCCGAGAGGCCGGCGGCGAGCGCCCAGCCCGCCCGCTCGGTCAGGAAGCGGGCGACCTCGGGCACCAGGTCGGCGTAGCCGGGATCCGGGTCGCGCACCCGGGGGGCGAGGCGGATGTGAGTGGCCACCACCGAGGCGCCCGCCCGGGCGGCGGTGGGCAGGTAGTCGGGGTCGCCGAATCCGCTGATGTCGTTGCCGAGGACGGCGCCGGCCGAGCAGGCCTCGGCCAGCACCCGGGCGTTCCAGGTGTCGACCGAGATCGGCACCTCGAAGCGGGCGGCCAGCGCCTCGATGGCCGGGACGACGCGGTCGAGCTCCTCGGCCTCGCTCACCTCCGGGCCCGGGCCCGCCTTGACACCGCCCACGTCGAGGATGTCGGCCTTGGCGGCGACGAGTTCGTCGGCCCGGCGCAGGAGAGCGTCGAGGGCGAAGGTGGCGCCGTGGTCGGAGAAGGAGTCGGGCGTGCGGTTGAGGATGCCCATGACCAGCGCCCGGCGGCTGAGGTCGAAGTGGTGGGGGCCCAGCCGGAGCGTCCACATCGCCATTGCAGGGTACCGGCGCTGGATCTCCTGGCCGTTAGCGTTTGTCGGTGAGAGCAATCGAAGGGAGAACCCGTGATGCGACGTGTCCGCCTGCTGCCGAGTGGCCAGGACGCCGACGCCGCCGCCCTCCTCCTCCGCCTCGTCGTCGGGCCGCTCATGGCCTATCACGGCTGGACGAAGCTCGGCGCCGGCTTCGGCCGCTTCGACCAGCTGGTGCAGGGGTTGGGCGTGCCGGCGCCGGGCGTGGTGGCGCGGGCCGTCGTGGTCATCGAGTTGGTGGGCGGGCTGTGCCTCCTGGCCGGCCTCCTCACCCGGGTATGGGCCCTGCTCCTGGCCGCCCAGATGGTCTCGATCGTCTTCGTCGTGAAGTGGGACAACGGGCTGGTGGGGGTGCCGGGCAAGTCAGGCTTCGAGCTCGACCTGCTGATCGCCGTCTGTGCCGCCACGCTCTTCCTCATCGGACCGGGGCTGTTCGCCCTCGACCGGGTGCTGTCACTGGAGGGACAGCGGGAGCCGGAGCGGGCACCGAGAACCGAGACCGCCGCCCGCGCCTGAGTGCGAACCCGCCGGCTATGACCGCCACCATGGCGGCCTGGCCGGCAGTGACCGTCAGAGGGAACCGGGAGGCCAGAGCAGCAACCCCGGAGAGGTACCGGGCCAGCGCCCCCGTCGGCAGTTGCAGCCATCCCGCGCCGGCCGGCCAGGCGCGGCCGAGCAACCCGCCGGCGAGCCCCGATCCGAGGCCCCAAACGGTAAGGGCAGCGGCCGCCGGAGCGGCCAGGAGATTGGCGGGAAGGGCGACGAGGGGGAGGCTTCCGAAGGCAGGCAGGGCCACGGGGGCGACACCGACCTGAGCGGCGGCGGTGACGGCCAGCGGCTGGCGGACGAAGCCCGGGCCGGGAAGTCGGACGGCCATCGGCGCAGCCAGGAGCACGATCCCGGCGCTCGCCCCGCAGGACAGTTGGAACCCGAGCGAGTGCACCAGGAACGGATCGGCGAGGACCAGTGCGGTCACCGCCAGGGCCAGGAGCCGCGTGCCGCTGGACGGGCGCCCCAAGAAAGCGGCCAGGAGGGACAGGCCGGCCATGGCCGAAGCCCGCAGCACCGAGGGCTCGAAGCGGGTCATGGCGGCGAACAAGCCGAGGACGGCCATCCCCCCGACCAGACGGCCGAGCAGCCCGAAGCGCCGCAGGAGCGGCCGGGCCACGACCAGGGCGAGGGCGACGTTGGCCCCGGAAACGACGAGCAGGTGCGACAGCCCGGCCAGCCGGAACTGCCGGGCGGTCTCGGGCGGCAGCTCCCGGTCGTCGCCTACCAGGAACCCCGCCACCAGGGCTCGTTCCCCGGCCGGGAGCGGAGCGCTGCCCCGCAGCACCAGGGCTCGCAGTCGGTTGGCGAGCCGGAAGGCACTCGATCCGGGACGGGCCGCCAGGAGGTCGTCGGCCACCAGGGCGCCGGCAGCGTGACGCCAGCGGGCCGTCCGTGCCCTGCCTTCGAGTGGTCGGAGGCGACCGGCCAGCACCGCCGTTTCGCCGGCGGCCAGCAGCCGGAGCCGCATGGCCGCTTCGCCCCGCGCCTCGACGAGCACGTGGCCCCTCCACCCGCCGGCCTCGAGGCGAGCGAGGGCCCGCACCCCGGCCCGCCCCCCGGCGGGGTCATCGACCAAGTGGGCGGCGACGACCACCTCCTCGCCCCTACGGGCCAGGCCGGCCAGGGGCCCGTCGAGACCGGCGACCGCTCGGGTCATCGACAGGGCACCGAGCAGGCCGAGGGCGACCAACCCGAGGACGGCCCCGGTTTCGGCGCCGGCCGCCCGCCGGCGCCCGATCGTGAGGGCGGCGGTGGCTGACGTGAGGCCGGCGATGGCGATCACCGCCATACCGAAGTGCTCGCCGGCGAGGGCCCCGGCGACGGTGGCCCCGGCGGCCAGCACTGGCCCCAGGTCGGCCCGATGGCGGCTCACCGTCAGACCCGGACGCGGTCGCGCAGCTCGGCGAAGCGCCGCTCCCCGATGCCCGGCACCCGGAGCAGATCACGGGGTGAGCGGAAGCCGCCCCGCCGGTTCCGCTCCACCAGGATGGCCTGGGCCGTGGCCGGCCCGACGTGAGGCAGGGTCTCGAGCTCGGCCAGGCCAGCGGTGTTGATATCGATGGGCTCGGCCGGGTCGGGCCCGGCGCCTCCGGAGGTATCGGCCGGGCCCGGAGAGGCGGGCGCCCCCGCCCGGGGCACGGCCACCCGCTGGCCGTCGGTCAGGCGGGCGGCCAGGTTGAGCCGGTCGGTGTCGGCGCCGGGCTGGGGCCCACCGGCGGCGTCGAGGGCGTCGGCCACCCGGGAACCGGGGGCGAGCCGGTAGAGGCCGGGGTGGCGGACGGCGCCGGCCACGTGCACGACAAGGGCGGCACCGGCCGTCGTCGGACTGGCGTCGGGGGAGGGCGCGGCGTGCTCCCCCGGGTGGGGCAGGGGGGCGGCCCCGGCGCTCCCGCCGCCCACGCCGGCCCGGTAGAAGATGAGGCCGGCGGCCAGGGCGAGGACGACGATGATGGCCCCGAAGGCGACGGGGTCCTCGCCTGACCGGATGCGATGGGCGAGGTCGGCGAGCCGGTCGAACCGGAAAGCAGGCCGCGGCCGGGCGGGTTCGGACGGAGACGGGTCGGACATCGCTACCTCCCACAGGGCGCGGCGCGGCCAGGGGAGGAAGCGCGGGGAGGAAGTGAAGCGGGCGGACGCTACCAGCTTCAGCGGCCGGCGACCAGACGGGCTTCCACCTCGAGGGGAATGGCCTGGTAGGCGTCCCAGTGACCGAGGCCCCGGAGACGGCCCCGGGCGTAGGCCGACAGGTAGCGCCACAAGAAGCGGGGCACGCCGAGCTCGCCCCACTGGCGGACGTGGACGAGCTCATGAGCCAGGAGGGCCTCGTCGCCCATGTGGTCGCGCCGCATCAGGATCATCCGGTCCAGCGTCATGGCCGCCACTCCGGCCGGCAGCCAGGGCACGGCGACGACCCGGGCCCCGGCCGCAGCCGTCACACGACGAGGTTGATCAGCTTCGGGGGGACGGTGATCACCCGGCTGGGCTCATGCCCGCCGAGGTGCTCCTGGACTTTGGCCGAAGCCAGGGCCCGCTCGAGCATCTGCTCTTTGGTGATGCCGGCGTCGACCGCCATGCGATCCCGTACCTTGCCATTGACCTGGATGACCATCTCCACCGTCTCGGCCTGGGCCAGCTCGGGGTCGAATGTGGGCCACGGCTCCTCGTGGATGTGCCCGCCCCGCCGTCGCTCCCACAATTCGGCGGTGATGTGGGGAACCATCGGGGCGAGAACCAGCAGCAGCGTGTCGACGGCCTCGTCCAGGGTGATCCGCCGGGGGCCGTTCTCCGACTGGATATAGCGGTACAGGTCGTTCACGAACTCCATGCAGCCGGCCACCGCCGTGTTGTACGACCAGCGCTCGAACTCGTCGGTGATCCTGGCCACCAGGGCGTGGCGGCCCCGGGTGATGGCCCGGTCGGCGTCGGTCACCTCGCGATCGACCGGTTCGGAGCCGGCCTCCCCGGCGGCCAGGCGCCAGAGCCGCCCGAGGAACCGGGAGGCTCCTTCGACGCCATGGTCCGACCAGTCGGCGTCCTCCCCGGGAGGACCGACGAAGACCTGGAACAGGCGCAGGGCGTCGGCCCCATGGCTCTCGAAGAACTCGGCGGGGGAGACGACGTTGCCCTTCGACTTCGACATCTTCGTCCCGCCCAGGCGGATCATTCCCTGGCTGAACAACCGGGTGAAGGGCTCCCGAAGATTGCTCGGGATGATCTCCAGGTCGGCCAGGGCCTTGGTGTAGAAGCGGGCGTAGAGGAGGTGGAGGATGGCGTGCTCGATGCCGCCGATGTACTGGTCGACGGGCATGAAGTGCGCCACCTTGGCCTTGTCGAAGGGGGCGCGGTCGTTGCGGGCGTCGCAGAAACGCAGGAAGTACCACGACGAGTCGACGAAGGTGTCCATCGTGTCGGTCTCGCGGGTGGCCGGCCCGCCGCACACCGGGCAGGTGGCCCGCAGGAATCCCTCGTGGCGCCGCAGCGGCGACTCGCCCGAGGGCAGGAACTCGACGTCGTCGGGCAGCAGGACGGGCAGGTCGGCCCCGGGCACCGGCTGGGCGCCGTGCTCCTCGCAGTACACGATGGGAATCGGACAGCCCCAGTAGCGCTGGCGGGAGATGAGCCAGTCCCGCAAGCGGTAGTTGACCTTGGCCTCGCCCAGGGCCCGCTCGGACAGCCACCGGGTGCCGGCCGCCTTGGCCTCGTCCACGGTCATCCCGTCGAGGAACCCGCTGTTGATCTTCTCCCCCGGCCCGGTGTAGACGGGCTCGGACCAGCCCTCCGGGCGGCTGGTCGTCTTGATGATCCCGAGCTCGTGGACTACGGCGAACTCGAAGTCGCGCTGATCCTCACCGGGGACGGCCATGATGGCGCCGGTCCCGTAGCTGCCCAGCACGTAGTCGGCCAGGTAGAGGGGGATCTCGGCGCCGTTGAAGGGGTTGATGGCGTAGATGCCGGTGAAGACTCCCCGCCGCTCCAGTGGCCCCTCGGCGGAGAGGCGGTCGACTTCCGATTCGTTGCGGACCCGCTCGACGAACTCGGCCACCTCCCGCTCCTGGCCGGTGCCGGCGACCAATTGGGAGACCAGCGGATGTTCGGGCGCGAGGACGGCGTAGGTCATGCCGAACACCGTGTCGATCCGGGTGGTGAACACGCGGATGGTCAGGTCGTCGCGGCCCTTCACGGCGATGTCGAACTCGACGCCCTCCGAGCGCCCGATCCAGTTGCGCTGCATGGTCTTGACCCGCTCCGGCCACTCGACGGTGTCGAGGTCGTCGAGCAGCTGCTCGGCGTAGCGGGTGATCCGCAGCATCCACTGCTCCAGGTCGCGCTTGACCACCGCCGTCCCGCAGCGGTCGCACTCCCCGCCCTCGGCCTGCTCGTTGGCCAGCACCGTCTGGCAGGACGGGCACCAGTTGACCGGCGCCATCTGCTTGTAGGCCAGGCCGGCATGGTGCAGCTGGAGGAACAGCCATTGCGTCCAGCGGTAATAGTCGGGCTCACAGCAGGACAGCTCCCGGCGCCAGTCGTAGGCCGCGCCGAGACGCTGGATCTGGGTCTTCATGACGGCGATCCGCTGGCGGGTGATGATCCCGGGGTGGATGCCGTCGGCGATGGCGGCGTTCTCGGCCGGCAGACCGAAGGAGTCCCAGCCCATGGGCGACAGGACGGCGAAGCCGTTCATCGTCTTGTACCGGCACAGGACGTCACCCAGCGTGTAGTTGCGGACGTGACCCATGTGGATCGGGCCCGAGGGGTACGGGTACATGCACAGGTCGTAGAACTTGGGCCTCGGGTCGGTGTCGTCCACCTCGTAGGTGCCGCTCTCGACCCAGACCTTCTGCCACTTGGCCTCGACGGCCTGGACGTCGTACCCCTCGCTCATGGACCGGCCAGTGTACCGGCGGGCCTGGTCACCCCCGGTGAGGATTTGTCCCGGAACCCCAGGCGAGCGGCCCGGGCGCCGCTGCTAACGTGTGAGGCGCGGGGCCATAGCTCAGTTGGCAGAGCGCTTGCATGGCATGCAAGAGGTCCGGGGTTCAAATCCCCGTGGCTCCACAAGTAAAAGCCCTCGTCAGAGGGCTTTTTTCATTTCCAGTGAAGTGGTAGAGAATCGTCGACGTAGCCAGGTTGAGCGTAGCCAATTAGAATTTGGCTACGTCTGGGGGTCGCGATGGCGTCAAAACCCACGGTTCGCTGGAACGAGAGCGCCGGCCGGTGGATGGCCTGGGTCCGCTTCCCGGACGGGACGCGCCGGAAGGTCGAGCGGGTCGAAAAGGCTGCGGCGCAAAGGGATCTCGACGATCTGGTGGCGCTGCGGGCGCAGTCGCTGGACCCCGGGCCGCGACGGGAACGGCTGGCGTCGTTCGCCGAGGTAATAGAGGCATGGTTCGAGGCCGGGTGCCCGAACGTCTCGCCGACCGCGAAGTCCCGCCACGCCCGGGTGAAGTCGCCGAACACGATTGCCAATGCCCGCCAGCTGCTCGGGACGAGCGTTACGCCGGTATTCGGCGCGCTCCGGGTCGATCGCACGTCCACCGAGCGGCTCGAGGATCTGTTCAAGAGGATGGTGGCCAAGGGGTACGCCACGAGCACGATCGACCGAAACTGGAACTACCTCAACCAGGCACTCCAGCACGGCGTTCGTTCTCGGCGGATCAAGACGAATCCGGCGGCCGCCGTGCTGCTTCCCGAACGGCG
>Ga0070708_100005427_pt1 | contig 10110 bp, 7 predicted proteins | sample KBSK5503metaG_FD_65469 | JGI IMG/M metagenome (GOLD analysis project Ga0070708, IMG submission 65469) | Corn, switchgrass and miscanthus rhizosphere microbial communities from Kellogg Biological Station, Michigan, USA - KBS K5-50-3 metaG | ecosystem: Host-associated > Plants > Roots >... | reverse complement strand
GATAGATCGGCAGGGGAAGTTGGGAATCTCTGATGAGGAATGGGTGTGATTTTTCGTGATCGCGGTGTCCAGCGGAAGCTGGTAATTCGATTCACGAATCTTTCCGAAGAAAACCAGAATGAGCGGGATTGTCGGCATTATTAATCTGGATGGTGCGTCCGTCGATCGGACGCTGCTACAGCGCATGACGCAGTTTATGACTTACCGCGGCCCCGACGCGCAGCAGGTGTGGTACGAAGGCAACGTGGGTTTCGGCCACACGATGCTGCGCACGACGTTCGAAGCGGAAACTGAACGTCAGCCGCTGAGTTTGGACGGTCAAGTGTGGCTGACGGCCGACGCGCGGATTGACGGCCGCGACGAGCTGATCGAAAAGTTAAAGGTAAAAGGCCGCGACGCAAAGAAGGCCAACGATGCCGAGCTAATCCTGCATGCCTATCATGTTTGGGACGAAGACTGCGTGGCACATTTGATCGGAGATTTTGCCTTCGCAATTTGGGACCGCCGCAAGCAAAAACTTTTTTGTGCGCGCGACCGGTTTGGCATCAAGCCCTTCTATTATGCGCGAGCGAGAGATGTTCTAGTCTTTAGTAATACACTGAACTGTATCAGGCAACACCCGGCGGTCTCGAATGATTTGAATGAAGTTGCGATTGCCGATTTTTTGTTGTCTGGTCAAAACTTTGAATTGAACACTACTACCTTTGAGGACATCAGCCGGTTGCCGGCGGCGCACGTTTTGACTTGCCACGATGGCGCCGTGCAGACCAGGTGTTATTGGCGGCTTACTGCTGATCATGAGACTCGCTATGCGCGGGCGAGTGATTATGTCGATCACTTTAAGGAGTTATTGCATAAATCAGTCGGGGATTGCTTGCGCACTCGAAACGCCGGCGTGCTAATGAGCGGAGGCCTCGATTCAACGACGATTGCCGCGGCTGCTCGCGAGTTAGCTGCAAGGAACTCAGCGGACTTGACGTTGCGCGCCTATAGTATAGTTTCTGACTGGTTGATTCCGGACCAGGAACGTTATTATTCAGGATTAGCAGCCGATGCTCTGGGCCTCCCGGTTTCCTACTTAGTCGCTGACGATTACCAAATGTACCAGGATTGGACCAGTGCGAGGCTGCGGCGGCCTGAACCCTCAAATCTACCATTCCTGGCGATAATCGCCGATCACCTGGAACAGGTGGCTGGGGACAACCGGGTTGCGCTGACTGGATGGGAGGGTGACGGAGTGCTGCGCGAAGCGCCGCGCCGTTACTTTGAGGGTCTCTGGAGACGAGGTCGCATTGGTCGTCTTACTATTGATACATGGCGCTATGTCAGGACGAGACACAGATTCCCGGCAATCGGTTTGCGTCCGGCCATAAAGGGTTTGTTCAAGAAATCGGTCGCGCCGGAGCCGTCCACGTTTCCGAAATGGCTGAACGAGGACTTTAGCGCGCGGTTAAATCTAACAGACCGGTGGCGACAAATGAATCAGAACGGGAAGCCCCACTCTAGACGGCCAACCGCTTTTTTGATATATTCGCCGCGAAATTGGACTGCTCTGTTTGAAAACTACGATCCCGGGGTAACTGGACTCCCCTTGGAAATGCGGCATCCCCTATTTGATCTGCGCCTCATGAATTATTTATTGTCGCTGCCCCCGGTGCCTTGGTGCGTGGAGAAGGAGCTAATGCGACTGGCCATGCGAGGAGTCTTGCCGGAAGAGGTGCGGCTCCGCCCGAAGACACTGCTGGCAGGTGATAACGACGTCGAATTCTTGCGGCGACCCGAATCGGAATGGATTGATAACTTCGAGCCAACACCCAGGTTGGCGAACTACGTTGATCGAAGACGGATTCCCCCCCTGTTCGGGGAGTCTGACCCGACCGAGGTCGGGATAAACACACGGCCACTCAGTCTGAATTTCTGGCTGAAGTATTCAACCCAAGCTTGGTCTCAAGGAGGGACTGAATGTTAGAAGACAAAGAAACAAGGAAGATGCTCGAAGTCGTCGACGCGTCAGATGGTGATTCCGCGAAGAGATCTTATCAGAGTCCCCAGCTGCGAATTTACGGTGACATCAGAGAGGTTACTCAGGGCACTGGTCATAACAGCGCCAGGGATGCGAACCCCGCTGCCGGTGCCCATAAGAGTCTGCCATGAGCCTCGAGTCTGACGAAATCTGCCGGCGAGCGAATAACTGATACCGAGCCATTTCAGATTCTTACGATCAGTTGCGCTTCGCTTTCGTGTTGACCGTGACTCGCATTCTTCATTTAACGCGTGTGGACTGCTTAGAGCGGATCGATCCTCACGATCCGGGGCTTTGACTCAAATCTTCCGTTTACTCTCAGCCTCTGCGGACTAGTTTTTTTTGGCGGCTACTCTTGTGTCTTGATATCCCTGAAGAACGCGGACCCATGCCGGCCCGAATCATTCCCCTTTTCATCTTATATGCTGCCTAATCTAGAGCCGAGCATTGCTGACTGTAACGCCACGCCGGAAACCCCGTTTGCGTTTTTCGGTTATGGTCTGAATATGCGTGCGAACCAACCTATTCCGGGGTTGTTTTCCGGCGCGCGGAATGGGGAAGGCGATGTCCGAATTTGGCTTGGTCAATTGCCCCCGAGACAGGATCGACTCAATGGAACTGAGGAGGTGTGGTACACGAGTCCTGAGGTCGAAAGTCAGGTCCAACCAGGTCTCGTCATTTGGAAGTTGACCGACGATCCCTATTTTCGCTGGGTATACGCCGACGGCAATGAATTTATTATTGCTCGAGACGGTAGCGAGGTATGGGCGAAGTGGTCGGATGCAGGGACTCTTGGTGAGGCAGTTAGGTATCTGCTCGGTCCCATCCTGGGTTTTGTCTTGCGGCTTCGCGGAGTCACTTGCATACACGCAAGCGCCATTTCGTTTGACGATCAAGTAATCGCTTTTGCTGGTCCGAAAGGAGCCGGTAAATCAACCACGGCCGCTGCGTTTGCGGGACGTGGCTATCCCGTGGTTACAGACGACATTGTGGCGTTGTTGCCTTCGGGTGAGACCTTTCTTGCCCAGCCTGGTTATCCTCGTTTGCGTTTGTGGCCGTCTTCAGTGGATGCTCTTTCCAAAACCGGCGGCGCCTTGTCGCGGCTCCTGCCAACTGCCTGGGGAGACAAACGCTATCACTTGGATCTTACACGAGACGGTTGCGCGTTCGAGCGGCGAGCCCTGCCACTCGCGGCCATCTATGTCCTGGCTGAACGTGCCGGCGATTTGTCTGCGCCACATTTCGACGCGATCGGCGGCAGCGAGAGCTTGATGAGCCTTCTGGCCAACACCTACGCGTCGAAACTTGTGGATGGCGCCAGCCTCGCGCAGGAGTTTAAGATTCTCGATCGACTGACAGCCCAGGTGCCAATTCGAAGATTTTATCCACCCAACGGGCTCGACAATCTGACCAGCCTCTGCGACGTAATCCTGAACGACTTCCGAGAGTTGCGTAATAGCGACCCACGCCTGGCAGGGTTGTAAGAACGCGCTCGCCGTCAAGACATGCATTACCAGGTATCCGGGCTTCATCTGCAAACCAATCAGCCGCTCGCGCCGTTACTCCCGCAGGAAATTGGAGCGCCCGCGGATGTCCAGATACATTTGGATGAAACTTTTCCCGAGTTGGACCGGCTCTTGGCGACGCAGCAGGTGTGGTATTCGAGTGCGCAGGTTGACGAACAGGGCCATCCCAGCTTGAGAATCTCTACGTTGGCGGATGGCGCGTATTTTCGGTTGGCTTTTGTTGATGGCAGTGAGTTTGTGGTTGACCGTGATGGCGTAGAGGTCTGGGGTACCTGGGCGGACGCACTGCCGCCTGACGAAAGAACGTCGTATTTGCTTGACCTGGTGTTGAGCTTTGTGTTGTGCGTGCGCGGCGTTGCCTGCCTGCACGCCAGCGCCATCTCAATCGGGGATCGGGCGGTTGCTTTTGTTGGTCCTGAAGGAGTCGGCAAATCAACCATCGCGACGGCTTTCGCCATGCGCGGGTATCCGGTAGTCGCGGACGACATGCTCGCGCTAACCTCGTCGAACAGGGGTTTCCTGGCGCAACCCGGTTACCCCTGGTTGCGAGTTCGTCTATCGGCATTAAGTGTGCTCAGTCATGCCGGTTTTAGTTTGCCACCATTGTCGCCGACTGAGAACGGATTCTATTTTGACCTGCACCTCACGCAGGAGGGATTTAAGTTTGAAAGACGGACCCTGCCGCTGGCTGCGATCTATTTCTTAAGCGAGCCCGTCAACGATGTTCTCGAAACGGGGATTGAACCAATCAGCGCCAGCGACGCATTGATGACTTTGGTAGCTAATACCTGGGCTGCTCGCGTGTTGAACCCACCGATGCGAGCGCGCGAGTTTGAGACCCTGAGCCATTTGAGCGCGGCGGTGCCCTTGCGCCGCCTGCGTACTGGCACGACGCAACTGGGCTCCGAATCACTCTTCGAAATCATCTCGAAGGACTTTCGCAAAATAGACTCAAGTCTGGACAACCAGCATTTCGAGATACGGCCACCTTCGCTTAAGAAGGAAATTTGCGGATGAAGCAATCGAATGGTCACCGAGAAGCTGTCTTACAGCTTCTTGAGCAAACGCGTTTGCCCCAAGGTGAAGTTAGCGAGCGCCTGATCCAGGCTCTTGATCCAGCCTATTGGGAAAAACTAAATCCATTTCTGTCGATCGGTCGGGAGAACCATTGCGAGAACATTGAAGAGATGGCTATGAGCGCAGAGGCGGAGACGCAAGTGGCCGAGAGATTCTTTAGGGAAGGCTACTTTAAATTAGACTCGCTGCTTTCTCACACCGCCAAAGAAAAGGTGAAAGATGGCGTTGAGGTTGTGAAACGAGCAGGCTGGCCGCCCGTGTTTGGTTTTGTCTATGACCAGTTCTGGCTGGCTATTCGTCCTCCTTCACTGATGAGATTGCTAACTGCAATCCTTGGCCCCGGCTATAAGCAGAGTTGGCACTTGTGGTCTCATTATATCCACCCAAAGAGGGGTGCGAGCGGATGGCCCGCACATGTTGACAACTACCATTACCCAGACAGAGTAACGATATGGATTCCGCTGAGCGATGCCACGCTTGATAACGGTTGCCTGTTTCTGATACCAAAAGACCTGGTATCGAACAGCGTCGTTGAGACACTTTACGCGCCAGGAGACTTGGTTCCGATTGCTGACCTGCAGGTCATGCTACAGGGCGCGGAGGCGTTACCCGTTAGAGGAGGATCGGTTCTAGGCTGGCAGCACGATGTGATTCATTGGGGTTCTTGCCATCGGGGCAGGCAAGAACATCCACGCATCAGCATCACCTCGGAGTTTATTAGCACATCGTCGACACTGAGAGAGGGTGAAATCCCTCCGCTTGATGTGTCTGGTAGCCTGCCGACTTTTGACCAGCGTCTTTATGCTATTGCGGCTGAGATTTTGAATTACCAGAGAGTTGAAACGCTGATGATTCGTTACGTCGACCTCGCTCGGCGACTGATGGCAGCGACGGGCGGCGTGGCGATGCCAAACCGCGAACTGTAGCGAGCGAGGTGTGTCCTACGCCGGCCGGCCGCTGCTACATCCGCGGCCATCAGCGCTGTTTCAAATGGGCCGAACCGCACTCATCGAAGCCATCTATGCCTTAAAGGGAGAGTTCGATCGTCGAACCGCCCGGGTCGACGGCCTCTTCGTCGAGGCGAAGGATTTGATTCGTGTCGGACGCTACACCGAGGCGGAGCAGAAGTTAACCGAGCTGCTCGAATTGGAGAGAACAAGTAAGGCTGCCTGGCGCGCCCTAAGCGAGTTGTATTGTGCTGTCGGGCGTTACGATGATGGGCTGAATGCTTTGGTTCAAGCTTTGAAGATCAACCCGGTCGAGGCCATAGATCATTACCGCTTCGGGGTGGCTCTCGGCCAGGTCGCCAATCCGCAGCAAGCAATTCGGAAATACCGAGAGGCTTTGGTTTTCCCCTCTGACACGCAAAGCGGAAGCAACATGTACGGTGGACATCCATCGGTAGATGGCCTCTTCAGTATGGAAGCCTTTTACCGTCGGGCCGCTTCGTCGGAAGGTGGTTACGAAAGCTATCTTTATTTAGGTAACATCCTCCTGGCGCAGCACAAGATCGCCGCGGCGATAGAGGCTTACAAAGCCGCACTGCGCTTGAGACGCAATGACCGTGTGATTTTGACTAATATCGGAACGGCTTATGAACTCGGTGAAGATCCGATCCGAGCGTCGCTCTACTTCGGACTTGGTCTCTTTCACCGAGCAAGGTATCAGGATGCATCCGCTCAAATTCGTAGATACCTGAACGCTTGTTCAGGCAAGCCGAACGTCTATGTAGTCTTGGCGGATTGCCACCTTCGTCTGAATGAGTTGGAGCAGGCCGCAGAGGTTTGTAGAGAAGGCATCAGTCTTTATCCGACATCAGCTGGACTTCATAGCACATTGACGAGGGCTTTACAGCGCATGGGAAAGACTGAGGAAGCGATTGCGGTGGCCGGTGAAGCCTTGAAGATGCTTCCACATGACCTGACTCTGAAGCAAAAGTTCTTTTTGACGTTACCAATCATCTACCACGATCAAAAGGAGGTTGATTTTTACCGGCATCGCTTTGCAAAGAACCTGGACCGGTTGGCCGGCGAGGTGTCCTTAAGGACGCCTGAGGAAAGAGAAAACGCCCTCAAAATGTTAGGCTCTTCCACAAACTTCTACCTCGCCTATCAAGGGGAAACCGACCTTAATTTGCAAGTCAAATATGGATGGTTGGCGCACCAAATCATGGCTGCCAATTACCCGGAGTGGTCACGGCCGAAGCCGACACCAACCATGGACCACCAGAGTAAGATTCGCGTGGGGTACGCGTCAGATTGTTTCTATCATCATTCTATCGCTAACACCACGTTAGGGTGGCTACGATACGCCGATAGGCGGCAGTTCGAAATTTATTGTTACTATCTGGGAGAGCGGTCGGATTATATGACCGAGCAGTTCCGGCGTCACAGTTGTAGATTTCGTCATCTCACCGATTTACCAACGGTCTGTAAACAAATAGTTGCCGATAGGTTGCATGTATTGATCTACCCAGACATAGGGATGGATCCAAAGACCACGCAGATGGCGGCACTTCGTCTTGCCCCGGTGCAATGTGCAGGGTTCGGTCATTCAGTCACCTCGGGTTTGCCAACAATAGATTATTTTCTGTCCAGCGTGTTGATGGAACCGGAAGATGGCGAAGAGCATTACTCTGAGAGATTGATTCGCTTGCCTAACATCGGCGTATGTTACGAGAAGCCGGACTTGCCGAAGGTTAGAAAGAGCCGCGGCGATCTGGGCATTCCCGAGGACCGAGTCGTGTTCCTTTGCTGGCAGTCACTATTCAAGTATCTTCCTCGGTACGATTACCTGCTGGCGAAAATAGCAGGCCAAGTCCCCAGCGCGCTGTTTTTATTCTCGGGCAACAATCCAAGCACCATGAAAGAGCGACTCTTCAATCGCCTCAGACGGGCCTTTGCGGAGGTCGGACTCGACATTGAGAAGCACTGTCGCTTCTTGCCAGAGCAAGACTATCCCAGCTACCTCAGCCTGTATTTGGTTTCAGATGTTTTTCTCGACACGCTGGGCTGGTCGGGCGGAAATACCACGTTGGAGGCCATTGCCTGCGGTCTGCCCGTTGTGACCTGCCCCAGCAAGTATATGCGCGGACGTCAGTCATACGCCTTTCTCAAAATGCTTGGTGTAACAGAAACGATCGCCAGTGACGAAGCCGGCTATATCGCAATCGCGGTGCGACTGGGTCTTGATCCCGAATGGCGGCGGACTATCAGCGAGGCAATGATGCGCCAACATTCTCAGCTGTTTGATGACAAGATCTGTGTAACAGCCCTGGAAGATTTTTACCGTCGAGCAGTGAGCGTCGCGTGAGGTATTGGATCTTCGGGGTCTTCCAACTATCACGCTATTAGGAATATGAAAAGCTATCCCAATCTCATCGCGACCAAGCTGAAAATGTGGATGGCGCAGTTGCCATACCTGCCGCGCGCCCTGGGATTGGTGTGGCGCGTAGCGCGGCCCTGGACCATTGCGTGGGCCGTGCTCTTAATCGTTCAGGGACTCTTGCCGGCGGCAACTGTCTATCTAACCAAACTCGTCGTTGATGGCGTTGTGCGCACTCTCAAGGCAGGCGGGTCATGGCCTGATATTCGAGCGGTTCTGATCCTGGTTGCGGCCCTCGCGGGAATAATGCTGTTGATGGAAGTTGCCGGCGGTGCGATTGGCTGGATTCGTACTGTGCAGGCGGAGCTGCTGCAGGACCACATCACCAATCTAATTCACACCAAGTCGGTTGCAGCGGACCTCGCTTTCTACGAATTCCCGGATTATTACGATCATCTCCATCGCGCGCGATCGGAAGCGAGTTACCGACCCGTTGCTTTGCTCGAGAATCTGGGCAGTCTGTTTCAAAACAGCATCACCCTGATCGCGATGGGAGCGATACTGATTCCGCTCGGACCATGGCTCTCGGTGGCCCTGGTAATTAGTACGCTGCCGGCTTTTCTGGTCGTGGTGCGTTATGCCCTGGTCGAATATCACTGGCGTCAGCGCACTACTTCTGATGAGCGGCGTACCCGGTACTACGACTGGTTGCTGACAACCGCGGAAACTGCTGCCGAGCTACGACTATTCGGACTGGGGCGGCATTTTCAGTCCGCCTATCAAAGCCTGCGCCGACGCTTGCGCAACGAACGCCTGCAATTGGCTCGACGGCAGAGCCTCGCGGAACTGGGCGCCGGAGTCCTCGCGCTGTTGCTAACTGGCGCGGCTTTGACCTGGATGGTCTGGCAAGCAATGCGGGGCCTGGTCACACTGGGAGATCTCGCTCTTATCTACGCCGCCTTCAATCAGGGGCAGCGACTGATGCGCTCTTTGCTCGAGAACGTAGGCCAGCTTTACGCAAACACTCTCTTTCTTGGCAATCTCTTTGAATTTCTGGCGCTGAAGCCTCTGATCGCAGAGCCGTCACCCGATAAGGCAAGAACTCCGCACGGCTTGTACGAGCAAGTGAGTTTCAAGCACATCTGTTTTCGCTATCCCGAAAGCGAGCGCAGAGCTCTAGATGATTTCAACCTAACCATTCCCGCCGGACAGATCGTGGCTCTGGTCGGTCCAAACGGTGCGGGGAAGAGCACTCTGATAAAACTGCTTTGCCGCTTTTATGATCCTGAGAGCGGGAAAATCGAGGTCGATGGAACTGATCTTAGAGAGATTCCGACGCGGAACCTGCGGCGTCTGGTCACGGTACTATTCCAGCAACCCGTGCACTACAACGTCAGCGTAAGCGAGAATATCGAATACGGTGATCTCGAAAATGAACCAAAGTTTGATGAAATTCGGACTGCGGTAGAGGCAGCTGGCGCCGAGGAGATCGTGGAGCGGCTGCCCGATGGCTACCGCAGTTTGTTGGGCAGATGGTTTGCTGGCGGTACTGAACTGAGCGTGGGAGAATGGCAGCGCATCGCGCTGGCCAGAGCGTTCTTGCGGAAGGCGCCGATCATTATCCTGGACGAGCCAACTAGTGCGCTCGATCCGTGGGCCGAAGCTGATTGGTTACGGCGATTCCGAACACTTGCTGCCGGTCGGACGGCGATTATCATCACGCACCGTTTTTCCACCGCGATGCACGCAGACGTCATACATGTTTTGGAGCAGGGACACATCGTCGAATCGGGAAATCACTATCAATTGCTGGAGCGAAATGGTCGCTATGCTGAATCGTGGGCCACGCAGATGGAAGCTGCGGAGAGTTTGAATACAGTTGGCGCCTGATGCCCCTCACAGATCGAGTACGTGCGGCAGAGCGTTTTGTGGTGATGGCGAGGAGCACAAGCACTTTTATTAGTTATCAGCCAAGCAACTTCTGAATCGGACCCTTGCCATGGCGCCACTATCCGAGGCGAGAATCAAAGCCGGCTTCGAGCGCATCGAGGCGTTGCGCCGCCTGGAGCGCAATCGCGCACAGTACTTGGATCCCGACTACTGGCGCGAGCTTAATCCCGAGCTGTCCATCACGTCTTCGCCGTTTGCTGACTTTCCGCC
>Ga0070708_100005425_pt1 | contig 10112 bp, 7 predicted proteins | sample KBSK5503metaG_FD_65469 | JGI IMG/M metagenome (GOLD analysis project Ga0070708, IMG submission 65469) | Corn, switchgrass and miscanthus rhizosphere microbial communities from Kellogg Biological Station, Michigan, USA - KBS K5-50-3 metaG | ecosystem: Host-associated > Plants > Roots >... | reverse complement strand
GCAGGCCGTCCGGCGGACCGAGGGTCAGCACATCCAGCGTCCTGCCGTCCGCGGCCGGGACGGTGAGCCGTTCAGCTGTCATGCGCTGAGGGTAACCGGGCCGGGCCGGAATGCCGCGCCTGGGCATGGCGCCGGCCCGGCAATCGCCGCGAAGGCGGCCAGGTCCCAGCGCCTGCGGGGCTGCCGGGACCGGGCCGTCATCCGAGCGTCGGGCCGGCCGCTGCCGGGCTAGTTGCTCCTGATCCAGGTGTTGCTGAACGCCCCGCTGGTTGAAATGGCGCTGGTCGAGTCCTTGGGCAGCCCCTTGCTGTCGACCATGATGATCTTGGTCGGGCTCTGCGTGCCCATGGACGTGCCATTGGCGGCGGAGGTGCTGTAGTTGACGGTGCCGAAATCGGCGAGCGGCAGCACGCCCCCCGCTGACGACGGCGCCTCGGTGATCACCTCAGCCGAGGACCGGGTCAGCCCGGTCTGGCTCTTGGTGGTCGTGTGCGTCCAGCCCCGGGTGCTGTCGGTCAGCACCAGGGTGTAGGTCGAGCTGCCGCTGAACGTCACCGACGCGCTGAAATGGTCACCGGGCCGGACCGTGTTCGGGTAGTTGACCGGGGCAGCGGGGAACATCTCGAACCAGCCGTAGTACACCGGCGTCCGGTGGGAACAGTCGACGTCGGTGCCGGTCTGCTCGACCGAGTTGCTGTTGAAGCCGTCCAGGCCGACCCAGAAGCTGGAGTACTGGGCTTTCCCCCGGGTGGGGCAGATGCCGGTGGGCTCGACCCAGCTCGCCGAGATGCTGTGGAAGGCGCCGCTCCCGCCGGTGACCGCGTAGCCTGACCAGTTCGTGCTCTCGACCTGGCGCCGCACGCCGCGCGCGCTCGGGCCGGCCGCGTGCCCGGCCGGCCGGACCATCATCCCGCCCGGCGTGACGGCATGCGACGAGCTTGGGCGCTGTGCCGTCGTGCCGGCCTCGGCACTGCCCGCCGCGAGCATGGACCCGACCACCAGGGCAAGGGTCGTCAGGGGGATGCACCATCGTCTTAGCATGCGGGCTCCTTTGGGCACGGTGTGACGACTGCGACGAACGCCCGGAAGCTCCCCGGTATTGGCCGCAGTGACCGGGGGGTCCTGGCGACCGTACCTCGAACTCGGCGCCCGCGGCGGCAATTCCGGCAGGGCCGGCGTGATCTTGCCGCGGGCCGGCGCCGTTATCAGGGCGTACCGTTGAAATCCTGCGAGCCACGAGGAGACGCCCATGACGCTTCCCCCCGCCGTGCGCGGCAATCGCTTCGCACAGCGACTGTTCGCCCCGCTCCCGGCAAGGTACGACCGGCTCGCCGAGATCCTCTCGATGGGCCAGAACGGCCGCTGGCGGCGGGCCATGGTCGACCAGGTGGCGCCCGCCGCTGGCCGGACGGTGCTCGACGTCGCATCCGGGACGGCCGGCGTCGCGCTGCAGCTCGCAGACCGGACGGACGCACGGATAGTCGGCGTGGACCTCACCGAGCAGATGCTCAGTCAGGGCCAGGCGAACGTCGCCGCGGCCGGCCGCGCGGGCCGGGTGCGGCTGGTGACCGGCCGGGCCGAGCAGCTGCCCTTTCCGGACCGCGCCTTCGACGCGCTGACCTTCACCTACCTGCTGAGGTACGTGCAGGATCCGCAGGCGACGCTGACCGAGCTCGCGCGGGTGGTCAAGCCCGGCGCCGTGGTGGCCAGCCTCGAGTTCCTCCGCCCGCCGTCGCCCTTCTGGCGGTTCTGGTGGTGGCTCTACACCAGGCTGCTGCTGCCGGCCGGCGGGATGGTGGCAGGCGGCCGCGAGTGGTTCATCGTCGGGCGCTTCCTCGGCCCGAATATCTCCGCGCATTACCGCAGGTACCCGGTGTCCTGGACGGTCGAAGCCTGGCGGCGGGCGGGCTTCGAGGAGGTCGGGGTCAAGGTCATGAGCCTCGGCGGCGGGCTCGTCATGTGGGGAACCCGTGCCGGTGGCTGACGGGAGCAGCCCGGGCCCCGCCAGCGCGCCGCCGCCGGAGCCGTCCGCGCCCCCCGCCGGGCCGGGCCAGGGTGCCCGTCCGGCCTACTACGCCGCCCGCCAGGGCGCGTGGCGGGACTGGTGGACGCTGCTGCACCCGCCCTATACGGCGTGGCACCTGTCGTACGTCGTCATCGGCGCGGCGCTCGCGCCGCGGGTCGGCTTGTCCGCCCTGGTCGCCACGCTGATCGCGTTCTTCCTGGCGGTCGGGCTCTCGGCACACGCGCTGGACGAGCTGCGGGGCCGCCCGCTGCAGACCCGGATTCCGGCTGCCGCGCTGACGGCCGTCGCGGCCGCCGGGCTGGCCGGCGCGGTCGGGCTGGGCATCGCGGGCATCAGCCGGGCCGGCTGGGCCCTGCTGCCGTTCCTGGTGATCGGCCCGGTCCTGGTCATCGCCTACAACGCCGAGCTCTTCGGCGGCATCATCCACACCGACCTCGGCTTCGCGGTCGCCTGGGGCGCCTTCCCCGTCCTGACGGCGTACACCGCGCAGACCGGCCGGCTGGCGGTCGCCCCGGTGCTGGCGGCGGCATCCGCGCTCGCGCTGTCGGCCGCGCAGCGGCGGCTGAGCACGCCGGCCCGGACCATCCGGCGGCGGACCGCCCGGGTGGACGGCAGCCTCACGCTCGCCACCGGCGAGACCGTAACGATCGACGCCGCGGCCCTGCTGGCGCCGCTTGAGCATGCGCTCCGCGCGATGTCGTGGGCCATCGTGCTGCTGGCCGCGTCACTCGCCGTGGCCAGGCTCGGGTAGCCCGCCCCTTCGTCCCGAAGCCAGTCAGCGACACCGACTGCCAGGGCTTCGGCCTGCCTGACCTGGGCAGCATCGTCCACTGCTGTCCGTCGCTGGCGACGGTGATAGTTACTCACTTGGTTACTCGGGCTCTCGCGACGGCTTGCGGCCCCTCGACGCGAACTACCGCGAAAGCGGGGACGGGGAACGCTGGGACAGCGCCTTCCGCAGTGCTGTAACCTCTCGGCGCAGGGCGGCGTTTTCGGCTTCCAGTTCCCCTAGGCGCGTCCGCAGCCGGGCGCTCTTGGGTTGCTGCCCTGGGGTCCGGTAAGGGACGTACTCACCCTTCGGCTGTTCCACCGTGCGCCGCATCGCATCCACGATCACCCAAAGCGTGTTCATGCTGCGCTCTTTTCCCGTTTGCGCGCATACCTGGCGACGTTAGCCGTTGCGCTTCCTGGGCTTTCGCTCGTGTGCCCCGGAGTCGGTCGCTTATGCCCAGGGTAACGGACTCCGCGTGGTCCGTAACGGTTGAAGGGCCCTCGGCTCTGCCCCCGTCCTCCTGATAGGCGCGGGATCTTGCCGGGGAAGATCAGTGTCCAGGGTGGCGCGTAGCGAGCGCCCTTGACGGTGATCTTTGTCCCGGTGACAGGATGGCTGGCGCGAGGAGGAGGGCCGGTCAGTTCTTGCGGGCGCGGTCGTGCCAGCGCGGCATGGCCGGGGCCACTGGCCCCGCTTACCATGGCTAGCCTTTCCGAACGGATCAGGCCAGGTCGAACTCGCCGTCCCGCACGCCGGCGATGAACGCCCGCCATGCATTGGCGGAGAATCGCAGCACCGGGCCGCCAGGGTCTTTGCTGTCACGCACTGCGGCACTGTCAGCAAGCGGCGCGACTTCCACGCAGTTCGCGCCTTGCCCGGAAGCGCTGGCCTTACGCCAGCGAAGGTCATCGTTCATAATGCTTTGCTACCTCTTTTATGAGTGCTGCCGACTTAACGTCTGACAGCGCGTTAGAGCGAAGGTGATCATAGGCAAGCGCGTATTGCGTCACATCCTCAGTCTTGCGGAGATATCGCGCGCTACGGATGTCTTGCAGGTAGGTTACGGCCGGCTCTGACTTGAGGGACAGGAGAATAAAGCTCCTGCCTTCCGCCGCCGTTGACCCTTCGGCATTCGGGATTATCTGCACGACAATGTTAGGCTGCTCGCCCGCCAGTATTAGGTGCTGCAACTGCGACGACATTTCCTCGGCCGTGCCGTTGACACGGTAGAGGACGGATTCATCGAGGAGTGCCCATAGGCGCGGCGGATCATCTTCCCGGTAAAGGGTTTCCTGCCGAGTCAATCGAAGCGCGACAGCGCGGTCTATCTCTGCGGCTGTGATAACTGGCCTTGTGGCGCTAATCGTATGGCGTGCATATGCCTCCGTCTGTAGCAGGCCAGGAATGACGTATGTCTCGTAAATGCGTATCTCCGTTGCCCGGCGCTCAACGTCGACCAGGTCACGGAACCAGGGCAGAACAGATGTCTGCTCGACTAGCCTTTGCAGCCGCGAGAGTATCCCGTCAGTTCCCAGGGCCTTATCAGCGCCATCAGCGAAATCCTCCGACGGGATGCGACGGCACGTCTCGATTGCCGCCACCAGGCCAGCCGAAAAATTGGTTGCCTTGGCAAGCTGCTCTTGCGTCATGCCCGCGATGCCGCGTAGCCGCTTAATCTCAGCCGCGAAGAAGGCCAGCGGGCTAGATTCAGGGTCCGTCATCACGGTACGCGCTGCCTTCCTTACGGGGGATCGGCCAATCTTACCGTCGAGCCGTAGCCGCCGTCTGTGCTGCACTGGCGTGGCCTAGCGGGCACGATGCAACCGACGCAACTTCCCTAAGCCAAGCCGAACGGTGCAAGATCATGCGAGCAAGCTCGCTGCGCGATGCTTCGATCCCAGAGACTCGCGACTGGCCGCTAGGCAGTGATCTTACGTTAGGTCCATTGCCATCGGCCGTGCCATGCGCGCGCGCTCACGCGGTCGCCTGCTTGTGGGAATGGGGCATGTCCGGCGCGGGCGACACCGTGGCGCTGATCGTCTCCGAGCTGATCACTAACTCGGTCGCCGCCTCACGCGCGCTCGACGGCGGCCCGTTCCCCGTGCTGCTGCGCCTGCTCTCCGACCGGAGCGAAATCCTGATCATGGTGCACGATGCCAGCCCTGGGCAGCCTGGGCGAATGAATCCGGCAGATGATGCCGAAGGCGGGCGCGGGCTCATGCTGGTGGAGGCAGTCAGCAAGCGGTGGGACTGGTACGCGGTGTCGGGAGGGAAAGTCGTCTGGGCGCTGTGCGAGGCGCCCAGCTAGAACGTCACGGGCTGGCAGCCGGGAACATGGCGCATGCGTCCGTCGTACGAGTCAAGGCGCGCGGCCAGCCCGGCGCGGGCCGCGGCGCGGCCGTCACAGCGACCCCTTCCGCTGCAGGTAGCTCAGCGCCCCCCAGCCGATCGGGACCGGCAGCCAGAACGTCAGCGTGCGGAACAGCAGCACCGCGCTGACCGCCGTCGCGCCCGGCAGGCCGGCCGCGCCGAGGCCCGCCGACAGGGCCGCCTCGACCGCGCCCAGGCCGCCCGGGGTGGGCACGATCGACCCGACCGCGCTGCCGGTCAGGTACACCACGGCGATGCTGGCCAGCGGCAGCGAGCCGCCGAGCGCGCGGACGGACGCGGCCAGGCAGAGGATGTAGCCGGCCGTCAGCAGGGCCGCTCCGCCGACCCCCGCGGCCAGCTTGGCCGGCTGCTGTGCCACATCAAGCAGCCGCGGGATGACCTGGCCGAGCATCGGCGCGATCCGGGCACGCAGCAGCCGCCGTCCCGGCGGGGCGGCCAGCATGGCGAGACCCACCGCGACGAGGCCGGCGATGACGAAGAAAACCCAGCGCGGCGGCTGCAGCGAGCTATCCTTTGCCGTGCCGGTTATCGCGGCGAAGATCACCAGCAGGCTCAGGTGCAGGGTGAACGCCACCAGCTGCGACACGCCGACGCTCGCGGCCGAGTCGGCCGCGGGGACGCCGCTGCGCCGCAGGTACCGGATGTTGAGCGCGGCCACGCCGACCGCCGCGGGCGTCACCAGCGTGACGAACGAGCCAGCCACCTGCACCAGCAGGGTACGCGCCAGTCTCAGCCGTTCCAGCACGAAGCCGGACAGCGACCACGCGGCGCCGAGGTAGGTGACCGCCGACAGGCCGAGTGCGACCAGGCCCCACCGCCAGTCGGCGGACCGCAGCAACGGGCCCATCCTGACCTGTGCCAGCTGGCCAGCCAGCAGGTACACGGCGGCGACGGCAGCGATCAGGGTCACCAGCGTGCGCGGCCTGATCCGCTCCAGCTGGACGGGCCTGGCGTCGTCGCTCTGGACCGCGGCGAGCAGCCGCCTCCGCAGCGCCGGGAGCACGTCCCTGTGGTGGCGCAGGGCCGCCCTGGTGGCCCGGTGCAGCGCGACGGGCTGCAACAGCGGTACCACCGCGGCGAGCTCGGCCGCGGGCACCTTTGTCAGCGCCACGTCGGCCGACCGGTCCGGCCCGACCAGCAGCGCGAACTCGGCCAGCAGCTGGGCCACGTCCAGGCGCAGCTGCAGGTCGCTCGCCGCCACGTCGCCATTGCCGAGGCCGAGCAGCATGACGTTGCCGTCGCCGGTGAGCAGCAGCCGGTCGGCGGTCAGCGAGCGGTGCGTCACCCGGTGCTGATGCAGCCGGAGCACTTCATCCCAGGCCGCGCGCAGCTGGGCATCGTCGGGCCCTGGCCGCAGCTCGGCCAGCGTGCTGCCCGGATGATGCTCGTAGCCGAAGACAATGGCCTCCGGCCCGGCCCGGACGGCAGCCCGCAGCCTGGGTGCGCGGACGCCCGCCTGGGCAGCCGCATAGGACATCAGCGCGCGCCGCTCCACCAGCCGGTCCACCGACAGCAGTGCCGTGCGCGACACCTGTGCCTGCAGCCGGAGCGAGCGGTAGAGCCGGTAGAGCAGGCCGGCCGCCTGCTGGTCCCGGTCGTAGACGGTGATGTCGAGCTGACTGCCGTCCCGCATGGTCGCCGCGTACCGGCGGGACCCGATGTCATTGCCCGGCAGCCGCTGCATCGCGGCGATGCGGCAGCCCGCCGGGGCCAGCGCGCGGGCGATTTCCGCGGCCGGCGGGCGCCGCGCTTGATAGCCGGCCACGTACCGCACGCCGAGCCCGATCGCCCGCCCGCCAAGCAGCGTGATGGCGAGCGCGAGCACCGTCGTCTGCGAGGCCACCAGGCTCACCAGCGAGTAGGTGCCGACCGTGAGCCAGACGGCGGCGCGCCAGCGCGGCCGGCCGCTCAGCCCGATGATCGTGGTGTAGGCGGCAAGACCAGCCAGGCCGGGGTCGAGCGGCGGCAGGTGGCTCACGCCAGGGCGGGCCATGGTGATGGCGTCGTACAGCACCTGGGCGGAGGACGTGCGCAGCAGCGCGTTGGCCACCGCGGTGGCGACCGCGGCCAGCAGCCCGGTGGCGACGGCCTCGGCAAGCTGCCGCGGCTGGCGGCGGACGATCTGGCGGAGCGCGAGCGCGGCAGGCAGCACGAGCAGCGCGATCGGTGCCGCCGGGTGGGCGATGGCGAGCAGCGGGCCGGGCAGCCGCCTGCTGGCGCCGACGATGTCCTGCTCGATGCCGGTGGTGGCAGCGCGCGCGGCCAGGCCGAGGCTGGCCACCAGCACGAGCTGGATTCCGTCGGCGATGAAGCGCAGCAGGTCAACCGGCCGCCGGACGCGCCGCCTGAGCTGGTCCCTGACGCTGATCGCTGGATCTTTCCCGCCAGCCGGTCCCGGCCGCGCCTGGTCGGCGTCCGCCAGTTCAGGGGCCGGCCGGCCGGCGTCCGCCAGTTCACGGGCTGGCCGGTCGGCGTCCGCTGCGCGGCCTGCGTCAGCAGCTCCAGACGGCGCCAGGCCAGTGTCCGGCCGCGCTGGCTGGCGCCCGGCCCGGCCCGCGCGTCCGCCCGGCAGCGGGTCGTCCCTGCGCACCGTCACGTCACGATCGTTTCATCTGGCTGATCAGGCGCAATCGGCGCATCGTCAGCGAGCGCGGCCAGGCGGCCGGACCGGCGGCCGGATAACCCGGATGGCGGGCGCGGGCCCGCGATCGGCCCCCGTCCGGGCGCCCGCCGCCGGGCGGACCGGGCCGATATCGGCCCGGATATATACGAGCGGTGGCCGGCTCGCCTAGCATGCGCTCGTGTCAATGGTGTTCGGAATAGCCAAGCGCCTGCTGGTCGGCAGGCCTGTGCAAAGCAGCCGGCTGGGCCATACCCTGCTGCCGAAGAAGATTGCCCTGCCGGTCTTCGCCAGCGACGCGCTGTCCTCGGTGGCCTACGCCACGGAAGAGATCCTCATCGTCTTGTCGGCCGGCGGGATCGCGCTGTTCTCCTACACTCCGTGGATCGCCCTCGCGGTCATGGTGCTGATGCTCGTCGTGGTGGCCTCCTACCGGCAGAACGTGCATGCCTACCCGTCCGGCGGCGGCGACTACGAGGTGGCGAGCACCAATCTCGGGCAGCGCGTCGGCCTGGCGGTGGCCAGCGCGTTGATGGTCGACTACACGCTGACGGTCGCGGTGTCGGTGTCGGCCGGAGTCGCGAACCTGGCGTCGGCGTTTCCCGCGCTCACCTCGCACGTGACGCTGATCGCCGTGCTCGTGGTGACCGCGATCGCGCTGATCAACCTGCGCGGCGTGCGGGAATCGGGGACCGCGTTCGCGATCCCCACCTACTGCTTCATCGGCGTGGTCGTGCTGATGATCGTCTGGGGCGTCACCCGGCTGGGCCTTGGCCATCATCTGCGCGCGCAGAGCGCGGGCTACCACCCGCCGGCCCACCAGTACGGCGGGCTGCTGCTGCTGTTCCTGCTGCTGCGCGCGTTCTCCTCCGGCTGCACGGCGCTGACCGGCGTGGAGGCGATCAGTAACGGGGTGCCCGCGTTCCGGAAGCCGAAGAGCAAGAATGCGGCAACCACGCTCGCGCTACTCGGCGGCATCGCCGTGTCGATGTTCGCCGGCGTCACCGCGCTGGCGCTGATCAGCCACGTGCATGTGTGCCCGACCTCGTCGCAGTGCATCGGCCTGGCGCGTGGCCAAACGCAGCCCACCGTGATCGCACAGGTCGGGAGTGCGGTGTTCGGTGGCGCCTCACCGCTGTTCTACGTGCTGTCGCTGGTGACCGCGCTGATCCTGGTGCTGGCGGCGAACACCGCGTTCAACGGCTTCCCCGTGCTGGCGTCGATCCTGTCCAGGGACGGCTTCCTGCCCCGCCAGCTGCACACCCGCGGCGACCGGCTCGCATTCAGCAACGGGATCCTGCTGCTATCCGGCTTCGCGATCTTGCTGATCGTGATCTTCCAGGCCTCGCCGACCCGGCTGATCCAGCTCTACATCATCGGCGTCTTCGTGTCGTTCGTCTGCAGCCAGACCGGGATGATCAGGCACTGGAACCGGCTGCTGCGCACCACCACCGACGCGCGCGCCAGGCTGCAGATGTTCCGGTCCCGGATCATCAATACGATCGGCGCGTGCTTCACCGCCGTCGTCCTGGTGATCGTGCTGGTGTCAAAGTTCGCCAGCGGTGCCTGGATCGTCGTGGTCGCGATGCCGGTGATCTGGCTGACCATGCGCGGCATCCACCGGCACTACGCCAGCGTCGCGCTGGAGCTGACCCCGCCGCAGGACGTGCCGGTCACGCTGCCGGCCAGCAACCGGGCTGTCGTCCTGGTGGCCAAGCTGCACCTGCCGACGCTGCGGGCACTGGCCTATGCGCGGGCGACCAGGCCAAGCCACCTGGAGGCCATCACCGTCGACGTGGACGAGGCTGAGACGCTGCGGCTGAAGGAGGAATGGGACCGCAGCGGGCTGCCGATCCCGCTCACCATCGTCGCGTCGCCGTACCGGGAGATCACCCGGCCGGTGATTGCATACGTGAAGCGGCTGCGCCGGGAGAGCCCGCGCGACATCGTCACCGTCTACATCCCGGAGTACGTGCTCGGGCACTGGTGGGAGCAGCTGCTGCATAACCAGACGGCGCTGCGGCTCAAGACCAGGCTGCTGCAGCAGCGCGGCGTGGTGGTCGCCAGCGTGCCCTACCAGCTGAGCTCGGCAACCCGCAAGCAGGAGGCGGCGAAGGAAGCGAAGATCCAGCTCATCCGGGCCGCCCTGCCCGGCGCGCGGCCGGCTGTAGGCATCCCCGGCGGCGCCGGCCCTGACGGCGACTCGCCGCCCAGCCCGGCGCAGCCCAGCGCGGCGCAGCCCAGCGCGGCGCAGCGCAGCCCGGCGCAGCCCAGCCCGGCGCAGCCCAGCCCGGCGCAGCCCA